>ERZ1046367.328-NODE-328-length-34787-cov-6.642894_pt1 | contig 34787 bp, 36 predicted proteins | sample MGYA00383091_ERZ1046367 | MGnify/ENA primary metagenome ERZ1046367 (study PRJEB29581, sample SAMEA5548361) | metagenome | biome: marine; feature: coastal; material: water | depth 50 m | study: Short-term variability in the microbial, nano- and picoplankton... | reverse complement strand
TCCTTCTGTTTGATGGTTTATTTGAGTTGCTCATCTGTATTACAAAAAAGTTGGTATTTCTTAATCGCGTATATCCTATCATATATTTAATGATGTGTCTTATAGTAATATATAATATAGTTATTAATTATTTAATATCTTAATTTTTAAGAGGTAAATTAGTAAATGAGAGAAATACGTGGGTATATAATTGTAGGGATAATAACTGCAGTTATTATATATATGATTAGTCCATATATGTTTGGCAATCGCGTTCAAATCAAAGAATCTAGTACCAAACCATTACAAAATAAGGCTCATAGCTATGCTGATGTTTTCAAGAAAGTTAATAAATCTGTAGTCTCAATTTATACTAGAAAATCTACGACCAGTAATAACGTATATTTCATAGACCCTAGAAAAAAAGCGCTTATAAAAAAAGAGTACTCACCTTCCGGTCAGGGTTCGGGTGTTATCGTTAGTAATCAAGGTCATGTAATTACTAATTTTCATGTAATTGCAGGCTCAGATGAAATTTTAATTAGAGATTATAATGGTAATGAATATGGTACTGCCATTGTAGGCATTGATCCACTGACTGATCTAGCAATATTAAAAATTAATAAAAGTACCATTCCAATCACGCTAGGTAAGATTGAAAATATAAACATTGGAGATATTGCTTTAGCAATAGGTAACCCGCTAGGTGTTGGTCAAACAATAACGTTGGGTATTATTTCTGCAACTGACAAAGAAGTTACACCTAATGCATATGCTTATCAAAGATATGTCCAGACAGATGCAGCTATTAATCCTGGCAATTCAGGAGGAGCATTAGTTAACTCAAATGGTGAATTAATTGGAATAAATACTGCTATAATTTCCATTTCTGGAGGTGCTGATGGTATAGGGTTTGCGATACCAATAGATATTGCAAAGAATGTTATAAGTGAAATAATCGAAAATGGTGAAGTTATTAGAGGCTATGTAGGAATATCAGCTGAACCTAATTATAGAGGCATAGGTATATTGGTTAATGGTGTTGTTTCTAACAGCCCAGCTGACAAAGCCGGTATCAGGGCAAATGATATTATTAAAAAAGTAAATAACATTTCTGTAACTGAAATCAAAGAAATTCAAAAAATAATTGGAATGGTTAGGCCCGGACAAAATTTATCAATGTATATTCAAAGAAATAAAAACATTATGAAAGTGAATGTTTTAGTTTCAAAAATGGACTATAAATCTAGGTAAATTATTTGTCTCTATATTTTGCAGCAAGTGCGTGTGCCTGCAAACCTTCTGACAGTGCAATAGATACAGATATTTTACTCAATGCTGTTGCTGTTTTTCTAGAAATACTTATTAAGCTAGACCTTTTTTGAAAATCATATACACCTAAAGGGGATGAAAATCTTGCAGAGCCAGAAGTGGGTAAAACATGGTTAGGGCCAGCGCAATAATCCCCAAATACTTCAGGAGTGTATTCTCCTAAAAATATGGCACCTGCATTAGTAATCAATTTTAGCAAATCTTTTTTATTTTTTGACATTATTTCTAAATGCTCCGGGGCAATGCGATTAACTATTGATGCAATTTCTTTCATATTTTTTGCTTTAATATACATTCCTCTGGAATTGAAAGATTTTAAAATAATATCTTTTCTAAGCATTGAGGGAAGGATCTTTTCTACAGACTTATGGACATCATTAAGCAATTTCATGCTTGAGCTAATTAAGATTGGCTGAGCTAACTCATCATGTTCAGCTTGTGAAAATAAATCCATAGCAATCCAGTCTGGTTTATTAGTAGAGTCAGCAACTATAACTATCTCTGAAGGACCAGCTATATTATCTATGCCCACGTCACCAAAAACAGTCTTTTTTGCTAAAGTTACATATATGTTTCCAGGACCAACAATTTTATCAACTTTACCAATATACTTCGTACCATATGTCAATGCTGCAATAGCATGAGCTCCACCCATCCTTAATATTGCATCAACTCCACATAAATCAGCCGCAACAATTGCTAATGCATGATCTTCAATTTGTGATATAGGGCAAGCCATAACTATGTTTTTAACACCCGCAATTTTAGCCGGTATGGTATTCATCAAAACGGTGGATGGGTAAGAAGCTTTTCCGGCAGGAACATATATCCCAACTGTTTCAATCGGAGTAACCTTCTCGCCGAGAATAGTACCGTCTTTTTTGTCACTCCAGCTTTCTGCTTTTTGTTTTTTTGAAAAATCACGAATCCTTTTTATAGATTTTTTTAGATTAGAAACCTGAAGTTTGTCTACATATGTATATGCCTCTTTTATTTCATCAGAAGAAATTAAAATATCTTTAATTCTTTTTATATCATAATTATCAAATTTTTTAATAAAGCCCATTAACGCCTTATCACCATCTTTTCTTATACTTGATATGATTAAATCAACTTTCTTTTGTACTTTTTTATTTGCACTGTCATTAATACCAATCCTGTCTGAAATTGTTTTTTCAAAATCTTTTTTTGATGTATCAATTCTTAGCGGATTAATTTTCATGATATCTTTTTCTTGCTAATAGCATAATCTAGCATATCAATTAGTTCCTCAGTTTCACTCCATCCAATACATGCATCCGTGATACTTTGACCATATACAAGCGTACTCTTAATGCCAATATCTTGTCTCCCTGCTACTAAATTACTCTCTAACATTACTCCACATATTGAATTATTGCCTTCTGAGATTTGATTAGATATATCTTCAATAACTAATCTCTGTTTGGTATGATCTTTTTGACTATTTGCATGACTAGCATCGATCATGATATTGTTCGAAAGTTTATTTTTTATTAGTGACTCAGAAACGTTAGTAATATCTACTTTCTGATAATTAATTTTCTTTCCTCCACGCAATATTATATGACAATCTATATTCCCGGATGTTGAAAAAATAGCTGATTTACCCTCCTTAGTAACAGATAAAAAATTATGAGCTTTACTAGCTGCCTTAATTGCATCAATAGCTATCTGGATGCCACCATCTGTGCCGTTTTTAAAACCTACTGGACAAGACAAACCTGACGCTAGTTCCCTATGACTCTGGCTCTCAGTTGTTCTGGCCCCTATCGCGCCCCAACAAATTACATCGGAAATATACTGAGGACTAATAAGATCTAAATATTCATGTCCTGCTGGTATACCCGACTCTGCTAAATTAATCAGTAATTTTCTAGCAATCTTAATACCTTTATTTATATTAAAACTGTTATCCAGATCCGGATCATTAATTAACCCTTTCCACCCAATAACTGTTCTTGGTTTTTCAAAGTATACTCTCATGATAATAAGAATATTTTTTTCTACCTTTTTTTTAATTTTAAGTAATTTCTCTGCATACTCATGAGCAGCATCGACATCATGAATTGAGCAAGGCCCAACTACTAGAATTAATCTTTCATCTTTTCCATTAAGTATATTGATAATATCTGATCGCGTCTCAACAACGGTATTAATAGCCTTATCTGTCATTGGCAATTGCTTTATCAAATCACTTGGTGATATCAGCTCCTTCATCGAAGAAATTTTTAAATCATCTGTTAATTTACTTATTGTCATTATTGATCCAGGTTTATTTTATTAAAAAATTTATTAATTTGCTCTCTATTAACTTTATATGATGTTTTATTAACTATCAGTACAGATGAAATTTTCTCAATAGTCTCTATTTCGACAAGTCCATTCTGCTTTAATGTTTGTCCTGATTCTACAAGGTCAACTATTACATCAGACATACCTAGTACGGAAGCTAATTCTATTGAGCCATAAAGCTTCAAAACAGAACATGGAATACCTTTGCTTTGGAAGTATTTTTTCGTTATAGAAGGGTATTTTGTTGCGACCTTCATGTTACTCATCAACTTAGTACCTTTTTTACCGGCAATCACCATCTTACAAGAAGCAATATTCAAGTCTTTTATTCTTAAATGATTGCTTAAATCAGTTTCCAGCAATGTATCCTTGCCAACAATTCCAAAATCTACCTTCCCCGACTCAATGTATATTGGCACATCACTCGCTCTGACGATTATGATATTTAAATTTTTGTAATTAGTTTCAAAAATGAGCTTTCTAGACTCGAAAGGAGACTCTTTACATTCTACCCCTGAGTTCTTTAAAATTTTTAGAGCTTCCTCTAAAATTCTTCCTTTTGATATTGCTAGTAATAATTTCTTCATTTTATGTCTACTTGTCCTTACATTGGAACTCTATCTATATTGGCTCCAAGTTGTCGTAATTTCTCTTCTATACAATCATATCCTCTGTCTATATGGTATATTCTCTCAATTTCTGTTGTACCCGAAGCTATTAATCCAGCTAATATTAAACTTGCAGAAGCCCTAAGGTCTGTGGCCATTACTGACGCACCTACGAGCTTCTCAATACCTGATATTATTGCACAATTTTTTTCCAACCTTATATCTGCCCCCATTCTAGTCATTTCCTGTACATGCATAAAGCGATTTTCAAAAATATTTTCTTTAATGATGCTGGTTCCTGTTGCAACTGTATTTAATGCTGTCAACTGAGCCTGCATATCTGTAGGGAAAAGCGGGTAAGGTCCTGTTTCAATATCTACCGACATTGGTCTTTTACCTTTCATATCTAAAGTCACGGAATTTTCAGTTGTCGTTACATGAGCCCCAGAATCCTTAAGCTTATCTATAATTGTTCTCACATGAGAAGAAATCGTATTTTTCACAGTAACATGTCCACCGGTTATAGCGGCTGCAACCAAGAAGGTACCTGTCTCAATTCTGTCAGGTAAAGCTGTATAAGATACACCTCTTAATGTGTCCACTCCATCGATCTCAATTATATCTGTACCATGTCCGGTAATTGATGCTCCCATTTTATTTAAGAAATTAGCAAGGTCGACAACTTCCGGCTCTCTTGCAGCATTGGAGATAATTGTTTTACCTTGAGCTAATGTAGAGGCCATCAAAATATTCTCTGTGCCAGTTACAGTTGTTTTTAAAAATCTTATTTCTGAGCCGACTAATTTTTTACTAGATGCTGTAATATATCCATTGTCTATATTTATAGATGCTCCCATCTGACTTAAAGCATCAAGATGCATTTCAACTGGCCTAGTTCCAATCGCACACCCTCCAGGCAAAGAAACCTTAGCAGTGCCAAATTTTGCTAATAGTGGCCCTAAGACTAAAATTGACGATCTCATGGTTTTCACTAAATCATAAGGTGCATAGAAGTTATTTATCGTTGAAGAGTCAAGTTTTATATCCATATTGTCATCTAATGTGACGCTTACACCCATTTGACGTAACAGTCTTACAGTGGTGGTAACATCATGAAGATGAGGTATATTTTTAAGAGTTACACATGTATTGGAAGCCATAACAGAAGCACATAGCATTGGTAATACAGCGTTTTTAGCACCTGAAACAGATACTTCGCCAATTAATGGCACTCCACCTTTTATAATTAATTTATCCATATTTTTCTTTTAAAAACTTCTATGATTCGATATTCTAAATCTTATAAAGAATAATGCCATGATTAAAAATTTTTCACACTTATATTTCTATTCGATTTTAAAAAATCCCAAAAGAATGCTGTTAATTATGTTTGTCATTATGATAGGCATTGGCTCATATACCACAAATTTTAAACTTGATGCATCGGCTGACTCATTGATTCTAGAAAATGATAGTGACCTGCTGACATATAAAGATACTATCCAAAGGTACTCGACCAAAGATTTTATTGTAATGACGTATACACCTAAACAAGGAGAAATATTTGACAAGAATCATCTATTGCTTATTAAAAGACTGAAAGAAAAACTTTTGTCTATAAAGAATATATCATCAGTTGTGTCAATAGTTGATGTTCCTTTGGTTCAAAGTTCCGAAACTTCTTTAACCGAAATGATAAATAATGTGCCAACTATCCTTTCAAAAGACATAGACATAGGTAAAGCGAAAAATGAAATACTTGCTAGTCCAATATATAAAAGTCTTATAATCAGTAGTGATGGAACAACAACTGCAATACAAATAAATTTAAAGAGTAATGAAAACCTTATAGCTCTAAATGATCAAAAAAGAATTCTAACTAATAAAAAAATACATAATGATATTTCTGTAGAAGAAGAAATTATTCTTGCAAAAGTAAAACAAGAATATCTTGAAGAAAAAAATTCACATAATGAAGATACACATAAGTTACTGAAATCAGTAAGATTAATTCAAACTCAATTTTCAGAAAAAAATAATGTTGAACTGAGACTTGGTGGAATCCCAATGATTGCAGATGACATGATTATGTATGTGAAAAATGATTTAATTAATTTTGGCCTAGGTGTCTTCCTCTTTATAGTAATAACTCTAATAATTATTTTTAGAAAACTGAAATGGGTTGTTTTACCAATACTAAGCTGTATCTATTCTGTATTATTTATGATCGGACTGCTTGGTCTACTAAACTGGCAAGTAACAGTAATTTCTTCTAATTTTATTTCTCTTATGTTAATTCTAACTTTATCCATGAATATTCATTTAATTGTTAGGTATAGGCAATTGTCTTCATCTAGCCCCAGCCAGTATGATGCAATTAGTTTAACAGTCCGACAAATGGTTTGGCCGTGTTTATATACAGCACTTACCACAATAGTAGCGTTTGCATCTCTGATACTAAGCGATATAAAACCGGTGAGTGATTTTGGTTATATGATGACATTTGGGCTAATTGTTACATTCCTGACATCATTTATTCTTCTCCCCTGCATATTATCATTATTAGCAAAAGAAGAAGAAGATAATCATGAAAATAATTCTTTTGGATTTACAAAATTTCTTGCTTACTTAACAATTGATAAAGGCAAATATATTGTCACAACTACACTTATTATTTTTCTATTAACAATTTATGGAGTTTCGCAACTACGTGTTGAAAATAGTTTTATTAATTACTTCAAATCCAATACAGAGATTTATAAAGGGATGAAGCAGATAGATAAAAAATTAGGTGGGACAACACCATTAGATATAGTGATTAAATTCGATGATAAAAAACAAATTTCATATGATGAAGAGTTTGGAGATGGCTTATTAGAGGATGACCAAGATCCTGATTCTCAATGGTTTACTGTTAAAAAAATTGATGAAATTAAAATAGTGCATGACTATTTAGACTCCCTTCCAGAAATCGGTAAAGTACTATCCCTTGCTTCATCTATCAGAGTTGCTGAACAATTAAATGAAAATGAACAATTAAGTGGCATGGAAATGGCCTTGTTATACAAGAGAGTGCCTAAAGAAGTTAAAAGCATGGCTATAGATCCATATATTTCAATAGAAAATAATGAAGCTAGAATCAGCGCAAGAATACTTGACTCCAAAGAAGATATAAGAAGGAATGACTTGATTAATAAAATTGAAAATGACATGGAGAACAAACTAGGATTTGAGAAAGAATCATATTTCCTAACAGGAATATTAATATTGTATAACAATATGCTTCAAAGTTTATTTGACTCTCAAATATTATCTCTTGGCTTTGTGATGATAGGAATCTTCTTTATGTTTTTAATTCTATTTAAGTCAGTAGTGTTGTCCATCATAGGCATAATACCAAATCTATTAGCAGCAACTTTTGTTTTAGGTTTAATGGGACTCATTAATCTTCCATTGGACATGATGACTATCACTATTGCAGCTATAGCAATTGGTATCGCAGTAGATAATAGTATTCATTATATATATAGGTTTAGAGAAGAGTATAGAATCACTAAAAATTATGAATTATCACTATATAAATCACATGATAGTATTGGCAGGGCAATTTTTTTTACAAGCATTACAATCATATTTGGGTTTTCTATTCTAATAATGTCTAATTTTGTTCCAACAGTTATTTTTGGACTATTAACAGGGCTTGCGATGTTAATAGCTTTACTGGCCGTATTAACGCTTTTACCAAAGTTACTTATTTCACTTAAGCCATTTAAAAGCTAGACAAAATAAGAATCAATTTTTCTCTTCAAGACTGCTTATCAAAGAGTTAATTCCGTTCTGATCAATGTGATTGCGAAAATCAGCACGGTAATTCTTTACCAGGCTTATGCCATCTATAGTAATATCATAAACTTTCCATTGATCGGTCTTATTTAGCTTGAGATTATAATTTACAGAAATCTCGCCTTCTGGCAGTAGATATGTTGACTGTACTTTTGCTAATCCTGTTCTCTTACCCTTAAAATATGGTAAGAATGCTATCTTCTCCCCATCAAAAGCCGTGAGGGATTTCATATAAGTTCTAACCATCAGTCCTCTAAATGCCAAAACAAATTTTTTCCTCTGATAATCATTCATCGAAAGCCAATTTTTTTTGCCTAGAACTATTTTTGACATTAACAATATATCAAGTTTAGGAGTAATTAACTCATCCACTTTAATCTGCAAAAATTTCTTATCGTTTTCTAACTCTTCCTTATTTTCAGAGATAAACTGAGAAACTTCCTTAACACTTTCTTTCAAAAAGACATCAGGCCTTTCCGCAGCATATATTAGCGTTGATAAAAACAAGAAAAAAGTTATTATATATTTAATTATATTCATAGTTATATGTATAATATATATTATATTAAGTTTCACAGTGAATACAAAATAAAAATCATGAAATACAATTTTTTTCCTATAAACAAAGTCGATCTAACATTGCCACTACTCATGTTTATTGTCCTGTTGCTGACTGGCTGCAGCACAACCAATACATCAAAAGATGACCCATTGGAGCCACTCAATAGAGCAGTATTTAGTTTTAATGAGGTTGTAGATGACAATATACTTCAGCCTGTAGCAAAGACATACAAATACATAACACCAGATCCTGTTGAAACAGGGGTATCCAATTTTTTTGGTAATCTTGGAGAAGTCAGTACAATAGCAAATGATGTTCTTCAACTGAAATTCGGACAAGCTGGTAATGATATTTTAAGATTTTCAATAAATACCACTCTTGGTGTTTTAGGAATATTTGATGTGGCCAGCTCTATGGGCTTGAAGAAAAATAAAGAGGATTTTGGACAAACATTAGGATATTGGGGTATGCCGCAAGGTCCTTATTTAGTCCTCCCTTTTTTTGGGTCTAGTAGCTTTAGAGATGCTCCAGGTCTTTATGCTGATATGGCAATATCTCCAGTTGAACAACTTCATAACAAAGAACAGCTGGCAGCCAAGACATTAAATGTAATCGATATTAGAGCTAGATTATTAAGGGCAACAAGAATTCTTGATACAGCTGCAAAAGATAAATATATATTCATCAGAGAATCTTATCTTCAAAAAAGAGAGCTCGAGGTTAATGATGGTAAAAATGCAGAAAATTTTGAAATTGATGTCGACGAGGTTGATTACTAAACTTAAAATAAGTTTTCTTTATGTATAGTTTAGTTTATCTTTATTTAATTATTGGCCTACTCCTAATTAGCTATGGTGCAAATCTTCTAGTAACATCTACAGAAAATATTGCCAATAAATTCAATATATCACATTTTATTTCGAGCTTTATTTTTATTGGAATTGCAACATCTGCTCCAGAAATATTTATATCTATAATATCCACTCTAGATGGAAGTGGTAATATAGCAATTGGGAATGCTTTAGGGTCTAACATAGCCAATATATGTTTTGTGTTTGCTTTGACTATTTTATTATTTAGATCAAGGATTTCTAAAAATAATAAAATACTATCTATTGAAACAAAATTTTTTATTATTATTGTAATAATCTTATCTATGCTAATGTATCCCATTCTTAAAGATGGTGTCGTTACAGTTGCTAATTCAATAACTCTTCTGATTTTCTTTACACTATCATATTATCTCTATAAGAAATATTTTTACTTGGATATTGTTGATGCAGGTGAAAACCACAGATATATAAGCAAACTTCGTATTTTCATAGTATTGATAACTGGTCTTACTTTACTTCTGACAGGAACAAAAATATTTTTAGATAGCAGCATAACTATTGCTGAATCATTTGGAATATCTGACTATGTTATTGGGCTCTCAATAACAGCTATTGGTACGAGCTTACCTGAATTAGCATCAAGTATCGAATCAGCTAGAAAAAAGAATTTTGATTTTATTATTGGGAATGTTTTAGGATCCAATATATTCAATATTGCAATTGTAATAAGTATAGTAGGATTCCTAGACAATGGACTTTCTCAAGCCTTATCTGAGTTAAATGTTATCAGAGATATAGCTATGATCTTAATTACAACACTAGGCTTTTATATTATAATCAAGAACTATAATCAATATTTAACTAAAATTTTATGCTTGGTATTGCTGTTTTCTTATATACTCTACCAGTTTAATCTATATGGAATAAACATATGAAAATAGCCAATAAGATATCTATAGCTAAAAAAGTAATCCTTTCTGAATCAACAGCGCTAAAAAATATAGCTAATAAACTTGATAGTAACTTTGATCTAGCATGCAATGCGATTCTGGCCTGTAAAGGGAAAGTTATAACAATTGGTTTGGGAAAATCTGGACATGTAGCTGTTAAGTCTGCAGCAACATTATCAAGCACGGGAACTCCATCTGTATTTTTACATGCTGCCGAAGCACTGCATGGAGATGTTGGTTTGATTAAAAAACTAGATTTGGTAATCTGTTATTCAAATTCTGGCGAAACAAAAGAATTGTTGCTTTTATTACCTTTGCTAAAAATACTGAAAGTGACTTTAATTACAATAACGGGAAACAAAAATTCAACTCTAGCAAAATCATCAGATATAATATTAGACTCTAGTGTTAAATCAGAGGCATGTCCTATGAATTTAACTCCTACATCAAGTGTTATATGTGCTATAGGTTTATCTGATGCATTAGCAATAACACTTCTTAAGAGCAGAGGTTTCACATCCAAAGATTTTGCGAAATCTCATCCTCAGGGAGAGCTAGGTAAGAGACTATTGAAGAAAACTGAAGACATCATGGCAACAAAACATCTCCCTTATTCGCATACAGATATGAAATTAACTAAAGCCATAGATGTTATCACCAAATTTAATTATGGGGTTATTATATCCTTAACGAAAGATAAAAAATTATTAGGGATATTTACAGATGGGGACTTAAGAAGAACTCTAAAAAATAACAATGATATTTCATCCCTCCAACTATATAAAGTAATAAGAAAAAAACCAATTACAATACCAAGGAATTTGATGGCAAGTGAAGCATTAAATATCATGGAGCATAATCAGATCACTTGCTTACCTGTTGTAAATACCGATAAAACAGTTGCAGGATTATTGACCCTCAATCAACTACTTAAATCAGGTATTGAATAATGGATTATAAAAAATATTCTGACTATATGCATTCTATTGACCAAACTATAATAGACAAAGCTAAAAAAATTAAATTATTAATTTTAGATGTAGATGGTGTAATGACTGATGGAGGAATAATACTCTCTGATACTAATTCTGAATCTAAGAAATTTTTTGCTCAGGATGGTCATGGGATTATGATTATCAGAGAATTGGGAATTGAAGTAGCAATAATTAGTGGACGCTATTCGAAAGCTGTAGAGTATCGAGGCAAAGATCTTGGATTTGAAACTATAATTCAAAACTCACGTGATAAACTTGGGGATTATGAAAATACATTTTCTAAAAAATATGACTTAACAGATGTCTGTTTTGTTGGCGATGATGTTGTGGATATTAATTTATTAAAAAGTGTTGGGCTATCCATAACAGTTCCAAATGCAAACTATAATAACCTGATGGAATACTCTGACTGGATGACTCCTAGAAAAGGTGGTAGCGGAGCAGTTAGAGATGTATGTGATCTAATATACTTAGCAAAAAATAAAAAATGAATCCAGTTTTCAGTTACCTCAATAAGCTTTCAAGAAAAAATGTAATTATTCTAGGTATATTACTACTATTTACAGTATGGATTAATAATATATTATCTAATGCATTAAATTATAATGATCTAAATTTAGATGAAAAAATTTCTAATCATTTTATAAATAAATTTAAAATGAATGAGACCAATGTGGATGGTGTTATATCTTGGACTTTGCAAGGCGACAAATTAGAAAAATTTCCAAATAGCCTCAGATCTGAAGTAATAAATCCGGTAATGGAAATTAACTCAACAGAAGATGCAAAATGGGTGATAAAAGCTAAGCATGCACTTGATCCAGATTCTCTTTTTAACTCAATTTATCTCACTGAAGATGTAGAATTCAATAAATATGATGAAAATAAAAATAATGAAGTTAATATAATAACTACAGAAGCAGTCATATATCCAGCTACTGAAATCATTGAAACAACTAAGTTTGCGGTAATTACAACGCCAGACTCAAAAACTACCGGTGATGGACTTATAGCTGATATGATAAAGGGTCAAATAAAAATTTTATCTAATGCTAAAAGGTTATCATACACAGGCGATCAATCTCAAGAATTGCAAGGAGATGCAATGATGTATGATTTAGCTAAAAAATCTTGGATTTTACTTAAAAAAGAAAGCCAAGATGATAAAGTAAAGATACAAGATAGGGTTAAAACGATTTTAAAAACAAAAAAAAGAGAAAAAGAATAATATGACTGGGCTAGACTGTATAAACCTTAATAAAAAATATAATGGTAAGACCGTAGTCCACGATATTAGCATTAATTTACAAGCAAATAGCGTGATAGGACTCTTAGGTCCTAACGGAGCTGGTAAAACAACAACATTTTATATGCTGGTCGGACTCATAAAATCTAATAGTGGCACAATAACAATTAATGATGATGACATAACCTCGTTACCTATGCATATGAGATCTGACTTAGGGATTAGTTATCTTCCTCAAGAGGCATCAATATTTAGAAATTTATCAGTGAAAGATAATATATTGGCAATTTTAGAAACAAGGAAGCATCTAACTTCGAGTAAGATTGATGAAAAGTTCCAATCATTAATCAATACCTTAAAAATAGAACATATTCTATCAAATAAAGGAGCAAGTTTATCAGGTGGAGAAAGAAGAAGGGTTGAAATTGCTAGAGCTTTAGCAACGGAGCCAAAATTTTTATTACTAGATGAACCGTTTGCAGGCATAGATCCCCTCTCAGTCATAGAAATTCAAAAAATTATTAAAGAACTGGTAAAGTCAAATATAGGTGTTCTTATAACAGATCATAATGTTAGAGAAACACTGAAAGTATGCGATCAAGCATACATTATCAGTGATGGAAAGGTAATAGCGCATGGAAAACCTTCCGAGATTATCAAAGATAAAATTGTTCAGGATGTATATCTTGGTGATAATTTTAAGCTATGAGCGTTAAAGGGAAGCAGAGTTTATCCCTTAACAATAAACTCACAATGACTTTACAAATCCAGTTAGCAATTAAACTACTTCAGCTAAACTCACTTGATTTACAAAAAGAAATAGATGAAAAAATATTGGAGAACCCTTTCTTAGAAAATGAGAATTCTTCCGAGTCTACTGAAGTTACCTCAGAAATACCAATAATGGCATCTAACTATTCTGAGAGGAGTGATGATGATTATGATGCATATGAACAATTATCCAGCTCCCATCAATCCTTGCATGAATATTTGATGTGGCAAATAGGATTATCTCCAATAAACGAAAATGATCAGTTCATAGCATACAACATCGTTGATTATATTAACGACGATGGTTTTCTGACAGAAAGCATAGAAGATCTATATATTTTATTAAAAAAAAATATAGAAATTACTTTTCAAGAAATATTTGCTGTACTCCATAAGATACAACATCTAGACCCAATTGGTATTGGGGCTACTTCTCTCAAAAATTGTCTATCTATACAGCTTGAACACTATCATAAAGATCATGACTACTATGATTCTGCAAAAAACATAATTGACAAACTAGAAGACGATATAAAACCATCAACTATAAGTTTTGATGCATTTACATCTGAGTTTGAGAAAGAAGATGGCAAATATTTAGCAGCAACAGAGCTTGTCAAATCATTGAACCCAAAACCTGGAAATATAATTTCTAGATCATTGCAGCAAGAACATATTATTCCCGATGTCATTATTTCAAAAAAAGATAACAAATGGCTTACTGAATTAAATCCCTCTATTAATCCAAAGATTAGGATTAATAGAGCATATGAAAATTTAATGAAAAATATATCAAACAAAGAAGACAAGGAATATGTTAAAACAAATTTACAGAATGCTAGGTTTTTTCTTAAAGCACTAAAAAATCGAAATCTTACTATACTCAAAGTTGCCAAAGTTGTATTTAAAAAACAAGTCAGCTTCTTAAATCAAGGTGATATTGCAATGAAGCCTTTGGGGCTAAAGGATATAGCTGCTGAAGTAGATATGCATGAATCAACTATCTCTAGGTCTACAAATAATAAATATGTCCAAACACCACGTGGTGTCTATGAAATGAAACATTTTTTTTCATCAGAAATTAATACAGATTATGGTAAAATGATTTCATCAACAGCCATTAAATCAATGTTAGAAAAAATTATTTCTAAAGAAGACAAGAGTTCACCTTTAAGTGATTCCCAAATAGCTGATAGTCTCAACAAAGGTGGAATAAGAGTAGCGAGAAGAACAATTGCGAAGTATCGAGAAATGTTAGAGATACCTCCATCAAAAAATAGAAAAACAAGAGGTGTTTAAATGGATTTAAATAAATTTTTTTCAGAAGATAGCATACTTATGAACTGTCAATCTAGAAGCAAGAAGAATGTTCTAGAATTGATTAGTCAAATTGCTTCTGGTATCAGCGAAACAAGTGAAGATATAATTTTTCAAAAACTTTATGAGAGAGAGAAATTAGGTACTACTGCATTTGGAAATGGTATAGCAATTCCTCATGCTAGAATAGATAATCTATCAGAAGCTAAAATAATAATATTGATGCTTGAAACAGCAATTGACTTTGATTCAAGTGATGGGAAAAAAGTTGATCTAATTATTTCTTTGTTAGCTCCAAATAATAAAAATGAAATACATATAAAAATATTATCTAAGATAGCGGAAATGCTTGATGATGAGGATTATAGAGAAAAAATAAGAAATTGTTCGAATAAAACAGAAATTAAATCAGTAATTAATAGCTACCGAAAAAACTAAAGACTTTATCTTGAAACTCATGAAACCAAAATTAGTAATTATAACAGGACTATCAGGATCTGGTAAATCCATTGCGCTAAGATCTCTTGAGGACCTGGGTTATTTCTGCATAGATAATCTATCCCCTAAAATGATAATCCAAATCCTTAAAGTCATAAAAGAGTCAAATCAAAAAATATATGAAAAAATAGCTATAAGTATAGATATAAGATCAATAAAAATGGGCGATGATTATCAAAAGTCTATTGATATATTATATTCAGAGTTAATCAAACTAGATTTTAAAAGCACTACGGTATTTCTACATTCATCTATCAAGATATTACTATCAAGATTTAATGCTACAAGAAGATTGCATCCCTTAACAAATAAAAATATAGATTTAAGGACTGCTATTTCAAGTGAAGCAGAAATTATGCAAAGATTAAAAGAAAAATCAGACTTAATTATAGATACAGACAGATTACTACCATTAGATTTAAAAAAAGCAATTGCATCTAAAATTTCAATTATAAAAAATAATAAAGACATGTTGATTCAATTACAGTCATTTGGTTATAAAAATAGTATCCCTAGTGAAAGTGACTTTGTATTTGATGTACGGTGTTTAAAAAATCCATTTTGGAATAAATCACTCAGGGATTTGTCTGGCAAGGATCGCAAAGTTATATCTTTTATTGAATCTGACAAAACCTCAAAAGAGATGTTATTGAGCATTATTCGATTCTTAAATAAATGGATACCAAGTTTCCGAAAAAGTGACCGTAATTACCTAACAATCTCAATAGGCTGCACCGGCGGTCAACATAGATCTGTATATATGACAGAAATGGTTTCTAGACATTTTATTACTAAATATAATATCCTAGTGAAACATAGAGATATAAAATGACAATTGGAATACTACTTTTAACACACAATGATATTGGAGCTCAATTGCTATTAGCTGCAAAATCTACCTATGGATCAGTACCTATAAGAACAGAAGTACTATCAATTGATCATTATGACCAACCATCTGATTTAACTAATCTGGCTAAGCAATATATCAAGCTACTAAATAAGGGAAATGGCGTACTAATATTAACTGATATGTTTGGATCTACCCCTAGCAATATTGCCAGAGAATTTTCTCATTTAAAATCCGTTAATATTGTTGCTGGAATCAATCTATCAATGTTGCTTCATGTGTTTAATTACCCAGAGCTAAATCTAAAAGATCTAACCAAAGCAGCTGTTGAAGGCGGTAAAAATGGAGTGATACAAATCGAAAATGAAAGAAAAAAAAGTAATAATATCAAATAAGCTTGGCTTGCATGCTAGAGCTGCGGCAAAAATAGTTACACTCACTAATAAGTTTCAATCAATAATTGAAATAATTAATAATGATAAAAAAGCAGATGCAAAAAGCATTATGAAAATATTAATGTTAGCAGCACCTCATGGTACGGAAGTAACAATAACTGCTTCAGGAAAAGATGAATCAGCAGCGATAAAAAGTTTAGAGAATCTAATAAAGGCAAAGTTTGATGAAGAATCCTAGCTCAATTATATTAAAAGGTTTGCCAGTATCAAAAGGTATTGCGATTGGCATATCCCATGTAATGGAACATGGTAATAATGTCATAAAAGAAGAATATATAGACAAGAAATCTATATCTAAAGAAACCAAACGTCTAGAAACAACTTTTAAAAAAACATTGTCGGAATTGAATATTATAAGAAATAAAATAAGTCCATCAATTAAAAAAAATGTAGGGTTATTTCTAGATACACATATACTTCTAGTTAGCGACAAAACATTTTTGGATAACATAAGATTTAGAGTAAAGGAAAGCCTTTGCTCGTCTGAATGGGCAATTCAAAGCGAATACTTGAGCATTAGAGATTCATTCGAAAACATAGAAGATCCATATATCAAGCAAAGAATTGATGATGTGAATCATGTAGTGAAAATGTTATTAAAAAATCTCATTATGAAGAAAGCTAAAATGAATATTGTTTCTAAAAACTTCAATAACGTTATCCTTGTCACAGATGATTTAAGCCCAGCAGATGTAATAATAGCTTATGAGTCAAAAGGGTTGGGGCTAATATCAGAATATGGTGGCAGATCATCTCATAGCTCAATTTTAACAAGAAGTTTAGAACTGCCTTCCATAGTTGGTGTTAAGAATGGGCTCAGTATTATTAAACATGGTGATTATTTAATTTTAGATGGGAATGAAGGTTTGATTTTCATTAATCCTGAAAAGGACTTAATAAAATATTATGAAAGTTTAAAGAAAAGTTCCCTTAAAAAGAAAAAACTTCTATCTAGTGTTCTGACCAAAAAAAATATTTCTCTAGATAAAGAAAAGTTAGAAATTATGGCTAATCTAGAACTTCCTCAAGAGTTAAAAATCATAAAAGAAAAAATCATTGATGGCATTGGTCTTTTTAGAACAGAATACCTATATACAGATAGGACAGATTTCCCAACTGAAAATGAACAGTTTATTGCATACAAACAAATCGTCAAGAAAATGAAAAATAATCCAGTAATATTTAGAACACTTGACATAGGTGCTGATAAGGAAATTCCTGACAATATTAAAACGGGGTCAATAGCTCGTAATCCAGCTCTAGGATTAAGAGGTATTAGATATAGTTTGAGTGATCAATCAGTATTTATTAATCAAATCAAAGCAATCCTCAGAGCTGGACTATATGGAACTATAAAAATAATGCTGCCAATGATTACCAACTTTACAGAAATAAAAGATGCGAAAAATCTAATTAATATTGCAAAAGCTCGTCTTAGAGATGAAAAGAAGAAATTTAATAATAATATTAAAATTGGAATAATGGTTGAAGTGCCATCATGCGCAGTACTTGCTAATAGATTTGCAAAGCATGTGGATTTCTTTTCAATAGGAACAAACGACTTAGTGCAATATACTCTGGCAATAGACAGAGTTGACGAGGAAGTTAATTATTTATATGACCCAATTAACTCAGCTGTTCTTAATCTTATTAAAATAGTTATTGATGCTGGTGCTAAAAATAAAATACCTGTTTCTTTATGCGGCGAGATGGCTGGAGACTCTAACTACACCAGGCTGTTACTTGGGCTTGGCTTAAAGTCATTTAGTATGCACCCTAGTGCAATACCAGAAATAAAAAATATTATGATAAACTCAGATGTAAGTAAATTAAAAAAACTTTCTAAAGAGATAATAAACTGTGACTGTGTTATTAAAAAAAATAAATTACTTGATAAAATAAATAGTATCTAATTTACTTAGATTCATTTAATAAAAACTCGATTAAGGCCTTACTAGTAAAGAGTCTATTATGAGCTTGTTGCCATACCCTACTTCTTGAACCGTCAATCACCTCCGCATCTACCTCTTCTCCTCTATGAGCAGGAAGACAGTGCAGAAAAATTGCATCTGACTTAGCTTTATCAAATAAACTTTGATTTATCTGATAGCCCTTAAACAAATGTTTTCTTTTTTCAGATTCATTTTCATCGCCCATGCTTGTCCAAACATCTGTTGTGACTAAATCGCAATCTTCAACAGCTTGTCCAGGGAGATCACATAACTCCACATTATCCTTTGCTAGAGACAACGTTTTGCTATCAGGCTCAAATCCTGATGGTGTCGCAATTTTAAGTTTGAAATTTAAAATTTTTGCTGCATTAATATATGAGTTACACATGTTACAACCATCGCCTATCCAAGCAATCGTCTTCCCCTCTATTGAGCCCCTTTCCTCATAATAAGTTTGCATGTCAGCAAGCAGCTGACAAGGGTGGTACTTTTCAGTTAAACCATTGATTATTGGTACTGTTGAATTCTTCGTTAACTCTTCTACCTCATCATGATCATGTGTTCTAATCATAATTATATCGACCATTCCCGATAAAACTTTTGCTGTATCAGCCAAGTCTTCCCCTCTAGTAATTTGGGTCGTATCTGACGATAAAAAAATTGCATGCCCACCCATCGTTACCATTGCTGTCTCGAAAGCAACTCGTGTTCTGGTAGAATTTTTTTTAAAAATCATGGCCATAGTTTTATTTTGTAGAGAGTTATTAGAAATATTTTTTCTAGATTCCTCTTTGAGCTCGATAGATCTCTCTATCAGCTTAATGAATTCATTTTTATTTATATCCAATAAAGACCTAAAATGTCTCACTTTATTCATATTTAATCTCACCTATAATTTTTCGTAAGGTATTTGCAATTGTATCAGCTTGATCTCTATCAAGAATTAATGGTGGCAACATTCTAATAGTATTCTCCTTTGTTACATTAATTACCAGCCTATTCTCTAATGCATCTTCGACAAGATGCATGCAATTCACTTTTAATTCTATCCCTATCATCAAACCTTTGCATCTTATCTCTTTGATAACGTCAAAGTGTGATAGTTTTTTATTCAATTCTGTTTCTAAATACAATCCTATATCTCTAGCATTTTTACATAAGCTTTTTTTCTTCATAATATCCAATACTGTCAATCCGACTGATGTTGATAAAAAATTTCCACCAAATGTTGATCCATGACTTCCAGGAACTAGTACATCTGCTGCAGCATTGCTAGCTAGGCATGCTCCTATAGGAACACCATTGCCAAGAGCTTTCGCTATAGATATTACATCTGGGATAATTGAGCTATGTTGAAAACCAAACCATTTTCCTGTTCTGCAAAATCCAGACTGTACTTCATCTATCATCAATAACCATTTGGATATATCACAAATAATTCTTAGCTCTTTTAGATAACTTTTATCAGGTATGATAATGCCTCCTTCACCCTGAATAGGCTCAAGTAGTATAGCTACAATATCATCGTGTTTGTCTGATAGTTTTTTAATAGCATCAATATTATTATAAGGAACTCTTAGCAAACCATCCAACAAAGGATAAAAACCTGCATGTGCTTTATCTCCACCTGTTGCTGACAATGCAGCCATAGTTCTGCCATGAAAACTATTTTCCATGACTATAATTTTTGGATTAGTAATTTTTCTATCGTTGCCGTACTTTCTAGCAATCTTAATTGATGCCTCTACGGCTTCTGCTCCAGAATTACAAAAAAAAGTTGATTGCATACCTGACAACTTGCATAGTTTTTCTCCTAACTGTTCTTGCTGCTTAATCATAAAAGCATTTGATGTATGAATTAATGTTTTGGATTGCTGTGAAATTACATCTGCAATCTCAGGATCCGAGTGCCCCAAACTTGTAACGGCTAAGCCACAAAGTGCGTCTAGATATTTATTGTTATCTGAGTCCCATAGATATGCACCTTTGCCCTTAACAAAGGATATATTTTTACGATTGTAAGTATTCATCAAGTAATTCTTCATAATATTCATACAGAAAAAAAATAAAGGGGTATTCTAATACAATAATAGTATAAAACATAACAGTCTTTAAGTTTATTGTACTATGAGCAATTTTAGGAAATCAGTATATTATGAAAAGATTATACTGCTTAAATGGTTAAAAACCCTTGTTTTAACATAATTTTATGTCAAAATACTCTTTAAATAGACAATAATAAAAAGAACCGGGGAAAATATGAATAAGTTATTTACTGCAGCCGCTATTTTGGCTGTATCTTCATCACTAGCCTTTGCTGGTGGACATGGTATGGATAGTCATTCGTCTCATGCATCTGCTGCTAAATCAGGAAGTGGTGTACATTTTTTTGGTCGTTTATACGTTGGGTATGATAATAAAACGACAGGTGCTGCTGATTCTATCGATAACATCAGAGATAATGGTGGGAAAAGTAGATTAGGGATTAAATTTAAAGAAAACTTAGGCGGTATGAGCCTAATTGGGCATGCTGAATGGAAATTCGATATTGCTGATGGCACATCTGGTGCAGATAGCGCTACTGCATGTACAGGCGCGAGAGATTGCCGCACATTTGACTTACATGTTGGAAACTTAGGTTTCTTAACATCGCTTGGTTATATTGGAATAGGTTCTTTTGAATCTCCATATAAACTAATGGGTATGTATGATTCAAATATGGATACTGCACTGGCATTGAATAATCATGGTGGTACCTCTGATGGCTCATTTGGTATAGCTGGAACATGGGATTCTACCATTTCTTATCATGCTGCAATGGGGCCAATGGAAATTGCTTATATGCGTGGTATGGCTGATGATGTTGGTGGTAGTAATGCTGCTAATGTTGCAAAAGGAGACTATGCATTTGGTCTGAAATTAAAAGATATCATGCCTGGCCTAGAGTTTGGTTTTGCTAGATCACACGATAAGAGTGGTGCTTCTAACTACGGTACTAGTAATGATAAATTCTTTGCTTCATTTAAAGTAATGCCTAACATGGGTGTTTTCTATACAAATGAAGATCTTGAAATAGCAGGTTCAAACCATGGTGCAGGTGACATCACAACGATGGGTACTCACTATACTATGGGTAATAACATGATTCAGTTAGTTTACGCTAGCGGAAACATGGACACTGCAACAACTGACTACGATACTGTTAGTATCTCAAATCAAATGAACTTAAGTAAATCTACTAATATAACAATAGGTTATACTAGAAAAGGTATTGAAGGAGCTGGTAGTGCAGTCCGTACTTATGGTCTTGGTTTATTACATAAATTCTAAAGCTAAACAGCTAGAGACTTTTAAAACCCATCTCACATGAGATGGGTTTTTTTATGCATCAATATTCAATTGAAACCATCTTTCCAGTAAAGCTAAATGCCAAAGCTTATTGCCATTCAACTTAGTAAAATATGAATTAGGATTCAGTAACAAAGTATTGATATTGTCTTGATTATAGAGCGCCCTATCAGAACAATTCTTCGAAAGTAAAATTGATCTAACATAATCTAGAAATTTTCCTTCAAGTATTTTTAATGGAGGTACTGGGAAGTAAAACTTATCTCTATAGATTAGATCTTTGCTTAAATATTTTTCGGCAATCTTCTTTAGGTAATATTTTCCACTATTTTGTAATTTTTGAGTAGATGGAATTGATGACATAAACTCTACCAAGTCAATGTCTAGGAAAGGCACTCTAGTCTCCAATCCATGAGCCATAGTCATGCTATCAACTCTTTTAACTGGATCATCAACCACCAATGTTGACAAATCTATTCTTAATGTTTTATCAATATAACTGATATCATCTCTCTGTTGCGCAAATAATCTTTCTATCAATTCTTCGCTATAATTATTTGATATATACTCTTTTCTAATTGTATTGCAGTAATCATCATGACTACGGTCAAAATAATGTCCCATAAACCTTTCTGAGTCACTACCATTAGCATCATTCATTTTTTCATACCAGAAATACCCGCCAAATAACTCATCTGCTCCTTGACCACTCAATACAACCTTTTGTTTTTTTGAAACTTCATTTGCTAATAAATAAAATGCTGCTGAATCTTGGCTGAACATTGGCTCAGGCATTTCCTTAATAACATTATCAAGTGATTCAAACAAATGATCCTGACTGATATTGTACTTATAATGTTTAGTGTTAAATTGTTTTGAAACAATGTCTGAATAATAAAACTCATCTCCGACCTCATTATCAATTGTTGGGAAACCAATAGAAAAAGTATTAATGTCAGATAATTTGCTCCTAGCTGCCATTGCAACAATCAAACTAGAATCTAATCCTCCAGACAGCAAGACACCTACGTCAACATCAGCTGTGTAGAACCTTTTACCAATTGACTTTATAAGTAATCTCTCTGATTCTTCTAAGATTTCATTTTCCTGGATTTTTTTATTAAGTGCAATGTCATTCAATGAGTAATACTGTTTCTTTGAAATCTGCCCTTTAGAACTAATTGTCATCGAATGCCCTGGCTCTAATTTATATATATTTTTGAATATTGTATTTGGTGCCGGAACAACTGAATGTAAAGTAAATTGATAGTGAAGGCTTTTATGATTAATTTGATTATCATTCTTATCAATTAGTGCTCTCGTGTTAGATGAAAAAGAAAAATATTTTTTATTAATTTTATAATATAGAGGCTTAATACCTAATCTATCTCGCGCTAAAAATAATTCTTTTGTTTCTGAATCAAAAATACAAAATGAGAAAACACCGTCAAAAAATTTAACACATTCCCGACCATAGTAATCATAGCTCTTTAAAATTACCTCTGTATCACCATCTGAGGAAAAACTATATCCTTTTTTTATAAGTAATTTTCTTAATTCTTTAAAATTATAAACAACTCCATTAAAAACAATTGCATTACCTGTCTTTTTATCTATCATCGGCTGATGAGATTTACTAGATATATCTATTACTGATAATCTACGGTGGCCTAAATAAATATTATCATATTGGTACTCATCTCCATGATCTGGACCTCTTTTTGCTATGCTATCCATCATATTAAGCATTTTTGACTGATTTGGCTTATCACCATCAAATCTCATTTCACCACAAATTCCACACATATATTGTTGTTCCTTAAAAACACTTAAATTTATTAAACTTACTGATAGATAAAACAGCTTACATCATTTATTATATCATCCATAATATAATTATTTTTGAGGCATGTATGAACCCACTATTATCAATAAAAGGAACAATTATATCAGGATTTGTATTATCAGCGGTGCTAGTACTAGCTATTGGCGGAAAACTGGTTGATATCGAGCATTACCTTAGATGGTTACACTATCTATCTGGTGTGACTTGGATTGGATTATTGTATTATTTTAATTTTGTGCAAGTCCCAGCTATGGCATCTGCAATAGCAGATAAAGAGCCTGGTCCAGCAGCTATTGGAAAATATGTTGCTCCACTAGCATTGGTTTGGTTTAGATGGGGTGCTGTTGTGACATGGATTACAGGTGCTTTATACCTACAAGATCATGGGATGCTACATGCGGCATTCACGTTATCAGATGGTGCTGCAGGAATTGGTATAGGGGCTTGGTTAGGAACGATAATGTTATTTAATGTATGGGTTCTAATTTGGCCAAACCAAAAGAAAATACTTGGTATGGTGGATGCTACTCCAGAAGAAATTGCTAAAGCAAAGAAAGTTGCATTACTAGCATCTCGAACAAATACATTGCTTAGTATACCAATGTTACTGTTTATGGGTTATAGCCATAATGGATTGGGTATGTAATTAGATAAATTTTGATTTATATCTGGTTTCAAAGCTAGGTATGACCGATTTATCTACAAAATGAATCAAAAGGAGAGAGAATATGTCAGCATTAGATAGAATCAAGAAACAAGTTACAGAAAATACAATTATGTTATACATGAAGGGTACACCCGAAATGCCAATGTGTGGGTTTTCATCAAGAACAGTAGAAGCATTAAAACAATGTGGTAAAGAATTTGGATACTGCAATGTAATTCTTGATCAAGAAGTTATGAGAGATTTACCAAGCTTTAAAGATTGGCCAACCTTTCCGCAACTTTATATTAAAGGTGAACTAATTGGCGGATGTGATATTACTTTAGAACTTTTTGAGTCCGGTGAATTGAAAAAGCTAATTGATGAGGCTGCCGCAGCTTAATAAAATTATTTATTATTAGTTGCATGTATTATATTCCAATAGTCAAATATATTAACTTTGGACATCTCTTGAACATTCAAATCCGCATATTCATTGAATTCGGTAAATGGGAAATATGGTTTCCAGCCTAATAACTTGCTAATGGGCATTAAACCTTTTTCAAACATTTTAACCAATCTGTTATCAGTTTCGTTACTAAAATGATTGACTATATATATATCACCATCACTCTTACAGACTCGTTTCATCTCTTCAATTAGTTTCTTTGGATTCTGAGTAACAGACACAACATACATCCCTACTACTTTATCAAAAGTATTGTCGGCAAAAGTGAGCTCCTCTCCATTCATTAATAAAATATGTTTGTTTTGCACAGAATCTTTAATAATTCTTTTTTTTGCTAAATCTAACATGTCTGGTGATAAGTCAATGCCTACTACTTTAGTCTTATCAGGATAATACTGCAGTGACGAACCTGTCCCTATACCTATTTCTAGCACATTGTCTTTACTGCTACAGTTCATTTTTTTTATAATAGCTTTTTGACCAGGCCTGAAGACTTGCCCAAAGGTTACGTCATAAAATCCGGAGACTCTCTTGTAAGATTTGATTATAGAGTTTTCGTCCAATATGTTATCCTTAGCTTAGTTATGAAGGTATTAATTATAGCATTAATATGATATTAAATTTAAAGATTTTTCTAGATATTCTGATGTTTACTCGTGGGCCCCAAGATCTCCCGTCTACGTCTAACTTCTTAACAACAATAATACTAATTAATATAATTGTCGGCTTAATATCAGTTGATCCTAATATTAGTTATACTATAAATATATTTTTTGCAGTCATATATATAGTTGTAACCCTGTTGTTTATAAAAATATGTCTTGGAATACAAGATAATAATAAAGGAACTCAGAATTTATTTTCTTCGAGGCGCATACAGGTTTCATCTGGCATATTGGGAATACATGCGCTGATAGCTACCTTCACCGGAATAATTTCAATAAGTGGGATCGTAGATGAAAATTCAATAATATTTATTTTTCTAATAATTTCACTTTATGCTTGGTTTGTAAATGGACATGTATTCAAAAATGCTTTTGATACCACAATGTCTATTGGACTAGCAATATCACTATTACATAGTATTGCATGCGTATTTATTATGATGTTATTTATTCAAGTGCTAATATTATGAAAATACATATATTAGGAATTGGTGGAACATTCATGGCTGGCATAGCAATAATTGCCAAACAATTGGGACATCAAGTTACCGGATCAGATAAAAACTTATATGATCCAATGAAATCTGTTTTAGAAAAAGAAAATATCAACTTCACCGAAGGATATAATCCAAAAATCTTGGATAAGAAATTCGATCTAGTAATAGTTGGAAATGTGATGTCACGTGGCATGAGTATAATAGAAAAATTACTTGAAAAAAAAATTAAGCATATATCAGGGCCTCAGTGGTTGTATGAAAATGTATTATGCAAGAAAAGAGTTATAGCCATATCAGGTACACATGGTAAGACAACAACCTCTTCCATTATCACTTGGATATTAAAATATGCAAAACTAAACCCAAGCTATCTTATTGGAGGTCAGCCAGTTAACCTAAATTCACCAGCAAAACTGACAGCATCAGAATTTTTTGTGATTGAAGCTGATGAATATGATACTTCTTTTTTTGATAAACGCTCAAAATATATACATTATCATCCTGACATATTGGTGATAAATAATATTGAGTTTGACCATGCAGATATATTTGAGAATATAGATGCTGTTATTAAAAATTTTCATCATTTAGTTAGGATTGTTCCAAGGAGTGGGAGGATTATTTATAACAGAGATGATAAGAATATTATTAAAATGATTGAAAAAGGTCTCTGGTCAAAAAAAGTTTCTTTGACATCAAAAGGTTATAAAGATTCAGACTGGTCTCTTTCTCATAAAGATAATAGTTTTTATCTTAAAAAAATAAATACAAAGCTAACACATGAAAAAAAAATAGATTCATCACTTATAGGCGTACATAATTATAAAAATATTTCGTTAGCAATCTTAGCTTCTATTCAGACTGGAGTTTCCTTTGCAAAGTGCATTGAAGCTATAAAAGAGTTTAAAGGTGTTAAAAGACGAATGGAGGCAGTTGAGAGTAAAGGAGATATAAAAATATATGATGACTTTGCTCACCATCCAACAGAGATTGAAAGCTCAATTAAATCATTAAAAGAAAATTTTAAGGGTAAGAAAATATTATCAATATGTGAAATAAAGTCGCACTCAATGATTTCTGGTGCACATAAGAAAAACCTCCCTATAGCATTAAATAATTCACATTTTAGTATTTTAATAAAACCTCCGCAATATAAATGGGCTATTCAAAATAAAAATAAAAACTTATATATAGTGAACTCATATTCTAAGGCATTAGAACATATAAGAAATCTTGAAAAGAAAATTGACATTATATTATTAATGAGCAATAAAAGTACAATTGACATCAGGAATTATATTAAAAATGAAAAAAGTTAATAAGTCAGATACTGAATGGAAAGATATGCTTTCTGAATCTGTTTACAATGTTACAAGAAAAAAAGGAACAGAGGCTCCCTTTAGTGGTGCTCTTAATAAAAATATAGAAATAGGTACCTACCATTGCGCCTGTTGCGACAATGTCTTGTTTGAATCTACCCATAAATTTGACTCTGGAACAGGATGGCCTAGCTTCTATGAAGTCGCATCAAATATGTCTCTTTATTTTAAAACCGACACATCACTTGGGATGTCTAGAGTTGAAGCGTTATGCATGGTTTGTGACGCACACCTTGGCCATATTTTTGATGATGGTCCTAAACCCACAGGTAAAAGATATTGTATAAATTCAGTTTCATTAAAATTCAATAAGAAGGATACATGATGATAAAAAAGCTGATACCATTATTTCCTCTTCAAAGCATAGTGTTGCCGGGCGGATTGTTTCCCCTCAGAATTTTTGAAAGAAGATATCTTGATATGGTTAGAGATTGCATAAAAAATAATACTGATTTCTGTATTGTATTAATTAGAAATAATTCTAAAGAAGAATATATAACTGATGTGTATAACTATGGATGTCTTGTAAAGATAACAGATTGGAATCAACTTGATGATGGCTTATTAGGAATAACTGTAGAGGGAATTAATAAAGTCAAGATACTTGATCGCGGTCTAGAAAAAACAAATTTACTTACCGGAACGATAGAAGATATCGAGATTGAAAAAGAATATATGATTCCTCAGAAACATTTATTATTGTCTAGATTTTATAAAAAAATATATCCAGGAATTAAACATGTCATAAGCTTTAAAAAAGAAAGGTATGCAGATGCTTCATGGGTAGGTTTTAGGTTAATAGAGTGTTTGCCCTTAGATTCATCTACTAAAAATAAATTAATTGCCATGGATCATGCGATTGAGAGATTAAATATATTACATAAGATAATTCAGAAAATATATAAGGCTGAAATAGACGAACTAATGTCTAATCAACAGTAATCGCACCTTTATCAGCTTGACTGACTAATTTAGCATATTTAGATAAAACTCCAGATATAGTTTTTCTGCCTGGTCTCTTCCAATGACTTAATCTTTTTTTGATTTCTGTATTAGTAAGTTTAAGAGATAATTGTTGAGTAATTGCATTAATTTCAATAATGTCTCCATTCTTTATAATAGCCAAAGGTCCTCCAATATATGCTTCCGGGGAAATATGGCCAACTACAAAGCCATGACTGCCACCAGAAAATCTTCCATCAGTTATTAATGCAACATCTTTTCCTAATCCTTTTCCCATAACGGCGGACGTAGGTGATAACATTTCCCTCATTCCTGGTCCACCAACTGGGCCTTCATATCTTATAACAATAACTGTTCCCTTCTGAACTTTATCATTCAGTATATCTTTCAAAGCCAATTCTTCTGAATTATAAACTTTAGCTTTTCCAACAAACTTAGTTCCTTCTTTACCTGATATTTTTGCAACGGAACCTTGAGGTGATAGATTACCTTTAAGAATAATTAAATGCCCATTATCTTTAATTGGAGAATTAAATGGCATTATAATTTTCTGATGCTTATTATAGTGCTTTACCTTTTTTAAGTTTTGTTTCAAAGTTTTACCTGTTACAGTTAAACAATCACCATGCAGCAGACCTTCCTCAAGAAGCATTTTCATTAGTGGTGCTACTCCACCGATTTCTACTAACTCGGACATAGAATATTTTCCACTCGGCTTAAGGTCGGCAAGAACTGGAGTTTTCTTACCTACGGAATCAAATTCACTAAGACTGATGTTAACTCCAGCAGAATTAGCTATAGCTAATAAATGAAGCACAGCATTGGTTGATCCTCCTAAAGCCATAACAACTGTTATTGCATTCTCAAGAGATTTTTTGTTTATAATATCTCTAGGTTTAATGTCTTTTTTAACACAAATCATTAATGCCTTGGCAGAATCTTTACAATCAACTTTCTTAGAATTAGATATAGCTACCTGAGCAGAACTATTTGTCAAACTCATTCCCAAAGCCTCAATTGCACATGCCATGGTATTTGCAGTATACATGCCTCCACATGATCCTGGACCAGGTATTGCTTTCTTTTCAATTGCATATAATTCTGAATTAGAAATTTTTTTATTTGCATTTTCACCTACTGCCTCAAATACTGAAACAATATCAATTTTTTTAGACTTATAAATTCCTGGTAGGATTGTCCCACCATATACAAAAATAGAAGGTCTATTTAATCGTGCCATAGCCATAATACATCCAGGCATATTTTTATCACAACCACCAATTGTAACAAAGCCATCAAAACCTTCACAGCCCACGACTGTCTCAATAGAGTCAGCTATGACCTCTCTAGAGACCAATGAGTATTTCATGCCTTCAGTGCCCATTGATATGCCATCTGAAATAGTTATTGTATTGAAAATAATAGACTTTCCTCCACTAGCATCAATTGATTTAGCAGTTACTTCGGCAAGCTCATTTATATGCATATTACATGGTGTAACCATGCTCCAAGTGGAAGCTATTCCTATTTGTGGAAGCTTAAAATCTTTATCTTTAAAACCAACAGCTCTCAACATTGATCTACTTGGAGATCTGTCTTTGCCATCAACTACTTTTGAGGAATATTTACGCATTGTTTATTGTACCAACTTACCAAATATTTTAAATCTCCAACCCTGTAAAAATCTAATATCTTTTCTACCCCTTGCAAACAAATCAATATCTCGCTTATTTGCAATTAATGATGAAGCCACCTTGTACTCATCGCATACTACCTCTAGTGTTTGATGACACATATTAACTCTCTTATTATACATTGAGGCATCAAAATTCTTAAACTCAACCGGGGCTTCATCATACTTAAGTTCTAAAACAGAAAGAATGTAACTTATATCTTCTTCATTAGGTTGGTGCTTTAAATTGTCTAATATATACATTATTTTATTCGAACGAGCTAAAGTAATCTTTATTAGTTCACTGTCACTGAAAATCCATCTTTTTGGCATATCGTTCTGGATAGCCTTTTCTTCTCTCCATTTAGATAATATCTTCAAATGGTTTATTTGTGTTTCAGTAATCTTTGAAGGTAAGTTCACTTTTTCCCATGCCATAGCTGGTTCTGTGACTACATTCGACTTTTTAAGCTCGAGATCTTGTTCTTCGAGAAACCAATCATATCGTTCTAATTTTGTTAATTCACTTTTTAATATTTCATGTAGCTTAATTAAATACTTCACATCATTTCCTGCATATTCAAGCTTATCATTCGAAATAGGTCTTTTCAGCCAATCAGTCCTCCATGAACCTTCTTTGAGAAAAACATTAAAGTGTTTTTTTACCAAATTAGAATAACTGATGCTTATTTGTGGATTTAGAAAATTGTCAGCTAGTTGTGTATCAAATATATTTTCTGGATAACAATCATAATAATTATTTAAAACTTCTAGATCCTGCTTAGAGGAATGAATTATTTTAATAATATTCTTATCTTTTAATAAGTTTATAATAGGCTCCTTGTCTTCTAACGCAAGAATATCTATACAATATGTATGATTTTCATCACTTAGCTGCAATAAAGCTAGAATTGGATAATAGGTAGATTCTCTTATGAACTCTGTATCCAAGCCTATCACACTTGAAGACTTGAGATCTTTAATGATATTTTGTAATTTTATATCTGTATTAATTAAAAAATTTGGCATAATTAAGAATAGTTAACATGATATCAGCGAATGATAGGTTCTTGTACAGAAAATGCTTAAAATTAACACGAAATTACACTTAATAGAGGATATTTCTTACCTTCCTTCGGATAATTATGATTTAAGGCCAGATAATATTGATATTGATACAATTATCATACACTGTATAAGCCTTCCAGAAGGCGCTTATGATAATGAAAATGTCAGCGACTTATTTACAAATAAGCTAGATATAGCTAAAGACAAAACATTTCTGTCACTTAAAGGCCTCAGGGTGTCATCACATTTATTTATTAGGAGAAATGGAGTGTTATCTCAGTTTGTACCATTCAATATGAGAGCTTGGCATGCAGGAGTATCACAATATAAAGGCAGAGAAAACTACAATGATTTTTCTATCGGGATAGAGCTCGAGGGTACCTCTAGCTCAATATTTACAGAGGAACAATATAGTAAATTAAGAGAAGTAATTAAAATAATGAAGACTTGTTATCCGAAAATTGTAGAGAATAACATAATAGGTCATAATAAGGTTTCACCAGAAAGAAAAGAGGATCCTGGAAAATTTTTTGAATGGGATAAAATAAAAGGTTAAAAATGATTACAGCACTATTAATATTCTTTGCCTTGGTTCTTGAATATATTTATGATCCAATTTCACAAATGAAAGATACCAAGGTGATAAATGTAACTTTTGAAAGATATAAAACATTCATAAAAGTTTATTTAGATAATAAATATTATGTTTATCTATTATTTCCTATTTCTATAATGATATTTTATTCGCTTTTAACATATATACTCAATAATTACTTACATGGTTTTTTTGCTTTCATTCTAGATCTAATAATTCTTGTTTATTGTTTAAAGCCAAGTGAATTTAATAGAAAAGTAGAAGAATTTAAGTTTTCTTTGGACAATCAAGAAAATAATGAAACCTCCGAAAGATTTAATTATGTTTTATCAAATTATAATAATAAAAATTTAATTGAAAATATATTTTATAACTCAACAAGAAATATATTCACAGTATTATTCTGCTTTCTTCTTTTGGGATCTTCCGGATCACTAGCATTTATTATACTAGATAGCTATATTCATAATAAAGAAATGAAAATTGACCAAAAAACTAAAAAAGAATTAAAAAATATTATATCGATAATCGAGTACATTCCAATCAGACTATGTACTTTTGCATTTGCAGTAGTGGCAAATTATGAATTATGTAGCAAAGTATGGAAATCACCAAAAAAAGAAAAAAGTTTATATGACTCAAATATTTCTCTTATAAATGCTGTTGGTATAGCATCCTATCAAGAATTAGGAAATGATACTAAAGACGACAATGAAGAAAAGTTAACATTTATACAATCAATTATATATAGGGCTTTTCTGTCATGGTTAAGTTTGATAGGTTTTTTAATTATCAGCGGTATCTTTGTCTGAATGTGAATAGAAGTTTTTCCCAATTTCTATTATTGATCTCAGGTTTTTTTCTCTCCAAGCATTGGTATCTCTAAGAGAATATACACAACCACAATACTCTTGCATATAAAAACCTTCGTCTTTGGAAACTTCAATCATACGCTGTGAACCATTTTCTTTTCTCCAATTATAAGTCCAATACTCCATATTTTTGAACTTAGAAGCAGCATAGATTCCGGACTGATTAATTTGATTCATATCTTTCCACCTTGAAATTCCAAGTGTACTAGAAATTATATCAAACCCATTTTTAGAGGCATACTCAGCAGTTTTAATAAATCTCATATCGAAACATATGGAGCACCTTTTACCTCTTTCCGGTTCTGCTTCCATTCCCTTAGTCATATCAAACCAAGCTCTAGGATTATAGTCAGCATCTATAAATGAGATATTATTTTTAATAGAAAAATTCATATTTTCTTCTTTACGGAGAAGATACTCTTCGTGAGGATGTATGTTTGGGTTATAGAAAAAAATAGTATAATTTACATTAGATTCTATTAATCTTTCCATGATATCACCGGAACATGGGGCGCAACACGAATGTAGTAATAAGTTATCTTTACCCGTTGGTAATTCTAATTTAGTTTTAATAGTTTTATTCATATAGAAAAGAACCTCTTTGTGTTACTAACTGTAATTTTCTCTACATAGCTAATATCTTTATTTAAACATTCAGCAATACTTTGAGCAACATAATTTAGATATGAAGGTTCATTAACTCCAGTATTCTTGAATGGAATATTTTTAGGGGTTAGATAAGGTGCATCAGTTTCAATCATTAACTTATCTTCTGGAATATATTTAATTAAATCATGTAAATGCTTGCCTCTGTTAAGATCAGATATCCACCCCGTTATACCTATGTAGCAACCCATATCTAGATATATGTCTAATTCCTTTTTTGTTCCTGTAAAACAATGTATTACAACTTTTTCAATTTCAAGAATATATTTTTTTAGCATCATTACAAAGTCATCATGAGCATTTCTTTCATGTAAAAAAATAGGGGAATTAGTATTTTTAGCAATCTTTAGTTGTTCTTCAAAGCAGAACAATTGATCATTCTTTTTTGAATACTCTCTATAGTAATCCAAGCCGCATTCTCCTATGGCCAGAACTTTTTTATTTTCAGAATACTTAATAATTTCATCAATATTTTCATGAGTGAAATCTTTTGCATTATGTGGATGAAAACCAACGGTTGTGTAAAATATTTTTGGATATATTTTTATGATGTCCAAAGCTACCTTAGTATCCTCAAGATTTGAGGAAGTAATTATAGCTTTTTTTATATTTTTAATTTTCATATTCTCAACTACTTTATCTAATTGATTATGTAGTTGAGGATGAGTTAAGTTAGCTCCTATATCAATAAGACCCAATGTATTCATTTTACTATAGAGATTTAAGAACCGAGGCTACTGTATCACCAATAACTGATGGATTTTTCGCAATTGTTATTCCTGCAGCTTCAAGTATTTCTACTTTATCTGCAGCAGACTCTCCTTTAGAACTAACAATTGCTCCAGCATGTCCCATTCTTTTACCTTTAGGTGCTGTTAAGCCAGCTATGTAAGCAATAACAGGTTTAGATACATTGTGTTTTGCATATTCAGCAGCTTCTGCTTCTTGTGGTCCACCTATTTCACCAATCATTAGTATGACTTTTGTATCATCATCATGTTCAAATTTTTCTAGATGGTCTTTAAAGGCACTACCATTTATTGGGTCCCCGCCGATACCTACACTTGTTGATATACCAATTCCTAAATTTTTCATTTGCTCAGCAGCCTCATAGCCAAGTGTACCTGATCTTCCAATAACGCCGACATTACCTTCCTTATAAATATGACCTGGCATAATACCTAACATACATTTTCCTGGACTTATTACTCCTGCGCAATTTGGCCCAACCATCGTCATTCTTTCTTCATTTTTATAACGTCTCATATAACGTTTCACCTTAATCATGTCGTGAGCTGGTATTCCATCAGTAATCGCAACCAAGGTCTTAATTCCTGCATCAGCTGCTTCCATTGCAGAATCTGCTGCAAAAGCGGGTGGTACAAATAATATACTACAGTCTGCCCCAGTTTCTTTTACCGCTTCTTTGACGGTATTGAAAACAGGTCTATCCAAGTGTTTTTGTCCACCTTTGCCGGGTGTTACTCCACCAACAACATTAGTCCCATAAGCAATCATTTCTTCTGCATGAAAACTACCTATTTTTCCTGTAAAACCTTGTACAATTATTTTTGATTCTTTTTTAATTAATATAGCCATT
>ERZ1046367.327-NODE-327-length-34929-cov-6.968429_pt1 | contig 34929 bp, 28 predicted proteins | sample MGYA00383091_ERZ1046367 | MGnify/ENA primary metagenome ERZ1046367 (study PRJEB29581, sample SAMEA5548361) | metagenome | biome: marine; feature: coastal; material: water | depth 50 m | study: Short-term variability in the microbial, nano- and picoplankton... | reverse complement strand
CCTCGGCGAGGGCAACCTCGTCTTGCCGGCCGTCATCCCGAGCTACGGCGGGACGGCCACCATCGGCCTGGAGGCTGAGGCGGTGGGCCTGCGGCCGTGGGAGGACTCCTGTTCGTCGCCCTGTTACAACATCATGTTCAGCATCTTCGACACCATGTTGGAGCAGGACGCGACCGGCGCCTACGTGGGCAACGCGGCAGTCGGCATCACGCCCAACGACGACCTCACGGTGTGGACGCTGACCCTTCGCGACGGTATGACCTTCCACAACGGGGTTGCTGTCACCGCTCAGACCGTCGAGGACATGTGGGCCCTGCAGCAGACCGGTTCTGCGGCAGCGGGCCATATCCGGTCCTCCAAGCTGGCCGGTGTGGAGGCCACGGGTGACATGGAGGTCACGTACACCATGAGCGCCGGCAACTCGGCCTTCCCGAGCTTCCTGTCCCGGGCCTACCTCGGGATGCTCTTCGAGCCGGCGGCCGCCACAGCCGACCCGGACGGCTTCAGCCTGGCCCCGGTCGGGTCCGGTGCATTCATGATCGAGTCCCGTGACATCGACAACGAGACGGTGCTGGTCCGCAACCCGGACTACTGGCGGACCGATGTCTGGGGCCGTCAGCTGCCCTACCTGGACGGCATCGCCTTCCGGCCCATCCCCGACGAGACGACCCGTCTGGCATCGGTGGTGTCGGGCACCATCGACGGCATGGGGTCGCTGCGTGGTGCCACGGTGCGCGACGCCCGGATGACCGAGGGTCTGACCCTGTTCGAGTTCCAGGGCAACAACTCCGGTGGCGGCATGTTCAACGTGCTGGTCCCGCCGTACGACGACGTGCGGGTGCGGCGCGGGCTGACGCTCATGAACAACCAGGAGGCCACCATCGAGGCCCTGGGAGGCAAGGGCATCTCGACCCCGGCCACCCAGTTCTTCTCGGCCGACAGCAACTGGTACTCCCAGGAGGTGGCCGACGCCTACCCGAGCTTCGACTACGAGGCGGGCAAGGCACTGGTCCAGGAGTACGTGGACGATCCGGCCCGGTCTGACGAGAAGGCTGTAGGCGAGAAGATCACCGTGGACTTCGCCTGTCCGCCTGACCCGACGCTGATCGCCTTCGCCTCGGTGCTCGAGCAGCTCTGGACGGCCAGTGACCTGGTGGAGTTCAACCTCAGCCATGCTGACCAGCAGACGCACATCAACATCGCCCTGGGCATCTCCAACGGCTTCATGGGCGACCATGGCGTGCACTGCTGGCGTTGGTCCAGCCAGGACGATCCGTCCATTGCGCTGGGTGATGCCTTCGCCGGACCCTGGCAGGCCTCGCCGCTGAACTTCTCGAACTACTCCCATCCGGATGCCACCGTGGCGCTGGCCGCCGCGCTGGCCACGGACGACTTCGAGGAGCGCCGACGCCAGTACGAGATCATCGGGCTGATCGCCGCCCGGGACGTGCCGTACTGGTACACCGGTGGCACGGCCACCGTGCTGGCCGTGGACGAGAAGCTGACCGGCCTGGCCACGTGGACCACCGTCGACGGGGCGCTCGGCAGCGGCCACCCGGCGTCGGAGGGTCGTTGGCGTCAGGCCTGGTGGATGGAGTAGCCACCGCCTGATCAGACCGACCGGGGGCTCCGGCCCCTGACCGGCCAGACGTCCGTGGCGGGGCGGGACCCAGGTCCCGCCCCGTCCGCGTCTGGCCCACCCGCCTCACTCGCTTTCCTCACTGCCAAGGTATCTGCCTTCCGTGCTTCCGTTCATCGCCAAGCGACTGGTGCGCCTGGTGGCCACCCTGCTGGCCGTCTCGTTTCTGACGTTCCTGCTCGTCAACCTGCTGCCCGGTGACGCCATCAACGCGCTCATTCCCATCGACGCCCAGCAGGACCGCGAGTTCGTGGAGCAGGTCCGGGAGGAGTGGGGCCTCAACGATCCGATGATCGTGCGCTACGGCCGCTGGTTGGGCGACGCCGTCCAGGGCAACTTCGGCGACTCGATCGTCACCTCACGCACGGTCAGCAGTGAGATCACCCATCGTCTCCCGGTGACCGCTGAACTGATGATCGTCACCGTCCTGTTCTCCGTGATGCTGGCCATACCACTGGGGGTGATGGCTGCCTACCGCGAGGGCTCGCGTGTGGACCAGGTCATCTCCGGCATGGCGCAGTTGTTCCTCAGCATCCCGGGGTTCGTGGCCGGCCTGCTCATGATCTACATCTTCGCCATGAAGCTGGGATGGCTCCCGGCCACCGGCTGGAACCGATTCTCCAACGGCCTGCTGGACAACCTGAAGACCGTCATCCTGCCCGCCCTGTCGCTGGCCCTCATCGAGATTGCCGTCTACACCCGGGTGGTGCGATCCGACGTCATGAACACCCTGCAGGAGAACTACGTGCTGTCGGCCCGGGCCAAGGGCCTCGGCAACCGGTACATCCTGTTCCGACACTGTCTCCGTCCCAGTTCCCTGACCCTCATCACGGTGGTCGGCCTCAACATCGGCACGCTGCTGGGCGGCACGGTGGTCGTGGAGTTCCTGTTCGCCATGCCCGGTCTGGGCAAACGCCTGCTGGACGCCATCTTCCAGCGTGATTTCATGATGGTGCAGGGCATCACCGTGCTCATCGCCACCATCTACGTGCTGGTCAACACGGCCGTCGACCTGATCTACATGGTGGTCGACCCCCGCATCCGGAAGGCCGACTGACATGGCCGCCGGAACGGGTTCCCGCATGTCCTTCTTCACCCGCATCTGCGCGGGCTGGCTCATCGTGATCGTCCTCGGGGCGATCTTCGCCGACCTCATCCCGGGGCTCAAGGATCCGAACTACCAGGGCTTCCTGTTCGGCGACGGGGCGACCAACGAACGGCCGTCGTGGAACCACCTGATGGGGACCGACAACAACAGCCGGGACATCCTGGCTCGCATCGTCTACGGCGCCCGGGTGTCGCTCGTGGTGTCGATGACCGCGGTGGTCATGGGTTCGGTGTTCGGGGGGTTCTTCGGGGCACTGGTGGGCTTCGTCCGCGGCAAAACCGACGCCACGATCATGGCGGCGGTCGACGTGATCCTGGCCTTCCCCGGCCTGGTGCTGCTGCTCACCGTGGTCACGCTGCTGGGACGAAGGGACCTCATGGTCATCGCCGCAGTGGTCGGGTTCCTGTCCATTCCGCCCTATACGCGGGTGGCACGGGCCACAGCGTTGGCCGTCAGCCGGCGGGAGTTCGTGATGGCGGCACGGGCCATCGGCACCCGCAAACGCACCATCCTGTTCCGCGAGATCATCCCGAACTGCTTGCCCACGCTCATGGCCTTCGCGCTGGTCAACGCGGCGGTCATCATCCTGTTGGAAGGTGCTTTGGCCTTCCTGGGCCTCAGCGTGGAGCCCCCGACCGCCTCGTGGGGGAACATGGTCAACGCGGCACGGGTCGACCTGACCATCAACGTCTGGCCGGCAATCTGGCCGTCGCTGGCCCTGGTGTTCACCGTGTACTCGCTCAACAACGTCGGGGACCATCTCCGACGGTCCAAGGCCGTGCGATCGGCGGCCCTCTGATGACGGATTCCATGCAGACGGATTCGGTGGACCCGGGCCGCACGCTGCTGGCCGTCGACGACCTGCGGACCACGTTCTCCATCCCCGCCGGCGACGTCAAGGCCGTGCGCGGCGTGAGTTTCTCCCTGGATCGGGGGCGGACGTTGGGCATCGTGGGCGAGAGCGGTTCGGGCAAGACTGTGCTGGCCCGTTCGATCATGCGGCTCAACATCGGCAGCAACGTGACGACGACCGGTACGGCGACCTTCGCTGGCCGCGATGTGCTGTCGCTCTCCATGTCCGAGATGCAGGAACAGTGGGGCATGGAGATGGCCATGGTCTTCCAGGACCCTGTGACGTCTCTGAACCCGTTGGTGAGGGTGGGCCGCCAGGTCACCGAGCACCTCCGGAGTCACCTCGGCGTGAGCCGCGCCGAGGCGCACAAGACCGCGGTCTCACTTCTCAACGAGGTCCGGATTCCTGAACCGGAGGCTCGCCTGAAAGCCTTCCCCCACGAGTTGTCGGGCGGCATGCGCCAGCGGATCTGCATCGCCATCGCCCTGGCCTGTGAACCGACGCTGCTGTTCGCCGATGAGCCCACCACGGCGCTCGACGTGACCGTGCAGCACCAGATCCTGAACCTGCTGGGGCGCGAGCAGCGTGACCGCGACATGGCCATGGTGCTGGTCACCCACGACCTGGGCGTGGTGGCTGGGCGCACTGACGACACGCTCGTCATGTACGCCGGCAAGGTGGTCGAGCAGTCGCCCACCACCTCGTTGTTCGCCTCAATGCGCCACCCTTACTCTGAGGCGTTGCTGCGTTCATTGCCCCGCACCAGCCACGCCAGCCATACCCGCCTGGCCGCCATCACCGGTCGGCCGCCTGATCTCATCGACCCGCCGTCGGGTTGTGCGTTCAGCCCCCGGTGTCCCTACGTCCAGGACCGGTGCCGTGACGAGGTGCCACCCCTGACCACCGGCGGTTCGGGCGATGACCCCGACCATGCGTTTGCCTGCTTCACGCCCGTCGGTTCACCTGAAGGGGCTGAGGCCTTCGCCCGCAACGTGTCCGACGGCCTGCCGCAGGCCGTGGCCGTCGACCTGCCGACCGGCGACCAGATGAGCGCCCCCCTTCCGACTGGCAATGAGAGGATCGTCTGATGGCCGGTTCCGGCAAGGCCCACCTGCGGCCCGATGACGAGGTGCTCATCCGGGTCGAGGACCTGGTGGTGGAGTTCCCGGTGGGCCGGGGTCGGACCGTCAAGGCTGTCAGCGGCATCAGCTTCGACATCGCCAAGGGTGAGACCCTCGGTCTGGTCGGTGAGTCGGGCTGTGGGAAGTCGACCACCGGCCGGGCCCTCATCCAGTTGCCGTCACCCACCTCGGGATCAGTCCGCCACGGGCTGGTGGAGTTGACCGATCTGTCCGACGAGGCCATGCGCCGGCGTCGGACCGACATCCAGATGATCTTCCAGGACCCCATCTCGTCGCTGAACCCGCGCCGCACGGTGGGTGACATCGTGGCCGAGCCGCTGCGGGTCTGGGGGCCGCACGACAAGGCCGAGCAGAAGGCGTTGGTCGACCGGATGCTGGACGCCGTGGGTATCGACCCCGACGCGGCCCGCGACAAGCACCCCCACGAGTTCTCAGGGGGCCAGTGCCAGCGGATCTCCATCGCCCGCAGCCTGGTGGTCGACCCCGAGTTGCTGATCTGCGACGAGCCGGTATCGGCGCTGGACGTGTCGGTGCAGGCCCAGATCCTGAACCTGCTTGAGGACCTCAAGGCGGAGTACGGGCTGACCCTGGTGTTCATCGCCCATGACCTGGCCGTGGTCAAGAACGTCAGCGACCGGGTGGCCGTGATGTACCTCGGCAAGCTCTGCGAGGTGGCTGGGCCCGATGAGCTGTACGCCAACGCCGCCCACCCCTACACAGCGCTGCTTCTCGGTTCGATTCCCGAGCCCGACCCCGAAGTGGTGGTGGACGAGGGGCTCGTCGACTCAGGCGAGCTGCCGTCGCCCATCGACCCGCCCTCGGGTTGCCGGTTCCGGACCCGTTGCCCGCACGCCACCGATCGATGCGCGGCCGAGGAGCCCCAGATGCGTGAGGTGGCCGAGGGCCACCACGTGGCCTGTCACCACCCCCTGGTGGCCGTCGCCGAATAGTCCTCCGCTCCCGTCGATCCTGTGGGATTGGACGAGCGACCTTCTGGAGGCCATCGTGGTGGTCATGAGCGGCGACCGTCGCTCAGCGGACATGGGGGGAACGGCATGGGTATCAGGCGGACCACGATGAGCGGTTGGGTGTCGATCCTGCTGGGACTGGCGCTGGTGGCGTCGGCCTGCGGCGGATCATCCGACGGGGATGGCGACGGCGCGGCGCCGGCCACCACCGCGGCGCCGGCCACCACGGCCGCCCCGGCCACCACCGCGGCTCCCGCCACCACCGCGGCTCCCGCCACCACGGCGGCGGCCGAGGAGCCTGCCGCTGACGAGTCAGCCACCACCACGACCAACGCCCCGGCGACGACCACCCAGGCGCCGGATTCGCAGGCCGAGTCCACGGCGACGACCACCCTGGCCCCTGAGGAGGCAGCGCCCGAGCCGGTGTTCGGCGGCACGCTTCGCCTCGGTGTCGAAGCCGAGACCGACGGCTTGAACCCGACGGTCAACCGGTTCGCCGTGTCGGCCACCCAGATGGCCCACGCGGTGTTCGACTCCCTGGCCATCTGGGACGAGACGAACAGCCGGGCCGTGCCCTGGTTGGCCGAGTCCTTCACCCCGTCCGACGACCTCATGACGTGGGACGTGAAGCTGCGACCGGGGATCACCTTCCACGACGGCACCCCGCTGACGTCCGAGGCGGTCCTGCTGGGCTTCCAGAGGCAGATGGTCGACCCGCTCATCTCGCTGGCCGTCAAGCCCATGTACCCGGCCGATGATCCCGACACCGAGGCCTATGAGCCGGCCGAGATCATCGACGAACTGACCACCCGGTTCAACCTGATCCGACCCACCTCGGACTTCGCCCGGTACGTGACCGGGCAGTTGGGCTACATCCCCTCGCCCACGTGGATCCGGGCCGCCATGGAGGACCCGACGCTGAACCAGGCGCCGGTGGGCACCGGACCGTTCCGGTTCGACAGCCGTACCCAGGACCAGATGACCCGGTTCGTACGCAACGACGACTGGTGGAACGGCGACGTCTACCTGGACGCGGTGGAGTACTACGTCTACACCGACACGGTCATCGCCGCCGACGCCCTCACCGTGGGTGACCTGGACGGCATGCACACCTCCAACGTGGACGCCGTGCTCGTGCTGCGTGACGACGAAGACGTCGTGCGAATCGAGTCCGACCACGGCTCGGAGACCTTCGGCATGTTGAACACGGCCGGGGCGCCCTTCGATGATATTCGGGCCCGCAAGGCGCTGACCTTCGCGGCGGCCCGTGCGGACTATCTGGAGTTCATCGGCCAGGGCCTCCTGCGTCCCGCCAACTCGTGGTTCCCACCGGGCTCGCCGTACCACGACCCGGACCTCGTCCAGGAGGGCGATTCGCCCGATCTGGCCACCCCGCTGGTCGCCGAACTGTGCGCGGAGAAGCCCGACTACTGCACCGACGGGAAGATCGACATGGAGTTCCAGTACTCCGGACCGTCGGTCGTCCAGGACCGGATCTACGACATCCTCGCCGACGGTTGGAGCGACCACTTCAACATCACCAAGGAGATGCTCCTTCAGGACGACCACATCACGCACGTGGCCTTCGGGCTCTACGACTGGGTCACGTGGCGTCAGATGGGCTCGCCGGATCCCGACAATGACGTGACGTGGTTGAACTGCGGGGCCATCGGGGCGTTGTCGCTGAACTGGCCCCGGTACTGCGACCCGGCCCGTGACGAGTTGATGTACGCCCAGCGGGGCACCGTGGATCAGGCCGAGCGGGTGGAACTGTGGAAGCAGATCTCCCGGAAGGTGCACGACGACTACACGTACATCCTGTTCACCCACACGTTGTGGGCCAACGGCTTCGCCTCGAACGTGAAGAACGTTTGCGGCGCGCTCTCGCCGGATGGGGTGCGGCTCATGTGCACGGTCAACGGGTGGCACCTAACGCACCAGATCTGGATGGAGGACTGAGCGGGTCGATCCCCGGTAACGGGGACCGACGCACCGCGACCCACGTCGCCACCGGTCGGGAGGAGCGCGCCTGATGGTCGGGTTCGTGGTGCGGCGCGTCGCGGCCCTGGTGGCCGTGCTGCTGGCCGTCACCGGGCTGGCCTTCGGGGCCATGAACGTGCTCGGGGACCCGTTGTTCAACGTGGTCGGGTTCATCGCCTCGGTGGACTGTGACGCGGTTGCGGCCGGCGAGGTCGACGACATCTCGGGCCAGACGGCGGGCGGTCGGGGCGACTGCGAGGTCATTGCCGAGGCCCGCCGGGAACACCACCTGGACCGCGCGCTGCCCATCCGGTACGGCTACTGGCTGGGTGACATCGTGAGGGGCGACCTCGGGACCTCGTTCAAGAACGAGATGCCGGTCCGCGAGGTGATCGGCGAGAAGCTGCCCAAGTCGGTGCTGCTCATGGTGGTGGCCCAGGTCATCGCCGTGGGCCTGGCCGTGCCGTGGGCGGTGGCCGCCGCCTACCGGGCCCATCGGCCCTTCGATCGGGCGTCGACCGTGGGGACGTTCGGTCTGGTGGCCATCCCCAGCTTCGCCCTCGGGGTGATCCTCTTCTACCTGTTCGTGGTGCGGTGGCAGATTTTCTCCAGCCGCTACGACGACACCGACCTGTGGTCGCGGCTCCGGTCGATGGTCCTGCCCGGCCTGACCCTCGGCCTGCCGGCGGCCGCCGTCTACATGCGCCTGCTGCGGACCGACCTGCTGACCACCCTGCAGGAGGACTTCGTGCTCATGGCCCGGGCCAAGGGCATGAGCGACCAGTGGGTGATGTTCCGCCACGTGCTGCGGCCGTCGTTGTTCTCGCTGGTCACCGTGTTCGGACTGTCGACCGCCGGGATGATCGGCGGCTCGCTGGTCGTGGAGCAGATCTTCTCCATCCCCGGCCTGGGACGGGCCCTCGTGGAGGCGGTCATCCGTGACGACTTCCCGATCGTGCTGGGCGGTGTGGTCGTGGTGGCCACCGGCTTCGTGGTCGTGAACTTCGCCGTCGACCTGCTCTACACCCTGATCGACCCCCGGGTCCGGGCCGATGGCTGACATGCCTGCTCCGGGAGAGCGCACACCCGATCAGCGCGATTCGCACCTGCACGTGCAGGACCTCGGTTCGGAGGTCTCGGTCCGAGGCAGCTACGAGGCCCTGCTGGGCGGCCAGGTCTTCGACGATTCGAAGGGATCCCGTCTGGGGGTGTTCTTCTGGCTGGCTGTCGGATGGATGGGCCTGGTGGTGGTGGCCGCGGTGACCGCTCCGTGGCTGCCGTTGGCCGACCCCGACCAGACGGGCTTCGGTGGTCGGCTGGACGCGCCGAGCGGCGACGCCTGGTTCGGCACCGACGGCAACGGTCGCGACGTGTTCTCCCGGACCGTCTGGGGGGCCCGGATCTCGCTCGTGGTTGGTTTTGTGGCCATTGCCATGGGCATGGTGTTCGGCGGGGCGCTGGGCATCATCGCCGGTTACTTCCGAGGCGTGGTCGACCGGCTCATCTCGTTCGTGATGTTCGCCATGCTGGCCTTCCCGGGCCTCGTGCTGGCTCTCCTGTTCATCGCCACCCTGGGATCCAGCCTGACCATCGTGTCGGTGACCCTGGGGCTCCTGGCCATCGCCCCGGTGGGGCGTCTGGCCCGGGCGGCCACCCTGCTGTACGCCGAGCGCGAGTTCGTCCAGGCGTCCCGGCTGCTGGGTGCCAGCCACGGTCGCATCATCGTGCGCGAACTGCTGCCCAACGTGTTGATCCCCATGAGCGGTCTGGCCCTGCTGGGCATGGCGTTGACCGTGGTGGCCGAAGGTGGCCTGGCCTTTCTGGGCCTCAGCGTGTCCGACGGGTTCTCGTGGGGGAAGTTGATCGTGACGGGTGCCGCCCCGCGAACTCTCCGAGAAGGGCCGTGGGTGGCCATGTTTCCGATCGGCGCCATGTTCCTGACCGTGCTGGCGCTCAACTACGCCGGCGACCGACTCCGCTGGTTCATGGACGTCCGCGAACTGGCTTTCGAGCGATGAGCACCGCGTCGGCCGCTGGGCCCCTGTTGTCGGTTCAGGACCTGGGCGTCACCTTCGGGACCGCCGACGGTCCGGTGAGGGCCGTGGACGGGGTGTCGTTCGACCTGACCGAGGGTCGCACGCTGGGCATCGTGGGTGAGTCGGGTTCCGGCAAGTCGGTGACCGCCAAGGCCCTCATGAACCTGCTTCCGTCCTATGCCGAGGTGGAGGGTTCGATCACCTTCGGCGGTCGTGACCTCCGGGCGTTGGCCGCGGCGCGGGAGCGCCACTTCTGGGGCGTGGAACTCACCATGGTCTTTCAGGACCCCATGACGTCGCTCAACCCGGTGAAGCGGATCGGCGAGCAGATCGCCGAGTGCCTGCGGGTCCACCTGGGGCGAAGCCGGAAGGTGGCGACGGCTGAGGCCCTCGACCTGCTGGAACGCGTCGGGATCCCCGAGCCGCGCAAACGGCTTCGCCAGTACCCCCACGAGCTGTCCGGTGGCCTGCGGCAACGGGTGGTCATCGCCATGGCCCTGGCCTGTGGACCCCGCCTCCTCATCGCCGATGAGCCCACCACGGCGTTGGACGTGACCGTCCAGAAGCACATCCTCGACCTGCTGGACGACCTGCGCCGGGAGCGGGCCATGTCGATGATCCTCATCACCCATGACCTGGGCGTGGTGAAGGGCCGGGCCGACGACGTGATGGTGATGTACGGCGGTCGCACCATGGAGTCGGCCGAGACGCCCACGCTGTTCGGGCGGATGCACCACCCGTACACCCGGGCGCTGCTGGAGACCATTCCCCGTATCGACGCCCCGGCCCACACCCGGCTGGTGCCCATCCCCGGTCGGCCCCCCAGCCCCGCCGAGGTGGGTAGGTCCTGTCCGTTCGCCGCCCGCTGTCGGCACCGGATCGACGACTGCCTGGATGGGGTACCGCCGCTGGTGCCCGTACCGGTCGGTGCTGCCGGTGCTGAGGGTGCTGAGGACGCTTCCCACCACTCGGCCTGCATCGTGTCGGTCGGGTCCGACGGGCGGGGTGATTCCTGATGGCCGGGAGCGGTACCGACCACCTGCGGGATCCGGCCGCTCATGACGACGTCGTGCTCCGGGTCGAGCACCTCGTCCAGGAGTTCCCGGCCGGACGCAGCGGCGGGCGGCGCCAGGTCGTGCACGCGGTCAGCGACGTGAGCCTCGACGTCCGTCGGGGCGAGACCCTGGGCATCGTCGGGGAGTCGGGGTGCGGCAAGTCCACTACCGCCCGGGCCCTGGTCCAGCTTCCGCCTCCGACCAGCGGGCGGGTGGTCCTCGATCCGGGGGCGGCCACCGAGGTGGAGATGGTGGCCCTCTCAGGTTCGGCCCTGCGGGCCGTCAGACCGCGGATGCAGATGATCTTCCAGGACCCCATCTCGTCGCTGAACCCCCGTCGGTCGGTGCGCGACATCGTGGGTGAGGGGCTGGCCATCTGGTCGAAGGCGTCCGATGGCCTCCACCAGCAGGCCCGGGTGGACGAGGTACTCGAGGCGGTCGGCATCGACCCCGAGGTGGCGGCGACCCGACGACCCCATCAGTTCTCGGGCGGCCAGTGCCAGCGCATCTCCATTGCCCGGGCTGTGGTCATGGATCCGGAGATCCTGATCTGCGACGAGCCGGTATCGGCGCTGGACGTGTCGGTGCAGGCCCAGATCCTGAACCTGCTGGAGGACATGAAGGAGCGCTACGGGCTGACCCTGGTGTTCATCAGCCACGACCTGTCGGTGGTTCGCAACGTGAGCGACCGGGTGGCCGTCATGTACCTCGGGAAGCTCTGCGAGGTGGGTGACGCCGACGCCCTCTACGAGCGGCCGGCCCATCCCTACACCCGGGTGCTCCTGGCCTCGGCGCCTGAACCGGCGCCCACCGTGGATCCGTCCGATGCCGACATCGGCGACGAGATCCCGTCACCCATTGATCCGCCGTCCGGTTGCCGGTTCCGGACCCGGTGCCCCCGGGCCACCGAACGCTGCGCCGCCGAGGAACCGGTCATGCGGCAGGTGGGCGACGACCACTACGTGGCCTGTCACTTTCCCTCGATCTGATTCGCCCACGGGCGAATCAGACGGCAACAACGGTCACAGGAGCTTCAGGAGCTCGTCCTCGTAGGTCCAGTCGTAGTCACGACCGCCGGTCTCGACGTGCCACGCATGGGTCTGGGCCACCATCGACGCCAGGTCGTGGCGGGGTTCCCACCCGGTGTCGCGCCGCAGGGCGTCGATGCCGAACACCACGTTGCGGTTCCAGCGGTGGATGTTGGGGGCCAGACGCGGGACCACCGAGGCGAACTTGAACCGGTGGCGCACCGACTGCTGGCGCTTCCGGGCCTCGTCGGTGGTCCGGATGTCGATGTTGGCCTTCGCGGCACTGTCCACGACGATCTCGATCTCGCCGTCCCACAGGGCGTCCATGGTGGCCGCCGGGATGAACCGGATGTCGGGTTCCACCCCCAGGTGGGCCGCCGTGGTGGCCACGTAGCCGAGGTCGGTGTGGAAGCCCTTCCCGGTCAGGTTGTAGCGGCGACCAATGGTGGCCGGGGAGCCGATGACAGCCTCCAGCGCCCGGGCCTGGTCGTCGACGTGGCCCACCTGGGACACCGTGGTGCCGTCGCCCGGGATCATGACCGGTCGGCCGGCCTCCAGGCGGGCGTACATGCGCTGCTCGCGGTCCGGGATGATGTTGCGGGGCCCGTAGACCATCGAGAAGTAGACGATGGTGACCGGAAAGCCCCGCTCGGCATGGGCGGCCATGAGGGCGTCCTCGCACAGGAGCTTGTTGCCGCCGTATTCGATCTGGGGGGCGTCCCGCTGGACGGGGTGGTCCTCGGCAATGGGCAACAGGTCGGCCGCCGCGTAGACGACGGTGGAGCTGGCGAAGACGTACTGCCCGGTGCGTCCCTCGAAGATCTCCATCATGAGGTTGACGTCGTCGGGGTGGTAGGCGCTCATGTCCAGCACCGCGTCGAACTCCCGCCCGCCGAGTGACTCGCTGCTCAGGATCTGGCGCATCTGGTCGTGGTCGGTGCGGTCGGCGTAGAGGCGGTTGATGCCGTCGGGCAGCGGGGCCTCGGTCTGGCCACGGTTGACAATGGTGACGTCGTGGCCCTGCCGGGCCAGCTCGTGGACGAGGGCCAGCCCGTTGAACTGGGTGCCGCCCATCACCAGTACCCGCTTGGGGCCGGCGGAGGTTCCTGTCATCGGATGAGGTCCTTCCATGCCGTTCGTTCGGCGGGTCGTGGATCGGTCAGCAGGCCGCACCGGTCGTCGAGGTCCATGACCGTCCGGTCATCGGGCGTGTAGCGGGGCCAGTCGCCGAGCACCGCGGTCGACGGGTCGCCGTCTCGGATGAAGGCGATCCAGGCGTCGTGCATGGCCTCGGCCAGTGCGGTGGGCGTCTCGCCGGGGCCCAGGAAGGTGTCCACGCCCGGCCGGTCCACCGTGTTGAAGGTGAACGGGATCTCCAGGGCGTGGGCCGCTCCGAACAGCCCGTCGAAGGCCCTCGAGTCCCACGAGAACCGGTACATCCACGTCTGGGCGCCGTGGGGGTGGCGGTACTCGGCGTGGCGGGCCGCCGGCACGCCGAACACCCGGTCCGATCCGATGGCGCACGCCACCCATCCGGCGGCCGCCGGGCCTTCGGGTCCGTCGAGGCGGTCCCGGTAGGGAGCGAGCAGGGCCTCCGCATTATCGGTCAGGCCGTCCACCATCTCGGCCAGGTCGTCGTCGGACATGCCGGTCACGCCCCACAGGGCCAGCTCGTCCTCGTTGGTGCCGGTCAACAGGGGGACGGTCGCTCCCGCTCCGTCGGCCACCAGATCCCGGGGATCGCGGGGGAGGAGGTCATGGCCCCACACCGGGTAGAACGGCTCCTGGCTGCGACCGGTGCGTTGGCCGCGTTCCTCGCTGACCCGCTCCATGGCCTGCAGCAGATCGTCGACGGGCAGGCCCCTGAGCGTCTCGGCCGACGGGTTGCCCAACTGGTCGAGGAACTGCCCGGCGATCTCCTTGCCGTCGACCGGGCCGAACGTGTGGTGGCAGGCCCCGCTCTGGGCGATGGCCCGTTGGAACAGGCCGTCGGCAGCCTCCATGGCCAGCAGGTTGCACACGCTGAATGCCCCGGCCGATTCGCCGCCGATGGTGACTCGGTCCGGGTCGCCGCCGAAGGCCGAGATGTTCTCGTGTACCCACCGCAGGGCGGCCAACTGGTCGAGTGTGCCGTTGATGCCGCACGTGTCCAGCCCCCCGGCCGGGTCGTCACCCAGGTGGCTGGCCAGGTCGCAGAAGCCCAGAGCACCGAGGCGGTAGTTGATGGTGACGACCACGATGTCGCCCCGGGTGGCGAACGAGGTGCCGTCGTACCACGGGGTGGCTCCCTGCCCGTGCTTGTAGGCGCCGCCGTGGATCCACACGTAGACGGGGCGAAGTGGCCCGTCGGTGTCGCACCCCGGGGTGACGACGTTCAGGGTGAGACAGTCCTCGTCCCACGGAACCTCGAAGTTGCTGGTCAGGCCGGTACCCGGCAGCTGCGGAGCGGCAGGACCGAACCGGCGGCCGTCGCGCACGTCGTCCCACGGCTCGGGGGGCTCGGGGGCCCGGAACCGGCGGGCCCCGGTGGGCGGCGCGGCGTAGGGGATGCCGGCGAACAACTCGACACCCTTGCGGCGGCGACCCTGCAGAACCCCCTGGGCGACCCGGACCAGCAACTCGTCGGCCTCGGGCACGCTGCTCACGCGGCGACCCGCAGGACCATGGCCTCGCCCTGTCCGCCACCGCCACACAGGCCGGCGGCTCCGAGGCCTCCGCCCCGGCGGGCCAGTTCGTGGGCCAGCGTGAGGGCGATGCGGGTGCCGGACATGCCGATGGGGTGACCCAGGGCGATGGCCCCACCGTTCACGTTCACGATCTCGTCGCTCACCCCGAGGGCGTCCATGGACGCCAGGGCGACCGCGGCGAACGCCTCGTTGATCTCCAGCAGGTCCAGGTCGCCGACCGAGAGGCCGGCCCGGTCCAGCGCCAGGCCGATGGCGTTGCTGGGCTGGTGGAGGAGACTGGCGTCGGGGCCGGCCACCTGTCCGTGGGACACCACCTCGGCCAGCGGGGCGACACCCAGGGCCTCGGCCCGGTCCATGGTGGTGACGATGCACGCCGCGGCGCCGTCGGAGATCTGGGAGGCGTTGCCGGCGGTCAGGTTGCCGCCCGGGGCGAAGGCCGACGGGAGCCGACCCATCGACTCGGCATCGGCGTCGGTCCGGATGCCCTCGTCATCGGTCACCACGGAGTCGTCGCCCCGTCGCTGGGGAATGGTGACCGGCACGATCTCGTCGGCGAACAGGCCGTCCTTCTGGGCTCGGGCGGCCCGCTCGTGCGATGCGGCGGCAAAGGCGTCCTGAGGCTCCCGGGTCAGGCCCAGCTCGGCGGCGTAGCGCTCGGTGGCCTCGCCCATGGCGCAGTGCTCGAGTGTGCAGGTCAGGCCGTCGGCCATCATCGAGTCGACGACCGCCCCGTCGCCGATGCGGTAGCCCGACCGGGCCTTGGTGAGCAGGTAGGGGGCGTTGGTCATGGATTCCATGCCGCCGGCCACCACGGTGTCGGCCTCGCCGAGGCGGATCATCTGGGAGGCCAGGTGGATGGCGTGCAGCCCCGACAGGCAGGCCCGGTTCAGCAGCGTGCTGGGCACGGTGAGGGGAATGCCCGCATCGGCGGCGGCCCGGCGGGCCGGAACCTGGCCGACCCCGGCGGCCACCACGTTGCCCAGGTAGGCGAAGTCGACGTCATCGGGGGTGATTCCCGAGCGTTCGATGGCCGCCGCGATGGCTGTGGCGCCCAGGTCGGTGGCCGAGCGGGACGAGAGACCGCCCTGGAACCGGCCCATCGGGGTGCGGGCCCCGGCGAGGATGACGATTGGTGAGTCAACGGGAGATGCCATGCCGGTGACCGTACCGGTCGGTCGCCCCGTGCCCCGATTCCGGCTGGAGCGTCTCCGGTGGAGCGGGGGTCAGTCCCCGGCGGTCGCCTCGCCGCGGACCAGGGCGGTCCACAGGTCGGCGTACAACCCGCCGGCGGTCAGCAGTTCCGGGTGTCGGCCCCGTTCGATGATCCGGCCCTCGTCGAGCACCACGATCTCGTCGGCGTCGACCACCGTGGAGAGCCGGTGGGCGATCACGATGGCCGTCCGGCCGGCCAGGGCATCGGCCAGGGCCAACTGGACGACGGCTTCGTTCTCGGTGTCGAGGTGGCTGGTGGCCTCGTCGAGGATGACCACCGCCGGGTCCTTGAGCAGGAGGCGGGCGATGGCCAGGCGCTGCTTCTCGCCGCCCGACATGCGGTGGCCCCGCTCGCCGACCACCGTGTCGTAGCCGTCGGGGAGGCGACGGACCACGTCGAGGATGCGGGCTGCCCGGCAGGCCTCGTCCAGTTCGGCGTCGGTGGCGTCGGGGCGTGCGTAGCGGAGGTTGGCGCCCACCGTGTCGTGGAACAGGTGGGGGTCCTGGGTGACCACGCCGATGCGGGCCCGCAGGTCGTCCTGGCGCAGCGCGCGCAGGTCGTGGCCGTCCAGCGTGATCGACCCGTCGGTCACGTCGTAGAGGCGGGGCACGAGGGAGGCCAGCGTGGACTTGCCGGATCCTGACGGACCGACGATGGCCAGCATCTGTCCCGGGCCGACCGCCAGGTCGATGTCGTGGAGCACGATGCGACCCGGCTCGCCGGGGGTGGCGTCGGTCTCCAGCGAGGCCACCGAGGTCTCGTCGGCCGCCGGATAGCGGAACGACACGCCGGTGAAGGCGAGACGGCCCGTGGCCTCGGGGACGGGCCGGGCGTCGGGTGCGTCGGCCACCGGGTTGGGGGCGTCAAGCACCTCGAAGACCCGTTCGAAGGACACGAAGGCCGACATGACGTCGACCCGGGCGTTGGTGAGCTGGGCCAACGGGCCGTAGAGCTGGGCCACCAGGACGCCCATGGAGGCCAGCGTGCCGATGGTGATGGCGCCGCTGATGGCCAGCGATCCGCCGACCCAGTAGACGATGGCCGTGCCGATGGCCCCCAGCAGGGTCAGGGCGATGACGAAGGCCCGGCTGAACATGGCGTTGCGGATCCCGATGTCGCGTACCCGGCCGGCCCGGTCGGCGAATCCGTCGGTCTCCTCGTCGGGGCGGCCGAACAGCTTGACCAGTTGGGCGCCCGAGACGTTGAAGCGCTCGGTCATGGTGGTGTTCATCGAGGCGTTGAGGTTCATGCCCTCCCGGGTGATCTCGGCCACCGTGCGACCCACCCGACGGGCCGGGAGGATGAACAGCGGCAGCAGCACCATGGCCAGCAGGGTGACCCGCCACTCCAACAGGAACAGGGTGATCAGGGTGGTGGCGGCCGTGATGGCGTTGGAGACGACCGTGCCCAGCGTGCCGGTGAGCGCCCGCTGGGCACCGATCACGTCGTTGTTGAGTCGGCTGACCAGTGCCCCGGTCTGGGTGCGGGTGAAGAACGAGAGGGGGAGGCGCTGGACGTGGTCGAACAGGGCCACCCGCAGGTCGAAGATGAGGCCCTCGCCGACCTGGGCCGATGCCCACCGTTCGACGAACGAGAGGACCGCCTGGGCCACGGCGGCGGCCACCACCAGCAGGCCCAGCACGGTGAGGCGGTCCCGGTCGCCGGCCACGATGGCCCCGTCGATGATCTCCCGGAACAGCAGGGGCGGGACCACGCCGAGCAGCGACGAGGCGGTGACCACGGCCAGGAAGCCGACCACCTTGGACCGGTAGGGGCGGGCGAAGCCCCAGACGCGGCGGCGGGTCTCTCGGCCAATGGTCTTCGGGGCACCGGACTGGTGCGCCATGACGTGGAGGAGGTGCATCGCGTTGGCCACTGGCCGAGCCTACGGAGTGGCGCTTGAGCCCACGAAGGGAGGCTCGGGGCGGGTAATCTGACGGTCCGTCAGATTTCGCCGGAAGACCCGCCACCGAGGGAGGCCACCATGGGGACCACCGATACGCCGCACGCCGCCAACCGACCGCTGGCCGGTCTCAAGGTCCTGGAGAACTCGCTGCTCGGCCCCGGCCTCGTGGCCACCTTCCTGTCCGACCTGGGGGCCGACGTCATCAAGGTCGAGCCGCCGGCCGGGGACTACGTCCGTCAGATGACGTGGCCCATCGTCGAGGGCAACTCGCTGCTCCACCTCCACACCCACCGCGGCAAGCGGAGCATCTGCCTCGACCTCAAGCAGGAGTCGGCGCTGGAGGCCTACCGCGAGATGGTGCGCGAGGCCGATGTGGTCGTCGAGGCCATGCGCCCCGGCTCGCTGGCCAAGTTGGGGATCGGCTTCGACGACCTGGTGGAGATCAACCCGAGGATCGTCTTCTGCACCATCTCCGGCTACGGCGCTTCCGGGCCGTACCGGGACATGCCCAGCCACGGCATCGCCTACGACACGTGGGCCGGCCTGATCGACCCGGTGGTCGACGACGAGGGTTTCACCCGCATCCCGGTCATCCCCAACATCGGCATCAACGTCGGCCCGATGATCGGCGCCCTGGGCATCCTGGCCGCCGTCATCAGTGCCCGGGAGACCGGGAAGGGCACGTGGCTGGAGGTGGCCCAGTCCGACGCCGCGGCCTACATGGACTGGTACCGCATCGAGACCTACAAGGCCTACGAGCGACCGGCCGACGTGGTCACCGGCAACGCCTCGGACGACTACGAACGACGCGAGCCCGGTCTGGCCGGCATGTGGGAGGGCGTCCGCTACCAGATCTACGAGGCGTCCGACGGCCATGTGCTGTTCATGGCCTCCGAGCAGGCCTTCTGGCGGAACTTCTGCGAGGGCGTCGACCGCATGGACATGTTCGAGAAGTGGCCCGGCTCCAAGTACGCCGACCACGCCCGGCACAACACCGAGATGCAGGCCGAGCTGAAGGCCATCTTCGCCACGAGGACCTGTCAGGAGTGGCTCGACTTCGCCAACGAGGTGAACACGCCGATCGCCCCGGTCAACACGCCGAAGACCGCTCCCGACGACCCGCAGTTCGCCCACCGCCTGCCCTTCTACCGGATCGAGGACGTGGGCGCCGAACAACTGCCGCTGCCCGTCTACATCGAGGGCCAGCTGCCGCCCACGCCGACCATGGCGCCGGGCATGGGCGAGCACACCGACGAGGTGCTGGCCGGGATCGGCCTGTCGGTCGAGGCCATTGCCGAAATGCGGGCCTCGGGCGCCGCCGGCCCGCGGAGCTAGGGACCGGGAACCCTCAACACCACGGCTGTCCAACCGGTGTCGGTCGTTCGACGTTCCTCGACCAGACCGGTCGTCAGGTAGCGCCCGACCACGTCGTCGACGTGCTCGTCGGGGATCCCGCTGACCAGCAGCGTGCCGGCCTCGGTGACCCGGGCCGCCACGTCGGGGGCGATCGCCTCGTGCACCACGGGCAGCACGTTGGCCAGCACCAGGTCGAAGTTGGCGGTCACGTCGCCGATGGGGGTCGTCGACGCCGCGACCTCGACGCCGTTGGCGGCCGCATTGGCGCGGGTCCAGGCCACGGCGTCGTCCTCCACGTCGATGCCGACCACCGGGTCGGCCCCCAGAAGGGCCGCAGCGATGGCCAGGACCCCGGAACCACAACCCACGTCCAGCACCGAGGTGTCGGGACCGGCCAGTCGATCCACCTCGGCCAGCACGAGGGCGGTGGTGGGGTGGGCACCGTGGCCGAACGTGGGCCCCGGGTCGATCGACACGGGAACCTCGCCCACCGGATCCAGCCACGGCGGATGGATCCCCAGACGGCCCACCACGACGGGGCGGAGCCACTCCCGCTGGGCCCGCACCCAGTCGGGAACCTCAGGGTCTCCGTCGGGAGGGGTCATGGGCTCAGGCGTCGAGCTTGAGCACCCGGATGGCGTTCTCCCGCAGGAACTTCGGCCACACCTCGGCCTTGAACGGCACGTCCCGGAGTTCGGTGAAGATCCGGTCCAGCGACAGGCCCATCGGGAAGTAGCCGGCGTAGATGATCTTGTCGGCGCCCCGGGTATTGGCGTAGTCGATGATGGCCTGCGGGTAGTGCTTCGGCGAGAAGGCCGAGGTCGAGTAGTGCAGGTTCGGCCACTTCAACATGAGCTTGACCATGAGGTCCTGCCACGGCTCGCAGCCGTGCCGGGTGACGAACACCAGGTCGGGGAAGTCGTACATGACCTGGTCGATCAACTCGACGTGCTGGGGGGCGAACGGCACCCGGGGGCCGGGGATGCCGGCGCAGCAGAACATCGGGATGTCCAGTTCGCAGCACGTGGCGTACAGCGCGTACATCTTCGGGTCGTCGATCGGGACCTGCGGGTTGCGCCCGCACGGGAAGGCGGTGACCGCCTTCAGCCCGGCGTCACGGTGCAACTGGCGGATGGTCCGGATCGAGCCCATCACGTCGTTGGGGTCGGGTTCATGGCAGGCGAAGAAGCGGTCCGGGTGCTCCTCGACCATGGCCCGACCCTCGGACTTGCCGGGGCCGATGCCGATCATGGCCATCTGGACGTTGCTGCGGTCCATGAACGGCAGGCACAACTCGGCACCCTGGGGTGGGTCCTGGAGCTGACCGTCGGCGTCGCGGGCCTGATCGGAGAACGGCACGTCCTTGAACATGTACTGGGCCGGGAAGTTCATCTCCCGGGAGGCCGCGTCCTTGATCCCGGTGAGGTTCTCGTAGTTCAACTTGGCGTTGGGGCCGGCCCGGGTGCCCATCATCGTGTCGATGGCTGCCACGTCGTCGGGAAAGGTGGAGCTGGTCATGGCCCCATCATCGGACCTGACGGACCGTCAGGGCAAGGTGGGCCGAGCGTTGGTTCAGCCGCGGTGCTACCGGGTGCTGTCGGGCCGGGTCGGATCGGCGACGGGCCGACACGCGAGACTTCGGCCATGACCACCTCGACCCGCCTCACCAGTCTCAGCCGGTCGGTGGCCGGTCATCGTGTCCTGGTGACCGGTGCCGGCTCCGGCATCGGTCGGGCCACCGCCCACCTGTTCGCCGACGAGGGGGCATCGGTGGCCGTCACCGACCTGGACGGCGACCGGGCCGAACGGGTGGCCGCCGAGATCACCGGGGCCGGTGGTTCAGCCCGGGCCTGGCCACTCGACGTGGCCGACGCGGCTGCTGTCGACCGGGTGATGGCCGAGACGGTCGCCCACATGGGTGGCCTCGACGTGCTGGTCAACAACGCCGGGATCCCAGCGGGAGCCCCCATCGAGAGCGCCGACTACGGCGACACCTGGCATGCCGCGCTGGACGTGATGCTCACCGGCATGACCCTGACCATCCGGGCGGCCATGGCCCACCTCCGGGCTTCAGCGGCCGGACGGGTCGTGAACGTGTCGTCCACCGAAGGGGTGGGTGGCTCGCCATCCACGTCGGCCTACACGGCGGCCAAGCACGGCGTGGTCGGCCTCACCCGGGCACTGGCCGTCGAGCTGGGCGAGACGGGGATCACCGTCAACGCGGTGGGCCCCGGCCCGATCGACACCGGTATGACAGCGGGCATCCCCGACGAGGCCAAGGTGAAGTTCGCCCGCCGGCGGGTGCCGGTGCGGCGCTACGCCGATCCGGAGGAGGTGGCCCACGGCATCGTCCACCTGGCCCTGCCCGCCTCGAGTTACATCACCGGCCACCTGCTGATGGTCGACGGCGGCATGACCGTCAAGAACAACTGACGGGCCAGCCCTACCCCTGGTAGAGGCTGAGGGCGTCGTAGAGCACGGCGGGGACGTCGTCGTTGCCCTTGACGTGGATGGCCACCCGGGTGGCCACCAGGGTGCCCTTCTTGTGCTCGCGGATCTCGGTGATCCGGTTGCGGGCGTGCAGCGTGGAGCCCACCGGCACGGGAGCCAGCAGGCGAAGGCCGTCGGCGCCGTAGTTCACGACGTTGGCCTGGCCGGTGATCTTGACGTGGCCCGTCCGGTTCAGGGTGGGCAGCAGGCTGAGGGTGAAGAACCCGTGGGCGATCGGGCCACCGAACGGTCCGGCGGTGGCCCGCTCCACGTCCACGTGGATCCACTGGTGGTCGCCGGTCAGCTCGGCGAACTGGTTCACCTTCTCCTGGGTCATCTCGTACTCGGGACCCCACTCGCTCCACTCCTCGGTGATGGCGCCGCGCAGCGCATCCAGGTCGTCGAAGGCGATCTCGGTCATGGTGATTCTCCCGTTCCTGGGTGCTCCGGCTTCTCCGGGGTCCCGTGGTGGCGCCATCATGGCCCCCTCGACCCTGAGGAGGGACATTGGACCGGTATTACCAGGAGGCGTGGGACGAGTTGACCGCGCCCGGAGCACCCTTCGCCTGGTCGGTCACCGACGTCCGTGGCGTACCGACGCGGGCGTATGACACCGCCCCGGCGAGCATGGCCCAACTCTGGGCCGGATCGGCCGCCCATGGCGACGCCGAGTACATCGTCTACGAGGACGAGCGAATCACCTACGCCCAGGCCCACGTGACCGTCGCGGCCCTGGCCGCCCACCTGGTGGCCAACGGTGTCGGTCTCGGTGACCGGGTGGCGTTGGCCATGCGGAACTACCCGGAATGGGTGCTGGCCTACTGGGCCACGGTCAGCGTGGGCGCCGCGGTGGTCGGCATGAACGCCTGGTGGACCGGTCCGGAGATGGAGTTCGGCCTGTCGGATTCGGCTCCGAAGGTGCTGATCGGTGATGCCGAACGCCTCGAGCGGGTGGGCCCCCATCTGGCTGCCCTGCGGGCCGAGCGGCCGCTCCACGTGGTTGCCGTCCGGGCCGCTGGTCTCGACCTGCCCGATGACGCCGTCCACTGGGACGATGTCATCTCCGGGGCCGCCGACGGGGCGCCCGCGCTGGCTGTGGAGATCGGACCCGAGGACGACCTGTGCGTCTTCTACACCTCGGGCACCACCGGGCACCCCAAGGGCGCGGTGCTGACCCACCGGGGTGCGGTGTCGAACCTGTTGAACCTGGCCTTCTGGCAGCTCATGGCGGGCAGTGCCGAAGCCAAGGCCGTGGCGGCCGGTGAGCCGCCTCCCGGGTCGGACAAGGTGACCGGCGAGTCGACGCCCGGAGCGGTGCTGGCCGTGCCGCTGTTCCACGTCACGGGCTGCAACTGCTGCCTGCATCCGATCACCGCGGTGGGCGGCAAGCTCATCCTGATGCACCGGTGGAACCCCGAGACGGCCCTCGAGCTCATCGAGCGCGAACGCCCGTCCACGTTCACCGGCGTGCCCACCATGGCCCGCGAACTCATCAACAGCCCCGACTTCGCCACCCGCGACACGTCCAGCATCACCACCCTCGGTGGCGGTGGGGCGGCCGTCCAGCCCGACCTGGTCCAGAAGATCGAGGACCGGATGGAGGGTCGTCCCAGCACGGGGTACGGCCTGACCGAGACCAACGGCGTGATCACCATCAACGCCGGCCAGTTCTTCCTGGCCAAGCCGGCGTCGGCCGGTTCGCCGTGCCCGGTCATGGAGGCCCGCATCGTGGGCGAGGACGGCACCGACCAGCCGACCGGTGGCCACGGTGAACTCTGGGTGCGGGGCGGCAACGTGTTCCGGGGCTACCTGAACCGACCGGAGGCCAACGCCGAGGCGCTCACCGACGGCTGGTTCCACACCGGCGACATCGGCTACCTCGACGACGACGGCTTCCTGTTCCTGGTCGACCGGGCCAAGGACATGGTGCTGCGGAGCGGCGAGAACGTGTACTGCGCCGAGGTGGAGGCGGCCATCTACGAGCACCCGTCCATTGCCGAGGCCGCGGTGTTCGCCGTGCCCGACGAACGCCACGGAGAGGTGGTCGGCGTGGCCGTCGTGCTGCTGCCCGATGCCGAGCTGTCGGCTGACGACCTCCGGGCCCACACCCGGACCCTCATCGCCGGCTTCAAGGTGCCCGAACACGTCTGGTTCCGGGACGAGGCCCTGCCCCGCAACGCCAACGGCAAGTTCGTGAAGCGGACGCTGCGCGACGAACTGGTCGGAACGCCGACCGCCGGCTGACCGGCGAACGGGAGACGGAACTGATGAATGACGTGATGGCCCTGCTGGCCCCGGGTGCCCCGTTCGAGATGGGAGTCGAGGAGGTACTCGGCGAGGAGATGCCGGTCTTCGTGCAGCGGGCCCGCTCGCTACGCGAGTTGCTGGTCTCGTCGACCCGTTTCGGGGACGCCGCCTACGCCGTCTTTCACGACGGAGGCCAACGCCGGGCGTTGACCTTCGCCGGCCACGAACGGCAGGTGGCCTCGGTGGCCGCCGCCCTGGCCGAGCGTGGCATCGGCCCGGGAGACCGGGTGGCCATCCTGGCCGCCAATTGCCCGGAGTGGATCGTGACCTTCTGGGCCACCGTGTCGCTGGGGGCCATCGCCGTGGCCTGCAACGGCTGGTGGACCCGCGACGAGATCGTGCACGCCCTGGAACGCACCGGTCCGGTCCTGCTGGTGGCCGACCGACGACGCCTGGCCCGTCTCGATGGCGCCGATCCCGGCATGCCCGTCGTCGTGGTGGAGGACGACTTCGACGCCCTCACCGGGTTCGCCCCGGACGCGGCCCTGCCTGACGTGCCCATCGACGAGGACCAGCCGGCCCTGATGCAGTTCACCTCGGGAACCACCGGTCGCCCCAAGGCCGCCGTGCTCAGCCACCGCAGCCTCGTGGGTTTCGTGCAGATCGTGACCTTCCTGGGTGCCGCCCAGGCGGCTCAGGTCGGTGGTTCGACGTCGGGTACGCCCCGTCCCCGCCTGGCCGTGTTCCCGATGTTCCACATCTCGGGGCTGCAGAGCGCCAGCGTCACCCCGATGGCCACCGGGGCCGGCAACGTCTGGCCCATGGGGCGGTTCGATCCGGCCCAGATCGTCCGCCTGACCGTCGAGGAGGGCATCTACGCCTGGAACGGGTCGGCCACCCACATCTTCCGGCTGTTGGAGGAACCGACCATCGAGGACCTCGACGTGTCCCTCATCGAGACGGTGGCCATCGGCGGTTCGGCCACCACCCCGGAACTCATCCGGGCCACCGAGGAGCGGTTCCCGCACCTGGTCGACACCTTCACGTCGGGCTACGGGTCGACGGAGGCCGGCGGGATGGTCAGCCATGCCAGCAACGAGATGCTCAAGGCCAGCCCCGACAGCATCGGCATGGGCATGCCCACCGTGTCGCTGAAGATCGTCGACGAGGACGGCCGGGAGGTCCCTGAGGGCGAGGGCGGTGCCATCTGCGTCCGCAGCCCGCTGAACATGCTCGGCTACTGGGAGGACGACGAGTCCACCGCCGAGGCCCTCATGGACGGCCGTTGGTTGCAGACCGGCGACTACGGGCGGCTGGTCGGTGGCCAGCTCTTCCTGTCCAGCCGACTGCGCGACCTCATTCTGCGGGGTGGTGAGAACGTGTACCCCGGCGAGGTGGAGGCCCGTCTCGAGATGCACCCGGCGGTCGTCGAGTGCGCGGTGGACGGCGTCGACCACCGCACCCTGGGCCAGGAGGTCAAGGCCTTCGTGGTGTTGCGTCCCGGCACGACGCTGGACCTCGACGGGGTGCGGGCGTTCTGTGGCGAGACCCTGGCCGCCTACAAGCTGCCCGACCATCTCGAGGTGCTTGATCAGCCGCTACCCCGCAACGCCAGCGGCAAGGTGGTCAAGGCCGTCCTACGAGGAGAGGCCACCCAGACCTTCGTCGAGGAATAGGCGGGCTTTCCCGCCTCAGACCGTGCGAGCGGCCTCGCAGAGCACGGCCAGCTTGGCCCGGGCCAGGTCCCTCCCCAGATAGCCCAGCCCACAGTCGGGTGCGGCGATGAGGCGCTCCCGGTCGATGTGGCGGAGTGCCTCGGTGAGACGACTTCGCACCTCGTCGACCGTCTCCAGACGGCTCCGGGCAATGGCCACGCACCCCAGGATCACCGTGGTGTCCTGAAAGCGCGGCAGCAGGTCGGCCAGATCGTTGGGCCGGTGGGCGTCCTCCAGGCTGAATCGGTCGATGGGCGCGGCGTCGATGGCCTCGGCGATCTCCAGGTAGGCCCCGGGTGGTGCCTTCTCGTAGTCGTCGTCGTCGAGGTGGCGGGGGTAGCCGCAGCAGCAGTGGACGGTTCGCACGACATGGTCGGGCACCCCGGCGAAGCAGGTGGCCAGGGCTTCCACCCCGAAGGCCAGGGCGTCGTCGACCCGTCGGGCGAACACCGGTTCATCGATCTGGATGTGGGTGCAGCCGGCATCGGCGAGGGCCAACACCTCGGCGTTGACGGCCCGGGCCAGGTCGGCCACCAGGGCGGCCCGGTCGCCATAGAACCGGTCCACGGTGCTGTCGGTGATGGTCAGAGGCCCGGGGATGGTGACCTTCACCGGCCGATCGGTCGAGGCCCGGGCGGTCCGCCAGTCATGCGGGAGGAACGCCTCTCCGGCGGTCACCGGGCCGACAATGGTGGGCAGCGTGGTGGTCAGGAAGCCGCGCATGGTGGTGTCGGCCCGGTCGTCGAAGTCGAAGCCCGTGAGGTGCCGGCAGTGGTAGTGGATGTAGTTCTCCCGGCGGACCTCGCCGTCGGTCACCACGTCGACACCGGCTTCGACCTGGTCGGCGATCACCTCGGAGGCGGCCCGCACGAACGACGCCTCGGCCTCGTCGCCCGCCGCGGCCATCTCGTCGGCCCACCGTCGGGCGTAGTCCCGGTCGGGGAGGTCGAACCAGTCCGACACCGGGACGTGTCCGGGCTTCGGGTACGCCCCGACCACGGTCGTCTGGATGCCCGGTGGGTTGTCCACGGCCGCGCAACGTAGCCGACCCGGTGGCCCGCATGAAGGGTGTGGAAGGCTCGCAACATGGACGCTCACGCTGGCAACCCCTATCTGGCTGGGGCCATGGCGCCGGTGACCGAGGAGGTGACCGCCCACGACCTGCCGGTGACCGGATCCCTGCCAGCCGAGTTGGAGGGCCGGTGGCTTCGCAACGGCCCCAATCCGCAGGGTGCGGTCGATCCGGCCACCCACCACTGGTTCCTGGGCGACGGGATGGTGCACGGCGTGCGCCTGCGGGGCGGACGGGCCGAGTGGTACCGCAACCGCTGGGTCCGGGGCACCCGGGTGGCCGCAGCGCTCGGCGAGTCGGCCCCCGGCGGCCGTTCGTTCGGCGACCGTGAGCTCGGTCCCAACACCTCGGTCGGTGGGTTCGCCGGCCGGACGTGGGCCATGGTCGAGGCGGGCACCACGCCCATGACCCTGACCTACGACCTGGACACCATCGGCTACGACGACTTCGGAGGGACGCTGCCCGCCGGGTTCACCGCCCACCCGAAGTTCGATCGGTCGACCGGCGAGTTGCACGCCGTCTGTTACGCCTACCCCGACCATCCCGACCGTGTCCAGCACGTGGTGGTGGGCGCCGAGGGTCTCGTCACCTCGGTCACCGATGTGGCGGTCGACGACATGCCGATGGTGCACGACATGTCCCTGACGCAGACCAGCGTGCTGGTCTACGACCTGCCGGTCTGCCTGGACATCGAGATGGCCATGGGTGGCAGCCCGTTCCCGTTCTCGTGGAAGCCCGACCATCCGGCCCGGGTCGGCGTGCTGTCACGGGCCACCGGCGACGTGGTGTGGTGCGAGGCGCCGCAGGCCTACGTGTTCCACCCCGTCAACGCGTATGACGCCGACGACGGCACCGTGGTGGTCGACGTCTGCCGATACGACTCGATGTTCGATCACGACCGGCTGGGTCCGGTGGGCGACAGCCAGCCCCGTCTGGCCCGGTGGGTGGTCGACCCGGTGGCCCGGCGGGTGACCGAGACCGTGCTGGCCGATGGCGCCCACGAGTTCCCCACCCATGATCCACGGGTCGGGACCCTGCGCCACCGCTTCGCCTACACGTCGGCTGGCCTGGGGCTCGGGCCGACCGCCCGGGTCGACGTCGAGACCGGTGCGGTGCTCACCCACGACCACGGTCCGGACCGGTTCGGCGCCGAGCCAGTCGTCGTACCCAAGGACGGCTCCACCGAGGAGGGGGACGCCTGGATCCTGGTGTGCGTGAACGACCGGTCGGGTGGCCCCGCCGAACTGGTGGTACTCGATGGCGGGGATCTGGACGGTCCGCCGGTGGCCCGGATCCACCTCCCGCAGCGGGTGCCCGACGGGTTCCACGGTGCGTGGGTGCCGGATACGACGGTCTCTCCCTGATGAGGGTCTTCACCGGGATGAGTGTCGGACAATGAGGTCCGGCCGGCTGGCCCGTGCGGAGCGGGCCGCCCTCTGCGACCTGCTGGCGGCAGTTGGGCCAGACGCTCCCACCCTCTGTGAGGGCTGGACGACGGCGCTGCTGGCCGCCCATCTGGTGGTCCGTGAACGCCGACCCGACGTCGGACCCGGCCTGGTGGTGGGTGGTGCGGCGGCTCGACACACCGCCCGGGTGACGGCCCGGCTGGCCGAACGAGCGCCTTTCGGCCAACTGGTGGAGCGCCTGCGGGCAGGTCCGCCGGGGTGGGTTCGGCCGGTGGACGGCCCCATGAACCTGGTGGAATTCGCCGTCCACCACGAGGACGTGCGCCGGTCGGTCGACCGTTGGACGGCCAGGTCCGATATCGGCCCGCTCCAGGACGCCCTCTGGCCGTTCCAGCGGAGCGGTGCCCGGATGCGAACCCGGGCCCTGCGCCACCTCGACCTCTCGATCGCCCGGCCCGGGGGAGCTCCGGTGGCCGTCCGTCGACCGGGCCCGGCGTCATCGGGCAGGCCGGTGCTGGTCACCGGCGAGCCACTCGAGCTCTCGCTGTTCTTCTTCGGGCGGCGTGACCATGCCCTGGTCGAGCTGACCGGTGATGCCGAGGGGGTGGCCGAGGTGCGGTCCGCCCCGATGGGCTTCTAGCGCGCCATGGTGGGGCCATGAACAGTCGTCGCGCTCCCACCCATCCGTGTCTGGTGGTCTGTCCTCCCGGTCTGGAGGAGCTGGTGGCCGAGGAGCTGGTGGCCCTGGGTGCCCGACCGGGGCGGCGGGGCAAGGGGACGGTCACCGTCGACCTGACGACCCGACGGCTGTACGCGGCGAACCTGTTCCTGCGGTGTGCCACCCGGGTGCTGGTGCGCGTCGGGGGTTTCACCGTGCGGACCTTCGCCGATCTGGAGCGCCGCATCGGCGAGATGGACTGGGACGCCTGGCTTGCTCCCGACACCGTGCCCCGCTTTCGGGTCACCACCCGGCATTCAAAGTTGTGGCACGACGGGGCGATCGCCGAACGGTTCGCCGCGGCGCTCGGTCCGGGTTCCCGAACCGGGGAATCGACTGACGTGTCCGCCGACCGGTCCGACGAGGCTTCCACGCAGCTGATCGTGGTCCGGGCGGTGGACGACCGGTTCACGGTGAGCATCGACTCGTCGGGCGCGCCGCTGCACGAACGGGGCTGGCGTCAGGCCACGGCCAAGGCACCGTTGCGTGAATCAGTGGCTTCCGGGTTGTTGTCCTCCGCTGGCTGGGACCCGTCGGCGCCCCTGGTCGACCCGATGTGCGGTTCGGGGACCATTGCCATCGAGGCGGCGCTCCGGGCCGCCGGCGTGCCGCCGGCCCACGACCGGGATCTCGCCCTCAGGACGTGGTCGTGCTTCGAGCCGGGCACCTGGGCCAGCGTGTCGGCCGATGCTGGCCGGATGCGGAGTGAGGCTCCGGTACCCGACGGCCATGGCCCGCCGCGGATCGTGGCTGCCGACCGGGACGCCGGCGCGATCGAGGCGGCCCGGGCCAACGCCGAGCGGGCCGGCGTTGCTGACCGCATCGAGTTCCGGGTGGCCCCGGTGGCTGCCCTCGAGCCGCCGGGGGGTGCCGGGCCCTCCTCTGAACCGGCCCCGGGGTTGGTGGCCACCAACCCGCCGTGGGGTGGGCGACTGGGTGGCGGCGACCTCCGGAACCTCTACGCCACCCTCGGACGGGTGGCCGCCGAGCAGTGCCCGGGCTGGGGGATCGGGGTGCTGGTGGCCGACCGGGCGCTGGCCCGTCAAGTCCGACCGGGTCTCACCGAGCAACTCCACCTCGAGTTGGGCGGTCGCCCGGCCCACTGGCTCACCGGCCGGTTGGGCTGACCAGCCGATCGGGCCGACCTGTCCGACGGTTCAGTCGACGATCAGGGTGGCCGTCATGTCGGGGTGCAGGGCGCAGAACAGGCTGAAGGTTCCGGCTTCGGAAGTGGGCAGTTCCCAGTTGTCGCCCGGTGACAACAGCCCGCTGTCGAACGAGGCCAGGTCGGGGTCGTCGGGCGTGCCGGCGCTCACCGTGTGGGGGACCGAGTCCACGTTGTTGAAGTAGATGCTCTGGCCCACGTCGACGGTGAGGGTCCGCTCGAAGGCGAAGTTGGTGATGAGGGACTGGCGGGCCCCGTCGGGGAAGTCGCTTCCCCGGACCTGACGGGCGGCCCGAACGGCGTCCGGGTCGGCCACCGGGGCGATGGTCGGGTTCCACATGGAGAACACGCCGAGTTGGCTGTCGAAGCCCGGGGCCACCCAGGCGTGGAGCATCCAACCGATGGCGTCGAACCAGCTGCCCCCGGCGGCCTCGCACTCGGCCCGGGTGACGAAGGCGTCCCGACCCCGGGCGTTGCCCCGGCACAGGTTGAAGTGGCTGTGCCAGTTGTCGAGATCACCGGTGAAGCCCTCCGGGTGTTCGATGCCCACCACGTCGGGGGGAAGCAGGAAGGCCGTTCCGACCAGTGACAGGTCGGGGCCGATCCAGACGTCGCCGGCGCAGTACCCGAGGGGCCCGTTGACCAGCGAGCCGTCCGACGGTGCGTAGATCAGGATCTCGGGCGCTCCCGGGTCGAAGCCGTCGAGGAACGACCGGGCCCGGTGGAAGTGCGATCCCATGTTGGGCGTCTGGATGGCGTCGGAGACGAAGCCCGCCGCACAGGCCGCGTCCGGCTCGGCGTGGCGGATCGCGAATGCGGCGAGGGTGTCGAGTTGGCCGACCAGGGCGCCCAACTGGTCGGCGGTGATCGACAGGGCGTCTGGAATGGGGTCGCCGGAAGCGTGCAGCTCGACCAGATCCCTGTACGAGCACGGTAGGTCGGGGTCCTGACAGCGGACCTGTCGACCGATGGGCCCCTCCACGAGGGTGGGGACCACGCCGGCTGACGTCTCGCGGAACACGTAGCGGGTCATGCCGGGCGCGCCGCCCGCCGACGGGTCGAGGTCGTCGGGAAGCAGCCAGGCGGTGTCGGCCTGGGTGAACGAGGCCGCCTCGGCGACGTAGGCCTGCAACGTGGCGGCGTCCCGGACCTGGTCTGGGTCCGGTTCCGGTTCCGGTTCCGGGACCGTGGTGGCCGGAGCGGTAGTGGGTGGTGCCGTGGGCGGCGCCGTGGTCGGTGGCGGGGTCGACGGCGGTTCAGTTGCCGGCGCAGCGGTGGCGGGCGCAGCGGTGGCGGGCGTTGCGGTGGTGGGTGCTGCCGAAGTCTCGTCCCCGCTGCCTCCGCACGAGGCCGACACGGAGGCGACCAGCACGGCGACCAGTACGGCGCCGGCCCGGCGGGTCATGCGCCGCCGGTCGGTGGGGGGATGCGGTACTCCGGGTCCACGGATCGCGGCCCGCTGCGTCGGGCCAGAGCGGCCTCCACGGCGCCCGCCAGACGTTCCTCCTTGGCCGCTACGTGGGCCCGGTCCCGTTCGGCGAACTCGGGCATCACCTCACGGGCGAACAGTTCCATGGACTCGCAGATGTGCTCGTGCCGGTTGTGGCCGGCCTGGCTGATGAAGATCACCTGGTCCACGCCGGCCGCCTCGTAGTCCAGCAACAGGTCGCGGATCTGGTCGGGTGTCCCGATGGCGCCCCGCAACGAGGCGAACCCCTCCTCGACCCCGTCGGCCTCACGGGTCATCCGGGCCCGGAGCCCGACACCCACCTGAGCGGCCGTTTCCCGGTCGAAGCCGTAGGCGCTGCGGTTGGCCAGGAACTGTTCGTGGATGTCGGTGGTGCCCGGCCGGTGGTCGCCGAATCCGTAGAAGTGTCCGAGCGAGTAGCCGAAGAAGTGGGCACCGTCGAGCCCCCGGTCGATGGCCTCCTGCTCGTCGTCGTGGCACATGAACGGCAGCACGCAGGCCACGTTGGCGTTCACCGCGAACCCGGCGGGCACGCAGGCCTCCGAGGCGATCGTGTCGTAGTACTCGCCCACCCATTCCTCGGCCTCGCCGGGTTCCACGAAGCCGAACGACAGGGCGCCGATGCCCTTGGTGGCGGCCAGGCGGATGGTCTCGCGTTGGGTGCAGGCCACCCACAGGGGTGGGTGGGGCTTCTGGAACGGCTTGGGCACCACGTTGCGAGGCGGCATCTGGAGCCACGGGCCGTCCCACCCGGCGAACGGTTCCTCCACCATCATCCGGGTGGCGGCCTCGATGTGGTCCAGCCACTGGTCGCGCTTGGTGGCCCGATCGATGCCGAAGCCGTCCAACTCGGCGTTGGACGACGACTCGCCGGACCCGAAGTCGACCCGGCCGTCCGACAGCAGGTCCAGGGTATTGATGCGTTCCACGACCCGGGCCGTGTGGTTGTAGGCCCCGGGCAGCAGGACGATGCCGTGGCCCAGCCGGATCCGTGACGTGCGTTGGCTGGCCGCGGCAAGGAAGACCTCGGGGGCCGAGCTGTGGCTGTACTCCTCGAGGAAGTGGTGCTCGACCTCCCACACGTGGTCGAAGCCCAGACGGTCGGCCAACTCGACCTGGTCGAGGGCGTCCTTGAAGAGGCGGTGTTCGTCGCCTTCGCCCCACGGGCGGGCGATCTGGTGCTCGTAGAACAGTCCGAACTTCACCGTCGTGACCCTATGGGGCGGTGTCCGCCGGGGCCGGGTCGGCCCGGACAGGGCCACCGGGAGGACCCGGATCTAGGGTCCGGGAATGGCGACGACCGACAGGACGGCGGACGGTTCGGGGGGAGCGCGACGGACCGGGATGCTGGTGCTGGCCGGAATCCTCGTGGTGGCGTTCGCCGGCTGGTGGTTCCTGGTGCGGTCCGACGCGCCGCCCGCCCCGGACCTGGCCACTGCAGCGGAGACCGCGGCAGCCGCCCAGCAGCCGGCGACCACGGTTTCGCCGACCAGCGCGGCACCCACCACAGCCGCGCCCGCCACCACGGCTACGCCCACCACGGTCGCGCCGGCGACCACGGCGGGCCCTCCGGATCCGTCCGGCACGTGGGCCGTGGACCCCGACATCGGGTCGTTCCACGACTTCACGTCGACGTGGGTGGGCTACCGGATCGACGAGGAACTGGGGAGGGGCATCGGCGCCACGACCGCCGTGGGTCGTACCCCGTTGGTCACCGGCACCATCGAGATCGTGAACGGTGCGGTGGCGTCCGCCCGGATCACCGCGGATCTCCGGGGCCTGATCTCGGATCGGACCTACCGGGACGGCAAGGTGTTCGAGGTCCTCCACGTCGACCAGCACCCCGAGGCCGTGTTCGTGCTGGACGCCCCGGTCCCGCTGGCCGAGGGGACCACCGAACTGGCGGCCACGGCACCCGGCGAGCTGACCGTCAACGGCCTGTCGGTGGCCGTCGAGGCCACCCTGGAGGCCACCCTGGTGGGCGACGTCCTCACCGTGGTGGGCAGCCTCCCGGTGGTCCTGGCCGACCACGACGTCGAGGCACCCAGTGCCCCCATCGTGGTCTCGGTGGCCGACCACGGCGTGGTCGAATTCCAGTTGTTCCTGACCCGATCGGTGGGGGCCACCGGGTGAGCGGCGAGTCGCTGCACGCCACGAACCCGTTCACCGCGCTCCGCCATCCGGCCTTCGCCCGGTTCGCCATGGGGACGACCCTCTGTGGCATCGCCCAGTTCCTCGCCGGACTGGCCACCCCGTTCCTCATCAACCAGCTCACCGACTCCAACTCGTGGGTCGGCGCGGCGTCGTTCGCCGCGCTCCTCCCGTCGGTCATCGGCACGCCGTTCGCCGGTGCGCTGGCCGACCGGATGGATCGGCGCCTGCTCCTGCTGGGCGGAGTCGGGATGCAGGTCCTGGTCATGGTGGGGATCGTGGTGCTCTACCAGTCCGGCCGCCTCACCCCGTGGCTGATCCTGGGCCTGAACTTCATCGGCGGGTCGGCGGCCTCGTTCATGTGGGCGCCCATCCAGTCGTTGGGCGCCATCCTCGTGCCGCGGGAGTCGCTGGCCGCTGCCGTGCGGATGGTGTCCATCACCTTCACCGTGGGTCGGTCCATCGGTCCGGTGGTGGCCGCCCTGACGCTGGCCTTCGGTGGCCCGGGCCTGGCCTTCGCCGTGGGCCTCGGGGTCTACGTGGCCGGATTCCTGGTACTGGCCACCGTGCGGACGAAGTGGTCGCCCACCGGCGCCGACGGGTCGCTGCGATCCCAGTTGGGGGACGGGATCGCCTACGTCCGGGCCCGACCCGAGATGCGTCTGGCCTTCCGACTGGCCTTCACGGTGGCCTCGCTCGGCGCGGTGTTCGCCTTCTCGCTGGCCGCCGGGATCGCCGACGACCTCTACGGCCTGGGTGGCGGTGGCCTCGGCGTCCTGTCCACCAGTCTCGGCGTGGGCTCGCTGTTGGCCAGCGTGCACATCAGTCGTGCCGGTTCACGGGTCGCCCGGTCGGTCATGGAACGTCGCAGCATCCTGCTGTACTCGATCGGGCTGGTGGTGGTGGCGTCCACCGGGTGGCTGGCCGTCGGCATCGTCGGCTACCTGTGCATGGGTGCGGCCCACATGCTCCACGGGACGACCCTCAGCACGGCGCTGCAGATGCGGGTCGACGAGCGGTACCGGGGACGGGTCATGTCGGTGTTCCTGGTGGCCGTCCTGAGCGGCATCCCGGTGGGCGGGCTGGCTTTCGGCATCCTCGGTGACCTGGTCGGGCTGCGTTGGGTGACCCTCGGGGCGGGCTGCCTGTTGGCCGCCAATGCGCTCCTCATCCAGCGGCAGGGCCTGCTGTCCATGCTCGACCACGATGCGGTGGCCGACGAAACGGCGTGACCCTCCGGCCATCGGGTCGGCCCTCGAGTCGGCCCTCCTGCCGGTCCGTTTGCCGAGCCGTCCGATTCGGGGGATGATCGAAGGGCGGACGACGGAACCTCCGATCGTCCGTGAGCCCGGGAGGCTTCGTGTCAGAGACTCCATCAGTCCGTCTGCTTGCCGTGGTCGACGCCCTCGACGCGTTGGCCCGCGACCAGAGTCCGGAAGAAGCCGCCGCCGAGATGGATCCCGCCGTCCTCCAGGCCTTCTGGCGGGAGTGGCCCCACACCAGCGTGTGGGCCGGCAACCTCTGGC
>ERZ1046367.320-NODE-320-length-35105-cov-7.444137_pt1 | contig 35105 bp, 27 predicted proteins | sample MGYA00383091_ERZ1046367 | MGnify/ENA primary metagenome ERZ1046367 (study PRJEB29581, sample SAMEA5548361) | metagenome | biome: marine; feature: coastal; material: water | depth 50 m | study: Short-term variability in the microbial, nano- and picoplankton... | reverse complement strand
AAAGTGGTCACTGAATAACTTAGTAATGTTGTCAGAGTTTTGCCCAGGGACTAAGCGCATGGAAATTTTGGCATAGGCTTTAGAAGCAATCACTGTTTTTGCCCCCTCACCTGTATAGCCACCCCAAATCCCATTCACGTCTAGTGTCGGGCGTATGGAGTTTCTTTCCATGGTTGAATACCCTTCTTCTCCATGTACATCCTCTAGGTTGAGGGCTGCTTTGTATGCTTCCAGATCAAAGGGAGCTTTTGCCATTTCCGCTCTTTCATCCAATGATAGTTCTTCTGCGTCATCATAGAATCCGGGAATGGTAATTCTATTTTGATCGTCATGAAGCGAAGCAATCATTTGAGTGAGGATGTTGATTGGGTTTGCAACAGCACCTCCATATAGTCCCGAGTGTAAGTCGCGGTTTGGGCCCGTAATTTCAACTTCTACATAACTCAGGCCCCGTAGTCCTGTGGTAATGGATGGAATGTCATTTGCAATCATTCCTGTGTCAGAAATTAAAATAATATCTGCAGCTAGTTTTTCTTTGTTTTGTTTCACAAAATCTTCTAGAGATTCAGAACCGACTTCTTCCTCTCCTTCAATCATGAATTTGACATTGCAAGGCAGACTATTCGTTTTCATCATAAGCTCAAAAGCCTTGACATGCATATACATTTGTCCTTTATCATCACATGCTCCACGCGCAAAAACAGCTCCCTCAGGATGTAATTCTGTAGTTTTGATGATGGGTTCAAATGGGCCACTAGTCCACAAATCTATTGGGTCTGCCGGTTGAACATCGTAATGTCCGTAAACCAATACGGTAGGTAAAGAAGGGTCGATTATTTTTTCTGCATAGACAATTGGGTACCCATCCGTTTCACATATTTCAGCGTAATCAACCTCAGCTTCTAAAAGGCGTGTTTTAATGATTTCTGAGGTTTTTAAAACATCATTTTTGTATTTCGGGTCAGCAGAAATTGAGGGGATTTTTAACAGCTGAATTAGCTCATCTATGAACCGGTCCTTGTGTTGTTCAATGTATGCTTTTATATTTTCCATCTTTATAAATTTTAATTGAATCAAAGATACATTTTGTATGCAATATTATCTAATGTAATTTGTTTCTTAAATGGAATGATTTATTGTTAATTTAGAGCCTATGAATATAAGTATAATTGCAAATAATTTTTTTTTAGTCCTTGTGCTCTTTCAATGTTCTCTCTATGCACAAGAACGTGTTTCAGATCGTAAAATTCGAATTCCTTCAGTAAATCTAAACGCGGGATTTCACCTGCCAGGAGGTGATTTAAAAGAGCGCTTTGGTTCGAGCTTCATGTTTGGTGTTGGTTATCAGCTGAAACATGAAACTAATTTCTATTGGGGTATTGAAGCATCCGCTCTTGTTGGGTCGGACGTCAGAGAGCTTGATGCAATTGAGATTATAACGGTTGACAATGGTGATGTTGTTGATGTCAATGGAAATATTGCTAGGGTACGTTTTTGGGAGCGAGGTGCACACAGTCAATTGATTTTAGGTAAAATTATTTCCGTAATAGGACCCAATGAAAATTCAGGTATTTTCTTTCAAGCCGGAATGGGATACTTGTATCATAAAATTAGAATTGAGGATTTCGGAAACGCTACACCACAGTTACATGATGATTTAAAAAAGGGGTATGATCGTTTGTGTATGGGCTTTACCTCGAGTCAAGTGCTTGGATACCGCCATTTTTCGAATCATCATCGAATCAATTTTTACATTGGTCTGGAGTTTATTCAAGCGTTTACGGAGGATGTCCGTGCTTATGATTACAATACGAAATCTGCTTATCAAGATAAAAGGTTAGATTTGCTGAGCGGATTGAAGTTCGGGTGGACACTCCCTTTGTTTCAAAAAACGGATAACCAATATTACTATCATTGATTCTTAAGCTCTACAACATAGCTATAAAATTGTATGCCAAAATCATACAACTGGTAGCCTATAGAAATAAAAAAGCAAAGCTCTGGGTGCTTGGAAGAAGACGCAGCTTTGCCTATTTGGAGGAAACATGTGCTCATGTGAATGATGTTGTCTGGATTCACTGTCCCTCTTTAGGAGAGTTCGAGCAGGCTAGACCTCTTATAGAAACAATCAAAAGAGATTTTAAAAAATTCAAGGTACTCGTTACCTTTTACTCTCCGTCGGGATATGAGATACGAAAAGACGAGCCTTTGCTCGACTATGTGTGTTATCTTCCACTAGATACGCGTGAGAATGCCCGTCGTTTTTTAGATTTGGTCAAGCCTGTTTTCACTTTTTTTGTCAAATATGATTTTTGGGCTAATTACTTAATTGAGTTGCAGCACAGAGGCCACAAACATTATGTGATATCAGCAATCTTTAGGAACAATCATTATTTTTTTAAAAAGAAGGGTGCTTGGATGTTGAATATCCTCTCGAATATTGACCATTTCTTTGTCCAAAATGAAGATTCAAAATACATGCTTCTTACTAAAAACATAACTCAGGTGAGTCATGTAGGAGACACCCGTTTTGATCGAGTTTTAGACATCACGAAAAACGTCAAAGATTTGCCAATTCTTGATTCTTTCAAAGGGTGTGTGCCCTTATTTATAGGGGGTAGTACCTGGCCTAAGGGAGAGGAAATATTGGTTGAGTTCATGAAACATTACGGCAAGCGTTTTAAGTATGTTGTTGCCTCTCATGAAATTCATGAATCAGCCATTCGTAAATTCGAGTCTTTGTCGAATTTCGAAGTCCTTCGCTACAGTAAGGCAAATGCCCAAAATGCGAAAACAGCTGATCTTCTCGTGATCGATAATATTGGTTTGTTAAGTTCATTGTATTCCTATGCGGATATCGCCTACATTGGGGGTGGTTTTGGAAAGGGAATTCACAACACCTTGGAAGCTGCCACGTTTGGGATGCCCATCTTTATTGGGCCAAAAAATGAAAAATTCCAGGAGGCAGTAGATCTTATGAGTCTGGGTGTAGCTACAGAAATAAAATCTGCACAAGAATTAATTGCTCATTGTGATCGGCTCCTAGTACACCCTACGAAATGGGATGACTTGAAAACTAAAAGCACCAATTATGTAGAAAGTAACGCGGGCGCAACACGAAAGATTGTTAAGCACGTTTTTTCTTGATGCCTGCTGTTTGACTTTTTTAATTTAGCGTATTAGGAAAATTAATTTATTGTTTTTGATTACGGTGCCATCGAAACCTGTAAGTTCATAGTGGAGAAAATAAGTTCCATTAGCACATGTTTCTCCTGTTTTTAGATCTTTACCATCCCACTTAAATTCCACCTCATCACTTTCGTAAACCAATATCCCCCATCGGGAGTATATTTTAGTTTTCAACGCTTTGGCAAAATTCCCTTCATACTTAAAAGTTTCATTTATCCCATCTTTGTTTGGTGTGAATGTGTTGGGGAAATAGTCTTTAGGTTCTGGGATGAAGCAAATTGTGTTTGAGATGCTTTTTACCAAAGCATCTTGAGCTTTTGTGGCCATAATTCTGAAGCAATATTTTTCTTCAACCCCCTCTTTTTCGAGTTGATTATCTATAAAATGAGTGTCTGTAATATCCCTGATGTCTTCAAATCTATTTTTTAAGGCGTTGTAATGTTGAACCGTATATTTCTGTACACCTGTTTCCCATTCTCCATATGAGTTCCAATAAAGCTCAAAGTGACTAGGGTATTGTTTTCCTTTAAGTACTATATTCTCCCCATAGTTACTTAACGGGCCAATGTTTCCACATTTATCAGTGTATTTTACCCGGTACCTATAGTTTGCGTGATTTACACCCACATTTTGATCTATAAAGGGCGGTTCTGTAGTTTCGGCGTAGTGCGTTATCCAACCAAAATATTGGTCCCATCGATCAATGAGATAAGAGTTGGAAGTGGTTTTGTAATTAGAGTGCGTTTCCCAATTCGAAATGATACTTGAATCCATATAGACGGATGAGTTTGTGAGCTTAAGAGGCTTGTTAAACTGTACGTACATGGGTTCAATTAATGAGACGTTGGATTTGGGTTTGTAACTTTTTGATGGATGATTTGCTACAACGTAATACCCATAAACCACATTGCATAAGTACGTATCCGTGTAGCTTAATTTATGCCTAGGCACTTCCTTGAGGATTTCATAAGGACTTCCATCAACCGATCTGTATATGGTGTATGATGTTAATTGATTCCAACCTATATAGGGAGACCAATTCAAGTCTATCGTTTCAAAGGAAGAGGTTTCCGTCTCTAATAAAATGGTAGCGTGTTTCGTCGAATAATTAGAAACCCTTTTACACGTGTCTTCAAGTGATATATTATAGTTATTTATAGCATTTGTTGGCGTTTTGTGTAAGAACTGATTTGGATTGATTTGCCCCGATGATTCTACGAAGATTGGTGAATCATTATTTGTGTAATGGTATAGATGCATTGCGCTGAAGCTGTTATCCAGATTTTGAGTAGACCATTCAATAGCTACCTTACCATTTGATATTACACTAACGTAGTTAATTTCTGGAGCTGGGGGTAGTGTGGGTTTTTCCATTTTTATGGTGTATTTAAAGGTGTCTACACAGGACGCGTACACACCTATTAAAGAAATCTCATATTCTACTACGGGTTCTGTTCCTCCTTCAGGATAGGTGTATGATACTTGGTTTGTTTCATTTAATGTGTAATTAGTTTGAGCGTTATTTCCATAGTCGGGGTAGAAAGCATCCATAAATTTGGAGTCGTCGTGTAGTTTCACACGAAGTGTGTCGCAAACCATTTTTTCATCTACTGTAAAATAGGGTCTTGGGGAAATTAAATTTATATAATCTTCTTTACGGATGGTCGTGTCTGAACAACCGTGGATTGATTCGATGATGAGTTCCACATCGTAGTCAGCAATTTCATTCAGTAAGGTTTCTAAAATTGGCTCAAAGGTTTTGAGTGTCTTGCCTGATTCTACACCCAAAAAATTAGTTTCATACAAGTTCCATGTGTATGAATTGATGTATTCATTGTTTAGACTATTTAGCGTAATAATGGCTGGTTTGCATTGCTCACCTGCATTCGGACTGGAGAATGAAGCATCAAGTTCATAGGCTTCTATTGACGCAGAGGTGCTGCCTGTACAACCTAAATTATTTTGCACCGTTAACTCTATCGTGTAGATACCCGGTTTTTCTGTGCTTACCTTAGCCGTTCTTTCATTTGTGTCTGAAATATTTAAATCATTATCGGGTGTGCTCCATGCAAATGATGTATTTGTTCCAACAGCACTGCTTGGTTTGTCATTGATGGAAAATAGTTTATCCAAACATATTTGTGTGCTTGTATTAATTTCAGCTTTTGCACCTACTCCTAAATAAAGTTCCTTATTATAAATACATTCGCTATTTTCAATAAAAGCAGTGTATTTTACGCTGTAGTTTCCTGCTTCATTAACTCGCAATTTCAGCGTATCTCGAGACTCAGATAAAATATTAATGGCATCAGAGGGGTCAACACTCCAATAATAATAGGTGTTTATGTCTGGTGGCGTTATAAATTTTGCATGAAATGTTTTATCGACATAAGCAGCATCATTAAAACAGCTATTACTATTCAAAACACCCATTTCTAAGTCGTAAGAATTAACTTCAACAAAATCATCTAATTTGACTTGATCAAAGCAGCTTCTATCTTGGTTGAAAACACTGAGTTGTAAATCATAAGTATCCACCTCATCTACATAAAAAGTTCCATCTGACTCTGTGAGCGTTTGGTATACTTCACCACTAGAATGTATCAATTCCCATTGATAAGTGTATGCTCCATTTAAGTCTTTGGTCCGGTCAATAGTTTTTGGGCTAAACTCGTAGGGGTAGCATTGTCCTACGAATGGTTTTGAGTCATCAAGGTCTATTTGAAGGTCATCTAAATTAATCAAGACCTCTTGCTCTGTGGAGCATTCCGTTGTATTCTCATTCTTCCAATGCAGCCGATACGTACCAGGTTTGTTAAATGTATAGGTAAACCCGTTGTTATTGTCAGCGCTTAGAGTCGTCCATAAGTCATCATACAGTACCCAGCCATAATCGCCATCAAATATTGAGGTATCTTCAATTATTGCTTGGTAAGGAAATGTACACACATCAAGTTTTTCAGACGATAGTTCTAGCTCTGGATTTTTGTTTATGGTTATGAGTTTTTTCTCGGAAATCGTTTTCTCACAATTCGGATTTATGGTGGAATAAAGTTTTAGTGATAGGTCATGTACGCCAGGCTCTTCCATGATAAAAGTGGGTGATTTTAATGCAGAACTTTCCAAGACAGATTCATCACTGACAATTTTCCAATCATAAACGACAGACTCGTCCAGTTGATTTTCAGCAAATCCCATTGGGCTGAATTCATAACCTGAACATTCGGACGTTGTGGTGAGGTTTATGTCTAAGTTAAGATCGTCTACAGAAATTAAAAGGGTGTCTTTTGTTGTGCATTTTAAAGCATCATTTTCCGTTTCTAAAATGAGGTGATAATTACCTGGGTTTTGAATTTCATAGTCAAAAATTTCCGAATTTAAGTTGGTCACGACAGTATTCTCAGCATATAAAGACCAATGGTAAGATAAATTACCCGATGGTGGAGCTTCACTACTTTGATTTATGGATAAATCGAAAGGGATTTTACATGAGCTTAAGTTATCAGAATTTATACTTGCGCTGGTGGGATACTGATCGCTACCCGCGATGTTTATCGTAGCAGACTCTTTTGTATTTGATGGGCATTCGCCACTGTAATTCAGTTGCCAATTGTATGTACCTTGATTGTTGTAATAGAACGTAATTTTTTCAGATGATTCAGAAATGATTTGTGCATTTTCAATAGCCCAAGTGAAATTAGTTACACCCTCAGAATAGGGCGTAGTGTTTGTGAGTGTGATGGATTCTCCTTTACACAATTCTCGACCTTCATAGGGATTTGAAAAATTAGTTTGGTAATTGATAGAGTAGGGGTGGTTAATGGTGAGGTCTACTTGGCATTCGTCATAAATTAGCTTGATCGGATAAGTGAAAACGTCATCAGTCCCTACAGTAACTTCAAAGGAGTAATCAGTCCCCGTAGTATTCGATGAATTTGGCCAATAAATGTGGTTTACCGGCTCTAAGGAAGTTATTTCTGTCGTCAATTCGTGTTTACTTCCTGTTTCCAGGCAATTCAGATCTTCGATAGATGTATTTAATTGACCTGAAACATTATCGGGACTCGGGCCTTCCACAATTTCGATGTCCACCTGATTTTGAACAGAACAACCTCTGGTGTCTATTGTTTGTAGGATTAACTTTTGAGTCCCCACTTTGTTAAAAGCTATTTGCACATCTGATTGCCTGTAATAATTGTTTTTGACAATCCAGGTTATCGACTGAAATTCGTCGGAATTCAAAACCGAAAATGGAACGATATTTAGATTATTACAAAGCTTGTACTCGTTTTGGATATTTGTTTTCAACTCAGGTATTCCAAAGATCTCTTGTTCATGATTTTCTGTACACTCTAAACCATTCGGAAGCGTAACTTTCATTGAGATTTGATAAGTCCCTGCTTTGTTTATTTGTGCAGAAACAGCTAAATCATTGTCTTTATTAAGGTTTAGGTTGATTCCAGTTTGAGCGGATGTAGACCAAGTTGCTGAGGCTCCGGATGGCGCTGTACCTTTCAGTTGAATTTCTGCAACAGGTAAGCATTCGTCAATGCTCACGACATTTAGGTTAACATCGTTACAGTCTTGGGCAAATATTGGAATGTATAGGGCAAAGCATACAATAGAAAAATGTATAATTTTCATTTAAATTATTTTATGATAAAATGGTATTATATTTTTATTAAAATGCTAATATTTAGTTAACCAAAGATAAATTAAAATCATCACATATCGAAATGAGCATATAGAACGGTTCATCTAGCTTAAAATTGCTATTCTGTTGATTTAGATTTTATCAACACATCATTTACGAGCCATAAAAAAACTAACTTTGAGCTCCTAATTTTAAAGATTTCTATGGAACTGCTATGAGTGATTATTTGAGTCATTTGAATCCGTCTCAACTAAAGGCTGTAAAACAAACTAAGGGTCCTGTAATGGTTATTGCGGGGGCAGGGTCTGGTAAGACGCGTGTGTTAACCTACCGGATTGTACATTTGCTCAAGCAAGGTGTAGATCCTTTCAATATTTTATCCTTGACCTTTACCAATAAAGCGGCTAAGGAAATGAAGGAGCGTATTGAGAAAATTGTGGGTTTGGAGGCCAAAAATATATGGATGGGAACCTTCCACTCTGTATTTGCTAAAATTTTAAGATACGAAGCAGACAAATTGGGTTATCCATCTAATTTTACTATTTATGATTCTGACGATTCGAAAGCTTTGTTGCGGCGAATTATCAAAGAGATGAACTTAGATACCGACATCTACAAGGTGAATATTGTTCAATCGAGGATATCCTCATTTAAGAATAACTTAATTACAGTTAAAGCCTATACTAACAATGCAGAATTAAAAACTCAAGATGATGCTGCTCATCGTCCACAAATGGGCATGATTTACGAAAAGTATGTCAAGGAGTGTTTTAAATCTGCAGCCATGGATTTTGATGATTTATTATTGAAGACCAACGAATTATTATTTCGCCACCCTGATGTTTTGCATAAATACCAACACCGGTTTCACTATGTACTTGTAGATGAGTATCAGGATACCAACCATTCACAATATTTGATCGTGAAAGCCTTAGCTTCTCTCAATGAAAATATATGTGTGGTTGGGGATGATGCTCAAAGTATCTATTCTTTCCGTGGTGCAAATATTCGGAATATTCTGAATTTTAAAAAGGATTATTCCGACGCAAAGGTCATTAAGCTCGAGCAAAATTATCGGTCTACGCAAAATATTGTCAACGCTGCCAATAGTGTAATCAGTAACAATAAAGATCAGCTCGACAAAAAAGTTTGGACTTCTAATCAGCTTGGAGAACTCATAAAAGTTAATCGTTCAACAACAGACAGTGAAGAGGCAGTTTCTGTAGCTTCGAGTATTCAAGAGACGAAATTGCGTGAGCAAGCATTAAGTCAAGATTTTGCGATCTTATACAGAACAAATGCACAGTCTCGAACCATGGAGGAAGCTTTGCGGAAACGAAACATTCCTTATCGGATATATGGAGGTTTGTCTTTCTATCAAAGAAAGGAAATAAAAGACATGATGGCCTATTTTCGCATGGCTTCAAATTTGCGTGATGAGGAAGCTTTGCGAAGAATTATTAACTATCCTAAAAGAGGAATTGGCAACAGTTCTATCGATCGAATGACTCTTGCAGCAAGCGAGCAGCAAAAAACACTTTGGGCAATTGTAGGAGATATTAAGAATGACTCCGTAGGCTTGAATAGCGGAAGCGCAACAAAGGTTGATAATTTTGCAACACTGATTAAAAGTTTTCAAATGATGGTTGCTGAAAAAGATGCTTTTGAAGTTGCCACATACATAGCGAAACAATCGGGTATTTTAAGAGAAATGCAGGTCGATAAAACTCCTGAAGGAATCAGTCGATTTGAAAACTTACAAGAACTGCTCAATGGGATTCAAGATTTTGTGAATCAAGAAAATGAAAAACCGGAGGAGGAAAGAAATACAAGTTTATCCTATTATCTCGAAGATATCGCTTTGTTAACTGATGCAGAGAAAGCTGATGAGGATGACGGTGATCATGTTTCACTGATGACGATACATCAATCAAAAGGTTTAGAGTTTCCCTATGTTTACGTTGTGGGCTTGGAGGAGAACTTGTTCCCTTCACAAATGTCTTTGACAGCTCGTGTAGATCTTGAAGAAGAACGACGATTGTTTTATGTTGCCCTAACGAGAGCGGAGAAAAGAGCAACTTTAAGTTATGCCCTAACTCGATATCGTTGGGGAAATTTGATTGATTGTGAACCCAGCCGTTTCATTGAGGAAATTAATGAAAAATATCTCGACATAAATTTTATAAACGTCAAGTCGTCACCGAGAAATGCCGGAAACAGAAATTTTGGATCGAACTACAAAACAAAGGTTCCTTCACGATACAATACTTCAAAGAAAAAAGAAGCTCCAAAGCAAGATAGTGCTCCAAGGTTTATTCCAAAGAATTTGAAAAAAATCAATCCGAATATCCAAGCTAGAAATTATAAGGAGCAGACGTATTCAACCGGAATGAAAGTAGAACACGATCGCTTCGGTGTGGGTGTCATATGTAAATTAGATGGCTCTGGGGCCAATAAAAAAATTAGCGTTAACTTTACGGATGTAGGGGAGAAAACACTCCTTGCGAAATTCGCAAAACTCAACATCCTCAAATAATTGAATGAATGGAATACAACACCAGCTTGTCAAAATTAATTATTCCTGAATACGGAAGGAATGTGCAGAAAATGGTCCACTCGATTATTGCTATCGAAGATCGCGAAAAAAGAAACCATCAGGCAAAATCCATTATTGAAGTGATGGGAAATTTGAACCCACACCTAAGAGATGTTCCCGATTTTAAACACAAGTTATGGGATCACCTTTTTATCATGTCAGAATTCAATTTAGACGTTGATTCTCCCTATGAAAAGCCTTCCAAAGAGAGCTTTGAGGAAAAACCACAGCCTTTAAAGTATTCAGAGAACAACATCAAGTTGCGTCATTACGGAAAAATTTTACCGCTTATCATCAAACGGACGATAGACTTAGATGAGGGGGAATACAAAGAACTTCTTGTGTTTACGATAGCAAATCACATGAAAAAGTGTTATTTGACCTGGAATAAGTCTACGGTTGAAGATGAAGTCATCTTGAAACATCTCAGTCAGATGTCAGAGGATCAATTGAAGATGAAAGAGACTTTTAAACTTTCTTCCTTTGCAGAAGTTAAGGTTCAGAGGCCTCACAAGAAAAATAATCGAGGAAGGAATCACGGAAAAAGAAAATAAGTTAAAATGGCTTCATTTAAGATTAAGGGTGGTAAAAAGCTTAGTGGTGAAATAACACCACAAGGTGCCAAGAATGAAGCACTCCAAATTTTGAGTGCTGTCCTTTTGACTCCAGAAAAAGTAACCATTAACAATATCCCAAATATTGTTGATGTGAATAAGCTCATCGAAATTCTCGGTGACCTGGGAGTGAAAATTCAAAAATTAGGCAAAGGTTCGTACAGCTTTCAAGCTGATGAGATTGATTTAGACCACCTATCCAGTGATGATTTTAAAGCGAAAGGTGGGCGTTTGAGAGGTTCCATTATGATTGTTGGCCCGCTGCTTGCTCGTTTCGGAAAGGCCGCTATACCTCGCCCAGGTGGGGATAAAATAGGTCGCAGAAGATTGGATACCCATTTTATAGGTTTCGAAAAACTTGGTGCTGAATTTAATTACGACGACAAAAACGGATTTTTTCAAATACATGCCGAACAACTCAAGGGAACATTTATGCTCTTGGAAGAGGCCTCCGTAACAGGTACCGCTAATATTGTTATGGCTGCCTGTCTTGCAAAGGGTGAAACAAAGATATACAATGCCGCATGTGAACCCTATCTTCAACAGCTTTGTAAGATGATTAATCGCATGGGAGGTAAAATTTCAGGTATCGGATCTAACCTATTGGTTATTGAAGGTGTTGAGTCTCTGGGAGGTTGTGAACATAGAGTTTTACCTGACATGATTGAAATAGGGTCTTGGATTGGCTTGGCAGCTATGACCAAATCAGATTTGACCATTAAGGATGTAGCTTATGATGAATTGGGAGTCATACCAGGGACCTTCAAAAAGCTCGGAATAAAACTTCAAAGAAAAGGGGATGACATCTACGTGCCTTCGCAAGAGCACTATGAAATTGAAAGTTTTATTGATGGTTCTATAATGAATATTTCAGATGCTCCTTGGCCAGGTTTTACTCCTGATTTGTTGAGTATTGTTCTTGTCGTAGCCACTCAAGCTAGGGGTTCGGTATTGATTCATCAAAAAATGTTTGAGAGTCGTTTATTCTTTACCGATAAGCTCATTGATATGGGTGCTCAAATCATTCTTTGTGACCCACACAGGGCAACGGTAATCGGTCTGGATAGAAAGAGTATGTTAAAGCCAACGGTTATGACATCGCCTGACATACGTGCAGGAGTTTCATTGTTAATTGCTGCATTATCAGCTGATGGAGAAAGTACCATACATAATATTGAGCAGATTGATCGCGGATATGAAGACATCGAAAATCGATTGAAAGCCATTGGGGCCGATATTACACGTTTGAATTAAAAAAGAGGTTCAAAATAGTTTGATGAAACGTACTTCTATACTGCTTTTTGTTGTTTCCATTTGTTTGTGTTTTGGCTTTGTTTCTAATGAGCATTTTCAGGATGCAAGAAAAAACGTGCAACTAAACATAGGTGATTTGGCACCTGATTTTTCTATTTCCTCCCCTGACGGAAATCGTTTTCAGTTGTCTGATTTTAGAGGGAAGGTCATACTGCTTGACTTTTGGGCTTCATGGTGCGGTCCTTGTCGCAAGGATAATCCTAATATTGTATCTACTTACAATAAATTTCATCAGGCAACATTCGCTACTGCAGAAGGTTTTGAGGTTATCAGTATTTCTCTGGACGGTTTAAAGGATCGTCAGGGGAATTCAAGGCAAGAAAATGCCAAACAAGATTGGTTGTCAGCGATTGAAGAGGACAGCTTGGTTTGGAAAGCCCATGGAAGCGAATTGAACGGTTGGGATTCTGAAATCAGTAAGAAATATAACGTCAATAGTCTTCCCAGTAATTTTTTAATCGACGAAAAAGGATTCATAATTGCTAAAGACCTGAAAGGCCCTGCGCTCTATGCGACCCTGAAAAGATTGACACAGTAGTTTAAGTCCAATGTTTGAGTTGTCGTCTGTAGCTCAAATGGGGCAAATCGTTGTTAAAAAGACATCCTTTCAGTTTTCCTATTTCAAGCGACAAAAACCCGTCAATTCTACCTGAATTTCGTTATTTTTGAGTCAAAATGTCACAACATGGCTAATGGCAAACAATTTGCTTAGCATGTTATACATTCTAATACGATAAAGATGCCAGAGAAAAAGCTTAAAAAAGAACAAGAAGAAGCTCAAGAAATAAATGAAACACCTGAAGCTTCTGAGGATCAAGTGACCGAAAAAGAGCCTGTTGTTGAGCTTAGCCGAGAAGAGCAGTTAGAGAACGAAGTAGCCGAGTTAAAGAACAAACAATTGAGAATGTTTGCTGAGTTCGAAAACTTTAAAAAAAGAACGGCAAAAGAGCGAATAGATTTGTTCAGAAATGCTGGTTTGGAATTTTTTGAGTCCATGTTGCCTGTGTTGGATGATTTTGACCGAGCGGCAAAACACCGAGATGATGACCAAGATCCTGAGGCTTTGACCAAAGGGATTGATTTGATACATTCTAAACTAATAGCTATTCTTGAACAAAAAGGATTAAAAGTTATGGAGTCCTCAGTTGGTTCTGATTTTGATACCGATTTTCATGAAGCTATCACTCAAATACCAGCTCCATCCGAAGAGCTGAAAGGAAAAGTGATTGATGAAACGGAGAAAGGATATTTGTTAAATGATAAAGTAATCCGCTACGCGAAAGTTGTCGTAGGGCAATAACCAATAACCATGGCTAAAAGAGATTATTACGAAGTATTGGGTGTCGCTAAAGGTGCTACTGACAAAGAACTCAAAAAAGCATATCGCAAACTAGCGATTAAGTTTCATCCTGATAAGAATCCGGATGACAAAGGAGCGGAGGCTAAATTTAAAGAAGCAGCTGAGGCCTATGAAGTCCTCAATAATCCAGACAAAAGAGCCCGTTATGACCAGTACGGTCATGCAGGACTCGAAGGCGGCGGATTCGGCGGCGGATTTGGTGGTGGCGGTATGAATATGGACGATATCTTCAGTCAATTTGGAGATATCTTCGGATCTGCTTTTGGTGGAGGTTTTGGAGGCTCTCGTGGAGGGCGCCGAAGATCTAGAGGCTCAAACCTCAGAGTTCGTGTAAAACTTACCTTAGACGAAATAGCTAATGGTGTTGAGAAAAAAATAAAAATTCAAAAGAACGTTGGCTGTGACGACTGTAATGCTACTGGGGCTGAAAATGGCAATCTAAGTACTTGTCAGCAGTGTAACGGCTCCGGACAAATGGTTCAGGTTGTGAATACACCTCTTGGTAGAATGCAAACCTCTACGACTTGTAACGCTTGTAACGGACAAGGTGAAACGGCAACTTCTGCTTGTGGCACTTGTAGCGGTCAGGGTGTTGTTAAAAAAGCCGATGAAGTAAGTATTAAAATTCCTGCCGGAGTTGAAGATGGGATGCAACTATCTGTTTCCGGGAAAGGAAATGTGGCACCTCGAGGAGGAATTGCTGGAGACCTCATTGTACTCATTGAGGAACTTCCTCATGAGTTTTTAAAACGAGATGGGAAAAATCTACACTACGACTTGTACATCAGTTACTCTGATGCAGTTTTAGGGGCGAATCCTGAAATTCAAACCATCTCTTCAAAAGTGAAGATCAAACTGGATGCAGGGATCCAATCGGGAAAAATTTTACGCCTGCGTGGAAAAGGACTTCCAAGTGTAGAGAGTTATGGAACAGGAGATCTGTTGATCCACGTAAATGTGTGGACGCCACAAGAGCTTGATAAAGAACAGCGAAAATTCTTTGAAGCTTCCAAAGACAAGGACAACTTTAAGCCTGATCCTGATAAAAACAACAAATCTTTCTTCGATAAAGTCAAAGAAATGTTTCAATAACTAAAAAATCCCCGGTAGGGGATTTTTTAGTTATTGGTTGGAAGTTGTTGGTTGTTGGGAATTGTCATCTGAGTTTGTTTTTTAGACATAAATATGAAAGCTGACAGACCGCTTAAAAAAGCAAAACTTTTTTTAATCAAATCAGCAGAATAAATATCTTTGAGTAAATACTTTAACAATGGCTTACAAAAGTTTAGAGGCTTGTATTCGTGATCTTGAGAAAAACGGACAACTTGTACGTATTAAAGAGGAAGTAGATCCTTATTTGGAAATGGCATCTATTCAGCTACGAGCTTATGAAAAAGGAACTTCAGCTCTACTTTTTGAAAAAGTGAAAGGCACCGAGTTCAGAGCTTTAGCAAACCTTTTTGGTGACATCGATCGTTCCCGTTTTTTATTTCGTGATACCATGGAGATGGTACAAAACATTGCCTTGCTAAAGAAAGACCCCTTATTGGCTTTAAAGAACCCTTTGAAATACCTTTCTACCCCTAAGCATCTTTACAACGCGCTGCCTAAAAAAGTTTCAAAGCGCAGTTCAGGGTTTACGGAAACCACCATCGATAAATTACCTCAAATTACCTGTTGGAAAAAAGATGGAGGTCCTTTTATTACACTTCCGATCGTTTACAGTGAAGATGTGGACCAGCCGGGCTGGGCGAAGTCTAATATGGGTATGTACCGAATTCAGTTGGGAGGGAATGATTATGTGCAGAATGAAGAAATAGGATTACACTACCAAATTCACAGAGGAATAGGGGTGCATCAATCGAAAGCCAATGCCAAAGGGCAGCCTTTAAAAGTCAGTATTTTTGTTGGAGGCCCACCCGCTTTAACTTTTTCGGCGGTGATGCCTTTGCCTGAAGGTATGCCCGAATTCGCTTTTGCCGGAATGTTGGGAGGAAAGCGCATGCGTTACTTTAAAGAAGATGGGTACACCGTGTGTGCTGATGCAGATTTTGTCATTACCGGAGAAGTACAGCCTCACGATGTAAAGCCTGAAGGTCCTTTTGGAGATCACCTGGGGTACTACAGTTTGAAACATGATTTCCCGGTGATGAAAGTCCATAAAGTGTATCATAAAAAAGAGGCCATTTGGCCTTTTACGGTCGTAGGAAGACCTCCACAAGAGGATACCAGTTTTGGTGCTATGATCCATGAACTGGCAGGAGATACCATTAAGATGGAGTTGCCCGGAGTAAAAGCCGTTCATGCCGTAGATGCTGCGGGAGTTCATCCCCTGCTTTTTGCTATTGGCTCCGAGCGTTACACCCCTTATGTAAAAGAGCGACAACCTGCAGAGATCTTAACACAAGCCAATCATATTTTGGGCTTCGGACAAATGTCTTTAGCCAAGTTTTTATTCATTGCTGCTGAAGAGGATGATAAAAACTTGAATGTTGATGATGAACAAGCTTTTGTTCAACATATTTTAGAGCGAGTAAATTGGGAAAGAGATCTGCATTTTTACACCAAGACCAGTATTGATACGCTTGACTATTCCGGAGAGGGATTAAACACAGGTTCCAAAGTGGTGATTGCTGCTGCAGGTGGATCTTGTAGAACTTTGGCTCAGACTTTTGAAACTACAAACCCGTTTCCTCAGGGAATTTCAAATGCTAAATTAGTTGCTCCCGGTATTCTGGCGATTTCCTGTTCCGCTTTTGAATCCTATGAAAAGGCACAGACAGAAATGGTTGATTGGGCGAATTCTTTAAAAGAGTATTTAGGTGAAAAGGTTAAATCCCTACCACTAATTTTGATGTGTGATGATGCTGATTTTGTCGCAGAAACCTACAACAACTTCTTGTGGACGACTTTTACCAGAGCCAATCCGTCACATGACATTTATGGAATCGATTCTTTTACCCAACACAAACATTGGGGCTGTAAAGGAAGCTTGATAATCGATACCCGTATCAAACCACACCATGCTCCACCATTACTTTTAGATGAAGAAGTGGAAAAAAGGGTAGATGCTATTTTTCGGGATCATCCCGATCTGGCGTTTTAGTGATTAGTAACCAGTGATGAGTGAAGTTTTGAGTTGTCAACCGAAGCTTCGGAACAGGATGACCATTCATTTTTTAACTCCTGACTCCTGAATTCTGTCTCCTGAATTCTAATTTTTAACTTTCAACTTTCAACTTTTAACTCTTAAAATCCCTATTTTTGCGGCGTCATGACAGAACGATCCCTCAGAGAAAAAGCAAAAGCATACTTAGAACTATGCTATCGGGAATTGAGCAAAGAAGATTTGTTTGAAGAAAGATGGTGTAAGGTTCAAAATTCGATTGAAGAACAGGGAACTTACGAACTCTTAGATTTCGAATTGGATTATGGAACAAAGGTTGCCTGGCGTAATTCGAACAAATGTATTGGAAGGCTTTTTTGGCGATCTATGGAGGTTTTAGATCAACGTTCTTTAGGTTCTATGGATACTCTGTTTGCTGCCCTATTTGAACACATTGATTTTGCTTATAACGGAGGGAATATTCGATCTACTATCAGCGTGTTTAATGCCCATAAAGGTATTCGAATTGTGAATCCACAACTTTTAGGTTTTGCGGCCTATGAACAGGAGGATGGATCTGTTGTTGGAGATCCCAAGCATCTTATGCTTACAAAGGAGTGTGTTAAGCTCGGTTGGGAGCCGAAAATGGGAGCTTTCGACCTTTTGCCAATAGTTATTCAGAAAGAAGGAGAGACTCCCGTTTGGAAAGAAATTCCAAAAGATTTGATAACACTTGTATCTATTGAACACCCGAATATCAAAGCCATTAGTGATTTGAATCTAAAATGGTATGCTACGCCTATTATTTCTAATATGACCCTAGAAGTGGGAGGGATAGAGTTTATGGCTGCTCCTTTTAATGGTTGGTACATGGGAACCGAAATTGGTGCTCGAAACCTGGCAGATGAAGATCGTTACAACTTACTTCCAATCGTAGCAGAAAAAATGGGCTTAGATATTCGTGATAAGAATGCACTATGGAAAGACCGTGCCCTAGTCGAATTGAATCAGGCCGTATTGTATTCTTTCCGTAAGGCCGGTGTTAAGATCATTGACCATCATTCGGCTTCTAAACAATTTATGCAATTTATGCGTCAAGAAGCTAAAGAAGGTAGAGATGTTACTGCAGATTGGTCATGGATTGTACCTCCCACCTCTGGATCAACGACGAAAGTATTTCATACTGAAATGCAAGACATCATCAACAGTCCGAATTACTTCTATCAAGAAGATCCCTGGGATTAATCTTCGAGTTGCCTTTGGCGAATCGCCTCGTAAAGAATAACGGCTGTAGCTACCGATACATTAAGCGATTCTGTTTTCCCATACATAGGAATACGTGTTTTGGCGTCTGCTAATTCTAAAATCTCTTCAGAAATACCGTCTTCTTCAGAGCCCATAACAATAACCACAGGGTCAATAAAAGGAACATCGTAAAGATTCGTATCCGATTTTTCGGTACAAGCGATTACTTTAAGTCCGCTCTTTTTTAAATATTTCAAGCTGTGGTGAAGATTCTGTTCTCTACAAATAGGGATGTGCATCAAAGCGCCAGTAGAAGTCTTCATGGCGTCAGAGTTTAACTGAGCACCACCAACCTTAGGTAAGATAATTGCGTTTACCCCACAAGATTCCGCTGTACGAGCAATAGCACCAAAGTTACGTACATCAGTAACCCGGTCGAGCATCAGGAAGATCGGTGATTTACCATCTTCATAAGTCTGCATTAATACATCACCCAGACTGTAAAAGTTTACAGGCGACACAAAAGCAAAAACCCCCTGGTGGTCTTTGTGTGTAAGGCGATTTAGTTTTTCAATGGGAACGGCTTTAAACATAATATTGTGCTCTTTTAAAAGGGCACGTAAGTCCATAGCTAAACCTGTATTCAAACCTTTCTCCATAAAGATCTTATCGAATTCTTTTCCCTCATGGACAGCGTCCATAACGGCTTGTAAACCGAAAATCTCTAAACTCTTTTGTAAACGATCTTTCTTCATAGGGGGCAAAAGTACGATTATTCGCCTTCAGGCAAGTATTCCGTCTCGGATTTATCGAGTAGATCCTGAGAAATGCTTTTATTGGTTTTAGCACCTAGTTTTTTAATCTTTTGTACACTGGTTACTAAGTTCCCTCTTCCGCTTATTAGTTTGTTTTGTGCGGCTTCATATTTTTTATGTGCACTGTCAATTGCTTTACCCACACCTTCTAGGTCATTCGTAAAGCCAATAAATTTTTCGTACAATGCTCCTGACTGACGCGCAATTTCAAGTACATTTTTCTTTTGATTTTCCTGTTGCCAGATAAACGATACGGTTCGCATGGTTGCCATTAAGGTAGAGGTACTCACTAAAATGATGTTTTTATTTAGTGCCAGATTAAAAATCTCTCCATCTTCCTGCAGCGCCAATGTTAAGGCCGGTTCAATAGGAACGAACATCAAAACATAGTCGGGCGCATTAATACTGTAAAGATTTGGGTAGTCTTTTCCTGCCAAATCTTTGATGTGCTTTTTAATACTCTCCAGGTGTTGTTTTAAAAGTACTTGTTTTTGGAGTTCATCTTCAGCATTTACATACTGCTCGTAGGCTGTAAGTGACACTTTGGAGTCAATAATTAAGTTTTTGTCATCGGGAAGATCGATGATGCAGTCGGGGCGCTTGTCATTACCTTCCTCATCTTTTAGGGAGTTTTGCGTGCGGAAATGAATACCCTTGTTTAGTCCGGATTTTTCAAGTAAAACTTCCAACTGTAATTCGCCCCAATCCCCTTGAACCTTAGAGTCACCTTTAAGAGCCTTTGCAAGGTTATTGGCATCCTGACTTATTTTCTGATTTGTTTCCTGAAGAAGTTTAATTTGTTCCGAAAGACCGGCTTTATTTTTTTGATCCTTTACGTATTTATCTTCTACACTTTGTTCGAAACTCTTAATTTTTTCGCCCAGCGGTTTTAGAATTTGATCGATATTTTTTTGGTTTTGTTCGGCAAACTTTTCTGACTTCTTCTCTAAGATCTCATTCGCCATATTTTCGAATTGCGTTTGCAACTGCTTTTGTTGCTCGATCAAACGTTTGCTTTCCTCATCGAGTTTTGTATTTAACGTGTCTATGAGGGTATTTCTTGAAGAAACATCGGCTTTTAAATTCCCGATAAGTTCTTCCTTTTCGCGGTTTTCTTTTTCTACTTTTTCAGAACGCTCTTTCTCGGTAGCGTAAAGTTCTTTTGAAACATAGTTGTTCAGGTCTGTATGGAGTCCGTTTTTGGGTGCTTTGTTTTTGCTGTACAAAACGCCAATACTGATTCCGGCAGCCAATCCAATGAGTAAGTAGAGTATTTCCATAATTATCTTTTATGCGAAGATCTAATCTAAGATTGACAATTGCTGACAATCATCAGCTAAATTCCAATCGATGTTCTCTTTGCTCACCGAAGTTAAGTATTCATTGCATTTAGAAAAAGGTTTGGAGCCAAAGAATCCATTTCGGGCGGAAAAAGGTGATGGATGTACTGATCTGATGATGAAATGTTTCTTTTCATCGATTAATTTAACCTTTTGTTGAGCGAAATTCCCCCAAAGAATAAAGACGATATGTTTACATTTTTCAGAGATCAGCGTAATGATCTTGTCGGTAAACGTTTCCCATCCTTTTTTTTGGTGTGAGCCCGGTTCGTGTGCTCTTACGCTCAATGTGGCATTTAAAAGCAAAACACCTTGTTTAGCCCATGATTCCAGATTGCCTGATGTCGGGATTTCACAAGCCATATCGCTTTGGAGCTCTTTGAAAATATTTTTTAGTGAAGGCGGGATTTTAACCCCTTTACTTACTGAAAAACTCAAGCCGTTTGCCTGATTGTGATTGTGGTATGGGTCCTGACCCAGAATGACCACTTTTACTTCTTCAGGACTCGTTTTATTAAGTGCTGCAAAAGTTAATTCGGAAGGCGGAAAAATGGTCTGTGTTTTTCGTTCCTTTTCTACAAAGGAAGAAAGCGTTTTGAAATAGTCTTTTTCAAACTCAGGCCCTAAGTAATGTTTCCATGAATCATTAATGTTTTCAAGCATGAATCAAAAATAAGAGATTTAATTAATGAATTTTATAATTCCATTACAATTACTTAGGTTTAACATTAAGCATGCTGTTATCAATGTTTTTCCTCGATTAATTTTTAGTATTTTTGCAACTTAATAAAACTGATACTATGAAAAAGATTTTATTTATTACCGCTTTGTTTGTTGCTGCTATTTCAGCTCAATCTTGCTGTGTTACAGCTAGTTGCCCTGGGGTGGCGGAGATTGAAGCTCCTCAAACGAATTCTTAAATGAATTGGACATCACTCGAAGATTATTCTCAAATAACTAGTGCTTTACAGGCATCAAAGCCTTTTTTAGTATTTAAACACAGCACACGATGCTCCATTTCGAGTATGGCCAAAAGTCGTTTTGAAAGAAATTTTGATTTAGAAGATGTTCAAGCTTTTTATTTAGATCTGATAGAATTTAGATCCATTTCCAATCAACTTGCAACGGATTTTAATATAAATCATCAATCACCTCAGTTGATGTTTATCCAAAATGGGACTTGTACGTATCATGCTTCTCACAATGCAATTGATTTGGATGATTTAAAGGCAAATATATAAGTGTTAGATTTTGGGTTTTCCAATATGAATTCTATAGAATGGCTTCAGAGACAACGATAGAGAAAAAAGAAAAGTACCAGAGTAAACCCAAGTGGTTGCGTGTTAAACTTCCTACGGGGAAGAGTTACAAGAAAGTCCGTAAGTTGGTTTCAGATCATAAGCTTCATACCATTTGTGAAAGTGGGAATTGCCCGAATATGGGCGAATGTTGGGGCGCGGGTACAGCAACTTTTATGATTTTGGGAAATATCTGCACACGTTCATGTGGTTTTTGCGCCGTAGCTACCGGCAAACCGCTTGCAGTAGATTGGTCTGAACCTGAAAGAGTTGCTCGTTCTGTGAAGTTGATGGAGGTGAAACATGCTGTTATCACCTCTGTAGATCGAGATGATTTAAAAGATGGAGGCTCTATTATTTGGGCAGATACCGTTAAAGCGATACGCAGAGTTAGTCCGAGTACGACTATGGAAACACTGATTCCGGATTTTAAAGGGAATGAATCTCAAATTCAACGTATTATTGATGTTGCTCCAGAAGTTGTATCTCACAATATGGAAACGGTTAAGCGATTAACTCGTTCTGTTCGGATACAAGCTCGCTATGAAAGGTCTTTAGAGGTGTTAAAGTATCTCAAACAAGGGGGGATGCGAACTAAAACAGGAATTATGCTGGGTTTGGGTGAGACAGAAGAAGAGGTTGTTGAAGCCATGAAAGATTTGGTTGCTGTTGGCTTAGATGTGTTGACACTTGGCCAGTACCTTCAGCCTACACCTAAACATCTTCCGGTAAAAGAATTTGTGAGCCCTGAGCAGTTTGCAAAGTATAAAGAAATAGGTTTAGAGTTAGGTATTCAGTATGTAGAAAGTGGCCCTTTGGTTAGGTCTTCTTACAAGGCAGAAAAACATTTAAAGTAAGAAAGAGGCAAGAGCCTCTTTTTTTAGCTTGTAGTTATGAAGAACATTCGAATTGGTATTAACGGTTTTGGTAGAATAGGTAGAACTGTTTTTCGTGTCATTCATCAGCGAGAGGGAATGGAGGTTGTCGCTATAAATGATGTAGCTGATGCTAAATCTTTAGCTCATCTTTTAAAATACGATTCCGTCCATGGAACTTTTGATGCCGATATTATATCTTCTGGCAAATCTATTACAGTAGATAATGCACCTATTCGTTTAACTCATGAGCCTGAATTAGGTCATTTATCCTGGAAGGATTGCGATATTGTCATTGAGTCAACAGGCAAGTTTTTAACAAAGAAGGATTTGCAAAAGCATATTGAAGCGGGTGCTAAAAAGGTTATTCTTTCTGCTTCTTCACAAAGCGAGGATGTTAAAATGGTTGTTTTAGGAGTCAATGACCATATAATAGACGAAGATGATATAATGTTTTCTAATGCTTCATGCACAACCAATTGTGCGGCACCTATGGTTCAACTCATCGATGAGCACTTTGGAGTTGAGCAGTCCTATATTACCACCATACATTCTTATACCAAAGATCAAAATTTACAAGATACGCCTCACAAAGATTTAAGAAGAGCCAGAGCTGGTGCCTTGTCAATTATTCCTACAACAACGGGTGCTGCAAAGGCCATTACAAAGATATTCCCACATTTGGAAATCGGAGGTTGTGGTATGCGAGTTCCCGTTCCTAATGGTTCGCTTACTGACATTACATTTACGGTGAAAAAAGATTGTACTATTGAAGAGGTTAATCGAATCTTTTTTGAAGCTTCTAGAACTTCCCATCAGGGAATTGTTGCTTATACGGAAGATCCTATTGTATCTGCTGATGTTATGGGTAGTTCTGCATCTTGCCTATTTGATGCTCAGTTAACCTCTGTACTTGGTAAAATGGTTAAAATCGTTTCTTGGTACGATAATGAGATGGGCTATTCAAATCGATTGGCGGATTTGATAAAAAGAGTTCACGTTTAAGTGAATGCTTTACCTGATATACAGGCAAAATGGAGAATATGAATTATTTATTGATGGCTTTTGTCCACGATGAGTCGTAGAATTTAAGATCCAGAAGACCATTTTCTAATACCGCATAGGCATTGTAGTTTACCCATTCCCCTAGGTTGATATACCTACTCTCTTTTGACAATTCAATATCTAAAGGAAGGTGTCTGTGTCCAAAGACGAAGTAGTCAAAATGCTCAGAATTAAGTATTTCTTTTGAGTAGTGAACGAGCCACTCTTTATCTTCGCCTTTAAATTGTTCATCCATATCCGTCTTCGATATCCTGCTGGTACTTGAGAAGTAATTAGCTAGCGAAAAAGAAGTGTTTGGATGAAGCCTTGAAAACAGCCATTGACATAGGCGATTTGTAAATATTTTCTTAAGGAGTTTATAATTCTTGTCTCCAGGACCTAAGCCATCCCCATGACCTATGTATAATTTTTTTCCTTGATGCTTTACTTGAATGGGATGTCTGTGAATTTGGAGCCCAATTTCTTTTTCAAGGTAACCAAAAGTCCACATGTCATGATTCCCTGTAAAGAAATGTACGGGAGTACCCGAGTCACATATCTCTGCAAGTTTTCCGAGCAGACGAACATGCCCTTTTGGAACGGCGTGTTTCCATTCATACCATACATCAAATACATCTCCAACTAAATAAATGGCTTCGGCATCTTCTTGGATCTTGTTGAGCCAAGAAACTATTTTTTTTTCTCTCTCAATACTTTTGGAGTGATTAGGAGTGCCTAAATGAAAGTCTGAGGCGAAATATATTTTTGTTTTTGTAGACATCTATGGGTTCAATCTTTCAGCAATTTTAAGATCTAAAACCTCGAAACTAAGATTTTCTCCTAAGATACGTTTATTCGTGTCTATTAAGACGGTGTGTGGAATACTTCTAAAATCATAGCTATTTCGAATTTCAGTTTCCCAACCTTTAAGGTCGCTTACATGTTTCCATGGCAGTTGATCTTCTTTTATCGCATTCATCCAATCTTGTTTTGGATTTTTTTGTCGGCTGGTGCCATCAAGGGAAATGCCTACAATTTCCAATCCTTGAGCGTGGTATTTGTTGTGCAATTCAACAACTTTTGGGTTGGCTATCCTACAAGGCCTACACCATGAAGCCCAAAAATCCAGAAGAACAACCTTGCCGTCGAATTCACTAAGAGAAAATGGGTCCCCATTTATATCATTCATGGTGAAGTTAGGAGCAAAAGCCGTTTTGATAATGTCGCTGAGTAGTTGGGAATGTGATGACTCTGGCCATTTCAATTGAAATTGTTTTTCAACTTTTTTGAAGTAGTCAAAATCATCATAAGTGTTGAGTATGCTTTCTCCTTTTAGCGTCTGGAAAAGAGCGAGAACAGAGATTTTAGATTCCAGATTAGAATCGATAACCGATTTTAAGTAATCAGTATGTTCTTTTAGAGCGTTGTTGAAACGATTCTGTAGTTCTACAAATTCTTCTTTTTGCGCCGATTTAGCTTCTTCATAAATAGAATCAATTGCAGCTTCACATTCAATAAGTTTTTTTTGAAGATCTGAGGTCAGGGATGAGCCTTTTGATCCTTTTATCTCGTAGTTTTCACTCCAATCTGATTTGTTGCCGGCGATTGTTATACTTTCTCCTCTTTCAACTAATAAATTGATTCCTTCACCCTGAGGTGTTCGCAAGAGGAAAAATCCTGAGCCATTGAGTGTATCTGCTGTTAAGAACTCACCATCATCAGTAAATAGCGTGTCGATCAAGCGTAAATCTTTAGCCTCAATCCTTTCAAATATGAGGGTGTCTGCCCCTTGAATATTCCCTTGAATGGAGAAGTCGCCCTCGACATTTTTGGTCTTGGGATGGCAAGCTGTTAATGCTATGGTTAAGAGGCTTAAAGCTAAAAATAATTGTTTCATCAGTTATTTTTCGAGTTCTTCTCGAATCATTTGGTTGGTAACTTTAGGGTCTGCTTTACCCCGTGAAAGTTTCATTACTTCCCCCATAAATAGACCCAATAAATTCTTTTTACCTTTTTTGTATGCCTCTGCTTTATCTGGGAATTTAGCAATGGCTTGTTGAACAAAACCTAAAAGCGCATCTGAATCGGATTCCTGAATCAGCTGGTTTTCTTCCGCTAGTTTTTGAGCTGTTACTTCTGGGTTTTCAATCATCAAAGGAAAAAGTTCTTGATTGGCTTTGGAGTTTGCTATTTTCCCCCCTTTAATCAATTGAATCATTTCTGAAATGCGAGAAGCTGATAAATGGAATTCTTCGATTTCTATCGCTTTATCATTCAGGTAAGATTTCAAAGGCCCCATGACAATGTTCGCGGCCATTTTGTATTCTTGGGTATGTTTTGAAATTTCATTGAAGTATAGGGCTATTCCTTTGGTGTCAGTAAGATTACTCGCATCATAATCGGATAGACCAAACTCCTTTGTGTATTTATTGAACAATTCTTCGGGTAAGGCAGGCAGCGTTGCTCTTATTTTTTCGATGTAATCTTCTTTGATTAACACAGGAGATAAATCGGGTTCTGGGAAGTATCTGTAGTCGTGAGCATCCTCTTTAGATCTTAGAACAGAGGTTATGTTTTTTGCTGGATTAAAACTTCTTGTCTCTTGGTCTACCTCACCGCCAGATTCATAAACTTCGATCTGTCTTTTAGATTCTAGTTCAATGGCTTTTTGAACGTTCCTAATGGAGTTCATGTTTTTAACTTCCACACGATTCCACAATTCATTACTTCCTTTTGGTCGTACAGAAATATTTGCATCACACCTCATAGAACCTTCTTCCATATTTCCATCACAAATATCTAGGTAGCGAACCAACTTCCGCACTTCTGTAATAAAACTATATGCCTCTTCTCCTGAACGCAAAACAGGTTCACTCACAATTTCTAGTAGTGGAACACCTGCCCGATTTAAGTCAATCAGAGAATCAAATGGATCTATGTCATGAATGCTTTTTCCCGCATCTTCTTCCATGTGAATACGAGTCAATTCAATCTTTTTGGGATTACCCTCTTTGTCGGTTACTTGAACAAAACCTCCGTCACAGATTGGTGTTTTATCTTGGGTGATTTGGTAGCCTTTTGGTAGGTCGGCATAGAAGTAGTTCTTTCTCGCATATTCGTTGCGCTCTCTGATCTCGCAGTTTAATGCAATTCCTAAGCGAACAGCGTACTCGATTACTTTTTGGTTTGCAACAGGAAGCGTTCCAGGATGACCAAGCGATATAGGACTGATGTTCGTGTTGGGAGCTGCGCCGAATTTTGTAGCGTCGGAACAGTATGTTTTACTCAAGGTGTTCAGTTGGACGTGGATTTCCAAGCCAATTACCGTTTCATATTTGTTGTAATCTATAGACATAAGCCGTAAAAATTTAGGGCCAAAGATACAAAAAGGGAATCAGCATCACATTTCTTGGGCTGTGATAATTTCTTGGTTTAGATATGGGGTAAATTCAAAACGAATATTTGGATTTTGTCTGAGGTTTTTGAACCCTTTTGTTTTATAAACCTGTTAGACGAGTCAAAGCGTTTATTTGATTATTGAATTCTTCGGTTTGTTTAGTGTTGATAAATTCTACACCAATTTTTAATCTGAAAATAGGTGTGGAATTAGTTGTTAAATCGGTGCTCTCCCTTAACCTCATCCAATCTTTTTCTGTGGTGATTATTCCTTCAAATTTTTTGGATTTTTCTGCAATCTGTTTGAGTTCTTTAGGGGAAAAGTTGTGGTGGTCTGAAAATTTCATCGTCTCAAACAGTATGTTTACCTCTTTGAGGTATTCATATACAAGTTTAGGGTTTGCAATACCCGTTACTAGTAAGTAAGGTTTTTTGAGGTTCAGATTGATTTTTTCATCTACTTGATTTAAAAATCCCTGGTATTTAATCTTGGAAAATAAAACCTTTGCTGAGCTGTACGAAGTGATTTTGTTCTTGATTTTTTTTTGATTGCTTAAAGATACTTCCTCAGGGCACTTTGTAACAATAATGATGTCTGCTCTTTGAGCCCCATTTCTTTGTTCACGAAGTGTTCCCATTGGAACGACGAAATCACTGTAAAAGGGCTTATTGTATTCTGTTAAAAGAATATTTAAGTCTCTCTGTGCGTATTGGTGTTGAAAACCGTCGTCTAGAACAACAAGGTCTGTGTGATTGTCATGTTGTTCTAAATATTTTAGTGCTTTAGCTCTGTTGCCTTCTACAATCATTTTAAAATGATTACCCTCAAATTTTTCGAGTAATTCCATGGGTTCATCTCCTAAATCTTTGCTTGTGTGAAGTGCCTTGTCTCCTTCAATGAGTTGCTTGCTTTTACGACGGTACCCTCTACTTATAACAGCTGTATTTGCGGTTTGTATATTTTCTAGAACAAATGCAACGTGTGGCGTTTTCCCAGTCCCCCCCATACTTAGATTGCCGATACTCAATACAGGAATACTTGATTTGTATTGGCTCAAGAAACCCCATTTGAAAAGTGAATTTCTAAAGGAGGTGATGATGTAATAAATCAGAGCCAGAGGGCTTACTATGATTTTAAACAAGTTCATTTTTCGAAAATACACAATCTATTGATGATTGCTATTGAAAAAAAACCATTATTTTGCTTAAAAATTTCATATGAAACTGAGGGAATTGTGTCATCAACTAGAAGCCTGGGCCCCTTTGGCTTATCAGGAGAGTTATGACAATAGTGGTTTAATAGTAGGGAATCTTGATCAAGATTTAACGGGTGTCTTGGTAAGTTTGGACTGCATTGAATCTGTTGTTGAAGAAGCTATTCAAAACAATTGCAATGTTATTGTTTCCCATCACCCCATTATCTTTAAGGGATTAAAAAGCTTTACGGGAAAAAATTATGTAGAACGCACAGTTCTCAAGGCTATTAAAAATGACATCGCCCTATATGCCTTACATACAAATTTGGATAATGTTCATACAGGAGTGAGTAAGATGATTGCTAATCGACTGGGGCTTGTCAATACGAGAGTATTAGCGCCAAAAAGAGGCTTGTTGAAAAAGTTAATCACATTTGTGCCTAAGAACAATGCAGAGGAGGTTCGAGCTGCGCTTTTCAGTACTGGTGCTGGAGCATTGGGCTCCTACAGTGAATGTAATTTTTCAGTTGAAGGTTTAGGTACTTTTATGGGCTCTGAAGCTTCGAATCCCGTCATCGGTAAAAAGGGGGTTCGGGAGCAAGTAGTAGAAGAACGTATTGAATTGATATTTCCCGCACATATTGAATCTAGAGTGATATCTGCCTTGAACTCTTCCCACCCTTATGAGGAAGTAGCCTATCAAGTTGTCTCCTTGGATAATGCAAATCAATACGTCGGTTCTGGCATGGTTGGGGAGCTTAAAGAGCCGATTCTCGACATAGATTTCTTGAAGTTAACTAAAGAAAACCTCAAAACAGACTGTATTCGGCATACCGAACTTCCAAACAAAAAAATTAAAAAAATTGCTCTATGTGGAGGTGCTGGAAGTTTTCTACTTAACGATGCAAAGCAGGTGGGTGCTGATGTTTTTATTACAGGCGACTTTAAATATCACGAGTTTTTCGATGCTGAAAACTCGGTCATAATTGCTGATATAGGACATTATGAAAGTGAACAATACACTATAGACCTAATTGCTGATTTTCTTCGCAAAAATTTTCCTAGATTTGCAGTTCGTTTGTCAAAGGTAAATACCAATCCAATCAACTATTTGTAAGAGATGGCAAAAGCAAAACAAGCTACCGTTGAAGATAAGCTAATCGCTTTGTATAAACTTCAATCCATAGACACGCAAATCGATAAAATAAAGATTTTACGTGGAGAATTACCCCTAGAGGTTCAAGATTTAGAAGATGAAATTGCAGGATTGCAAACACGTGTTTCTAATATCAATGAGGAGATTGCAAACTTCGATGCATCTATCAAAGAGAAAGAGTCTATGATTATAGATTCAAAAGCTTTAATAGCGAAGTATGAGGAGCAATTAAAGAACATCCGTAACAACAGAGAGTTTGATTCTTTGAATAAAGAAATTGAATTTCAAAATCTTGAAATTGAATTGGCTGAAAAAAGAATTAAGGAAGCAAAGTCTTCCATTGTTGGGAAAATGGATGTTATCTCTACTGCAAAAACTCGTCTTGAGGAACGTCAAGAGGATTTGAAAACTAAAAATTCTGAACTCGAGAGTATCATTTCTGAGACTCAAAAGGACGAAGAAAAATTATCAAAAGAATCAGCTACTGCTGAAAAAGTAATCGATGAGCGATTGCTTAATGCCTACAAAAGACTGAGAGGCAACGTAAGAAACGGTTTGGCCGTTGTTCCTGTACTTAGAGATGCCTGCGGTGGATGTTTCAATACTGTGCCACCTCAAAGGCAGATGGATATTGCTGCGCGAAAGAAGGTGACAGTATGCGAACACTGCGGTCGTGTTTTGGTTGATAAAGTTATGGCTGGAGTTGAATAACGAACGCTATTTTACAATATTAAAAAGGCATCCATTAGGATGCCTTTTTTTGTGAATGATTGTTTAGAATTTGAATCCAGCAGAGAGCAAAAGTTGGTTGTTTTTTGATTCGATGCTCGCTGTTGAAGCTCCATCATAGATGTATAAGTCTTCTTTGCTCAGTGAGCTGATGTGAGCCAGGTCAAAAAAGTATTGCTTTACTTTTAAACCCAGTCCTAGGGTCAAATATTCTTTGCTCGCATCGTTTAGGTTGTTAGCGAACGGGCTTTCGTATAATGCGTATCCTGCTCTAAGACTAAGTTGTGGGTGAATTCTAAATTCACCACCTATTTTTAGGTTGGATGCACTCTTATAGTAATTTTTTACGTTTTTATTGGTTTCTGTATAATTATAAAAGTCTGAAGTGATTTTTGCAGTCCCATAGTCTAGGTACTCGTAATCGATACTAATGACTCCTTTTTTCTTAATGATAAAAGCCAAGCTGTTAATCATTTTGAAGGGAGAGTAGAGTCCGTAATCATAGATGCCCAAAACAGACTCATCGTATCTGAGTTGCTCTTCATCTACAAAGTCAGAGGTCATGCTTGTCCAATACTCTTCTTGAAGTTCGTAATAGGTAGGTGTGTGAAGTGCAAATCCGTAGCGGATGTTTTCGTCCAATTTGTAGATGAGGCCAAGTTTGAGGTTGACCCCTGAGCCTGAAACCGAGAGGTTTGTTTTGTAGTCAAAGGATCTTAATTTGGTAGTGTCTTCAGTGCTTGGGTTGTAATTGCTTTCCGAAGTTGACGTTACTTCCTTATACTCGATGCTTGGAAATCCAATGGTCACTCCTAGAAACAGTTTGTTTTGATAAGCTGCTCCCAGACTGATGTAAAATTCATTCTTACTTCCTGATTGACTGGATTTGTAGCTTTGTATTGTATTTGCGAAACTAGCATTTGATTTGTATTTGCTAATACCTCCTAGGGTATCTATTACGTAGGTCTTGAAGGCTAGTTTTTCTCTGAAGTTATCCAGGTCATAGTACGCAGTTCTATCAGCATTGTCAATAAATAGTTTACTCAATGGATATTCGTTTTGATTGGAAGATGAAAAAGTGTGTTCCAAATAAATGTCTTGATTGTAATCATCAAGTCTATTGAATCCTATACCGAAGTTCCAGCGATTCCAATCTCCAAAATCTTCAGGGTCAAAAACAGTAGCGTTGACATAGTTTATGTTGGGTATGGATAGCGTTCTATTTTTGTTGAATTTATTTGAAGAATGCTGAAACATAGATTGTGATTCTAGGTCACTAAAATTGATGCTTCCGGAAAGTTCGTTTGTGGTATGTGTTGAAATGCCTGCTGGGTTGTAGCTTGTAGAGCTTGCATTAGCACCAAGAGATCCGAAAGCACCTCCCATAGCAACATGTCGGGCTGAACCCCATAGGCTCTCTTGAGAGTAGCGTAGTGCATCAACATGATTTTGTGCATGTAGTGAATATCCCAGTAAAAGGATTATACATAAATGAATAAAACGCTTCATAGTTGTGGTTTATCTTGATTTTCTTGAGTTTCCAGAATTTCTGGTGTTAGAGCTTCTGGATGGTCGATACGATGGAACATTACCTGAATTCGATTCTTGTGAATTTGATTTCAAACGAATTTCTTTTTTGAGCCATTCAGATACGTTTTTAGTATCTCTTGATTTACGTTGACTTGAATAGTTGCTCCTGTTAGGTCTTATTATGGCAGATGAAGAGTTGCTTTTTGAGATGGGTTTTTTATTTGAATTTGAGCGTTCAAAACTACTATTTATAGAACGAGGATTTTGATCCTCTTGCATCATTCTTGTTCCGGAGTTTCTCAAACTGTTTTGGTTGGATAATCGCGATGAGTTACTACTTCGTGTCGTGTAAGATCGGTTGCTATTGCTAGGTACATTTGAACTTAAACCATCTCTTGGTCCATAATGTACTTTTTTAGTTGTGTATTCATTCTTACCCTGGCCGTAAGAGGTGTATCCGTATTCATAGGGGTTGTACCAAACATGGTAAGCATGACGGTGATGCCATGGAGAGTGCCAAGCTCTGTGCCAACCGTAATTGTAGTAGGGAGCGTTCCAATCGTAGTAGTGTAATGAACTCCATCCGTAATCATAAAATGGGTCATACCCGTAATTAGGGTACCTCCAAACATCATTGTGAAAAGGTTCGTGAAAATACCCATAATTAAAACTCAGAGAAGATCCATAGTAGTTCCTGTGAAACCTGTTGATTCGTGTAGAGTAGGACATTCTATCCTCAAAAGACTCTCTTGGCGCTTCTCCAGATTCAATTTCTGTGTAACTAGTAAAGGTGATTTCAAAGTAGCTGATCTCTTTTTCAGAAACATCGTAGTAGATGTCATCTGCATACCATTTCTGGTGATCTTGTGCAGATACAGATGTGATGCAAAAGGCAGTTAAAAGTGTCGTAATCCAAGAAATAGTTTTCATAAATAGTCCTCTTGTCAATTAATAGAAGTCTTTGCTTAAGGATTTATTCCGTCAGTGGATTTTTTGTAACCCTTAATTTATTAGCTTTGCGAGGCTAATTTACTAACTATTAGCAAATATTATTCCATAAACTTCGCAATATACAAATGGCAAAGAAGCTCACTAATAGAACGGAAGATTATTCAAAATGGTATAACGAATTGGTCGTGATGGCCGATTTAGCTGAAAACTCGGGAGTTCGTGGTTGTATGGTCATTAAGCCCTACGGTTATGCGATATGGGAAAAGATGCAGGCTGAGCTCGATAAGAAGTTTAAGGAGACAGGGCATGTGAATGCTTATTTCCCCTTGTTTATTCCAAAGTCCTATTTTAGTAAAGAGGCCTCACATGTTGATGGTTTTGCCAAAGAATGTGCAGTAGTAACGCATTATCGACTAAAGAATGATCCTAATGGTAAGGGGATTGTTGTCGATGAAGAAGCGAAGCTTGAGGAAGAGTTGATTGTAAGACCTACATCGGAAACGATTATTTGGGATACGTATAGAAAATGGATTCAATCCTACCGTGATCTTCCTGTTTTGGTAAATCAGTGGGCAAATGTAGTTCGATGGGAAATGCGTACCCGTTTATTTTTAAGAACAGCCGAGTTTTTGTGGCAAGAGGGGCATACAGCCCATGCTACAAAGCAAGAAGCTTTACAAGAAGCCGAACAAATGTGTAATGTGTATGCCGATTTTGTTCAGGATTTCATGGCTATACCTGTGATTAAAGGGGTGAAGTCGGAATCAGAGCGTTTTGCAGGTGCTCTGGAAACCTACTGTATTGAAGCTTTAATGCAAGATGGTAAAGCCTTGCAAGCTGGTACATCGCATTTCCTGGGGCAAAATTTCGCCAAAGCATTTGATGTGAAATTCCAATCGAAAGAAGGAGCTTTAGAGCATGTTTGGGCTACCTCTTGGGGTGTTTCAACGCGATTAATGGGTGCTTTAGTGATGACGCATTCTGACGATCATGGTCTTGTTTTACCCCCAAACTTAGCACCTTGGCAGGTAGTTATTGTTCCTATTCATCGTAACGATGAGCAATTGGCGCAAATTGATGAAAAAGCTACAGAAATCATGAAATCGCTCAGAGCTAAAGGTGTAAGTGTGAAATACGACAATCGAACTACGCATAAGCCGGGTTGGAAATTTAACGAATATGAGTTAAAGGGTGTTCCTGTTCGTATAGCTATAGGACCCAAAGATCTGGAAAAAGGAACGGTAGAGGTTGCGCGAAGAGATACTTTGGAAAAGCAGTTTATGGCTATGGATGAAGTTGAAAACTTTGTTCCTTCATTGTTGAATGAGATTCAAGAGCATTTGTTTAACAAAGCACTTGATTACAGAGATGGTCATATTACAGAGGTTGACGATTTTGAAACTTTTAAAGAGTTACTCAATACAAAAGCTGGTTTTCTTTCGTGCCATTGGGACGGAACCATAGCGACAGAAGATAAAATTAAAGACTTGACTAAGGCAACTATTCGTTGTATTCCTTTTGATGTAAAAGAGGAGGAAGGGAAGTGTATTCTTACGGGTGCGCCGTCCAAAAGACGAGTGTTGTTTGCAAAAGCGTATTAACCATCTCGCAGATATAGAAATTTTTAAGGGAGTGAATTAATAGTTTATTCTAGGTTTTAATCAAAGGGGTTGTGGGCTAGATGTTGAACCTACTTCAGTCGAGATGATTCGAAATTTTTTATGATTTTCATATATTCATAGGGCTCTGCTTTTACCAAATCTTTTGTTACTTTTTTTATCTGGTCAAGCCATTCAACACCTATTTTTTCGTTTAAATAGGTCGTATACTCTCTCCTAAGAACTTTAGTATGCCAACTTTTTAGTTCTAGGTCAAAATTCAGCATTGCTAGCAATTCTCCGTCTAAACGATCGTACAAATGAGCTGTTGTTTTGCTGTAATCCTGCCAATTTGGGTCGTCAATAATCCCTTCCCCGAGAATCATTGTGGTGAATTTTTTGGCACGATTAAAATCTTGTATTCGAATTTGTGGACTCAAATGCGTCTCACTATACTTTTTGAATAAGCAGATTTCCCATCTCTTTTTTTCAGCCAGGAAGTGTATTTTGGCTAACAGGTAAGAGTCTTCCATGAGCAACAGGTGCATGTTTTTCGTGCTTCTTTCCCAGTGTGATTTTTCCCATTCAGATACATTCATATTTCTTAACTTTTTGGCGTTTAGTATAAAATTTATTAGTTCCTATAGCGTGAAAATACATATAAAAAAATAGATATTTAAATTTAAATAAAAATATTTTCAAGGAATTTAATTATTCTAGTTTTATTAGTAAAACTATCAGATGCTGTGATTGATTGTAATTTTGATTTTGACCGGGATTAAAAAAATAGAATATTTTCGTTAGATAGATTTCTGTGATTCTACAATTTTATTACATTTGCACTCGCTAAAGCAAAAGCTTTGCTAAGGTCCGTTCGTCTAGGGGTTAGGACTCATGGTTTTCATCCATGCAACAGGGGTTCGAATCCCCTACGGACTACAAAAGAAACGTTCTTTTATTATATTTCCTTTGTGGGTTAAAATTTTCTATTTAAATTTGCAGCCCTTAACAAGGATCAAGGTCCGTTCGTCTAGGGGTTAGGACTCATGGTTTTCATCCATGCAACAGGGGTTCGAATCCCCTACGGACTACTAAAAAA
>ERZ1046367.308-NODE-308-length-35983-cov-4.979654_pt1 | contig 35983 bp, 33 predicted proteins | sample MGYA00383091_ERZ1046367 | MGnify/ENA primary metagenome ERZ1046367 (study PRJEB29581, sample SAMEA5548361) | metagenome | biome: marine; feature: coastal; material: water | depth 50 m | study: Short-term variability in the microbial, nano- and picoplankton... | reverse complement strand
GAAGAATGCCGAAGCCCCCGTTGAATGCATATAACGTAGTAACCAACCGTAATCAACATCACGCATAATGTATTCAACACTAGCAAATGCGCCATCGCCTGATGGTTCATAGCTCATGGTTAACCATACGCCAGTTAAAATTTGGTTTACTAGTACCAGCATGGCTAAAGAGCCAAAAAAGTACCAAAAGTTAAAGTTTTTCGGTGCTGGATATTGTGCCAAATGCTTATTCCAAGCATCGGTTAAAGGTAAACGCTTGTCCATCCAAGCCATAAAATTAGTCAACATTATGCCTCCCCCTGTCCAACACCAATTAGTAAGGTATCTTCACTGATGAATGAATGCTCAGGAACCATTAAGTTTAATGGTGCAGGAACCCCTTGAAAAACACGACCAGCCATATCGAATTTACTACCATGACATGGGCAAAAGAAACCATCACTCATACCGTCTACAAATTGGTCGAAGTCACCTTTATGGTGAGTAGGCGCACAACCCAAATGAGTACAAACACCTAGTGCTACTAAAAATTCAGGTTTAATTGAGCGATAAGCATTTGTTGCATAACTAGGCTGTTGCGCTTTTTCAGAATTTGGATCGCGTAACTGATCATCGAACTTAGCCAAACCATTTAACGTTGCTTCGGTACGTCGAACTACATATACAGGTTTACCACGCCATTCAGCACGGATTAATTGACCAGGTTCTATTTTACCTACATTGACTTCTACTGGAGCACCCGCTGCTTTCGCGCGAGCACTTGGATTCCAGGAACCAATGAAAGGCACAGCCACACCGACCACACCCGCACCACCAACAACGGCAGTAGCCGCTGTTAAGAAGCGACGGCGGCCGTTATTCACAGGCACATTGCTCATTCACACTCTCCAATTCACATTGATTACCAAACAATTATTACCAGATAAGTTTATTAACATTAATGCTCTCTAAACTGACCTAGTGGTTGCTTTTGTTTGATCAAATTTATACCAAGCGGTACATCGACAAAAAATTTTTATGATCATAAAGAAATAGGGGGTTTTTTACAAGGTAAAAAGGGGGTTAAGCACTGTAAAAACAGAAATATTTTGATATTTGTCACTATAGAGGAAATAAATAGTGCTTATACTTTACTAATTGAGATTATCCGCAAAATAAGCGGTGAAATTTAGGCATAAAAAAACCGACATAAGGTCGGTTTTTTGAAATCGTATAAAACGAAAATTAACGTTTTGAGAACTGTGGTTTCTTACGCGCTTTGTGTAAGCCCACTTTCTTACGTTCAACTTTACGCGCATCACGAGTAACAAATCCAGCTTTACGTAGATCACTACGGAAAGTTTCATCGAACTCCATTAATGCACGAGTAATACCGTGACGAATTGCGCCAGCTTGACCAGAAATACCACCACCAACAACAGTGATGTTAAAGTCAAACTTTTCTAACATTTCAACTAACTCTAACGGTTGACGAACAACCATACGAGCCGTTTCACGACCGAAGTACTCAGAAATGTCACGTTTGTTAATTGTGATTGCACCGTTACCAGCTTTCATGAACACACGAGCAGTTGAGCTCTTGCGACGACCAGTACCGTAATATTGATTATCAGCCATTGCTTAAAGCTCCAAAAGTTGTGGTTGTTGTGCAGTATGCTTGTGCTCAGCACCGGCATACACTTTTAATTTGCGGAACATTTCACGACCTAAAGGACCTTTAGGTAACATGCCTTTAACAGCAAATTCAAGAACACGTTCTGGTGCTTTTTCAATTAGCTTTTCAAAACTAATTTGCTTAAGTCCACCAGGGAATTCAGTATGCGAATAGTAAATTTTACCTTTCGCTTTGTTACCAGTTACACGTACTTTCTCAGCATTGATAACAACGATATAATCGCCAGTATCTACATGAGGAGTATATTCTGGTTTATGCTTACCGCGTAAACGGGTTGCAATTTCAGTAGCGATACGACCTAAAGTTTTATCTTCGGCGTCCACTAAGAACCATTCGCGTTGTACGCTTGCTGGTTTAGCTACAAAAGTTTTCATTAAAAAACCCAATATTAAAAATGTTACTTAAATAACAAGACAAACCTTTACAATAAGTTAAAGCCGCCCTGTCGGTTAATAATAGACCACGCAATTACCCCTTCGAGTATCGAGCCTAACGCCTTTAAAATCAACATATCTAAGGAATAAGCAAAGGCAAAATCCAAAGAAACAGACTATTTAAAAGACAGTTTGTAACGTAGGGAGCGCGGATTATACAGAATAATAAACAGAAGATCACCTGTCTTTGCTAAAAAAATAGTAAATAAAGTAATAATTTTTAGCGTTATTCCCCTCACTTTAACTAGCCGTAATTCCATAAGCCCTCTCGTTACTCCGTAATCCCCCTCCATCATCATTCCGTAAGCCACCACCTTCGTCATTCCGTAAGTCTCTTAATACGGAATCTCCTTAGGGTTGCAGTGTAAGGGTAACATTAAGGCAAAGGTTGATGAGGTGACTCAGAATGCTCTTATTAGACCAAACCTAACAAAAAGCCATCAATTCATTTATTTTAGTCTTTACAACTTGCTTAACTTGTTTATATTAAAGATAGCTTCTAGTAATTATAGTGCTTAATAGCCATGTTAAAGGCTGAAGCCATAAGTAAAGAAGTTAATAAGTTGTTAATTCCACTATTTAATGTTAAACAGTATTGGCTAGTGAGTAAAAAACCTATTAAAAATAAAAAAAACGCGACATTATTTTACATTTATAAAAATATATCGCATATTAACTATAGCCCCTGTAGAAATTGATGGAAATTATGACTATGAAAAACTTAAAAGCAATGAACAAAATGACTAACAAAGCCCAAAAGGGTTTCACCCTAATTGAATTAATGATCGTGGTTGCCATTATCGGTATTCTAGCAGCTGTGGCTTTGCCTGCGTATCAAACTTATACTAAGAAAGCAGCATTTTCTGAGGTAGTATTAGCAACTCAAGGTGTTAAATCTGCCATTGAAGTATGTGCTCAAGTCCAAGGCGGTTTTACTAATTGTGCCGCAGAAAATAATGGAGTACCTGCTAATTTGGGCAGTAATGGTAAAGCTGTTAAATCAGTTGAGTGGAGTGTTACTAGTAATACTGCGGGTACAATTGTTGCAGCGGCTAATGCATATAATGGCATAACAGCTGATGACTCTGTTACATTAACAGCCGCTTTCGCAAACGGCCAAGTGACTTGGACACAAACCTGTTCAAATACAGATATGTGTTAATTATATTGAATAATAATAAAGCTCCTTAGGGAGCTTTTTTTTTGCTTATTATTAAAACTATTTATTTACCTCTGACAAAATAAAACTTTTGCGCTTTTCAGTGAAACTAAGTTACACTAAAATTTGAAGCATTCACTGAGTTTATTCAAAAGGTTATGTGCAAAAAGTTATGAAAGGAAATCACCAGCAATCGAGCGTTTTATCGGCATTATCAAATGAACAACTAGTACCCATTGCTAGCATTGATGAGATTAATGCTGATTTTGCTGGTAATAAAAAGCCTTTTATCCGCTTTCTGGTGGAAGATAAAAACTTTGATGGCAGAGCCATTGCTGAAATCCTCTCTCATAAATTTGGTTATCCTTATATCCAGCTAGCCAACTTTGATACTACACTTGTACCTGAAGGTGTACGTAACGAAAAACTAATCACCAAACACAATGCATTACCGTTATTTCTACGGGGCAAGGTGTTATTCGTTGCTATGTCAGATCCAACCAATTTAGATGCTCTGGAAGAAATTCAATTTAATACCGGTTTTAGTACCGAGTTGGTATTAACTGATGAGCATGGTTTACATAACTGTATTGAAAAAGTATTAGAAGATGAGAATGATGCCCTTGATATCACCGATATTGACTCTGAAGAATTATCAGGCTTAGAGGTTCAAGAAGAAAAGAAAGAAGATGACGCTGGCAGTGGTGAAGACGATGCCCCTATTGTGGTCTTTATCAATAAAATACTCTTAGATGCGATAAAAAAAGGTGCTTCAGATCTTCATTTTGAACCCTATGAAAAAGCCTTTCGTATTCGCTTTCGTATTGACGGCATATTATCTGAAATAGCCCGTCCACCGGTGAGTTTATCATCACGAATGGCCGCTCGCCTTAAAGTAATGTCAAAATTAGATATTGCTGAGCGTCGTGTTCCGCAAGATGGTCGCATAAAGTTAGCCCTTTCCAAGAAAAAGTCCATTGATTTTCGTGTTAGTACTCTGCCCACCATGTGGGGTGAAAAAATTGTAATGCGTATCCTTGACTCTTCTAGCGCTATGCTGGGTATTGATATGCTAGGTTACGAGCCTGAGCAGAAAATAATCTATACTGAAGCATTAGATCAACCCCAAGGCATGATTTTAGTGACGGGTCCTACAGGCTCAGGGAAAACAGTTTCTTTATATACAGGCTTAAATATTCTTAACACGGCTGAGCGCAATATTTCCACCGCCGAGGATCCAGTAGAAATTAACTTGGAAGGCATTAACCAAGTACAAATTAATAATCGTGCCGGTTTAACCTTCCCCAGTGCACTACGCTCATTCTTACGTCAAGATCCCGATATTGTTATGGTAGGTGAAATACGTGATTTAGAAACGGCAGAAATCGCTATAAAAGCTGCGCAAACCGGCCACTTAGTGTTATCTACCCTACATACCAACTCGGCAGCAGAAACCCTGACACGTTTGTTAAATATGGGGGTTCCCTCCTATAACGTAGCCAGTTCGGTAAGTATTATTATTGCCCAACGGCTTGCGAGACGTTTATGCCCGCAATGTAAAGAGCATGAAGAGTTAACGCCAATGCAACTTGCTGAGCAGGGTTTTCCTGCTGATAAACTCAGTGAAATAAAGTTGTTTAAAGCCGTAGGTTGTGAGCAATGTACAGGCGGTTATAAAGGTCGTGTCGGTATTTATGAAGTAATAAAAATCAGCGCTGAAATTTCTTCTATTATTATGGAAGGGGGTAACTCCCTTGATATTGCTAAGCAATGTCAAAAAGAAGGTTATAATAATTTACGCCAGTCTGGATTAATTAAAGCCATGAACGGCATGACTAGCCTAGAAGAGATTAACCGTGTAACCAGCGCATAATACTTAATAGTATCTGTTCATCCGCTTTTATCCTCGCGGTGTATTAATCGAGGTTCTCAGCATTGATGCTCAAGATTCCGTACAAGAAACTTACGGAATGACGACTATTTCATAGTGGATTGAATAATTATATTTAATCAACGGAAACAACAATAGGTAAAACTTATGGCCACAGCAGTAACAAAAAAAAATGTTACCAAAGTAAAACCCCTAGATGTTTTTACTTGGCAAGGGGTTAATCGCAAAGGAAAAAAAATTAGTGGTGAGCTTTCTGCCAACAATATCATTGAGTTAAAAAGCCAATTACGTAAACAGGGTATTACTCCCAGTAAAGTAAAGAAAAAAGCTAAGCCCTTATTTGGCATGGGAGGTGATAAGGCCATCACTCCTGCTGATATAGCGGTGATTTCCCGTCAAATTGCCACCATGCTCGGCGCAGGTGTACCCTTGGTGCAAACCATTGAAATGATAGGTAAAGGCCATAGCAATGGCAATATGCAAAAACTGTTGGCAGAAATCGGCAATAAATTAGCCTCTGGTATTCCACTGTCTGACTGCTTACGTGATCACCCAAGACACTTTGATGACTTGTATTGTGACTTGGTTGCCTCGGGTGAACAATCAGGCTCACTGGAAACCATTTACGATAGAATTGCTACCTACAAAGAAAAAGCCGAAGCGTTAAAAGCGAAAATTAAAAAAGCCATGACTTATCCTATAGCTGTTTTGGTTATTGCTGCCGTGGTTACTTCAATACTACTTATTTTTGTGGTGCCCGTTTTTCAAGAGATATTTGCTGGTTTTGGCGCAGAACTACCTGCATTTACTCTGCTTGTAGTCGGCATTTCAGATTTTATGGTTGCCTATTGGCACTTAGGTTTAGGGGCTATTTTTGCCTTTATCTTTTTATTTAAGCGTGCCCATCGCAATAGTCAAAAACTTAGAGATCAGGTAGATAGACAAATATTAAAACTGCCCGTTATTGGTGACTTATTAAAAAAAGCCGCCGTTGCCCGTTACGCTCGCACCTTGTCCACCACATTTGCTGCTGGTGTACCATTAATAGACGCACTAGAATCTGCCGCAGGCGCCTCAGGTAATGCCGTATTTCGTGATGCTATTTTAGAGGTACGAACTGAGGTAACCTCAGGTATGCAAATGAACCTAGCGATGCGAAATGTTGCTATATTCCCAGATATGGTTATCCAAATGGTCGCCATTGGTGAAGAATCCGGTGCCGTTGATGATATGTTAGCCAAAGTAGCCAACGTTTATGAAGCTGAAGTGGATAATGCTGTGGATAATTTGACCGCTTTATTAGAGCCGATGATTATGGCTGTACTGGGTGTCGTTATTGGTGGTTTGATTATTGCCATGTACTTGCCAATCTTCCAAATTGGTATGGTTGTCTAGCCAGAGTTTCTAGTTTCACTTACCGTTTGTGAAGCAAACTTTCGAAAGAGGTTCCTCAATCATTAAGATTGAGGAATTTTTTATTTTTACTTTGTTTTTTAAGTGATTTATGTTTGAGCAAACCTTACAATTTTTCCAACAATCTGCCACCGCCTTCAATATTTTTGTAGTCATTATCTCACTGATGATCGGCAGTTTTCTCAACGTTGTGGTCTATCGTTTACCCAAAATGATGCAATATGCTTGGTATCATGAATGTCGTGAATTTTTAGCGGATGAAGTTAAAGATATTCCACTACAAAAACTAGACCATGTAACCCTCTCTAAGCCTGACTCCACTTGCCCACATTGTGGTCATAAAATTCGCTTTTATGAAAATATTCCTGTTTTAAGCTGGTTATTTTTAAAAGGTAAGTGTAGCCAATGTAAAAATGCTATATCAATGCGTTACCCCTTAGTTGAAGCTGCAACCGCGCTATTTAGTTTACTGGTAGCTCAACATTTTGGGGTAACGATTGAAACCTTGCTAGTACTGATAATCACTTGGGGCTTAATTAGCTTAACCTTGATTGATCTTGAACACATGTTATTACCCGATCAAATAGTTATGCCACTGCTTTGGCTTGGCTTGCTAGTTAATGTTAATAATACATTTGCCCCCCTGACCGATGCTGTGATTGGCGCTGCTGTTGGTTATATGAGTCTATTTAGTGTCTTTTGGCTATTCAAATTATTAACTGGCAAGGAAGGTATGGGTCATGGAGACTTTAAATTATTTGCGCTATTTGGCGCTTGGATAGGCTGGCAATTATTACCCGTTCTCATTTTAATGGCTTCTGTGGTTGGTGCTATCATTGGCATTGCCTTAATGGTATTTAAAAACCATCAACGTGAACAAGCCATTCCTTTTGGCCCTTATTTAGCCGTTGCTGGCTGGATCACCTTTTTATGGGGTGAAGGTATTTGGGCTTGGTATTTAACACAAATAAGTTAAGCGTATGTCTGATTTTATTGTTGGCCTTACAGGTGGTATTGGTAGCGGCAAAACTACCGTAGCAAATCTTTTTGCTGATCTGGGCGTAGATATTATTGATGCCGATATTATTGCTCGAGATGTGGTAGCAAAGGGCAGCCCTGCGCTTGACTCTATAGGTCAACATTTTGGTGCCCAGTTTGTGCAAGCAGATGGTCAATTAGATAGAGCATTGCTTCGCAAACGGATATTTAGCCATGAGCAAGATAAATTATGGCTCAATAACCTGTTGCACCCACTTATTAGAGAGCAGCTTATCTCACAGCTAAAAGCAGCATCTAGCCCTTATTGCCTATTAGTGGCGCCGTTATTAATTGAAAATAGCTTGCGCTCTTTAGTTAATAGAGTATTAGTGTTTGATGTGAAAGAATCAACTCAAATAGAGAGAACAACCAAGCGTGATAAAAACTCAACGGAGCAGGTTCAGGCTATAATGAACAGCCAAGTTAGCCGAAAAGTTAGGTTGGATAATGCTGATGACCTGTTAAACAATGATGATTGCTCATTAACAATGCTAACGAAGTCTGTCGTTGAGTTACACCATTCTTATCTCGAATTATCGAACTATTAGTAGTCAAATAGCTCTAAAACTTAGCGTGTGAAAAATCAATCTATAAATAATTCGCCATTTTAGTTTTCAATGGTTACTATAGCCAAACTCAATCTAAATATAAGTTTGTAATCGGATAACGTTTTGCATGACAACGATTTTATATGAACATCCGCTCAATGAGCGCATTCGTAATTATCTAAAACTTGAGCAACTTTTTGCTCAAGCATACAGTTGTGCAAGTAGTGATGTCGCCATTAGTAGTATCCAGCATAGTTATCAAGTTTTCTTTAATGCTTTATTCGCTATTATAGATAGCTTAGATCGCGGAGATATTAGAGGCGATTTAATTAAAGACTTAGAAAAATTACAACAAAATTTAGTGGTTTGGTCTCAAGATCCCGAGGTTGATACCAGTGCCTTAGAAGATAATCTTCGAGAAACTGTTGCTTTAAACAGTCGGTTAAAGGCTAGCAGACAAACTTGGTGCCAATTAAAGTCTCATAAGCTACTTAGCAGCTTGAAACAGCGCTTCGCAATTCAAGGGGGTAGCTCAAGCTTCGATTTGCCACAATTACAGTTTTGGCTGCATCAAACCAACGAAAAAATAATGGCTGACATCAAACACTGGCTATCTTTGTTAGATGATATTAACGGCTCTTTGGCTTTAGTACTGAAGTTTATCCGCCAACGTGCTGAGTTTGATACCATTGAAACTGAAAGTGGCTTCTATCAAGACAACGGCGAAGGGTTGCTTTTATTACGTATAAAAGTGGCACAAAGTGCACAATACTACCCTACGGTGAGTGGTAATAAATTTCGTTACTCTATCCGCTTTATGCTACCTTGTGAACAAAATGGACGAAGATATTCAAATCAAACAACTAAATTTCAACTAGCTCGCTGTTAATATTCAAAAATCTAATACCAAGTGTATAGCTGTATTCAACTAACGTATAATTTAACCATTACTTTGCAAAACATAGATAATCATGACCTTAAAAGTTTCCTGTCCAAATTGTAATAAAGACGTGCTTTGGCACGCTGCCAGTGAATTCCGCCCTTTTTGTAGCAAACGTTGCCAACTGATTGATTTAGGCGAGTGGGCTGAAGAAGGACACAATATCACTCAGCCCATTCAAGGGGCAACAGCGCTTACTGAAGACATGCTTGATGCCATGGAAGATGAGTTTTTGATGAATAACAAGTTTTTTGTTGAGCCAGAATAACAAACTTGCCAGCCCTAAATTGACATACTTTGTCACTGCAACGGTGTATTGCTAGGTAACCTTAAATTAGCAACACAGGACCTGAGTCAAGCTCAGGATGACGGTGTTGATATTCAAGCATCAGTAATGAGCTTTTCAATAATGGCTTGATTAGCCGCTGGAAAATCTAATTTTTGAAGCTCCGCAAGAGAAAACCAACCTTGCTGTTGTCCTTCTTGAGCGCTTGCTTCGCCGATAAAATTATCAACCAAGAACACTTCTAAGCAAACCTCTTTATCACCATAATCATGCGAGATAATAATCAGTGGCAAACAAGAAAGTACCTCTATAGCAACTTCTTCTTTAAGCTCTCTAGCAAGCGCTTGCGCGACAGTTTCACCATTTTCCACCTTACCACCTGGAAACTCCCATTTGCCACCTTGATGACTATGTTCAAGACGTTTGGTAAGAAAATATTGAGTTTGCTGTTGCTCGTTGGTAGTAACAATAACACCAACGGCAACATGAATTGATTTAGGCATTTTCTCAGTTTCGTATTAAAAGTCACGAATAGCGAGTAGCGAAGACACGGGACATAAGTTGCGAGCTAAAGTGGAGAGTAACGAAGCACTTACTGAATGTAATTAACTTCGAAACTCTTTAACTTGATACTTTTCTAGCTTAACTTACCATGACATTGTTTGTATTTCTTGCCTGAGCCACAAGGACAAGGCTCATTACGGCCAACACGTGGCATTTGTGGCTTATCTTCTATGCCTGCCGCGCTTTGATGCTGAAACTCAGCTGGGGTTTCTGACTTTCTATGTTGCTCTTCTACCGCTTCTACATCAGATTCAGCCTGAATTTGCACTTTTGATAAAATACCAACAACATCAAATTTCAAGTTATCTAACATTTCAGTAAATAATTCAAAAGATTCACGTTTATACTCTTGCTTAGGGTTTTTCTGTGCATGGGCACGTAGACCAATACCTTGTCGTAAATGATCCATAGCCGCTAAATGCTCTTTCCAGTGTGAGTCTAAGCTCTGCAACATAACTGCTTTTTCAAATTGGCGTAATACATCGCCACCCACAACTTCTTCTTTGTCTTTATATACTTGTTCAAATTCAGCAACAATTTTTTCACGCAAGCTTTCTTCATGGAGTTTTTTGTCTTCTTCTAGCCATTTAGCAACCGGTAAATCAGTATTAAATTCACCTTTAAGCTGTTCTTCAAGACCCGTAATATTCCACATTTCAACTAAAGATTGCGGTGGAATATGGCCGTCGATAACACCATTAATCACATCACCACGAATAGCTTGTACCACTTCACCAATATCAGCTTCATCAAGCAATTCATTACGTTGTTCGTAAATCACACCACGTTGATCATTGGCAACATCATCATATTCAAGTAACTGCTTACGCATATCAAAGTTACGACCTTCTACTTTGCGCTGAGCATTTTCAATGCTACGGGTTACCCAAGGGTGTTCAATAGCTTCGCCATGCTCCATTCCTAACTTACGCATCATATTAGAAATACGCTCTGAGGCGAAAATACGCATCAGTGAATCTTCCATAGAAAGGTAGAAACGGGTAGCACCGGCATCACCTTGACGACCAGAACGACCACGAAGCTGATTATCAATACGACGTGATTCATGACGTTCAGTTGCAACAATTTTTAAACCACCTAACTCAAGCACACGATCGTGATCTATCTTCCATTGTGCTTTAGTTTTTTCAATTTGATCTTCTGTGGGCTGTTTCAACTTGGCAATAGTGGCGTCTAAATTACCACCAAGCACAATATCGGTACCACGACCGGCCATATTGGTAGCTATGGTCACAGCACCTTCTTTACCAGCATCAGCAACAATCTCTGCTTCTTGCGCGTGAAATTTAGCATTAAGCACTTTATGTTTGATTTTTGCTTTCTTTAAAAAGCTTGATAAAAACTCTGATGTCTCAATTGAGATAGTACCCACTAATACAGGCTGGCCACGTTTAACACAGTCTTTAATATCGTCTAAAATCGCTTCAAACTTTTCTTCAGTCGTTAGGTAAATCAAATCCGACATATCATCACGGATCATAGGTCTATGCGTCGGGATAATAACCGTTTCTAAACCATAGATATGTTGAAATTCAAACGCTTCAGTATCAGCTGTACCTGTCATACCTGATAGTTTTTGATATATTCTAAAGAAATTCTGGAAGGTAATAGAGGCTAGTGTTTGGTTTTCATTTTGAATGTTAACACCTTCTTTAGCTTCTACCGCTTGATGTAAACCTTCAGACCAACGACGTCCTTCCATAGTTCGGCCGGTGTGCTCATCAACAATGACAATTTCACCCTCTTTAACGATGTAATCAACATCTTTTTGGAACAACTTGTGGGCACGAAGTGCTGCCATTACATGGTGAAGTAAAGTGATATTTGATGCTGAGAATAACGTATTACCTTCTTGCAGCAGACCTTTTTCACGCATGATTTCTTCGATACGTACTTGACCACGTTCGGTAAGATAAATTTGCTTGGCTTTTTCATCTACAGTGAAGTCACCCTCAACAAAGTCTTCTGACTGCCCGGTTTCTTCGTCTTTATCTTCTTCGTTTTGTATTTCAAGTGTTGGCACTATAGTATTAATGCTTTTATATAACTCTGAGCTATCTTCTGCTTGTCCTGAAATAATCAATGGCGTTCGAGCTTCATCAATTAAAATAGAGTCAACTTCATCGACAATGGCAAAATTTAGTTTTTTCTGTGAACGCTCTTCAGGCGCGAAAACCATGTTATCGCGAAGATAATCAAAACCAAACTCGTTGTTTGTCCCATAGGTGATATCTGATTGATAAGCGGCTTGCTTATCTTCTGGTGACATACCAGCAATATTACAGCCTACTGTTAGACCTAAGAATTCAAATAATGGACGACTCCAATCAGCATCACGGGTGGCTAAGTAATCATTTACTGTGATGACATGTACGCCATCCCCTGTTAAGGCATTTAAGTATGAAGGCAAGGTAGCGGTTAAGGTTTTACCTTCACCGGTGCGCATTTCAGCAATTTTCCCGTCATTTAATACCATACCGCCTATCATCTGCACGTCAAAATGACGCATGTCAAATACACGTTTACTGGCTTCTCGTACTACCGCGAAAGCTTCTGGTAAAATTTTCGCTAACGTTTCATTGTTGGCAAGACGCTCTTTAAACTCAGCTGTTTTTGCTTTTAATTCATCATCACTGAGTGCTTCAAGAATTGGCTCTAGGGCGTTTATTTTTTTTACTTCTTTGCGCATTTGTTTAAGCAATCTATCGTTACGACTACCAAACATTTTTGTTAACAACTTTACAAACATCTTATTTAAACCATTTTTTGAAATTGATTGTGCAAATCATTTTGCACACTGAGTGAATATTACTGTATTTATTCGCCTGCTCTCATTTAAGTGCTGCCTTAATTGAGGAGCTTAACCTTTAAAGCACAAGATTAGGCATCAAAACTCTGACAAGCGCTCATGGTGAGGTGAATATTATTATATTTTTTAACGTTATTTAGCCTTACGATAAACAAACTTTAGGGGATTAATTTGCTTATTATTATGTAAAATTTCATAGTGTACATGAGGACCCGTTGAGCGCCCTGTACTACCCATACGCGCAATGACTTGCCCTTTAGTGACAACGTCACCAACATTAACCAACAGCTCTTTATTATGTCCATAGCGTGTTTTTAAACTATCACCATGATTAATTTCTATTAATTGTCCATAGCCGTAGCGCTCATCTGCCCAGCTCACTACGCCAGAAGCCGTTGCGATAATAGCACCGTCTTCTTTACCCGCAAAGTCTATGCCCTTGTGCATAGCAGGTCTGCCATGAAATGGGTCCTTTCGCATACCATAGTATGAGGATAACCAGCCTTTACTGATTGGACGACCAGATAAGTAGCGGGTATTTTCTATATGGTGACCTAAGTTCAAAGATTCAAGCATCTGCAACTGATTTTCTTCATGTTTTAACGATGCATCTAAATTTGAAATTTCACTTAATAGCTGTGCGAATGACTTTAGCACCACTTCATCATCTAGCGTAGAAGGGCCACCACTTGGCGGTAACTGTTGAAAGTTAAACTCTTGCTCTGGAATATTGGCGTTATCGGCTAGGCGTTCACCTAAAGCATTTAAACGTAATACTTGTGATTGTAGCTCAGCAAGCTTGATAGTAAGCGCGGTAAGTTGCTGCTTTTTTAAGGCAACCGATTCGCCAGAAGGTGGTGCATCATCGCTATTGTCAGTTTGCTGCGTTGTTGCAGCAATAACGGGCAAATAATTCGACTTTTCTGCTGGTTGATCGCCTGAGGATAGTATCAAGTGTACAACAACACCTGAAATGAAAGCGAAAGCCAACACAGCCGAAAGCCAATACAGCTTATTTAAGCGCATTGAAAATCTAACATTCTTTCCGCGGTATAGTAGTGTTAAACTCATAATGTTTTACTTAGAGTGAGATTGTTCTCACACCATTTTAGTGTTCAGGTTAACAAAAGTTCAGACTCAGGTTTCAATATGGCTCGTAGACCCAAAGCTCCCAAAGATATGTCAACGTTATTTAATTCGATGACTGGCACTTTGGCACAAATCAAGACAAAAACCAACTCTTTGAGTCAATTGTGTGACATTGTACGACAAATATGCCCTGACCTGCCAGAAGATGCGCTTAATATTACTAATTTCATCAACAATACTTTAGTGATTGAGGTTAAATCGCCGGTGTGGGGACAAAGACTTCAATTTGAACGCAATAATATTTGTCGCTTTTTAGCAGAGCAAACTCAAGGGCAATTTACCCAGATAGAAATTAAAGTTAACCCTTATGGTCACCAACAAACGGCAAAGAAGGTCAGTTACGCCAGACAGGCTAAAACTACTTCGGCATTAAGTCTCTCAAATGAGACGGCTAAGAATTTACTTGAAGTGGCTGAGAATGCCCCGAAAGGGCTGAAAGAAAAATTAGAGAAGTTGGCGAGTATTGCTAGAAAAAATAAATAAAGGCTATAAACGAAAAAACCGAGACATGCTCGGTTTTTGTATTTTTAACTTCTGCTTTAAAAGGCGCTGGCACTGATTTCTTGATATTCAATGGGTGCAGGTGCATTGTCTTGTTCGAATGTTACCCACTCCCATGCATCTTGCTGCTTAAAGACTTCCCTTAATAAGATGTTGTTCAAGCCATGTCCTGATTTAAATGCATTCAGTTCACCTAAAATGCTGGCACTACCCATATAAAGATCACCAATGGCATCTAAAATTTTATGTTTCACAAATTCATCATCGTAGCGTAATTCACTTTTATTTAGCATGCGATAATCATCAAGCACAATAGCATTTTCTAAGCTTCCACCTAAGGCAAGATTATGAGAACGGAGAAACTCAATATCTTTCATAAAACCAAAAGTACGGGCACGGCTTATTTCCTTAATAAAAGAACAGCTAGAAAAGTCCATACTCATGGTTTGACAGGTAGTGGCAATAACAGGGTGATCAAACTCAATGGCAAAATTTACTCTAAAACCATTATAAGGTAATAGCTCTGCCCATTTATCGCCTTCTTCCACACGAATAGCTTTCTTAATGCGAATAAAACGTTTTGGCGCATTCTGGCTTTCAATACCGACAGACTGAATTAAGTATACGAAAGGTAATGCGCTGCCATCCATAATTGGAATCTCAGGGGCATCAACATCGATAATCAAGTTATCAATACCTAAACCTGCGACGGCTGATAATAAATGCTCGACAGTAGAAATTTTAATTTGCTGTTCATTAACTAAACAAGTGCACAGTGTAGTTTCACCCACAGCACCAGGTGTCGCTTTGATATCAACCACAGGGTCAAGATCTACGCGACGAAATACAATACCGGTGTTTGCTGGCGCAGGTCGGAGAGTCACCTGCACTTTTTCACCTTTATGTAATCCAACACCTACGGTTGAAACGCTTGTTTTTAGTGTACGTTGCTTAATCATATTAGCCTCGCTGTTTTCGCTTTTAGCTATGTGTCTATTTGCTTTTGTTTTACTCTTGCTCTAACCCTCACTGCTAATGAGTAGAGCGAACAAAGCAGACCACCTAATTTTGGTGGGCGCATAAGATAACAAAAATAGCTAATAAAATCAAAACTTCTACTTTACTGTTTACTCATTGGCCGCATATGCTAAATAGAGAGCTACATTTAGCTTACGCTGACAACCAATATCAAACCAGCATCAATTTGTAATTTTATTACTGTCACTTGTTACTAGTCAGCTTGCTTACGCAAAAATGCTGGGATATCTAGATAGTTATCTAAATCAGCATGAGCAACTTTTTGCACGTTACTGTCTGTCATCGTTACTGGCTCAGCACTGACATCAGCTTGTGGTGCAGCTGAAGGTGTATAGTCACCACCAACAACTTTCGGCTCAACCATAGGTACAGGATTAACAAGCGTGATATCTGGCTTACTTTCAGCGCCAATACCGGTTGCAACAACAGTAACTCTTAACTCTTCAGTCATTTCAGGGTCAATAACAGCACCAACAACCACAGTAGCGTTTTCGCTAGCAAAGGCTTTAACAGCATTACCCACAGTTTCAAACTCATCAATGCTGATATCCATGCCAGCAGTAATATTTACCAAAATGCCGCGAGCACCCGCTAAATCAACATCTTCAAGCAACGGGCTTGAAATTGCAGCTTCGGCAGCTTCTTCTGCTCTATCTGCACCTGATGCGATACCTGAGCCCATCATAGCAGTACCCATTTCAGACATTACTGTGCGCACATCAGCGAAATCGACATTGATTAAACCCGGGCGAGTAATTAGCTCGGCAATGCCTTGAACCGCGCCAAGTAAGACATTATTTGCCGCTTTAAAAGCATCTAACAAGCTAGTACCAGGGCCAAGCACTTTTAATAATTTTTCATTGGGAATAGTGATTAATGAATCAACACTGTTCGATAATGCTTCAATGCCTTGATCGGCATAACTCATACGTTTTTTACCTTCAAATGGGAATGGTTTGGTTACCACAGCAACCGTAAGAATACCCATCTCTTTGGCCACTTCGGCAACAACAGGTGCAGCGCCTGTTCCTGTACCACCGCCCATGCCAGCAGCAATAAAAATCATATCGGCACCTTGCAAGGTTTGCGCAATAGTTTCTCTATCTTCTTCTGCCGCTTGACGGCCAATATTAGGGTTAGCACCGGCCCCAAGGCCTTTAGTTACATCAGATCCTAGCTGCAACGTCACATTAGCCGATGAGTTGCGCAAAGCCTGTGAGTCAGTATTTGCCGTGGTAAATTCAACCCCTTCAATGGTTTGACTTACCATGTGCTCAACAGCGTTTCCGCCACCGCCACCGACACCTATGACCTTTATAACCGCTTCTTCGTTATGGTCTTCCATCAGTTCAAACATTTTTCTCTCTCCGTTTTTTACACTTTAAAAATAATTTTCTTACCAGTAGAAAAAATAAACTTTCCTCTACTTTTGAATAAATAGCTAAAACTCGCCCTTAAACCAAGCATGAAGGCGGGACCATAAACCGGTAACCCCTTCTGACTTGCCCTGCTCTTGTGTGCCCGATTCATGTGCTTGCAAGCCATAATGCAGTAGACCAACCACCGTGGAATAGCTTGGATCATCAACATATTCTTTCAACCCTTGTACCGCGAGTGGCTTGGCAAGGCGAACTGGCATTTGAAACACTTCTTCAGCGAATTCAACAGCACCTTCCATTTTTGCTGTTCCGCCAGTAAGCACGTAACCTGCCGCAATTTGATCTTCTAAACCTGCTTCACGTACTTCTTCTTGAATGAGTTCAAATAATTCATGGTACCTTGGTTCAACGACTTCCGATAAAGTGTGGCGTGACATACTACGCGCAGGGCGACCACCAACACTTGGCACTTCAATACTTTCTTCCATACTGACTAAGTGCTTTAACGCACAAGCATATTGCACTTTAATATCTTCAGCATGACTTAGTGGTGTGCGAAATATCTTGGCTATGTCACTAGTCACTTGATTACCCGCTACCGGGATAACTGCGGTATGTCTTAACGCGCCGCCAGTAAACACTGAGATATCCATGGTTCCTGCGCCCATATCAACCACACAAATACCTAGTTCTTTTTCATCATCAGTTAACACGGCATAGCTAGAAGCAAGCGCTGAGAATATCAACTGATCTGCCGTTAAGTTACAGCGTTCAACACATTTCACTAAATTTTTAGCCATATCGTTAGCACAGGTAACAATATGCACCTTGGCTTCCATACGCACGCCCGACATACCGATAGGGCTTTTAATGCCGTCTTGACAATCAATGCTATATTCTTGTGGCAGCACATGTAACATGCGACGCTCAGCAGAAATTGGTACAGAGCGAGCCGTGTGAATAACGTTATCAACGTCTTCTTGGACCACTTCTTTATCATTAATCGGCACCATGCCATTTTCATTTTGACAGCTAATATGTTTGCCCGAAATACCTAAATAAATTGAGCTAATTTGACAATCAGCCATTAACTCAGCTTCATTAACAGCACGCTGGATAGACTGAATAACCAAATTAAGATCGTTTACCCCACCTTTGTCCATGCCTCGAGCAGGCTGATTACCAACACCGACTATGCTTAGCTGGTGATCTGGGGTAATTTCCCCAACGGCAACGGAAATTTTAGACGTACCAATATCTAATCCAACCACTAAATTTCTTTCAGTAACTTTAGGCATTTAAGGTAAACTCTTGATTCATTATTTTAATTTTATCTGCTAATGCTTTTACGTTGTGCAATTCTTGCCACTTATTTGAGCGTTTTTCGAGCGATACTTTCATTACAGACCTCCAGCCAACCGCCAACCCGGTATCATAACGTAAATCTATATAATCCACTGCCTGTTTTGACTGTTTTTTATGATTATTTTTATCTTGTGCTTGTTGCTTTATGTGTGACTTTATTAACGGGTAAACATCCATAAATCGTTGAATGCGTTCAACCCTTTCTTCACGTCCTAAATTAAGCATAACGCCATCATTCAATGTCAGTTGCCATGAGAAGCGTTCGCTAAGTACTAATTCATCAATAGCTAAATTGCTATATTCAAGTAATCCATTCAAATTGCCGTAGTTTTCCAAGGCAAGCAGTTCGCTTCCTTCGGGGCCGAAAAACTGCGGCAAAGCTTGCCTTAGCTTGGTTGTGTCAGCCTGAAATGCCTTACCAAACTGATTTAATAAAAAATCACCATTCCATAACGCAATTGGCGTTTGATCTACCACGTAAATTTTCACTTCATCAGGCCACTGCTTTCTCACCGACACCGAATAAACCCAAGGTAAAGATGCTACTTGCTTCTGTATATCATTAACATCCACTTCAAAAAAATTACCAAGGTCAATTTCGCTTATGGCAGTGATCACTTCTTGTCTTTGGGTATAAGGCATTTCGCCACTCACCACCACTGAGTTTACTGGCGAGTTTTCTTGACCAAACACTTGTTGAGATAGCCACCAAGCCGCACTCACCAAACTAATAAGCACAGCAACAAAAAATGCTAAGCCAAGGCCAAAGGCCAAGACTTGCTGATTTTGCTTAACTTCTTGCTTATTTGTCATGTAATCACTCGCGGTAAACCGCACCTATAAACTTAATAAAACAATACGTTCAACTAATTCACTAAAAGATAAACCATGCACTTTTGCCGCTTTCGGTACCAATGACGTTTGTGTCATTCCTGGCACAGTATTCACTTCTAATAACTGCCATTCCCCTTGACTGTTTTGCATAAGGTCAACTCGTCCCCAGCCACTCGCTCCCGTGGCTTTAAAAGCTTGTAAAGATAACGCTTTGATTTGCGCTTCTTGTGCTTGTGCTAAACCACATGGACAATGGTATTGTGTACTTGTTGATTGATATTTAGCTTCGTAATCATAAAATTCACGTGGGGTCTCCATATGAATTGCTGGTAATGCTTCATCACCTAAAATAGCAACAGTATATTCAGGGCCGTCAATCCAAGCTTCCAATAAAACATCGCCATCAAAGCCAAAAGCTTCAACTAAGGCATTATGTAGTTTCTCACTACTGTCAGCCATAGCCATACCAATACTTGAACCTTCGTGGGCGGGTTTAACCATCACTTTGCCACCCAACTCTTTCAACAGTATTGTCACATCAAGCTGAGCAAAATCCGCTTTGGTCACCACAGCAAACGGTGCGGTAGGCAAACCGCATGCTTTAAATATTTGCTTGCTCCGCACCTTATCCATAGACAAGGCTGAACCTAAAACGTTTGAGCCAGTATAAGCAATCCCTAAAGACTCTAGCGCACCTTGCAAGCAACCATCTTCACCACCACGACCATGCAAAGCGATAAAAACCCGCTTGATATTGTGCTCGACTAAATCGGCTAATGACTGCTCTTTTGTGTCCATTAACATGACATTAAAGCCTGCTTGCTCTAGCCCCTTCGCGATGGCTTTGCCTGAATTTAGTGATACTTCACGCTCAGCTGAAATACCACCATATAAAACCGCAATAGGTTGTTTCTTAATGTCAGTAAGATGTATCATTAATTCTTACCTGCTTGTAGTAAAGCATTACTCGATAAGCTTCTTGCCACGGCACCAATATTACCTGCACCTTGAGTGATCACCATGTCATTATCTTGTAACTGCGAAGCTAAAAGTTCCGGCAGCTTATCAACATCGCTGACATAAATAGGCTCAAGTTGTCCGCGCTGACGAATAGAGCGGGCTAAACTTTTACTATCGGCCGTTGGTACTGGCGTTTCACCCGCTGCATAGACATCGAGTAAAAACAAACAATCCACTTCTGATAATACTTCAACAAAATCTTCATATAAATCACGGGTACGAGAATAACGGTGCGGTTGAAACACCATGACTAAACGTTTATCAGGCCAACCGGTACGCATGGCTAAAATAGTGGCTTTCACTTCACTTGGGTGATGTCCATAATCATCTACTAACACCATATTGCCCGCACTTGTACTTAAGTCAGCGAGCTGTTCAAAGCGACGACCAATCCCCGCAAACTCGGTCAGTGCTTGGCAAATAGCCTCATCACTAATGCCTTCATCTTTCGCAACTGCCACCCCGGCAAGCGCGTTTAGTACATTGTGTTGCCCAGGTAAATTTACACTCATTTCAAGTGGCGGTTGACCATCCACTTCAACAGTAAAATAGCTAACACCACCGTCTTGTTGATAGTTAACAGCGCGAACATCTGCATCTTGTGAGAAGCCATAAGTGATCACTTGACGGCTAATTCGAGGCAACAACTCACGTACCACTGGGTTATCGATACACACAACGGCTAAACCATAAAATGGCAAGTTATGTAAAAATTCGATATAGGTATCTTTGAGCTTTTCAAAGTCCCCTTGATAAGTTTCCATATGATCAGCATCAATATTAGTGATCACCGAGACCATAGGTTGCAAATGTAAAAATGAAGCATCACTTTCATCAGCTTCGGCCACTAAGTAACGGCTACTCCCCAAACGAGCATTGGTGCCTGCACTATTGAGTAAGCCACCAATAACAAAAGTTGGGTCTAACTGGCCCTCTGCAAAAATACTGGCAATTAAACTGGTTGTGGTGGTTTTACCATGGGTTCCAGCAATGGCAATACCATGGCGAAAACGCATTAATTCTGCCAACATCTCTGCACGGCGAACCACGGGTATACGCGCGGCTGTAGCCGCCAATAACTCAGGATTATTTTTATCTATAGCAGTAGAGACCACTATAACGCTAGCCCCTAAAACATTGTCGCTAGCATGACCTATATGAACATTAGCACCCAATTTTTTTAATCTTTGCACCACTTGATTTTCACCAATATCAGAGCCTGAAATTTGGTAACCTTCATTAAGCAATACCTCAGCAATACCACCCATACCAGCACCACCAATACCGACAAAATGAATGCGTTTAACACGACGCATTTCTGGTACTTTTGTTAAGCTAGTTTTTCTTGCTGCTATACTCATAATATTACTCTGTTTTAACTCGAAATTTGATTCTGCTTACTAACAGGTATTAGCTGTTGGCAAATTTGAGCAACCTTACTGGTTGCATGAACATCGGCGGCAGCAAACGCTGCTTGTGCCATCATGTTTAGCGTCTGTTTGTCATTAAATAAATCTTTTAATGCTTTGACCAAACCGTCACTGGTTAACTGATTTTGCTTGATTAATGTTGCGCCACCACGAGCCACTAAATATTGGGCATTTTTAGTTTGGTGATCATCAACAGCATGTGGCAGCGGCACAAAAATAGCGGGTTTTGCCGCCATCGCCAACTCTGATACCGTTAAAGCACCTGCGCGACAGATAACAATATCTGCCCATTGATAGGCACCCGCCATATCTTTTATAAACTCAGTAACTCGTACTTGCTCATTGGCAAAGTGATGCTGATTATAAGCGTCAACGACTTGCTCTTGCTTGCCCTTTCCCGTTTGATGCCAAATATTAAAAGCTACAGATCCCATTTCTTGCTTCACTAATTCAGCAAAGCTTTCAGGCACTATTTCATTTAACACTTGCGCGCCTAAACTGCCGCCTACCACTAATATATTGTGACTGGTTTTATCAAGTTGCTTTTTACTCTCACCGCTATTTTTTTGCTGACTGTACTCACCAATACTAACCCTTAACGGGTTTCCCACCACTTGCGCGCTTACTTTAGCATCGAAAGCGTTTGGAAAAGCACTACAGACTTTACTGGCAATACGACTTAATAACCTATTGGTTAGTCCTGCTGCTGCATTTTGCTCATGTACAACTAACGGTTTTTTCATTAACCATGCCGCTAAGCCACCTGGGCCGCTTGCATAACCGCCCATGCCTAGTACGACATCGGGCTTAATGATTTTTATTACTCTAATTCCCTGCCATAGCGAGTTCATTAATTTAAAAGGTAATTTTAGCCATGACAGTAAGCCTTTATTGCGCAAGCCACTGATATTAATGAATGAAATATCATAGCCATGCTCAGGCACTATGTTAGCTTCCATGCGATCTGGTGTACCAAGCCAATGTATCTTCCAGCCCTGCTGTTTCAACATATCTGCCACAGCAAGGCCGGGAAATATATGACCGCCGGTTCCACCAGCCATCACTAACAAAGTCGGTGAACTATTGTTAATGGTCATGATTTCTGCCCTCTACTTTTTGAGGACGTGGCTTGAATGCTTTGCATACGTAATTCATGATCAATGCGAATCAGCACGACAACGGCAATGGTCATGATAATCATTGAGCTGCCGCCATAACTGATTAATGGCATTGTTAGTCCTTTTGTCGGCACTATACCCGCACTGGCGCCAACATTGACGGCAGCCTGAAAACACATCCAGATGCCAATGGCATAAGCAAAAAAACCTTCAAAAAACTTCTCTTTTGCTACCGATTTTCGACCTAAAATAAGAGCTTTATAAACCAACACCATGCTTAATAGTAAAATGACTGAAATGCCAACAAAGCCAAACTCTTCCGCCAATACCGCCATCACAAAGTCAGTATGTGCCTCCGGTAAATATTCTAGTTTTTGAATACTATTGCCAAGACCTTGACCAAAAATCTCACCACGACCGTAGGCCATTAATGATTGCGTTAGCTGATAGCCGCTACCAAAGGGGTCTTGCCATGGGTCTAAAAAGCTAGTAATTCGGCGCCAGCGGTAAGGTTCAAATATGGCTAGTAATGACAGTAAAATCACCCCAACGGATGCCAAGCTAATAAATTGCCACAACTTAGCACCAGCTAAAAACAACAAACCGAAGGTAGTAACAAACATTACAATAATGGTGCCTAAATCAGGCTGTCTTAACAGTAACGCAGCAAGCACTGCAAACACAACTAAGGGCTTTGCAAAGCCTTTCCAGTCTTCCATCACCTGATCACGTCGGCGCACTAAATAGGCCGCCAAGTAACAAAAGAAAAATAACTTAGCAGGCTCTGCTGCTTGTACAGTAATAGGTCCTAAGACAATCCAGCGAGTTGAACCATTCACTGAGCGACCAATTAACAAAACAACGACTAACAGAAAGATCCCAAACATCAGTAAATAACTGCTATTTTTTTGCCACCACGACATTGGTATTTGCAGCGCAACACCTGCCACGCCTAAACTCAATACAATATAAATGGCATGGCGAATAACAAAGTGAAAGGGATTATTAAATAAGCGCTCAGCCACGGGCATAGAAGAGCTGGCCACCATAATAAGCCCTATCATGTACATACTTAGCGCTAAAACAATAAAGCTGCGATCAAATACTGTACTGCTATGACTCACTTGCTTTTTATCAATGTTAAAAATTTCTGCTATATTATTGCCAACATTAGTAGCTATGCTTTTAATCGCTGTCAGCGGTAATTTCATTTGGTTAGTGGAGGTTGTCATACTTTCACCTCTGCTAAGTTTTCTACTGCAGCGATAAACTGCTCACCACGCTGAACGAAATTTTTAAACATATCTAAGCTTGCGCACGCAGGTGATAATAAAACAATATCACCCGCTTTGGCACTTGCTTTTGCCAGCGATACCGCTTGGGTTAAATCACTTACTGGTGTTGATTTATCGGTTAAGTCCGCAATTTTGTCACCATCTTTACCTAGGGTTATCACTTGGCTAACTTGCTGTGCAAGTGGCTCAGCCAACGGGGTGAAATCAGCGCCTTTGCCATCACCACCAGCAATAAGAATTAAATTTTGCTCAGGTGACAAAGTTTTTGCCAAACCATTAATTGCCGCCAAAGTCGCACCAACATTGGTGGCTTTTGAATCGTTGATCCAAGTGATATCGTCTTGAGTGTTGATCCGTTGACATCTATGCGCTAAGCCAGTAAAACCTGCTAGGTTTTTTACCATTGCCGATAGTGGCCAACCAGTACTGTAACCTAACGCTAATGCCGCTAAATAATTAAGGGCATTATGTATACCCGCCAAGGGTAATTCATCTAAAGCAATGAGGTTTTTATCACCAAAGGCTAAATAAGCTTTATTATTTTGCTGTTGTTCCTTTTCAAAACGCACCCCAAACTGTCCTTGTGATGGCGCATCACTGCCAAAAGATACTTGCTGTTGTTTAGTTTTTTGCTCTGTATTTGGTACGGCTGTAGCGTCATCATCACGGTTGGTAATGGCGACTTTACCTTGTGGGTAAATGCCCTGCTTGATGGCTTGGTAATTAGCCATAGTTTGATGACGATCTAAATGATCATCACTAACATTTAATACGGTTGTAGCAATCGCTTGCATACTTTTCAGCGTTTCTAATTGAAAGCTAGATAATTCTAAAATAAGTATCTCAGGTAGAGTACTAACCTCAGCGTTAGGTAATTGTGTCAATAAATCTAAAACTGGCTGGCCAATATTACCGCCAAGTTGTGCATTTACGCCTAACATTTTCGCTAAATAGTCTAACAAAGATACCACGGTAGACTTACCGTTTGATCCCGTAACCGCTAACATGGCAATAGGGTTAGTTCGTTGATTATTGATTTGACAAAATAACTCAACATCCCCAATGACTTGACAGTCATCTTTAATGAATTGCGCTATTTCTGTGTTAGCGCTATCGATACCAGGGCTAATCAAAATCACATCGGCATTATCTATCAACCTTGGATCCCACTGCCCTAAAGACAAGATGACTTGTTCAAATTCTTTGCTAAATTGCTGCTCACTATAATCAGCAGAAAAAGGCTTCGCGCGAGAATCATTAACAGCAAAGCTTAACCCTTGAGCGGCTAAAAAACGCGCACAGGACATACCTGTGAGCCCAGCGCCTAGCACAAGAATTTGCTTATTTTTAAATGCCGTTAATAATGTCATTTCTACTTTCTATCTCTCTTGCTCTATATTTGCTAATTAACGAAGTTTTAATGTTGCCAAACCAATAAGCACTAAAATTAATGAAATAATCCAAAAACGGACTATCACTCTAGGCTCTGGCCAGCCCTTCAATTCATAATGATGATGAATTGGCGCCATACGAAAAATACGTTGACCGCGCATTTTATACGAGCCAACCTGTAAAATAACCGACACGGTTTCCATCACAAAAACACCGCCCATAATAAACAGCACTAACTCTTGCCTAACCAAAACGGCAATAACGCCAAGGGCAGCACCTAATGCTAATGAACCTACATCGCCCATAAAAACTTGTGCTGGATAAGTGTTAAACCATAAAAAACCTAAGCCGGCCCCCACTATCGCTGTGCATACAACAACCAACTCACTGGTCATCGAGATATAAGGAATATTTAAATAACCCGCAAAGTTCACATTACCTGTAACATAAGCAAATAATGCAAACGCCCCAGCTACCATGATGGTTGGCACTATGGCTAAACCGTCTAAGCCATCGGTTAAATTCACCGCATTACTCGTGCCGACAATGACAAAGTAAGTCATCACAATGTAAAACATACCCAATTGCGGCATGACATCTTTGATAAAAGGGATCAGTAAGAATGTTTGCTCTGGATGCGCTATTTGATACAAAAATATCGCCGTAGCTAAACCCGCTATGGTTTGCCAAAAATACTTCCACTTGGCAATTAAACCATTGGAGTCTTTACGAATGACTTTACGATAATCATCAACAAAGCCGATCAGCCCAAAGCTCACCACAACGAATAACACCACCCAAACATAAATATTGCTTAAGTTTGCCCACAGTAAAATACTTACCACGATTGACGCTAAAATGAGAATGCCACCCATAGTTGGCGTGCCCGATTTTGACAAATGACTCTCAGGTCCATCGTCACGAACTGTTTGACCAATTTGCATTTTTTGCAAATAATGGATCAACTTAGGGCCAAAATACAGAGAAATAAATAACGCGGTTAACGTGCTAACAATGGCACGGAATGTTAAGTAAGAAAACACATTAAATGCGCTATAGTATTGGGTTAAATATTCAGCTAACCAATGTAACATTAGGAATTGTCCTGCTTATTTGGATTATGAAGTTGGTTTTGGCTACCTTCACGGTTAAGGCCTTTGTTGTGTTTCGCATGCCAACTAATAATTTCTTCAACGACATATTCCATATGAGCGCTACGAGAGCCTTTGACTAAAATTTGATTATTGTTTGTTTGTGTTTGTACCTCTAAAAGAGAGAATAACTGCGCGGTTAGCGCCGCTCTATTACTAAAATGTTCACTGATTACAGTATTTTTTCGCGCAAATGCATCACTGGTGTTTTGGCTTAAAACACCTAAGGTAAATAACACATCAATACCCTGCTCTTTGGCATACTCACCTACTTCTTGATGATAACTTCTCGCATCACTGCCAAGTTCAGCCATATCACCTAATATTAATATCCGTTGCCCTGCATAATTAGCCAGCAAGGCGATAGCGGCTTTAATGGATTCAACGTTGGCATTATAGGTGTCATCAATTAATCTTAAGTTTTTGCCTAGCTGATGAATATTCAATCGACCTTTAACTGGTGCCATTTGTGCTAAGCCAAGACGAATATCAGTCAAACTGGCGCCACATTCTATAGCAGCGGAAGCTGCGGCAACGGCATTACAGACATTGTGCTTGCCTGGAACCGTCAGCGTTATTACACATTCGCCAATAGGAGTTTGTAAATTGAAGCTTGCACAGCCATTATCATCTAAACGAACATTGCTACTAGAAATATCTGCGTTGGTTGGATTCAAGCACGAAAAAGTACTCACTTGCTTATCAGTTAAGCGCCACTGCCACTTGCTGGTGTATTTGGTATCTTTATTGTAAAGGGCAACACCATCATCAGCTAAACCTGAAAATATCTCCCCTTTGGCTCGCGCAACACCACATAAATCACCAAAACCCTCTAAATGTGCTGCGGCAATATTATTGATCATGGCAACATCGGGTTTAACAAGCTCAGTAGTGTAAGCAATTTCACCAATATGATTTGCGCCCATTTCAATCACGGCGAAATCATCATCGTGAGATAAGCGTAATAATGTTAGGGGTACGCCAATATCGTTATTAAAATTCCCCTCTGTGGCTAAAACCTTACCCAAGCGAGATAAAATAGCCGCCAACATTTCTTTAACGGTAGTTTTACCACTGCTACCCGTAATACCAACGGTTTTAGGGGCAACTTGTGCTTTAACGAAAGCGGCAATTTTGCCTAAGGCAATACGAGTATCATCAACAATGATTTGTGCCACTTTGCTGCTATCAATATCGTTAAGCTGATGGTCTACAATTAATACCTGACAACCTTTTTCGATAACTTGCACGGCAAAACGATGGCCATCAAAATTGGGCCCTTTTAATGCTAAAAAAGCCGTGTTTGTTTGTTCTTCAGAGCTATCTTTACATTCAAATGCCCGAGAGTCTGTCACTAGGTTATCAATGGCTAATGCCAGCAAAGACTCATCACCAACCAACTGGCCATTAGCTGCAACGGTTAAGCTTGTTAAATCTAATTTAATCATGCTTGCTCACCTGTTGGCGAAGTTGTCTGATTAGTGTTCAGGTGATTAAAAAAATCCATCACCACTTGGCGCTCGTTATAGTCAATTTTTTCTTTGCCTAATATTATGTAATCTTCATGGCCTTTGCCTGCTAGCAATACCACATCATTAGCTTGCGCTTTAACTAAGGTTGCTAATACCGCTTGTTTTCTATTTTCAATCACGGTTAACTCAGCTTTGTCTGATAAACCTGCGACAACATCATTAATAATACCCATAGGGGCTTCGGTACGAGGATTATCGCTGGTTACCACAAGACAGTCTGCATGCTTTTCAGCCGCCTGTGCCATTAACGGACGTTTGCCTTTGTCTCTGTCACCGCCACAACCAAAAACAACATATAAGTTGCCATGACAGTGTTGACGACAGGCAATCAAGGCTTTTTCGAGCGCGTCGGGTGTATGGGCATAATCCACCACGGCAGTTGGTGTTTTTTTCTGAGCTGTACTGGCTGAGAAACTTTCCATACGTCCTGCAATAGCGTTAAGTTGTTTTATTTGCTCAGCAATAACCGTCAGTGCTATGTTTTCTATCAATAAGACACTGATCACCGCCAGTAAGTTATCAATATTAAAATCGCCCAATAATGGGCTTTGAATATCAATATCACCAAGGTGAGTGTTCAAGACAAAATCAACTCCCCCACTATGATGTTTAATGCAATGACAACTGACAAACTGGGTATGCTCTTTTACTGACTCACTACGACCATAAAGCCAGAGATTTTTGGCTGTTGACCAATCACTCAACCAAGCTTTAGCTTGCTTATCGTCACCATTAAGTACAGCTATTTGCTTGTCACTATTAGTAAATAGCTGTCTCTTTGACCTTGCATAGTCAGCCATAGTTCCGTGGTAATCTAGATGATCTCGACTTAAATTAGTAAAAACGGCTATATCAAAAATATCAGCGCTAACACGTCCTTGCTCAAGGGCGTGGGAAGAAACTTCCATGGCTAAGTGACTGGCTCCCTGATCAGCAAAATCATTAAAAAACTGCACTAAATCTGTCGCGCTTGGTGTGGTATTGGCAAGTTCAGTGAGGGTGCTGCTACTATGATTTTCGCTTTGATTGTCAATGATACCCGCGCCATTGGTGCCGATAATAGCGCAGCAACTTTGGCATTGCGTTAAGACCTGCCCTAATAACTGACTAGTGCTGGTTTTGCCGTTGGTACCTGTGATGCCAATCATGGTCATTCTTGTTTGTGGCGCTTGGTAATAAGCACTGGCAAGTTCAAAAAGTTTGTTATTTAATTGATAGAAACTAACAACCGTCACCTGCTTATCAGCTGAGCCAATAACACTAACATTGCCATGCTCTGTTTGCAGTTCACTTTCACTAATAATTAAACTGGCGCCATTTTCAATGGCAGTATCAATGTAATGGCGACCATCTTGTGCATGTCCGACAATAGCGCAAAAAATATCGCCCTGACTAATCATACGGCTATCATTGGTTAAATGGCCTTGTTGATGGGCAAACTTTATATTTTTTACAAGGCTAATATCAAAGCCGGTTAAGACTTGTTTGATAAATGCAGTTGAAGGCTTAGACATCATTAGCCTCCCTAGATTTAACTTTCATCTCATTGCGAGTAACTCGTAATTCTTTCGCATCAGGAGCGACATTTAATACTTGCAGCGCCCCTTTCATTACGCGTGAAAACACGGGAGCAGCGACTTCGCCGCCATGATATAAATCACCACTGGGATCATTAATCACCACAACCACAACAACTTTCGGATCTGAAATTGGTGCAACACCAGCAAATAGCCCTACATAATCATTGCCATAACCACCAGCAACTGCTTTAAATGAAGTTCCTGTTTTACCACCGACACGATAACCATCAATTTTAGCCCTTTGTACATGATCATTAACAACGGCTTCTAACATATGAGTAACAGCTAGTGAGTTGTCCTTAGAGAATACCCGTTCGCCCTCTGATACTTTTTCTGTTTTAACGATAGATAATTCTCGTTTAATGCCACCATTGGCTAACATGGCATAAAAGCGTGCTAACTGCATTGGTGTTATCGCTAAACCATACCCCCAAGAGAGTGTCGCTAATTCAAATTTTGACCAACGCTGCCTGTCGTGCATCATGCCAGAGCTTTCACCAATTAAGTTTGTGCCAGTACTATCAGCAAACCCTGCATCAAAAAACTTATCTAACAAAAAGGTTTTCGGCACTGAAAGTGCTAGTTTTGTTGTGCCCATATTTGAAGAAGTCACTAAGATATCTTCAATAGATAATTTACCGCGATTAATCGGATCATTAACTCGCCTGCCACCTAAACGCATCCAACCCGGACTAGTATCAATAACAGTATTAGCTTTTGCTGAGCCAAACTCTAACGCCGTTAACGCTGTTAATGGCTTCATGGTTGAACCAGGCTCATAAATATCGGTAATCGCCCTATTTCTAAAATGATGAATGGCGGTATTAGTTCGGTTATTAGGGTTGTAGGATGGGCTATTGGTCATGGCTAAGATTTCACCAGTGTGAATATCTGCAACCACAACTGAGCCTGACGTTGCTTTAAACGCTTGTACCGCCCCTTTTAGCTCTTTGTAAGCAATCGCTTGAATGCGTTGATCAATCGTTAAGGTGATATCTTGAGCAGCTTCTGCAACTTGCTCTGAGAGAATTTCAATTTTACGACCTTTGGCATCCTTTCTAAAACGCTTTGCGCCACCTTTACCAGTAAGGATTTGATCATAAACTCGCTCAACCCCTTCAATGCCTTTATCGTCAACATTGGTAAAACCAACCACATGAGCGCTAATTTCGCCAGCAGGATAAAAACGTTTAGATTCTTTACGAAGGTGAATACCCGGGATTTTCAACTCACGAATATAGTTAGCCATGGCTGGGGAAATTTTTCGCTCTAGGTAAACAAAACGTTTGCTAGGGTTACGTAATACCCGGCTAGTTAGCTTATTAACATTTTGACCTAACACATCCGCAAGCGCTTGCCAATGCTCAACCATGGCAAGGGCATTATTATCCATGATGATTTTGGGATCCGCCCAAACAGTCTCAACAGGCACACTAATGGCTAATTCGTCACCATTTCTATCAACAATAGAACCCCGCTGCACCGTTTTGGCAGCAGTACGTAGCGAACGCATATCACCCTGTTTTTTCAACATATCGGGTTCAATGATTTGAATATAAGCACTGCGCGCTAACAGCACCGCATAAATCAAGGCAACAATAGCCAACACTACGTAATAACGCCATGCGGTTGTTGTTGGTTGACTGCTGCGATTGCTTACTTTTTTGCTCACGCTTATGCTCACTTTTTTGCTCATTTATTTTTCTACTACTTTACTATTGTTATGGTGGTGCTATTTTAAAGTAATAATTATTTCTGAATTGGCATCCGGCCGTTTCATATTCAGCAGTTTTTTCGCTTTACTCTCAATGGCGCTATGTTCAGCCAAAGAGTTTTGCTCTAACAATAAATTACGCCATTCAATATCCAATTCATCTCGCTCGGTTAACAAAAGCTCTAATTCACTGGTGGTCTGCCTATTTACATGGGTGTAATAAATCACCGAAAACGCAGATATAACCACCATAGCTAACAGTAAATAACTAACAAAATACCGTACAATATCTTGCCAAATATCGACTGCTAACACCTTTTTTCGTGGTGTAACTTTTTGCCTTGGCATAACTAATCAGCAAGTTTTTCTAAACGCTGTGCTATGCGTAACACTGAGCTACGTGAACGAACATTTATCTCTACTTCAGTTTTACTCGGTTTTAATTTACGGCCAATTAACTGTAATTTTTTACCTTTATTTAACTCTGCTTCACTCACGGGTAAACCACGTGGTACTTTCTTACCTTGAGAGTGTTTTTTCATAAATTGTTTTACTAATCTATCTTCTAATGAATGAAAGCTAATAACGACTAACCGTCCGCCTTCATTAAGCACATCTAACGAAGCCGCTAACACTTTTTCTATTTGCTCTAATTCACTGTTGATATACATGCGAATAGCTTGAAAACTTCGCGTTGCTGGATGTTTTTTTATTTCTCGTTGTGGCGCAGTTGTTTTGATCAACATTGCCAGCTGGCTTGTTCGAGTAAACGGAGTTTCTTCTCGGGCATCAACAATGGCATTAGCAATACGCCAAGCATGTTTTTCTTCGCCAAAGGTTCTTAATACCCAAGTAATATCTTCGACATCAGCAACGGCTAGCCATTCTGCCGCGGTTTGTCCGCGCGTGGTATCCATGCGCATATCTAATGGCCCATCATTCATAAAGCTAAAGCCACGCTCAGCTTCATCAAGTTGCGGGGAAGAAACACCTAAATCTAGTAATATGCCGTCAACCTTACCTGTTAAATCATGTTGCTGAGCAATATCAGCTAGATGGGCAAAACCTTGATGTTCGATATGAAAACGCTCGTCGTCTTTAAACTTTTCAGCGGCAGCAATAGCAGTAGGATCACGATCAATGGCAAGTAATCGCCCTTTTGGTGACAGCTTCGATAGAATTAACGTCGAATGACCACCACGACCAAAAGTGCAGTCGATATAGCAACCATCAGGGTTAATGTTTAAGCCATCAACCGCCTCAGTTAATAAAACAGAAATATGTGTTTTATCTAATTCCATGTTGTTCTTTTTATACCCATTTTTTAATCTGTATTTATAGTGATAAATCTAATAAACGTTCAGTTAATTCAATTTCACCCGATTGAATTTTGCTAATGCCTTGTTGCATTTGAGCTTGCCAAGCAGACTCGCTCCAAATTTCAAACTTTTTCAACTGACCTACTAGCATAATAGATTTTTCTAAATTCGCGTGCTGTCTTAATGGCCCATTAATTAATAACCGACCATTTTTATCCATATCACATTCTGTTGCGTTACCTAGCAGCACTTGCTGTAATAAGCGCTCTTGTGGGTTCATGCTAGATAAATTACACAACTTCAGTTCAATTTCTTCCCACTCAGGCAAGGGGTACAACAATAAACACGGGTGTTGAATATCAACCGTGCAAATCATTTTCCCTTGGCAATCACTCAATAGCTCCTCGCGATACCGTGTAGGTACCGTGATTCTATTTTTGCTATCAAGCGTGATTGCGCTAGCGCCTCTAAACATGCTATTAAATTGACCTTTTTTGCTTAAAATTTTGTTGGACTAATTGCTAAGATCCACAATTACCCACCTTTTACCACATTGATACAGTTTAGTGACTAAAGCAAACTTATGTCAAGCAAAGAATCGGGAAAAAGATCGATACAAGCACTGGTCAAAACACCAGTAAAATTAAGGGCTGAGCAAAGAAATTTAGGAAGTGGATGAATTTGTGGACTTTTGTGGTTCGACACCCCAAAAAAGCATATAAAAAATAGCTAAAAATAATTTTTAGCCTATCAAATTGGAAGTAAAGAAAGTCAATCCTGTACCGATGTTTATGCCTATTTTGGTAAAAAAAGTGATGAATTGTCATTAACCAAAAAACAAATTGTCGCTTTTAGCAAATGGCGAGCTGAAAATATGGCGCCTGCTATGCAAGCGAAAACAAAGATTATTGAAACCTAAAAAAGTATACAAGCAGCAGTACTAGCCGGAGAAAGTCACAAGAAAATAACCAGCTTACTTGATGAAATAGCTAAAGCTAGTAAAGACTTAACAAGCAGAACTTTACGCTGTCACAGTTACACAAAAGAAGTGTTAACTAAAGACCACTGGAAAAAATTACTCGATATTTACGCTAAAAAAACAGTTAATTAGCATAATTTCAGGTTTTCACCACGTTACTTCTTCAAACGCTCTCTTCCACGTTTAAGCGGATATTAAGGCATTTTCTTATATCCGCTTTTTTTTCGCAAGTATTGCACCGTTCCGCTTACCACAATAGTAAACAAGGATATGGATAGAGCAAGTAATAACAGTAAGTAAAATGCACCAATATAATGCTCAAATATCCTGAGGTTGTGTAATTCAAAGAAAAAGCTCCATAACGCCATTTTTGTACTGTTATTAATACTATTTGGCATTGAAGCAAACGCATTGCTTTGATCAAATAACTTACCTTTAAAATAATCAAAGACCACTAAACCTGAATTAGTTTGATGCGCTGCAACTGGCAAAAGATCCGACGTATCGGCAAGTAATTCGATTTTTTTATAGCCATTGGTGCTTTTTTGCCAAGAGAATAAACCACTAAAAGAACCGACTAAAATACTACCATCATGTTGCTGTTGAAATATCGTTGCCCCCATTCCATGAACAGGCACAGAGAAATCAATTTGACTACATACCATGGTTTCACTGTTGGTTAAATTTCCCGAGAAAACGCCGTTGTCGGTTAACAAAAAGAAGTTATTTTCAACTAGAGCCGCCTTAGTTATTTTATAAGGGATATTTTTTCTCGCATGACTCGAAATGATGTCAACGGGTGAGTAAGCTGATGTAATTAACAACAGTCCAGGTGGTCGCATAATAGCGGCTGTTATCGCACTAATAATAAACAAAGGCGCAAATACAAGCCCCAAAAAATTATGGTATTTTGCAAACCATCTAAATGCTCGTCCACCCTTTATTTGTTGTTTTCTGGTCAGTAGTTTTGTGCGCACCAACTTTGGAAATAGCCAATAATATAAACCACTTAAGCAAAAATAAATTAATAATAGCGCAACCAAGTCCATTAGTAATATCCCTGCTATTCCAAAGAGTTCTCCGCTATGTAAAGCAAATACAAATCGAAAAAACGGTGTAGGCTTTGATGACTGTTTTAGCTGCACAGCAAGTGGTTTTATTTCGTTTTTATTAACGGTAAATATTTTATAATTGGCAATGGCAATAATAGACTGTAAATCATCACTGCGAAGGATTGAAACAATATGTTGCTCTCGTGTTTGAGCATAATAGTGCCACTGCTTTGTTGAAACCTGATAGCGAAATAATCCATCTCGACTGCCCACAAAAAGCTGATTGGTGCTCCTGTCATAGTACAAACTGTAGATAAAACTTTGCCAAGTATTTGTAGCTAATGGGTTATCTATATGCTGATATGAACCATTGAAAAAATAACCTAAACCGTTTTTTCCTGCGGCATAAACCCCTCCCTCATCATCCTTGACTAGTACTTGAATTATGCCTCTATTCCATTGTTTAAAATGGTAATTTTCAGGCAAACTTTGAATAGGAACTGAGATATTTTTAATAATATCTGCATGATTTAAACCTATGCCACTTATGGCGACAAAAAGCAAAATAGGTGTAAAAATAAGACTTAATATTTTATGAAGTTTGCTTGCTAACTTCTTTGATTTTTTTGAAGTTACTGGCTTTTTCATTGTTTTTTCTGTTTGTTAGCTGAAGATGAAGGCCATAAGTTAGAATTAACCTATGGCAACTCAGTAATAATACTGTTTACTTATTGCTGAGCGTAAAGTGAAAATTAAGCAAATAATGGCTTGAAGTTAAAAACTATATTTAACGTTAGCTGATAAATTTCTACCTGCTTGAGTAAATTGATTCACACTATCAGTATCACTCAATCCTGCCACGTTTGAATACATAACATATTCTTTATCAAAAATATTATTAGCAACTAAGTTGAAGTTTATCTCATCATTGATTTGCCAATTTACTAACCAATCAACAGAACCGTAACCTGAGGTTTTCATTTTGCCATCATTAACTTTGCTCATGCGACTAGCCCAATTAACAATAACCTCTGTTGACCATGTGTCTTGCTCATAGGTGATACCGGTAGAGCCCATCATTGGGTTAATACTTTCGATGTATTCACCTGTGGTGTCATCCTCACCTTCTTGAATTGCTGCATTAGCAAACAAGGTCAAATTTTCACTAACAAAATAATTAACACCTAACTCAATACCTTTGATGGTAACGGCTTCAATATTTTGATATTGCCATGTTAATTTCTGCACCGGCCCATAAGGCCCAACAACATCTTCAACCTTCACAACATCAATAGAAATGAAATCATCAAATTCGTTATAATAGGCTGCCGCACTAAACGCAAAGTCACCTAGATGG
>ERZ1046367.304-NODE-304-length-36094-cov-18.763728_pt1 | contig 36094 bp, 47 predicted proteins | sample MGYA00383091_ERZ1046367 | MGnify/ENA primary metagenome ERZ1046367 (study PRJEB29581, sample SAMEA5548361) | metagenome | biome: marine; feature: coastal; material: water | depth 50 m | study: Short-term variability in the microbial, nano- and picoplankton... | reverse complement strand
TGTTACAAGTAGGATATTTTTCAGCAACAATTCCAAGCTTTTCAGTCTCTGGGATTGAATTTTTACATTTTGTACAAGTACGACTCATAAAAAATTACAATAATAAACTACTTTTATCTTTTTTCGAATGTCGATATAGGAATCATTTTCAAGCAGATGGAAAAATTTTAAGAATTAATTAATGAACTTAATTCAATTTAGATGCTAGTGTAAGAGTTTCATCAACCATTTCTTTTAATCGATTTTGTGCATCAATATTTGAAACAGAATTTTCAGTAATAGACTCAGTTGTGAGAAATACTGCTTTTGGGTTTGCTATTACTTTGAAATATGATAATAATTGTGTAAGTAATGTTTGAACATCAATAAATCCAATATTTCCAGCTGCCAAAATGGTCATTCCAGCAACTTTTCCTTCGGTTTTTTTATAATTAACATATTCAAACAAATTTTTTAGTGCTGAACTAAAAAAGGAATTATAGATGGGGGTTCCAATCAACCAAACATCTGCATCCATAATGTCTTTTGCTGCAGTATTTGTTGTCTCATTATACTCTTCATCTGGTCCTTTATAGCATTCAATCTGACCATCGGACAAATTGATTAATGTAGTATCTTCGTTTTTTGATTTTGTATAATCATAAACATATTTCATTAACACTTGAGTTTTAGCATTTTTTCTAGGACTACCAGAAATTACTACAACTTTCATGTAATTAATTATTTATTTTTGTATTTAAGTTAGAATAATTTCATTTAGAATAATCAAACCATGGGTGAATAATTTTTTTTATCTTTTCATGTTTTTGATTTATTTTAAGTTGGAGTTTTCAAATTCATTTTCACAAAATTGATGAAAAATAGAACACTTGTTTTTTTTAGCTGCAATTTTGATTTTTTCCATGTCTTTATTCAGAATTCCTTGCGCTGCCAAAAATGCATCATCTTTCATATCTAATTTTTCAAATAATCGAGATTTTGCAAGAGATATTTCTTTTAAACTAGAATCATAAGTTTGAGCATCATCATAGAATTTTATTGCATCTACATAATTTCCCAAATGGCTTAAAGAAATTGCCTTATTCATTAAAGCAGTAACATCGCTTGAATCAATTTCAAGAGATTTTTCATAACATTTCAATGCATCTTGGTGTCGATCTAATTCATTTAGGGACAAGCCCATACTGTTTAATGTCCAAGAATCTTTTGGATTTGTAGATAATATTTGCTCACATAATTTTATTACTTGTTCATATTGATTCAATCCTTCAAGAGCATAAATTTTGTTTTTTATTGCAAATGTATCTCCATTTTTAATTTCTAAAACTTTGTCACAGAAAACAATTGCGTCTTCATATTTTTTCAGATAAATTAAAGATAAAGAGATATTTTGCAATCCAACCATGTCATTAGGAGTTTTATCAAGTAGATTTTTACAATAATTATACATTTCATCATATTTTTTGGCATTAAACATTCTAGTAATCACATTTGTAGGATCAAGAAGATTTACCATTATATCATCACATCATAGAAATTCATTATCTTAAATATATTCTAGAAAATTTTATAAAAAAATAATGTCTCAAAACTGTGCCTACCAACTACATCATCATTACTAATATCATATTTACTTAATCTGAAGATAATGAATACGAGTTTACATTGTAAATGTAAAGTAATAATAATTATCAAAGACGTATGTGGACATGAAGATCAAATGCCCAAAATGTAAAGAAGACGCAGAATTGGCAATGGATTTCTCAGTTGTAAAATGTGGCTCTTGTGATTTAGACATGAGTTATGGAGAATATATTAAATTCGTAGCGCACAATGAAACAAAATATTCAGACATTTTAGGAGACTATGCAGGTAATACAGGAGGTCAAACTTCAGGTTCATTGGATGAATGGGATTAACAATATTGTTAAATCATTCATCAGATTAAAATAATTAGTTTAACGTAATTCTAAATGTAATTGGAATTTTTATTAGAAAATATACTTAATTTTGTAGGATTTTTGGTAGGTCTTTCAATTGGAATAATGTCATTAATTGGATTTAGAAATACAGGGAGTCCAACATTATTTAGATTAACATTAGCATTTTTTTCGATTAGTATAGGTTTTTTTGTAATTTGGTCAGGGTACATGGCAGAAGATTTTATTTTCAAATCAGGAAACATAGAACGATGGATTCAAACTGTAGGAATTGTAATTCAAACAATTGGTTACTTTTTCATTGCATTCTCACATAGCATAAAATCATTTTTCCCAAAATCTAGTTATTTCAGATCTGTGGGATTTTTTCCATTATTCCTAGTATCATCTGTTCAATTAGAACACATTTTCAGATCAGTTTCATTCATTTTGTTAGCATATGGAGCTATTGAAACAATGTTATCATATTTTGAAAATAAAAACAAGGGGGCAATTTCAGTTTCAATAGGATTAGCATTTTTAGCATTTGGAGAATTTTTAGGATGGTATTCCTTTATGTTCCCAGAATCAATGTTATATTCAATAGCAACAATAATCAAAATTGCAGGGTTGATAGCATTGTTCATTCCGGTAAGCAAAGTACCTTTAACTAAAATAAAATTTGATAAAGATTTTAAATAATTTCACCATAGGCTCAAAATTCAAAGGAATAAGGAATTAGTCAAATTCTTTTATCTTTTTAGTATATTGGAAAAATTCATGGTGCTATCATAGAAATTTTGAATATAAACAATTAGGAAGATGGCAGAATATAGAACCAGAATGAAAATCATTGGAGATATTTTATCAACAACCAGAGATGATCTTCAAGATGAAGATGGAGCAACAGTCACTTATCTGATTAGAAAAGCAAATGTTTCTCATTCAAGAATTTCAAACTTACTAAAAACACTGGTATCTCAAGGACTCTTAGAACAAGTAGAATCACAAGGTTCAAACAAATACAAAATTAGTCAAAATGGAAGAGAGTTTCTGCAAGCATATTACTCATTCACGAATTTTGCAGATAATTTTGGATTAAATATCTAATCAATTATTTCTTCAAAGACATCATCAAAATCATCTTCAAAATCATTTTCATCAAAGTTTGAAGATGGTTGAGACATACTTTACAAATTACCAAGTATCACTGTTAAAAATGTATACAAAAGAAAATGGTAATAAAACAAAAAAAAGTATAATGAATATTGAAAGTGAATTGCGATAAAGAAGGAATTGAAAAAACAGTAAAAAGTATCAAACAAGGAGGAATTGTTGTTTTTCCAACAGACACAGTATATGGAATTGGATGTGATCCATTCAATGAAGAAGCCGTAAAAAAAATTTATGAAATTAAATCAAGAGATACTTCAAAACCATTTCCTGTTTTAGTATATTCAAAAGAAATAGCAGAAAAAATTGCAGTATTTGATGAATATACAGAAAAAATTGTGGAAAAATTTTGGCCGGGTCCATTGACAATAATTTTAAAGTTAATTGATAAGAGATTAAAAAAATCCTTAAACTTAAATGAAAAAATTGCAGTAAGAGTTCCAAATAATAAATGCACATTAGAATTATTAAAAAAATGTAATTTTCTGGTAGGAACTAGTGCAAATATTTCAGGTCAAACTTCATTTACAAATCCTGATGAAGGTTTGAAAAGTATACAAGATTTTGATGTTTTTATGGATGGAGGAAAAATTACAAATTCGGAAGAATCAACTATTATTGAAATTGAAAATGGGGAGATCAAAATAATTAGAGAAGGTTTTTTGAGTAAAAGTGAGATTTTAAAATTATGAATTTAATTATTACATGTCCTAGACATCTTGAATCAGATACAGAAGAAGAATTAAGGGATATTTTAGAAGAATTAGGAGATTCAGAACCTACAATAACAATTACAAACATGTCAGGAATTTTAACGGCTCAAACAAAATTGAACCCAGTACAAGTTGTAGAAAAAATCAAAGAAATGATTCTAGATGAGCCATGGAGTATTAGATATTGTTCACGAATAATACCAATTCAAAAAGTCATTGAAACACAAATTGATGAAATAGAAAAATGTGTTTCAGAAATGTCTAAACAGATTTTAGAAGATGAAAAGTATAGAATTTCAATAGAAAAAAGAAATTCAGATTTATCAAGTAAAGAAATCATTACAAAAATAGCAAATCAAATAAAAAATAAAGTGTCACTTGAATATCCAGACAAAATGATTTTAATTGAAATTTTAGGCAACAAAACAGGTATTTCTATATTAAAAAAATCAGATGTGTTAAGTATTGAAAAAACAAAACGCAGTATTTCAGAATAAAATTACTGCTTTTTCAACCAAAATATCTTCTAAAGGAGTTTTAGAGTGAACAACATCAAGTTGTTTTTTTGTAATCTTAAAATATTTTTTAAGAAATGAATCATTATTTTTTTGAAATAATATCACAGATTTTAAAACCATTTCATCATAAAATGACTGGAGAATTTTTTTATTACCAATTGCAATTAAAATAAAATTACTCTTAGGTTTTATTCCAACAACAGTTATTGCATTAGATATTTGAGTTGTTAAAGCAAAACGCATTAAAATATCAGTTTCTAATTTATTTGAAAGCAAAAGATTATTTTTTTCGGATTCCAAAGATAATGATAAAATTTTTTTAAGATGAGAGCCATTTAAAATAAAATTACTTGAAATTGCTTGAAGTTGAATTTTTGGAAATTTTTTTCTTAATTCATCAATAAATTTTACATCAATTGTTTTTTGGCCTTTGATTTCAATTATTTGAATTTGTTTTTTTTGTATTACAAAATTTAATTTTTTAGAAGAACCACCATGAATTACAGGTATAATACTTACAAGATCATTATTTTTGATTATTGTGGATTGTCCATTCATTGCAGAAGAATCAACACCATTAATGGCAATTAAAATATTCTTAGTATCTAATTCAGGGGAATTGTTAGGTTTTAATTTCAATAATAAATTGAATAATTCCAATATTGTGATATCAGATGTATTAATTTCAAATTGGTCTTTCAGAAAAGATTTTTTTGCGCCACCAATTAGTTTTACAGAAATCATATCTACTTAATTTAAAATTAGAAATTAATATTTAAAATATTATTCAGTTTTCTCTTCTACAGTTTCAGAGGCTTCTGTTGTTGGAGTATCTTCTGTGACAGTTTCAGAAAGAATTTCTTCAGATGAAATTGTTGTTTCTGGAATTTCCTCAGTAGTTGTTTCAGAAGTTTCAATTTCGGGTTCAGTTTCAGTGATTGATCGGGAAGCTTCAATTCTATCTTGTTTTGTCTTTTCATTTCGAATTTCATTTTTAATGAATTTTGTAATATAGCCTGCAATCTCATTTTTGAGACCTTTTGAGCGTATAATAGAAATCTGATTCAAGACTTTCTTGTTATCAGCAAAATCGACTCCGAATTTTGACTTGTGTTCATCAAGTACTTCGTACGAGAGGCGTTTTATTCTATCCACAAATTGTCTAAAGAATAGGGTGTTTTATACCTATATTCCCAGAAATGTTTTGGAATTTCTTTCAAGTATAGAAGACATTTCATCAAATGTTTTCCTAAGAATTTTTGAAGCACAAAAAATGACACTTGGAATATAGCTAATTTGTCCAGATTTCATTTCAAAACATCTAGAAAAGCGTACAGGGCCATCAGTTTCAACAAGAATTTTTGATTCTTCTGTTTTAGACAACAATGTTTGTTTGTCATTTGCATAAATTGTTACAGGTCCATAAGAAACAAAAAATCCCATATCCATGGCTTTTTGAAGTTGTTTTTTGCTTCCATCAAACCAATGAAGTAAAGCATGTTTTGTATCATAAGAGGTCATTATTTCAAAAACAGTATCAAGACTTTTTCTAGAATGAATAGATACAGGTTTTTTGAATTTTTCTGCTAATGACAACAATGTTTCAAATACATGAATTTGTCTTTTGGAGTCTTCATCATCTTTAACATATGTAGGATCTAATCCTATCTCTCCAATTCCAGAAAGATGGTCATAGTGTTCTTCAATTAAAGGAATAATTTTTTCAATTTTATCGTGTGCATGTTCAGGATGAATTCCAATAAAGGGTAAAACAAGATTACTTTGTTTTGCAAGATTTAATGTTTGTAAAGAATTTTCAACATTCATAGATACACAACATGCTTTCAGTTTTATACACTCCATTCCTTTTAAGATAAATTTCATATCAGATGAGTATTGGGGGTCAGACAAATGAATATGAGAATCAAAATACCATGTCATTTCTTTGTAAATTCTTAAAATAGTCTGTATAAATCGATTCCTTAGTGATATTTTTTCATTCATTATCTTTTTTCGGAAAAAACTAAAATGAAGTTCATGAAGTCATCAGAACTAGGGTTATCTGCAATGTATAGAATTCTAAAGAAAGCAGGAGCAGAAAGAGTTAGTGATGAATCAGCAGATGAGTTAAGGAGAGTCATTGAAGAATTTGCTGAAAGTATTGCAAAAAGCGCGGTGGATATGGCATCTCACGCAGGTAGAAAAACTGTAAAAGGAGAAGATGTCAAATTGGCTTCAAAACCATTTAACAAATTCTGATCTAAAGAGTTTAATTATTCATTTTGTGTTTTTTAAAATGGTACTCTGGCAGAACGGTTATGCGTGAGCCTGCAAAGCTTATACAAGGGGGTTCGACTCCCTCGGGTACCTTATTCAACAATAACTTGTCCCATCATCCAAGGATGAAGGGTACAAAAATAATCAAATATTCCAGATTCATCAAAAGTAACAGTATAGGTTTCAAAAGGATCTAAATGACCACTATCAAAAAGAGGTGTTGGAGAATCGTAAAAACCAGAAGTTACACTATGAAAAGCTGAATCTTCGTTAACCCAAATAACTTGTTCACCTTTTTCGATAAAAATTTCAGATGGGATGTAGCATCTATTTTCATCTTCACAGCCAGGACGAGAAACTTTTGAAGGCATAATTATATCAGGTTCAACTGTGGTTGATTCAAGATCAGGTTCAACTGGGGTAGATTCAGGATTAGATTCAACGGTGGTATTTGGAAAAGATAAAGCAATACTTGCAATAATTACAATTCCAACAATTCCCAAAACAAAAATTTTTTTTATCAAATCAGATCATTTCCTTTTAGAGTTATTACATAATTACCAAATTCTCTAAATATATAACATATTAGAAAAGGAATGTCCAAAAATGGGAATGGATTATTAGAATATATTCCAGGTTCACAAGCACTGCTAGTCCAAAAAAATTCCAGTCCACCATTAGAGGGATTTACAGAAAACATCAGAGACAGTATTCATGAATATGCTGAAAATTCAAAAAATGAAGTTGAAAAAGGGAATAATTTTCTTCAATGGATTTTAACTAGAGTTTTTGAGGCTACAGAAGATGATGCCGCAGACGCAATTGTGGATGGGGCAAACGATCTTGGAATTGATGCATATCTACCAGTAGATTTTTCAGATAATACAATCAGATTATTTCAGTCAAAATATGGAACATCACATTCACTTGATGCAATTGCAAAATTCAAAGAGGATGTAAAACGACTTTTAGCAAAAGATGTTACCAAAATGAGGCCAGAGCTTGCACAACTTGTTACAAAAATCAAAGAAAAAAATCTCAAGATAAAATGTTGTTACGTTACAGATCAGAAAGTAGAATATGACGATGAGTTAGTTGAGATAATCGATGAAGAAAAGATAATCCAAAAATTATGGGATCGAATAAAAAAACCTGCAGCTGGTAAAAAATCAGCAATTAAATTAGAAAGAATGCTCAGACATGAAAATACAATTTTAGGGATTTTAAAATTACGTGAACTTACTGAATTTGTAAGCAAAAATAGAGAATATGTCTTTGAATCAAATATCAGACAATGGATGCAATTTAAGACAACAGTGAACAAAGGATTACGTGAAACATTACAAACCAATCCAGCTAAATTCTTTTTTTATAATAATGGAATAACAATTGTAGTTAGTGACTTTGCAGAATTAGGAGAAAACTTGATTGAGCTTTATGCTCCTCAAATTGTAAATGGTGCACAAACATCAAATTCCATCCTTGATCATTCAAAAAGAACAAAGAACATGGAGGGTTCCATGACAGTTACAATAATTAAAGCAGATGACGAACAAGAGCAAAATAACATAACAAAATATAGAAATTCTCAAAATTCAGTCAGAGGGAAAGATCTTGTTTCATTAATGGATTTTCATAAATCTGTAAAATCACAATTGAAAAGTTGTGGTTATTTTTATGAAATACAAGCAGGTTCTTTTGATACCAAAACAAAATCAAAACAATGTGAATATGACGGGGATGTAACATACAACAATTATCTCCCAGATAATCACAAAAAAGTAATTGTTGCAAAAGATGCAATACAATCACTTGTTGCAGGAATTGAACAAAGACCAACTGAAGCTTATAGTTCTCCTGCACAGTTTCTACCAAGAGGAAGAAAATATGATGAGATTTTTAATGATAATCTAAAAGACGATTACAGAATTTTACTGTACCCATATCTTGTTAAAGAATTTGCAAAAAAATCACTGAAATATGGTAAAAAAGGAGGTCATAAGACAAAAAGATATTCTACATTATTTTTTGTTGCAGTTTATTTTAGAATACTTCACAAAAATATTCTTGAATCAAAAGGGGATTTTAAGAAAGATATACGAAAATTAGAGCCTATTTTTCGAAGTTTCAAACTTAATTCTAGAATATTAAAAGCCACAGACGTAATTGTTACAAAATTTCTTGAGGATACAGTAGTAGATGATGAAATTGAATTAGCCAATACAAAACATAATTTCTTTTCTCAACATGTTTGGAATGATACAATGCTTCGTGTAATTGATAAAAAAATTAAACAGGAGGAGGAAGAAATTTTAATATTAAAAAAGATGGTTAGTAGTTTTTTTTAATTTTAAAGGTAGAAATCCAACCAAGTAAAAATCTTGCAGGAGGTTTACATTGGCCAGATTTACTACCAAAATTTAATAGAAATCAGTAATATTTAACATGATTTTAACAAGAAGAGTTTATCCTAGAATGTTTTTTATATACAAGAAAAAGAGCGAAAATACTTTGAGATCAAAAGGAAAATGTGAAGTATGTAGTGGTAAAATTGATCTTCCTTTCAATCCCATGAAAGAGTGGGGGATAGATGGAGCAATGTGTGGAAAATGTTATTCAAAAAAACTTAACGAACATTATCCAGGAGATCACACTAGAGTAAACAAACATTTGGATTAATTTGATTTTGAATATTTATTCACATTAAGACAATTCCAAGACAAAGTATCATCTTTAACATCTTTTTCTTCTAAAAATTTTATATCCGTAATTGTTTTTTTTCTTTTCAACAGGTTTACTTGAAAACTAGAAAATTTTTTACAATCACATTTGTTGAACAAACATACATCATCATCTCCTTCATCATGATCTTGTGCGTCATGACCGCAATCACATACTGCATCTTTTTTTGCATTATCAAGTGATTTTTCAGTGTAAACTCCTAATCGAAGGTATGCTTCTCCACCATGACCTTTCTTAAATCGTTCATAGTGTTCAGACTTTGGTAATACTTTGAAAAATGATAAATTTGTATCAGGTTTTTGTGAATCAGAACCCATGATAAACCAGTATTCATCATCCATCTCGACAAATCTGATCTTTATTGAAGAGTCTACCCACCAATGAATTGTATCATGCCAAAGAGATGCAGATTCTTTTCGATCAGTAATTAATGGAACTACATTCATTCTAAGATCATAATATCGGTAAGCAACTCCAACAAAATCATCAAACCATGGAATAGATGAGGACAATAAATCAAGAAAATACCGTGCTTATTTATCTGATCTGAATTAATTGTAATACGCTTATATCTTAGTTTTTAACTAGTACACATATGGTTTCATACAGAACTAGTATGCAAATTGTTGCAGATCTACTTACTGTTACTGAACAATCTGGACAAGAGGGCATTAAGACAACAACTCTTCTAACAAAGGCAAATTTATCACATTCAAGATTATCTAAATTCTTAGAAAATTTAACAGGTGCAGGTCTTATTAACAAAATAGAATTTGATGGTAGAAATACATTCATCATCACTCCAAAAGGAAGACAATACTTGGAATCATACGTTAATTTCTCTAGTATTGCAGAATCATTTGGATTAGAACTTTAAAATCTATTTTTTAGATTTTTTTCGATTTGCCTTAGCTTTTTGTCGTTCTTTCTTGTCTTTGTAAGAACCATAGAAAAGAATAATGATAATTCCGGCTATAGAGGCATAAAATAATGGTATGAATGGCTCATCACGTATCTCACCTGTAGTAGGAGAAACAAATGCGATTGGAATACCAACAACCATAAAAATCAAAACAACAGTAAGGTATTTGTCCACATTATTTCTAATTTACAAAACCATATATCTTTTTGATTTTACGAAATGAGAGGTAGAAAAGTATGGCAAAAATTCTCGATATCATAGGATTAGGTCTAATTGCAATTATGACATTAAGTTTTGTTGGAACATTTGTGTCATATGGAATTAAAAGTGGAACATCATCAGAATTATTTTGGGGATGTGCAGGAGCAACACTTTTGATCATCATACTTAGAAAAAGGAAAAGAAAACAAGAAGAAAAAGAAAAATAGAAAATTGTGTTATGATCTGATCAGCTAGAGATCAACCAGAGGATCTATAAAGGAGTATTTTATGATAGTATTGAAGGGAATATGACAGAACAGAGTAAACAATGGTGGAAAGGGTTAGGATCAGAATTAGAAACAGACATTGAAACCTTTGAAGAATAAAAATAATTTTTTAATATAATATTACAAAGCCTTGAACGGGGTACGAACCCGCGACCTAACGCTTACGAGGCGTTCGCTCTACCAGGCTGAGCTACCAAGGCATGATTGGACAAATCCATCAGAGTTAATAAAAAGCCTTTCCGATTGGGGGTTAATTGAAGAAAACAATTTCAGGAATTAGAGGCATATTTGGCAAAGACTTAGACCTTAAAGATGTATTAGAATTTTGTAATAATTTTTCATCATTAATCAAATCTAAAAAATGTGTCATAGGTAAAGATACAAGACCAACAGGATCCATAATTAAAGAAACAGCCAGTGCGGCATTAATGAAAAATGGGGTGGATGTTTTTAGTTTAGGAACAGCACCAACGCCAGTAATTTTTAGAGAATCTAGAAAATTTGGAGCAGGATTGGTAGTTTCATCTTCACATAATCCAATTGAATGGAATGGGATGAAATTCATTATTGAAGGTAGAGGAATTAATGAACAAGAGCTTCCAAAAATAATTGAACATCAAGATATTATCAAATCAAAAATTGGGATAGAACAAGAAGTATCTTCATCATATATTGAGGATGCACAAAAAGTCATTGGCAATATAGAAAATCAGCCTGAAATTGTAATTGATGTTGGGGGAGGGGCAGCAAAAGGATATGCCTCAGATTTATTAAAAAATGTAGGATGTAATGTTACAGTTTTGAATGAAGAATTATCAGGATGTTTAAGAGGTCCAGATCCCACATCAGATGAATTATCAGATTTGTCACTAGCATCAATTAAAAAAGAAATAGGATTTGCATTTGACTTAGATGGAGATCGATTAGTAGTAATCAAAAATGGGCAAAAACAAACTCCAGATGTAACATTAGGGTTAGGCATAGCAAAATCTTTAGAATTAGGATACAAAAAATTTGTGTTAAGTACAGATACAAGTATTTCAATTGAAAAATTCATCAAAGAAAAAGGAGGTATTGTTCAAAGATCAAAAGTAGGAGAAGCAAACGTAATAGATCTCATGTTGAAAACTTCATCTCAAGCTGGTGGAGAAGGAAGCAGTGGAGGTTTTATTTTACCAGAATTCAATTATTGTAGAGAAGGTATTCTCACTAGTGGTTTAATAGCATCCATGTTAGGAACATCAGGATTTAATGAAATTTTGAACTATATGAAAAATTATTTCCAAATTAGAGATAAAATAAAAATTGATTCAAATTTTCATGATAAAGTAGTTCAAGAAATAAATATAAAATTTTCAAAAGAATATTCTGAAATAAATACACAAGATGGAATAAAAGGAATCATTGATGAAGATAGTTGGGTATTGATAAGAAAATCAAACACTGAAGACATAATCAGAGTTTCAGTAGAATCAAATGATAAAGAAAAATGTAAAGAGATTATAAAAAATACATCAGATATGGTGAAAAATAGTTATGACAAAATTAGATGAGTCTTCAATTATTGAAATTTTTCAAAAGAACTTGGGCAAAAAAAGATTTGTTTCGGAAGACGTAGAATTTTTCAACATAGGAAAAACAAGAATAGTTGCAAAAATAGATACCATGGTAGAAAGCACGGACATTCCATCTAAAATGAAATTATCAGATGCTGCAAGAAAAAGTGTAATCGCATGCGTTAGTGATTTTGCTGCAAAAGGGGTTAAACCTCAATATGGAATTATTTCAGTATGCCTACCTAAGACTATTTCACGCACAAAAATCAACGATATTGCAAAAGGATTCAAAAAAGCATGTAATGAGTACAATATTTCAATTCTTGGTGGCGATACCAATGAAGGTAAAGAGATTGTGTTTAATGTTTGTATTTTTGGAGAAAGTGACAAAATAGTTTCCAGAAAAAATTCTAAGAAAGATGATCTGATATTTGTTACAGGACCATTTGGTTACACATCTTCAGGGTTAAGCATGATTCTTGGAAAGAAAAAAGGAAAAGAAAATTTTATGAAAAAATCACTTTCTGCAGTAACAAATCCAAAACCTAAACTAAATTTTGGATTGAAAAATAAAAAATATTTTTCATCTTCAATGGATTCCAGTGATGGGTTATCAACAACATTAAATGAAATGTCAAAACAAACTAAAAAAAAATTCATCATAAACAATACACCTGCAACAAAAGATTTGCAAGAACATGCAAAATTAAATAAATTGAATTTAAATAATTTAGTATTTCATGGCGGTGAAGAATATGAATTCGTATTTACTATAGCACCAAAAAATAAACAAAAAATTTTGAAAAATGCACAAATACTCAAAACTCCCATTATTGAAATCGGATATGTTACATCAGGAAAAGGTGTTTACCTACAAGAAAAAAATAATCAAATTATTTTAAAAGATTTGGGATGGAAACATTTTAAATAATTATTCACCATGAGAAAATTCTCGCTCTACATTATTGATAATACTAAATAAAGAATCAGCAGGTAAAACGGAAACACATTCTTTTATCCATAAATCATCAAGGTACAGCAATCGATTCATATCATCACCAAGAATTTCATCGGGACTGGAATCAGGATAAATTGTGTGAATTTTATATCCTTCATTAGCAATTTTTTGACATTTTTTTTCTTGGGGGGATAAGGCTACCTCATTGATCGGGTTTAGTGATTGAAAAACTACTGATCCCAATAAAACAGCTACAATCCCAATTCCAATAGCCAATACGATTATCGAGGGCATCAAAAATACACACATGACTACAATATATGAATAATAACAAATTTCAAGCCAAATTTTCAAATTTTAGAAAAATCAATGTTTTTTAAACCCTTTAAGGCGTGAATACACATTGTCAGAAATTGAGGCTAAAGTAGAAGAAGCACCAGTTGAAAAAACTGAGGCTGTAACCGAAGAAGTTGAATCTGAGGTTAAAGAAGAAACTAAAACACAGCCAGAGACAAAAAAAGAAGGTCCTGAAAAATGGGGAATTGCACACATTTACAGTAGTTACAACAATACAATTATTCACATGACTGATCTTACAGGAGGAGAAACTGTTGCAATTAGCTCAGGGGGAATCCATGTTAATGCTGATAGATACGAATCATCACCATTTGCTGCAATGAAAGCTGCAAATGCAGTTGTAGAATCTGCAAGAACCAAAGGGTTTGTTGGATTTCATATTAGAGTTCGTGCAGTTGGCGGAGTTGGTTCTAGAGTACCAGGCCCAGGTGCACAAGCCGCAATTAGAGCATTAGCAAGAGGTGGATTTAAAATTGGAAGAATTGATGATGTGACACCAATACCACATGACACCACCAGAAAGAAAGGTGGAAAAAGAGGAAGAAGGGTCTAGTCGACTATCTTTATTTTTACATTACATCCTTTAGAAATAAAATAATCAATTATGAATTCTGCAAATTTTTCTTGTTGATTATTTTTACGATATTTTTGAATCATGTCAGAAAATTTTTCTTCAATACCATTTTGTAAATTAGGTTTAAAAGATAATTTGAAAAAAGTCCATCCAAATTTGGATTCAGGCTCACTAAGAACATATCCATTATAACCATTTACAAGAGTTTCCATATGAGATAATGCTTTTTTAATTGACAATAAATCACCTATGTAATTTTTTGTTCCAACTTCTAACACCATACTCATTCTTAATCACCAGTTTCAGATGATTGATTACTAAGTTTATCAGTAAGTGATACAAATTTTCCATCTTGTTCAATATTGATTTTTGTTGTCATTCGAATATTCAACCCAATTGATCTAAATAATGCCAACAACTGTCCACCATCAATAATTTCATTAATTTCACCAGTCTTAATTAATTCAAATAATTTTTGAATAATCATTTTAGTTTCATTAGGGAATTGAGATTCAGCATTTTCTAAAACTTCCAATCCTCTAAATCCTAATTTTGAAATCAATAAGTCTCGAGGATTTTCTGATGTTGTTTTTGGAGATTCTGGAGTTAACTTAGTATTAGTTTTTGAAGAAATATTTTTTTGCATTTCAGCTAGTCGTTTTGCCTTTAATCGTTCAAGTTCAGAATCGTCTTCACTCAACCTTTAATCACACCTATAGGAACTAATTTTGCAACTTTTGTGGCAATTCCCAGATTATGAGAGACATTAACCACAGCATCAACATCTTTGTATGCCTGAGGAGTTTCTTCCACAACACCATCTCTTGTTAATGCCTTGATAAAGATGCCCTTGTCATTAAGAGATTTTTTCACACTATCTTCAGTATAATTCCGTCTAGCTTTTGAACGAGACATTGTCCTTCCAGCACCATGTGCAGTTGAACCAAAACTCAAATCCATAGAATTAGGTTGTCCAAGTAATACCCAACTTGCAGTTCCCATAGATCCAGGAACTAAAACTGGTTGACCTAAATCACGATAACGTGATGGAATTTCATCACGGTTTGCAGGAAATGCTCTAGTTGCACCTTTTCGATGAACAACAACTTTTCTTTCTTTTCCATCAACTTTGTGTTTTTCCACTTTTGCAATATTATGTGAAACATCATAAACCAATTTCATATCTAAATCAGATTCAGTTTGATTAAACACTCGTTCAAAAGATTTTCGTGTCCAATGAGTTAACATTTGTCTATTGCTCCATGCAAAATTTAATGCAGAAAACATTGCTTTTCTATATGACTCTCCTTCTTCAGAATTATTTGGAACACATGCAAGTTCTCTATCAGGTAAATGAATATCATATTTTTCCATTGCTTGTTCTGAAACTCTAAGATAGTCACTACATACTTGATGGCCAAAACCTCTAGAACCACAATGAACTAAAATTGTGATTGTTCCTTCTTTAAGTCCCATCCTGTTTGCAGCTTCCTCATCATGAATTTCTGCAACTTTTTGTACTTCAAGAAAATGATTTCCAGAACCTAAACTTCCTAATTGAGGTGCACCTCTTTTTCTTGCTTTATCTGAAACTTTGTTTGGATCTGCATTTTGAATTTGACCATTTTCTTCACAAACATCTGCGTCATCAGAAGAACCATAACCATGATCAATTGCCCAATTCACACCCTTTACTAAAACTTCATCGAGTTCTGAATGACTAAGTTTAATGGCACCTTTAGAACCAACACCAGAAGGAATTGAGCTAAAAAGATCAGTAACTAATTCTTTTAATTTTGAACGAACTGTTTGTTCGGTTAAATTTGAACGAAGTAATCTCACACCACAATTAATATCATATCCAACACCGCCGGGACTAATCATTCCTTCTTCAGCATCCATTGCAGCAACTCCACCTACAGGAAATCCATAACCCTCATGACCATCAGGCAATACAATGCTTTGACCAACAATACCTGGAATTGAGGACACATTTCTTGCCTGCATGATAGTTCTATCAGATAACATTTTTTGAAGTAATGGCTCATCAGCGTAGATTCTAACTGGAACTTTCATTCCAGAGTTTGAATCAGCATCAATTTGATACTGATTTTCTCCAATTTTCTTAGGAATTACATCAGACATTAGTATCGGTAAAATTTCGTCTCAAGCCAATTTAAATCATCATCAAAGAAGTAGATTTATTTTCCATGGATTGAATGTTACAGTGTTGGCAATTTTACCTATAGACAATGGTCGTTATGGCACTAAAGAAATGATGGAAATTTTTAGTGAACAAAAAAAAGTTAATTATCAATTAGAGATTGAAGGAGCTGCCGCTATTTCACAAAGTGAGATAAAATTAATACCAAAAGGAGTAGGTAAAAAAATCCTAAAGGCAGCCACATCAGGAAAAATTACTGTAAAAAGAATAAAACAATTGGAAGCAAAAAGTGATCACGATACTGCAGCACTTGTTGAATCACTAAGTGAAAAATGTACTAAAGATGCAAGACCGTGGATACATTATGGATTAACAAGTAATGATTTAGTAGATACAAGTAATTCCATGCAAATGCGAGATGCTTTAGAGATTATTGAACCAAAAGTTGCAAAGATGGCATCAATCCTTGCAAAAAAAGCAATTAAACATGGAAAGATTCCAGCTGTTGGTAGAACACATGGACAACATGCAAGCATCATATCATTTGGATTAAAATTTGCTAATTGGGCTGCAGAGATGGCAAAACATGTTGAAAGGATTGAAGAGATTAAAAAAAGAATTTTAATTTGTAAAACATTAGGGGTTGTCGGTACAGGTTCTTTGATGGGAGCAAAATCACTTGAAGTTCAAAAAAGAGTTGCAAAAAGATTAAAACTTTTCCCAGCAGAAGTTACCACTCAAGTTGTTCCAAGAGAAAGATACGTTGAATATGTATTTGAATTAGCATTAATTGGTGCAACATTAGAAAAAATTGCAATAGAGATTAGGAATTTACAAAGAACAGAAATTGGAGAAGTTGCAGAACAATTCAAAAAAGGTCAAATGGGAAGTAGTGCAGTTCCAGTAAAAAGAAATCCAATTAAAAGTGAACGAGTTTCATCATTATCTAAATTGATAAGAAGTCAAGTTGCAGTTGCATTTGAAAATATTCCATTATGGCATGAACGAGATCTTTCAAATTCAGCTAATGAGAGATTTGTAATTCCAACAGTATCCATTCTAGTTGATGAAATGTTAGAAACTATGACTAGAATTGTTTCAAATTTGATGATAAATGAGAAAAGAATTGTAGAGAATCTATACATTACAAAAGGGCAAATATTTGCTGAATTTGTATTAGAAGCATTAATCAAAAAAGGAATTCCAAGATTGGAGGCATACAAAGATGTTCAAAGAGTTGCATTTGAAGCAAATGATAAAGGGATTTACTACATAGATGCAATCAAAAATGACAAAGCTTTTTCTTCAAAATTAACAGATAAAGAAATTGATTCAATATTTTCACCAGAAAAACACCTAGGAGCATCACCTGCAATCATTAGTAATGTGAGTAAATCAGTTCAAAAAATAGTTAAAAAATTTATCTAGTTTTTAGTAAAGCTTTGTGAATTTTAGAACCATACTGTAATGCTTTCTTTCGTTTTGTACATGAAAGTTCTGGAACGTTAATTTCACTAGCTAGTTTTCTTATGATATGTTTACGATACAAATCTTCAGAGTCATGAATTTTTTCAGATATAGGTATAGTTTTTGCATATTCAATAAATTTCGATGAAAGTAATGGCTGAAGTATTTTTACACCAAATTCAGATGCAACTAAATTTACAGCCTTCATCATTTTTAATTCATTATCCAACTTAGCATCCATTACTTCAGAAATTTTAGATTCGCCACCAGAAAATGCTTCTCGATATGCATTGTAACCACAAAACAATTCATCTATTCCATTAGCTGTAACCACAGTATCAAGATCCAAGCTGTTTGCCAGTTTAGAAACATAATGAAATGCAATACAATTTTCATTCCAAGATAGATTGTCTGTCTTTATTGTTTGTTTAATTTTTGAAGAAACAGTAGAAAAAGTATCTGAATCAATTTCCAGAGTATGATTGGGATATTTTAGAAATTCATTTACTTCTTTGGCAAATAAAATATCATGTGAATCAGGAAATCCAATAGTTAAGAGAATAATATCATAATTCATGTCTGAGCAAATTTTTGAAATTAATGTACTATCAACACCTCCAGAAAAAGCGATTCCAATTTTCTTTTTTGGAATAGTTTCAGAAATAGAATTTTGAATATTATCAAGTAATTTTTTATTCATCTCATCCATTATCGCTCATATCATAAATTATCCAAAAGGGTAATGAATCAATCTTTTAATTTAATGTTATTTCTATGAGAACATGATGAGATTATCACAGATAGATATTGATGAATATTTGAAGAATTTACCTGGCTGGAGTGTAGTTAATGAAAAACTGCACAAAGAGTTTCAGTTTGAAAGCTTCAACCAGGCATTTGGTTTTATGACTAGAGCAGCTATGGAAATTGAAAAAATGAATCATCACCCAGAGTGGTTTAATGTATACAATAGAATCACCATAGAATTAACAACTCACGATGCAGGAGGTATAACAAAAAATGATGTCAATCTGGCTAAAATTCTAAATTCATTGCAATAACTACAGCAGGTTTCAATGCCATCTTCAAGTGTATCAAATATTTAGGAAATTAGTAATTGATCAAGCTTATTTTTCAGCTGATGAAGGGGGATGTGGTTTCATGACAACTTTATCTGAACCCTTGCAAGTTTTGTCACCTTTGGAATGTTTGTGAATTTTCCAATTTGCGCCCTTTGTGAATTTCAGGACTATGTGACCAGTTTTCCATTTCTGACACCATGCACAAAATATCTTAGGACCATTAGATTTTGACATGTGAAAATTTCCAGAATTTGGCATGCTATTGTCTAATTCTTTGAGATATTTAGGAAATTGTTTTAATTTTAAAAGAGATTTTCATTGTTTATAACAAACATTACAGCAAAGTATCTTTTTTTAGAATCTCTTTCTTTCATGACAATTGTTGAACTCTACCAATTGTTCCATTATCCAATTCAACTTTGATTCCATGAGGATGAACTTGACTTGAAGTAAGGATTCTCTTTACTTTGCCTTCAGTTAATTTTCCTGTACGTTGATCTTGTTTCTGAACTATCTGAACTATGATGCCAATAGATATTTTATTTCTTGATGGTATATCGTTCAATAATATTCTGAATTTCATTGATATTCTAAATCTTTGCGTAGATGTCTAAGAAATTGTTTTAATTTTAAAACTAAATAGGTCGATTAAACATTAGTCATAACATCATGGAAAAAATTTGTTGGGCAAATACAGATGATTTTGAAGAATCGGAATTTGTCATTATTGGTATTCCTGATGAATCACAATCCCATGCATTAAGGAAAGGTACAGAAGATGCACCAAACAAAATTCGTCAAATTTCTAATATTCGGGATTCTTTTGAAAGAAATGGAAAAATATCTCTTGGTCGTCCCTTTGAAGGTTCTGAAAAAAAAGTTCATGATTTTGGAAATATAAAAAGAGAGCAAATTGAAAATATTTATGATAAGATTTCTGCATCCTCAAAAATTCCAATATCAATAGGAGGGGATCATTCCATTACTCGACAAATAATTAATGCAATAACAAAAAAACATGAAAAAATTTCTTTAGTATATTTTGATGCTCATCCAGATTTTGTAAGTTCAACGAATAATTATTATGGCTCTGTAGTAAATGATGTACTTTCAAATATTGAAATTGCAACTAGTGTTCAAATAGGAATTAGAACTCCAGAACAAGAAGAATTGAATAATATTAAAAAATTTAATCTAGAGGTGATTACTCCTTTTGATATACAAGAACAAGGAATCAAGAAAGTAGCAAATTCAATTCTAAGTAAATTAGGTGATAAAGTATACATTTCATTTGATATGGATTGTATTGATCCTGCATACGCTCCAGGAGTTTCTGTTCCAGTTCCTATTGGTTTGAACATTATAGATGCAGTTTACCTGTTAAAAGAAATAGCAAAGAAAGGGATTGTAGGCATGGATGTCATGGAAGTATGTCCAAGTTTTGATGTAAAAGATAGAACATCTCATTTAGCTTCTCGAATAATTTCTGAGGTGCTTTACTCATCAGGGGAAACATAACTTGTCTGAATTTGAAAATTAATACACAGTGTAGGCACTCTGAGGTAATAATAGACCAATCAATATCATTACAGAATTTATATTATATCCATAGTCAGTTGACTTCACATGACAACAAGTCCTACAATATTAGATTCAGATTTTCGATATATAGACAAGAAAGGAAATTTGCTCAAAACTAGAACAGAATTAACAGTAGCTCAAATGCTTACATTTCTTGAACAAGATTACGAATACAATCACAAAGTTACACTAAAGAACGGAACAGAGGTTACAGTTGATTTCAAAACTGAAAAGGGGTTGATTGAAGTTATTGATACAGATGATGATATTGAAAAATACAAGCAGGTCAAAGAAGATTTTCCTGAAAACAAAATAATGGCAATAGGCCATGCAAAATATGTTGCACAGATTAAAGAATTACAAGACATTGTATTTTATGATAAAACGCCACAAACAGGTTCTATATTTTTAGAGGATGCATCATTTTCATTTGATTATGCACATATACTTCCATTAGTTGAAAAATGTTCTATCCTACATGGACACACATCATCTGTAATGGTAGAATTAGTTGGGCAAATGAAAGATAATCTTCTTTTAGATTTTGGGGAAGCAAAAAGAATAATCAAGGGAGTTGTAAATGTATTTGATCATAAATTTTTCATTAACAAAAAATATCTAAAATCAGAAGATGACTCACATTATGTAATTTCATTTAATGGTCCAAAAGGAATGTTTGAATTACAAGTTCCAAAAGATACAACATATCTTTTAGAAGGAGAAGCTACTGTAGAAAATCTTTCAAGTGAAATTATCAAACTATTGGCACCAAAGATGCCACCAAATGTAGAAGCATTGGGAGTTTACATTTATGAAGGTTACAATAAAGGATCTCATATAATTTCAAATATTTCAAGATAAAAACAATGAACCCAAAAATTTCAGAAAAAGCATGGAACCCAGAATTAGAAAAAGAAATTCTCAGACAATGGCAAGAAGAAAAAATTTATGAGTTTACACCTCAAGAAGATAATTTTACCATTGATACACCTCCACCATATCCATCAGGACGACCATGGCACATTGGGGCAGCAGCACACTATTCACAAATTGATATGATTGCACGTACTGCAAGAATGTCTGGAAAGAATGTCTATTTCCCAATAGGAATTGACAGAAATGGGCTCCCAGTTGAGTTGTACACAGAAAAAAAACACAAAATTAGAATGAGGGAAACTGAGAGAGGTGAATTTTTGAATCTTTGCAGAGATGCACTTGATGATTTAGAAGCTGAAATGATTCTAATCATGAAAAATCTTGGAATTAGCGGAGATTTTACAAATTACTACAGAACAGATTCAGAGGAATACAGAGCACTCACCCAATCCACATTCATTGATTTGTGGAAAAAAGGTCAGGTGTATCTAGCAAATAGACCTAACAATTATGATTGGGTTTCTGGAACAACTATTGCAGATGCAGAAATTATCTATGAAGATTTACCAACTAAACTAGTTTACATGAAATTCAAAATTAAAGATACTGATAAAGAGATCATCATTGCAAGTACAAGACCAGAATTAATTTGTGCATGTAAAACAATAATTGTGAATCCTGAAGATCAAAGATACACACAATATATTGGAAAAAAAGTAATTGTTCCAATTACAAACGCAGAAGTTGAATTAAGAATACATCATTCTGCTAAACAAGAATTTGGTTCAGGAGCTGTAATGGTTTGTAGTTATGGTGATCAGAACGACGTAGCATTATTCAGAGAATTAGAATTAGAAGAAATTGTTGCTATTGGATTAGATGGTAGAATGACAGAGGTTGCAGGTGAATATGCAGGATTAAAACCTAAACAAGCACGTACAAAAATTATAGAAGATCTAGAATCGGGAGGATTTTTGGAAAAGAAAGAAGATATTGTTCACAGAACCCCAGTTTCAGAAAGAAGTAAAATTCCAATTGAAATTATTCCAATGGAAGAATATTACCTTAAACAAAAAGAATCAGTTGAAAAAATAAAAAAATTAGGACAAGAGATTACATTCCACCCAGCAATGCATGAACAAATTCTAATGAATTGGTTAGAATCAATCAATATTGATTGGCCAATTTCCAGAAGGAGGTTTTATGGAACAGAAATTCCAATTTGGTATTGTAAAAATTGCTCTGAACCACATGTTCCAGAACCTGGAAAATATTACAAGCCTTGGAATGAAAAATGTCCAATTACAAATTGTAATAAATGTAATTCATCTGAATTTATTGGAGAAGAGAGAACATTTGATACATGGATGGATTCCAGTATTTCGCCTCTTTTTGTAAGTAAATTTGGAAAAGATGATGAATTTTTCAACAAGGTGTATCCAGCCAGCATAAGACCGCAAGCAAAAGACATTGTCAGAACATGGCTATACTATACACTTCTAAGATGTGAGCAACTAACAGGGGAAAAACCATGGTCTGACGCCTGGATAATGGGGTATGGTCTTGATGAAAAAGGAATGAAAATGAGTAAGAGTAAAGGAAACGCAATAGATCCTTTACCAGTAATTGAGAAATTGGGTGCAGACACTTTTAGATTTTGGAGTGCAAGTGAAATTAATCATGGATATGACTTTAGATGTAATGAACAAAAAATTGAATCGACAAGAAAATTCCTTAGTAAATTATGGAATGTTTCAAGATTTTTGTCTAGTTTTCCTGTAATTAAATCAGGTACACTAAATGCATCAGATAAATGGATTTTATCAGAATTGGATAATTTGATAAAAGAATGTAAAAAAGGATATGATGATTACAACTTTTTCATTCCAGCAATTGCAATTAGAGAGTTCACATGGAATGTTTTTGCAGCTCACTATATTGAAATGGCAAAAGCAAGAGCTTATGGAATTGAGTTTTCTGATGAAGAAAGAGACGGGGCAATATTTACACTACATAAAACATTATCAACAATTTTAAAATTATTAGCACCAATCACTCCATTTATCACAGAATATTTATGGAAAATTTTGTATTCAGATGAAAGTATTCACAAACAAAAACAAGTTGAATCAGAAAATACTGAAGAACAAAATGACATCACAAAAGAAATTACAGAATTTAATTCTAAAGTTTGGAATGAGAAAAAATCTCAAAACTTATCCCTAAAAGATTCAATTAAAATTGAAATTCCTGAAAATCTAAAACCATTCATTAAAGATTTAAAATCTATGCATAATTTACTAGATTAAAATTAATTTTTCAAAGAACTAACAAGATTCACAAAATACTTGTGTAATGAAATATCTTCGATGAGTTCTGGATGGAATGCAGTACCAATTATATTTCCTTTTTTGATTGCAACAATTTTGCCATTGTATTTTGCCAAGACTTCTACATCAGAGCCAACATCTGAAACAGATGGTGCTCGAATAAAGACGCCATTGAATTTTGGAATGTTTATAGAATCCATAGAAATTTCAGTCTCAAAAGATTCTCTTTGTCTGCCAAAAGAATTCCTCTCAAGTGTAATATCAAGAATATCTAAAAGAGGTTGATCAGTTTTTCCAACAACCCTATCATTTACAGTCTTGGATAACATAATCATGCCTGCACAAATACCTAAAACAGGCATTCCAGCATCAATTTTTTCTTTTAGAACTTTAAGTGAACCATTAACCAAAGAGAGTTGCCCAATAGTAGTACTCTCACCACCAGGAATGATTAATCCATCTAATTGAGAGATTTCATCAGGTGTTTTTACATCAGCAATTGTGCCATCAATACCTAATTCATCAAGAGCAGATTTTGTGGATAAGAGGTTTTCTTGAACATCACCTTGAATGGATAAAACACCAATAGTAAGACTCATGCTGAACCACCACGATCTTGCATACGTAATTCTAAAGTATTGACATCTAATCCCAGCATTGATTGTCTTTCATCAATCATTTTTTGTGCTTCTTTTACTTTATCGGATTCATTCCAGAAAGTAGTAGCTAAAACAATTGCTCTGGCTCTTTCTTTTGCATCATCTGAGTTAAAAATTCCAGAACCAACAAAAATTCCATCACATCCAAGAGACATTAGATAAGCTGCATCTGCAGGAGTTGCAATGCCACCAGCAGCAAAATTCACAACAGGGAGTCTTCCAAGTTTTGCAGTTTGCTCAACAATATCATAAGATACTTTGAATTCTCTTGCCATTCTAACTAAATCTTGATTATCACCAGAATCATAAATTGACTTTATTGTTCTTAATTCATCATTTACTTTTTTGATATGTTTGATAGCTTCTGCAACATTTCCAGTTCCAGGTTCACCTTTTGTTCTAATCATTGCAGCTCCTTCTTCAATTCTTCTCAAAGCTTCTGCTAAAGATCTTGCACCGTTTACAAAGGGTGTTGTAAAATCCCATTTCCAAATATGATGTAATTCATCAGCAGGTGTCAATACTTCTGATTCATCAATCATATCAACATCAGTTTCCTTTAGAACCTGTGCTTCATTGACATGACCAATTCTACATTTTGCCATTACAGGAATTGTAACTGAATCCATAATATCCTCAATAATTCTAATACTTGCAGTTCGTGCAACACCACCTGCTTTTCTTACTTCAGATGGAAGTTTATCTAAAACCATCACAGATACTGCACCAGCTTCTTCTGCAATTTGTGCTTGCTCTACAGTAGTAACATCCATCACAACCCCATTTTTTAACATATGAGCAAAACCACGTTTTAGAGTAGATGAACCTCGTAAGATATCATTAGAATTAGATTTTTCAGTTACTATTCCTTTTGCATCAAGTCGTTCTCCAGATAAAGGTAGCATGAGATAATTTTCACTAAAGACTATTTGTACCTATTCACTAATTTCTAAAATTATCTTATCTAGTTCAGATTCAACCATAGTAATTATCGGAGGAATAAAATCAGCTGTAGCATTTTGTTCAGGCCAATGAACATGATTTGTTCTACCATTAAGTGTAATTTTGACATTTGACTTTTGATAATCAGTTACATCATCTAAAATTGAAAAGGATTCAGAAGGAATTGCAATAAAACCAGTTTCTTTGATTAATGCCTTTATTTTATTAAATGTCTTTTCGTCTAATTTTGAACGGATATCTGGCTGAAGATATCCTTGCTCAGTGACAGAATATTTTGTATCACCATTATTTTTTATTAATAAAATCTCAGTTTTTTGGGCCCCAGTTCTTTCAGTTACGCCATAAGAGATTTTTTTTAATTGATGTTTTGTAAATTCAATTTCAATTATATCAGTAGAATTTGCAGCGGACATTGGAATTTCATTTTTGGTCAATAGTGGAACAGAGATCAATAATGCCACAATTACAGGAATTGCACCTAAAGCTAAGTGAATTGGTTTTACCATAATTAATTATCAATCAAAATTAGCACATATTGCAAATAAATCTTGGTTAAAAATAACTTAAAATTCAAGTCCATTTCATTCTTGTTTGTGGGGTCGTAGCCTAGCCTGGTAGGGCGACAGTGTCTACGAAAAAGATCACCGCTAAGGGCTCCAAAGGTTAACTAAGCTAAACTGACTCAGGGATGATGTAAGTTTGGAGCTGTAGTGACCCGTAGGTCGCCGGTTCAATTCCGGTCGGCCCCACGTTAAAAATTTTATAGAGATATTTTGAATAGAGAATTTGAAATTTATTTGCTAAACAGGTTTTATTTATTTCTCAAAACATTAAGTGCAGAACCAGACTTGAACCATTCAATTTGTGATTTATTGTAAGAATGATTTAGTAAAATTTCTTCTTTGTTTCCATTGCCATGTGAAATAATACATGTGACCTGTTTTTGAGGTTCTAATTCATTTAGATTTGTAAGACTAATTTTATCATCTTCAAGAATTTTTTCATAGTCATCAGGATTACTAAACGTCAATGCCAAAACTCCTTGTTTTTTCAAATTTGTTTCATGAATTCTTGCTAAACTTTTGGTAATTACTGCGGCACATCCCAAAAATCTAGGAGTCATTGCAGCATGTTCTCTACTGCTTCCTTCACCATAATTATTATCACCAACAATTATCCATCGCATTTGTTTTTCTTTATACTGTCTTGCAATTTTTGAAAATGATTCAAGTTGATTATTTAAAATATTTTTACCTTGACCAACTTCATCATTAAATGCATTAACTGCACCCAAAAGCATGTTATCACTAAGATTATCCAAATGCCCTCTAAGAGACAACCATGCACCAGCAGGAGAAATATGATCAGTAGTACATTTTCCCTTAGCCTTTACCAAAATTGGTAGTTCTTCATAATCTTGTCCATCCCATTTTGAAAAAGGTTCTAAACGTTGTAGTCTTTTACTAGTTGGATCAATTATCACTTCAACAATATCAGAATTGTCAGGAGGTGCAACAAAAATTCCCTCAGGTCTCACAAAACCTTCTTCTGGAACTTCTGGAGCACGTGTAGGAGGCTCCAGTTTGAATTTTGTTCCATCTGATGCAGTTAATTCATCTTTTAAGGGATTAAAAGATAATCGACCACCTAAAGATAATGCAATAATCATTTCAGGACTACCAATGAAATTCAGAGTAGTTCTTTGACCATCATTTCGTCCAGGGAAATTTCTGTTAAATGTAGTTACAATAGAATTTTTTTTATTTTTTTCTAGTTCAGGTCTATTCCATTGTCCAATACATGGACCACATGCATTTGCCAAAACAGTTGCACCAATATCAATCAAAGAATTCATTTGTCCATCTCGTTCAATAGTTCCACGAATTTGTTCAGAGCCAGGAGTTACTAAAAGAGGAATTTTTGCTTTGATTCCTTTTGCTTTAGCTTGTTCAGCTAAACTTGCAGCTCTAGACATATCCTCATAAGATGAATTTGTACAACTTCCAATCAGTGCAACAGCTATTGGATCAACATAATCATTAGATACAACATCATCAGATAATTGAGATATTGTTCTTGCTAGATCAGGAGTATGTGGTCCTACTATGTGAGGTTCTAATGTTGAAAGATTAATTTCAATTACTTTGTCAAAGAATTTTTCAGGATTACTTTCTACTTCAGGATCTGCAATAAGAGATTCTTTATTTTGATTTGCTAATTCAGCAATCTTACCTCGGTTTGTATATTTCAAGTATGTTTCCATTCTTTCATCATATGGAAAAATAGAACATGTTGCACCAATTTCAGCACCCATATTTGCAATGGTGGCCTTACCAGTACAACTGATAGATTTTGTTCCAGGACCAAAGTATTCGACAATCGAATTGGTACCTCCAGAAACTGTCAATTCATCTGCAACTTTTAAAATAATATCTTTAGGGGCGGTCCATCCACTAAGTTCCCCGATAAGTTTGATTCCTATTTTTTTAGGATAAAGTAATTCCCAAGGCAGTCCAGCCATGGTTTCAGCTGCATCCAATCCACCAACACCCACAGCAATCATTCCTAGACCTCCAGCATTAGGAGTATGAGAATCAGTTCCAATCATCAACCCTCCAGGAAAAGCATAATTTTCAAGAACAACTTGATGAATAATACCAGCACCAGGTTTCCAAAAACCACACCCGTATTTTGCAGAAGCTGATTGTAAAAATTTAAAGACTTCACTATTTTCATCAAGTGAAACTTTCATGTCAATATCACCTTGTACTTCAGCTCTGATGAGATGATCACAATGTACAGTTGTTGGTAATGATGTTTGTTCCAAATCTGCTTGCATGAATTGAAGCATTACCATTTGTCCAGTAACATCTTGTAATGCTACTCTATCTGGTTTGAGAAAAACATAATCTTTTCCACCAGTAAAATTTTTCTCATCAATTTCATGTAAATGTCCAGATAGAATTTTCTCTGTAAGAGTTAATGGTCTACCAGTAAGATTTCTAAATTTAACAATATTTTCTTTTAATTTCAAATAAACGTCAGAAACTAGTTGAGAAGTGGTTTCAGTATTCACAAAATGTGGTAAAATTATCCCGAATTTAATATTTACAATTAAAAAATTGAAAAATTATTTCATTAGGCATAAAAATTCTTAACAATTATAAGCCAAACGCTAGTTTCTAATGCAATGTTGGGGAGCTTTAGATTTGGTCAATAAAGGATTCCCAAAGTTTGGAATGTCACAAGCAGGTGCATTTGTTGCTGCTCTAAAAAATTACAATTTACCAGATTTTATTCTAGTCCTTATAGCCAAAGAATGTAAATCAGAACTTCTTGAAAGAGGTCGAATAGATGATAGATTACAAAGTATGAATGATGAATCTTTAGAATTACTACACAGAGTTTTTGTTGGTTGTGAAGAAGACGATGCAGGCAAATATGCACAATACAGATTTTTTGCATATGTTTCAAGCATGTATCACAAATGTGAGGTCATAGTAAATGATTCAATTCCAGGAGAAACAGGCAAAAATCACAAAGTCCCAGTTGCAGTAAAAAATAATGGAATGTATATTGCAATAGCATACAATAAGGCAACTGGAAATCCCGTAAACAAAAAAGAACTCACTAGATTTTATGATATGGTAGATGATATCAAAAAGGGAGATCATGGAACAATGTTAACTGATGGTATCTATGGTTCATCAGTAGGTTTTAGAGGAGATGCATTAGTAGAGCTGGAAACACTAAGTAAATCAAGAATTGATGATCCAGAAAACATGTTAAATTTCAAAACTGCAAACTTTGAAAACAATATCTATTCTGTTACAAAGTGTTAATTTTAAAAATTATTTTACAAATTTAATTGTGAAGTATCCATTGTAAGGAAAAAAGGTTTATCATCAGTTTTTTGAAAATTTTCATCATATTGTTCAAATTCTAATTGTTCAAACAAATGTTTTGTCCAAACATCATGAACTTCTTGAAGGAATTTTTTGTGACCTGTAATTCGTAACATTTCATGAAGTAGTTCATGGGATACAGTAGTACAATTTTTCTCTGCCAAAAACAATGTATCATGAGATTCTTTAAGAGGTTGCCAAAAAATCATTCCAAAATTTTCAGCATGATATCCTTCACATGTACAATCGGTCCAAAAGGGTTTGAAATGAGTCAAATAGAAATGATAGATCTCTTTTCCTCTTTGTTCATGATCACGTAATAATACGTGAGTATCAAGTTTTTGAAGAATACTTCTAGGTTTTGTTATCATTTCATCACATTGAATTTCAAAATCTTTTCCAAATTTTTCTTTAAGCCATTTCCCGTAAAACTTGCTCATTTTTTGAATATATTGAAATTCAAATTGTCGTTTTTCACGATCTTCTTCTTTTACAACAAAAATAAAATGTAAAATCATAATAAAAAAAGGATGTGTCTATGTTTGGCCTTCAATACCCATCAGGGTAAGAGTTGAACGAATCTTTTCAATTTTTCTGATTTTCCAGGTAATTGTTTCCCTAAGTTTTTCAACAGTATCAGATTCAATCTTGGCCAAAATATCATATGCACCAAAAGTTCCATGAACTTCCTTTACACCGTCTAAGCCCTTTAGTTGCAGAATAATAGCTTCTTCAGAACCCAATTCACAGTTTATTAAAACATAAGCTGTTGCCATACAATAAGAAAATAATTCTACTATATCAACAAACCTATTACACTTAGTCTTGAGAAATTTTTAAAATTTCATCCCAAATAGATTTTGGAACAGGCATTACAGATAATCTTGAAATTCTAACAAGTTCCCAATCTTTAAATTTTTTATTATTTTTTATTTCTGCTAATGTTACAGGTCGTTTCAAAGTTTTTTTATATTTTACGTCAACAACAATAAAACGTTCAACATCTTCTTTTGGATTAGAATATGGTTTTGAAGTAACTTGCATTATTCCTACTGCTTGTCTTTCATCACCAGTATGATAAAATAAAATCAAATCACCGGATTTCATTTCCCTCATATGTTTTAGTGCTAAATTATTATGAACACCATCCCAAATAGTTGTCTTATCTTTTTTTAGTTGTTCAAAATTATATCCTCTAGGTCCACTAGGTTCTTGTTTTGCTAACCAATAGTTTACCATTACAATATTTTGTTTATGACTAACGTTTAATGGTTTTTTAATTAATTTGATGTTCCCCGGTTCTGACTCGCAAAATTTCATTGGACATAGCCATACGCCTCATTACGTTCTGAAACCGGGGTTGCCCATAATGTAGCACACCTGGGTGAATTAGAAATCATTGGTATCATCACGATCGCATCATCCCAATCCGTCTGCGTGCCTGCTCTTGGGCGTTTAATGGTAGGTTTACTCCTACTAAAAACCATTGAGGGAATTATCTATTCATCAAGTCATTTTTTTAAAACTAAAATTAAATTCAATTATAAAAAAAATATGGAAATAAAAAATATAACATTATTTTTGATTGGAATAATCGTATTAATTTTAGGATTTTTAATTCTAATTTTTGATTATCCACAAATTCAATATTTTGAAAATATAGATTTAAAATCATATAATTTACTAGTTGAAGAAAAAAAAGGTATTCATCAGAGATTAATTATTGAATTTTTCATTGGAATAACAATTTTAGGAATTGGGGGAGTAGTTTTAATGAGTTCTTTTCTAAAAAGATTCGAGAATGGAATCAGATAATGATATTTCAAATCCAACAACAGGAACGCGTATTTTATAATTCTCAATAATTTTAGAATCTATTTCACCAATAATACCAATAAAGTTACCATTTATCATCACTGTTGCACAACGTCCGTCTTCAAAAGATGGATGAGTAGTAGTTTTAGTATCAATTTGAATATCAAATCCTGTTTTCAATACAGATTGTAAAACTGATTTGATTTCTGTAAAATTTGCATCCTGATGAGCGCTAATACCTGAAAAATTAATTTTTTCAGACACAGGATCATCCAAAGTAAAAACAGTACCAGTTTCGAACATTTTTTGTGGGTATGATTCATGAATATTTTTTGAGAGATTTTCTAACAATCCAGGAAATATAGAATCACGTAAAATTGTATGTTCTTGACTTTTTGAATCAAGTACAGAAAGGATATTTTCTGTTTCTCTATTAGTCATTTCATAAAGAACACGTTTACTAGTTAAGCTTGAATTCAAAGCTTCAAGATATCCAACACCAACCATTATTTGACTTAGGGATTTTAATTCAGAAGATATTGGATTTGTTTGACCAAGAGTTTGAGAAGGAGACAATGTAGGCTCAAGATTTTGAATGCCATAACCCAATGCAGTTTCTTCAACTAAATCCATTGGGCCAAAAATATCAAATCGATATGCAGGAATTGTACAAATAATTTGTTTTCCTTTAGACGATGCATCTAATCTAGATTTTTTTAATGATGAAATAATTTTTGAAGTTTTAAGATTTAAACCCAAAGTTTGATTGATCAATTCAGGGGTAACAGAGATTTCATTTTGTTCAAGTTTTGGTGTTGAATTTTTTGCACCAAATATGTGAACAATTTCTAAAACAAATCCAGCTTTTTGTAAAATTGTTGCAACAACAGAAAGCATGTCTTCAGCATCGTTTTTATTAATTCCAGTTACTTCAACAAAGAGATTTTTTGTTTTTGTTGTAACTGTAGTTACAGAAGCATTAATGATAGGAGGAAAAGAAACTGTTTGTTTATTTGAATCTAAAATTATTGGAACTTTAGTAGAATTACCAAGAATTGAACCATATTCTTTTCCTAAATCAGTATTAGTGATAATTTCAGAAATTGAAAGTGTTTTTTCAGAATGTAATGGAGTAAATTCGTGACTTTTGTTTGTAGCGGTATAAAGTAAGGGGAAAGAGATTTTATCTAAATCGTGAATTCCAATAGATGATTTTTTTCTTTTTCTTCCTATTCCAAAATGAAGATCTTCTTGCATAGTCATGAATTGTTTAATTATTTTATCATCAATTTTTCCATGTTTTGCTACAATTCCAGTTACAAAAGGACGTATTTTTGATACATCTGGAGTTACTGAAATGGAGTAATTTTTTGATTTTTTGATATTTAGTTTAATTGCTCCAGTTTTAATTCCAAGTAATCCTTGTAAACCTAATGCAATTCCAAAATCAGTAGAATAATCAGGTCTATTAGGACTGTATTCAACTCGAACTAAATCTTTATTTTCAGATTCAATATCCAATCCAAGAAAAGGTAAAGAATCAGAAATTTGTTTTTTTGAAACTTTTCCAATTAATTTTTGCAGACGAGAATAAGATAATTCAACTACTGGCATTTAGTAACACTCCTCAACCAACTTAAATTATTATTATAAAATTCTCGAACATCATCTAAACCGTACTTTAACATTGCAATTCTTTCAATTCCTCCACCCCATGCTAAAACAGGTTTTGTGATACCAAGAGGTTTTGTAACTTCAGGTCTAAAAATTCCCATTCCAAATAATTCAATCCATTTTCCTAATCTTTCATTATACACCATTGTTTGAAGTGATGGTTCAGTATATGGGAAAAAAGTAGGCCAAAATTTTATTTTAGTAATTCCAATTCGTTTGTAAAATTCTCGTTGAATTCCCATTAAATTTCTTAAATTAGCATCTTTACCAACAACTACACCCTCAATTTGATTAAATTCTACAAGATGTTTGTAACTTACTTTTTCATTTCGGAATACTCTGCCCAATGAAAAAATTCTAGCTTCATCAGGTTTCTTTTCAGCTAAATGTTTGATAGTAACACACGTAGTATGGGTTCTCAATGCCATTTTTCTTGCTTCATTAATATCCCAACTATACCTCCAATTCTTTTTATGGGATTCAGAAACTTTTCTAATTTGTTCAGGAGTTGCAATTTTTTTAGCAGAAATCCCATCAAGATAAAATGTATCTTGTAATTCTCTTGCAGGATGATCTTGGGGAGTAAATAATGCATCAAAATTCCAAAAGCTTGATTGAGTCATATTTCCAATTATTTCTGAAAAACCCAATGTTACAAAAATTTCACGAATTTCATCAAGTGTGTCTTTTAATGGATGTGTTCTTGCAACAAAAATTTCAGGCACTTTAGCTTCTACATCAATTGCTCCAGAGGAATCTGATAGTACAATTGATTTTGCAGATTCAGTCAAAGTGATTTCTTTAGTTTTTATAATTTCTTCTACAATGAAATCAGGTCTTTTTAAAAGTAGAGACAATTCATTTTTATCGATTTCATTAATAGACAATTTATTTCCTCCAATAGTTCTTAGTGTTTTTTCACCAGGAAGTACAGAAGGAATATTTTTCAGAGTTATTTGGTCAGCTGTTACATCAACCCAATTATTTTTTCTCGCTAATCCCATTGCAGGTCCAAAAACAAATCCAAGTTCTTTTTGTAAATCAGACAATTTTCTAGGTCCGTTATTTAGTAAATCTAACAATCTTCTTTCAGGTAATCCTTTTTGAAAAGATTCAAGACCATTTTTACCTAAACTAATAGTGCTAGTTTTCGATTCATCAACAACTGCTAAACCTTTTAGTTTGAGCCATTCAATTCCCCGTCTAACCTGATCTGAAGAGAGCTCAGTAGACGATTCAAGTGTTTTAGTAATTTGTTTAGGATTATTTCTAAGAGAGGTAATGATTTTTCTTTCAATATCGTGAAAAACTTGTGTCAACAGTAAAAGTTCGAAAAAGACTTTTTAAACCTTAACCTAAGTCAATTTGAATGTCAGCTGATGACTTTATTGTAACACCTTGGCACGTTGAGGGAGACATCGACTACGACAAATTAACCAAAAAGTTTGGTACTGAAAAAATTTCTTCAGGATTATTAGAGAGAATTAAGAAAATTACAAATGAAGATCATTTTATGCTTAGAAGAGGAATTTTTTTCTCACATAGAGAAATGAATAGAATTCTTGACGAATATGAAAAAGGGAATAAATTCTTTCTATATACAGGTCGAGGGCCATCAGGCCACACACATATTGGTCATTTAGTACCATGGGTTTTTGCAAAATGGTTACAAGAAAAATTTGATGTCAACATGTATTTTCAACTTACGGATGATGAGAAATTTTATTCAAAACCTAATTTAACTTTGGAAGAAACTGAGAAATATGCATATGAAAATGCATTAGATTTCATTGCATTAGGCTTCAAACCAGAAAAAACAAAAATAATTATCAATACAAAAAATATTCAAACTCTTTATCCAATTGCAGCTCAAGTTGCAAAAAAAATTAATTTTTCAAATACAAAAGCCACATTTGGATTTACAAATGAAACTAATTTGGGTATGATTTTTTATACATCATTACAATCTGCACCATGTTTCATTGAGAATAAACCTGTATTGATTCCATTAGGTGTTGATCAAGATCCACATTTTAGACTAACAAGAGATATTGCACCAAAAATAGGAAAACCAAAACCAGCATTAATTCACAATATCATGATTCCAGGATTATCAGGACCTGGTGGAAAAATGTCAGCATCAGATGAAAATGGTACAGTGTATACAACTGATGCTCCAAATGTCGTAAAAAAGAAAATTAACAAATATGCATTTTCAGGAGGACAAACTAGTGTAGAAGAACATAGAAAACTTGGAGGAAATCCAGATATTGACGTATCATATCAATACCTAAGAATATTTTTTGAACAAGATGATAACAAATTAAAATCAATTTATGAAGAGTACAAATCAGGGAAATTACTTTCAGGGGAACTAAAAGCAATTTTGATTGATAAAATTAATAATTTTCTAGCAATACATCAAGAGAAAAGAGAAAAAGCAAAAGACCAGATAAACAAATTTCTTTTTGAGAATAAATGAAGATTTCCATTTCATGTGATGACAAATACGAGGCTCAAAAATTTGCCAGCCTAATTTTTATCAAAGATGGAAAAGAAACATTCATCACTTCAATTCTAAATACCATAGAAAATGAATTAGTTATTTCTTTGAAAGATAAATCTGCTCATAGTATTTTATTAAAAGATGAGGAAAATGTAGAAAAATTTGCAGATTTTATCCAATCAGTCATAGAAAAAGAGCATGATCTAACATCTACTAGAATTCTTGAAAATATAATAGAGATTACAAAGGATTAATTCTTAGCCAAATACAGTCCAAAGACTAACTATTACGACCATTGCAACAAGCGAAGCTCCTAGTGCTTTAAAGTCACTATCCATACTTTAATTTCCAAATTATTATAATTAAAGTGTTAATACGATTCTTAGAAGTAGTTTTAAAATCATCTAGGAAAATATTTACTCTTTTTTGATTTTGGTTTTTCCTCTACTGGTTTTGTCACAGGTTCTCTTATTTCATTACAGTTTAGACACAAAATCTTTAGCTCTTCCCTAGCAAGGTCAGGAGATGAGATGTATTTTCCCCAAGAAGATGCTTCTCCTCCACGTCCATTATTATCAAAAGAAACATCATCAGAAATTGGTCGTATTCCTAAAGCTCTTTCATCCTTAAATCCACAATTTGAGCAAGTTTTTCCACCTAAAATTTCAAATATTTTTTCTTTGATTGTTTCATAAAATTTATCAGAACCATTGGAAAAGAAACTTGCTTGTTTTTTTGAGATTTTATCATTTTTTGATTTTCTAGTTCTCGAATTATCTCGGCCAGATTCTCTTCGGTTATCTCTTGAATATCTTGAACTTCTGTCATCTCTAGAGTATCTATCATTTCCAGAATCTTGTGGTTTGTTTTGTCTG
>ERZ1046367.298-NODE-298-length-36264-cov-8.087188_pt1 | contig 36264 bp, 35 predicted proteins | sample MGYA00383091_ERZ1046367 | MGnify/ENA primary metagenome ERZ1046367 (study PRJEB29581, sample SAMEA5548361) | metagenome | biome: marine; feature: coastal; material: water | depth 50 m | study: Short-term variability in the microbial, nano- and picoplankton... | reverse complement strand
CCAATCGACATGCATTTAATACCATAACTCTCTAGTGGTATTAGTTTTTTATTTTTACTTGCTTCAGGTCGTCCTGAAATTCCCATCATTCTTGGAACACTTGGTCCGTAGATATCTGCGTCAAGAATTCCTACTTTTTTTCCTAACTCACCTAATGCTACCGCAATATTTACAGCAAAAGTTGATTTTCCCACACCACCTTTACCGCTAGCAACGGCAATAATATTTTTAGCATTTATTTTGAATCTACTTTCGGTTTGACTCGATTGAGCAGATTGACTTTCAGAGGTCAGAACCACGTTCACTGATAATATGCCCTCGATTTTATCTAAATTGTTTTTAAAAAGATCAGCTATTTTTTTATATTCATCTAAATTTTTATTAGAAACCGATAAGATAATATTTATATTTCCATTTTTTTCAACAACTTGAATCTTGTCATTTTTCTCATCTAAAGCAGAATTAGTATCTGGATCTTTATAATTTTTAGTAAAACTATAAATTGATTGTAAAATATTGTCAGTCATACTTGATTTTTTAATTTTTATCCAAATATAAGTTAGTAATTAATTTAAATAATGATAGTAGCTTAAACAATATTAAACAAATTTATATGAATTGGAATAAAAATAAAAACGATAACAATCCATGGGGATCAGGCGGTAATAATGGTAATAATCCTTGGGGTGGTGGCGGTTCCAATAATAATATGGATTTTGAAGAGTCCATTAAAAAAGCCAGAGATAGGTTTGGTAAGTTTAAAATAGGTGGCCCAAGAAATATATTAATTTTAATTATTATTGCTGTTTTAATATGGCTAGCATCAGGCTTTTACAGAGTAGAACCAGATGAGCAGGGTGTTGAACTTCTATTCGGTAAATGGAATAATAAAACCACTGAGTCAGGTCTTCATTATTTCTTTCCCTCTCCTATTGGGCAAACTATTACTCCTAAAGTAGAGGTCATTAGGAAAATTAACATTGGATTTAGAAGCGCAAGTGATCTTGGTTTTTCATCTAATACAAATGCTGAGAGAAAAGTTATTGAAGAAAGCTTAATGCTTACTGGTGATCAAAATATAGCTGACGTTGCTTTTACTGTTTTATATAAAATTAAAGATGCTGGAAATTTCCTTTTTAAACTTAGAAATCCTGAACTGACTGTGAAAGATATGGCAGAAAGTGTTGTAAGAGAAGTTGTCGGACAAAGAGAGCTTCAATTTATCTTAGCTGAAGGAAGACAGGAAATTGAACAAGTTGTCCGTAATGGACTTCAAGAAGTTTTAGATAGTTATGAAAGTGGAATTTTAATTCAATCTGTGCAATTGCAAAGTGTTGAACCGCCATCTCAAGTTATAGATGCTTTTGATGAAGTTCAAAGAGCAAAACAGGATAAAGAAAGATTGGTGAATGAAGCCAACTCCTATCTTAATAGAATAGTTCCTAATGCAAGAGGTGAGGCAGCAAAACTAGTTGAGGGTGCAAAAGCTTATAAAGAACAAGTAGTCAAACAGGCTGAAGGTGTGGCACAAAACTTTATTGATGTTTACAATAGTTATAAAGACGCAAAGGAAGTAACTAGAAGAAGAATATATCTTGAAACTTTGAGAGATGTCCTTGAAGGAAAAAATAAAATTATTATAGATGATGCTGGTGGACAAGGCGTAGTACCTTATCTACCCCTAAATGAATTAATAAAAGGAAGTAGTAACTAATGAAATTTAGTTTGAGAAATATAATTGTTATCCTTTTACTATTTATCGGCTTCCTAACATTGACTGGAGCTTTTTTTATAGTTAACGAAACCAAACAAGCAATTGTCTTACAATTTGGTGACCCAAGAAAAGTAATTACAGAGCCTGGTTTACAATTTAAGATTCCTTTTATTCAAGATGCAGTGTTTTTAGATTCTAGACTACTAAATATTGATCCACAACCTGAAGAAATGATTTTATCTGATCAAAAAAGAATAATAGTAGACTCTTTTGCAAGATATAAAATTGTTAACCCTCTTAAATTTTTTCAAACTGTTAGAAATGAAGCTACATTTTCAGATAGGTTTGGTAGAATTATAAACGCTTCTGTTAGAGGTGTAATAGCTCAATATTCTCTTACAGCTCTCTTAAGTGATCAGAGAATAGGTATTATGAATGAAATCCAGGCTCAAATATTAGTGAATGAAAACTCCTATGGAGTTGAAATCATTGATATAAGGATTGGAAGAACTGACTTAACGGAACAAGTTTCAAATAATGTATATCAACGTATGAGATCTGAGAGAGAAAAAGAAGCTAATCTTTTAAGAGCTGAGGGTGAAGAGTTATCTAAAGAAATTGTTGCATCAGCTGATAGACAACAAACAGTTATCATAGCTGGAGCTGAAAGAACCTCATCTATACTTAGAGGTGAAGGAGATGCGGAAAAAAATACGATACTAGCTAATGCATACGGTCTTGACGAAGAATTCTTTGATTTTTTAAGAACAATGCAGGCTTGTAAAGACACCTTTGGAGATACAGAAATGGCAATGGTTATCGCTCCAGGTCAGGTATGTGAAAAGTTTTTTGGAGAAATTGAAATAGCTAATTAATGTTAAAGCTTCTACTTTTGGGTATAGGCTTACTTCTTTTTTTTGAGGGAATTCTATATTTTTTTTTAGCTGGGAACTTAAACGCTTTACTTGATAAATTACATAAGGTTGATCCTCAAAATATAAAGACTATATCATTAATAATGATCATAATTGGTGCGTGCCTTATTTATTTCACTTTCAGTTTTTATGGAGAATTTTAATGAAAAATACAATTTCAAGTTTAGTTTTTTTATTTTTTTTTATCAATACAAATTTAGTTCAGGCTCTTCCAAGTAGTTTTGCTGATTTAGTAGAGACTTTATCTCCAGCTGTAGTTAGTATTGCATCAACTACTATTGTAAAAAACACTAATCAACAAAAAGAAATGCCTCAATTTCCTGAAGGATCTCCGTTTGATGAATTTTTCAAAGAATATTTTGATAATGAGAGAAGAAACTCACCATCTCAAAGACCGATGACTGGACTTGGATCAGGTTTCATTATTGATAGAACTGGGATTATAGTAACTAATAATCATGTTATTGAAGGTGCATACGAAATTACTGTCATTATGTCAGATCAAAGCGAGTTTACAGCTGAACTATTAGGTCGAGATCCGAAGGCTGACCTGGCAGTTTTAAAAATTGATCCAGGATCAACTGAACTTAAATCAGTTAACTGGGGAGACTCAGAGGCAATGAGAGTAGGTGATTGGTCAATAGCTATTGGTAACCCTCTTGGTCTTGGTGGAACTGTAACAGCTGGTATTATTTCTGCAATATCAAGAGATATTGGCAGCGGACCATATGTAAAGTTTTTACAAACTGATGCGTCAATCAACAGAGGTAACTCTGGAGGCCCTCTTTTTAATATTGATGGAGAAGTTATCGGTATTAATTCTGCAATAATATCACAAACAGGAGGAAGTATAGGTTTAGGCTTTGCCATTCCATCAAACAGTGCAAAAAAAATTGTTCAACAACTAAAAGATTTTGGAAGAACAAAGAGAGGGTGGCTTGGAGTACAAATTCAACCTGTTTCAAAAGATTTTGCTGAAAGTTTAGGTCTTGAAGATGAAAAAGGTGCATTTGTCTCTAGTGTTAATCCAAAAGGACCCTCAAAAGAAGCTGGTATAGAAGCTGGTGATATAATTTTAAGATTTAATGAAATCGATATTATCAAGATGACTGACCTTCCAAGAGTTGTAGCTGAGTCTGATGTTGGTTCTGTTGCAAATGTAGAAATTTGGCGTAAAAATAAAAAAATTATTATTCAAGTTGAACTTGGGGAATTGCCAGAACAAACTTTTACTAAAAAAAATCTCCAAAATAAAGAAAAAAAAATTGAAGAAAGTTTTGTTAAATCTCTTGGTATCACTATTACCAAAACTAAAGATTCAAAAGGAGTTCTAGTTAATAAGATTAATTCTGAAACTGTTAATTTGGTAAAGGGAGATATAATTTTAGAAGTAAATAGAGAGATAGTTAATTCAATAAAGTCATTATTATCAATCGTTGATAAGTACAAAGAAACAGGAAGATCGTCTCTATTATTAAAAATTCAAAGAGGTGAGGAGACTAGCTGGGTAACAATAAAGTTTATTATTAATTGATAAAAACTGTTTTTGTTATAGCTGGCCCAACAGCTGCTGGAAAATCCAAATTTTCTTTAGATCTTGCAAAAAAATTAAATGGAATAATAATTAATTCAGATAGCATGCAAGTCTATAAGAATTTAAGTATCTTAACAGCACGGCCAACAACAGAAGAAATGAATAATGTTGAACATTCCTTATATGGTTATGTTGATGGTGGTAAAAGATATAATGTTGAAAAATGGTGTAGGGATGCTTCTAAAGTTATTGAAGAAAGTTTTGAAAAAAACACTACTCCTATTTTAGTTGGAGGAACTGGATTGTATATAAATACTTTAATCAATGGTATAATTAATATTCCTTCTATACCTGAGGAAATAAAAATTGAGTCAGAAAAAATTTTAACAAAATTTGGCAAAGATTTTCTTATTAATCAAATAAAAAACATAGATCCAGATTCACTGAACGAAATTAATATAAATGATAATGTTCGATTGAGAAGAATTTGGGAAGTTTTTGAAACTACTGGGAAAAAATTTAGTGAATGGAAATTAAATGAAAATAAATCATTTATTAAAAATTATAATTTTAAATTAATATTATTTTTACCTGATCGAAAGAAAAATTATGAGATAGTTAATTCTAGATTTATTAAAATGATTAATAGAGGTGCAATAGAAGAGGTTAAAAATTTATTAGGTGAAAATCTAAATGAATCTTTGCCCGTAATGAGAGCTCATGGAGTTCCAGAAATTAAAAAATATTTAGAAAATGAAACCACTTTAGAAGAATGTATTGTGAAAGGACAACAGGTCACTAGAAATTATGTTAAACGACAACATACCTGGTGGAATTCATCAAAATTAGAAATTTTTCACAAATTTGATAAATTTCCGGATGAAATTGATATAAATGCAGTTAAATTTGAGTGATTTTAAAGTAATTTATTGATTTTATTTTATCCACAGCCTATGAGATCATGGCAATGAAACAAGAAATGACAGGCGCTGAAATAGTATTACAATCACTTGTAGATCAAGGAGTTGAGGTGGTCTTTGGTTACCCAGGTGGTGCTGTTTTACCCATATATGATACCTTGTTTAAACAAAATTCCATTAAGCATATTTTAGTAAGACAAGAAGGCGGAGCAATACATGCTGCAGAAGGTTATGCTCGCTCAACTGGTAAAGTTGGTGTTGTGTTAGTTACATCGGGGCCTGGAGCAACAAATGTTGTTACTGGATTAACAGATGCCTTGATGGATAGCATACCAATCGTGTGTATTACTGGTCAAGTACCCCAACATTTAATTGGTAGTGATGCATTTCAAGAGTGTGATACAACAGGTATAACTAGACCTTGCACTAAACATAATTATCTTGTTAAAGATCCTAATAAACTCTCTCCTGTTTTTCATGAAGCATTTGCAATTGCTCAAAACGGAAGACCAGGCCCTGTCTTAATAGATATTCCTAAAGATGTACAATTTGCAAATGGAAATTACACAAAAAAAGAAAATATAATTATACCATCTCACAGATTATTTGAGCCAAAAATATTTAATAATAATGAAAAAATAAATGAAGTAGTTGACTTAATTTCTAAAGCTAAAAAACCTATTTTTTATATAGGTGGTGGTTGTATTAATTCTGGTTCCAAAGCCTCTGAACTAGTTACACAATTTGTTGAAATGACAGGAGCACCTGCTACCATGACGCTTATGGGCCTTGGCGTTTTAGGATCTTCGCATCAAAACTCTCTTGGAATGCTTGGAATGCACGGGATGTACGAAGCAAATATGGCAATGCATGATTGTGATATAATGATTAATATTGGCGCACGTTTTGATGATAGAGTTACAGGAAGATTAGACGCATTTTCTCCAAATTCAAAAAAAATTCATATTGATATCGATGAAAGCAATATTAATAAAACGATAAATGTAGATGTTCCAGTGGTTGGTGATGTGACGAATGTTTTGACAGAAATTATTAAGATATGGAAGAAAAAAAATTTAAAAATAAATCAAACAGACATTAAATTATGGTGGGATCAAATTAATAATTGGAAAAAAATAGATTGTTTACATTTTATAAATAATGAAAAAGAAATTAAGCCTCAATATGCAATTCAAAGATTATATGAATTAACTAAAAATAAAAAAACATTTATTACTACTGAGGTAGGACAACATCAGATGTGGGCTGCACAATATTATAAATTTGAAAAACCAAATAGATGGCTTACTTCAGGTGGTTTAGGGACAATGGGTTATGGATTTCCAGCTGCTATAGGTGCGCAAATTGCAAATCCAGATGCTCTAGTTGTAGATATTGCTGGAGATGCATCAATTTTAATGAATATTCAAGAAATGAGTACTGCTGTTCAATATAGACTGCCTGTTAAAATTTTTATCCTTAACAATGAATATATGGGAATGGTAAGACAATGGCAGGAACTTTTACATGGTGGTCGATATTCTGAAAGCTATACTGATAGTTTACCAGATTTTGTTAAACTAGCAGAAAGTTATAAAGCAGTTGGTTTACGTGCAAAAAAACCAGAAGACTTAGATAATGTTATTAATGAAATGATTAATACTGATAAAACAGTTATTGCAGACATATGGGTAAGCAAGGAAGAGAACTGTTTCCCTATGATACAGAGTGGTTCTGCTCATAATGAGATGGTTCTAAGTAAAGATCAAAAACAAGATAGGGAAGCTGCAGAAAAAGGGAAAGTTTTAGTGTAATGAATAAATCTGTATACGACTCTCCAGATAATACTTCAGTATCAAGAAGGCATATATTAACAGTATTAGTTGATAATGAACCTGGTGTTTTAGCTAGAGTTATCGGAATGTTTTCTGGAAGAGGATATAATATTGAAAGTTTGAATGTTGCAGAAGTTAGTAATGATGAACATTTATCAAGAATAACTATTGTTACTGAAGGAACATTAGAGGTTGTATCACAAATAGAAAAACAACTTCTTAGAATTGTCCCTGTTCATAGTGTGTATAACTTAGATGAAGAAGGAAGTGCAGTTGAGGCTGAAGTAGCTTTAGTTAATATTGATTTAAATGAAAAAAATAAAAAAAAGATTTATGAAATTTGCGATTTTTACCGTGCAAGAAAGATTGAAAATGAAAATAATTCAATAATTTTTGAAATTGCAGGAGCATCAGAGAGAATTAATCGATTTATTAAAGAAATAAATCAAATAACTAGAATTGACATTGTTAGGAGTGGGCCAGTTGCAATATCAACACATAAAAATACTAAGGAGGAATAATGAGAGTATATTATGACAGAGATGCAGATCTAAATTTAATTAAAAATAAAAAAATAGTAATAGTTGGTTATGGTAGTCAAGGTCATGCACATGCTATGAACCTTAGAGACTCTGGTATTGAGAATGTAGCAATAGCACTTCGTGAAGGATCTCCTACAAGAGAAAAAGCAAAAAAAGCAAATTTTGATGTCATGACACCAACTGAAGCTTCTAACTGGGCCGATATTATAATGATGTTAACTCCTGATGAACTTCAGCAAGAAATTTACAACAATGAAATTGCACCTAACATTAAAGAGGGTACAGCTCTTGCTTTTGCTCATGGTTTAAATATTCATTTTGACTTAATTCAACCGGTAGAAGGTGTTGATGTAATAATGATTGCTCCAAAAGGTCCAGGTCACACTGTTCGTGCAGAGTATGAGAGAGGTGCTGGTGTCCCGTGTTTAGTTGCAGTAGATAAAAATCCATCAGGTAATGCTTTAGAGATTGCAATTGCTTATGCTTCAGGTGTTGGTGGAGGAAGAGCCGGAATAATCGAAACTACTTTCAAGGAAGAATGTGAAACTGATTTATTTGGTGAGCAATCTGTGCTTTGTGGAGGGCTTACTCATTTAATAACCGCAGGTTATGAAACTTTAGTTGAAGCAGGTTATGCTCCAGAAATGGCATACTTTGAATGTTTGCATGAGGTAAAGTTAATTGTTGATTTACTCTATGAAGGCGGAATGGCTAATATGCGTTACTCTATATCTAATACAGCAGAATATGGTGACTACTCAAGAGGTCCAAGATTAATTACTGATGACACTAAAAAAGAAATGAAAAAAATTCTTGCAGAAATTCAATCCGGTCAGTTTACTAAAGAATGGATGGATGAGCACAAGAGTGGGCAAACAAAATTTAAATTAATGAGAAAGCAACAATCAGAACATTCAATTGAGGCTGTAGGTGAAAAACTAAGAACTTTGATGCCTTGGATAGCTGAAAGCAAAATGGTAGATAAATCAAAGAACTAAAAATGCAGAGTATCTTTGGTTAAAAAGTCATTAATTTTAAACTATTAAATATTAGTATATAAGTATTCAAAATGAGTGATAGAGTATATATTTTTGACACAACACTGAGAGATGGAGAGCAATCTCCTGGTGCAACTATGAATCTTGATGAAAAGATGCAAATTGCTCAACTTTTGGAAGAAATGCAAGTTGATATTATTGAGGCAGGTTTTCCAATTGCTTCAAATGGAGATTTTGAAGCTGTCTCAGAAATTAGTAAAAATATAAAAAACTCAACAATTGCTGGTCTTGCTCGAGCAAAAATTTCGGATATTGATAGAGCATGGGAAGCAGTAAAACATGCTAAGTCGCCGAGAATTCATACTTTTATAGCCACTAGTCCTATTCATATGAAATTTAAACTAATGAAAACTGAAGAAGAGGTTTTAGAGTTAATTAAATATACTGTAACTCATGCTAGAAATTTATGTGATAATATTGAATGGAGCTGTGAGGATGGAGGAAGATCTGATCTAGACTTTCTTTACAGATGTATTGAGCTTGCTATTTCATCTGGTGCTTCGACAATAAATATTCCTGATACAGTTGGATTTACTTTACCTTCAGAGTTTGGTTCAATTTTTAAGTTTGTAAGAAATAATGTGCCTAATATAGATAAAGCAATATTATCAACACATACTCATAATGATCTTGGATTAGCAGTTGCTAACAGCGTATCTGCAATACAAGAGGGTGCAAGACAGGTTGAGTGTACAATTAATGGACTTGGAGAAAGAGCAGGTAATGCAGCTTTAGAAGAAGTAGTAATGACTCTAAAAGTAAAAAAAGATTTAATTCCATTTCACACAAATGTTAAGTCAGAATTCATTACAAAAGCATCAAGATTGGTATCGTCAATTACTGGTTTTACTGTTCAGCCTAATAAGGCAATAGTGGGAGCTAATGCTTTTGCGCATGAAGCAGGTATTCATCAAGATGGTATGTTAAAGAATGCAGAAACATATGAAATTATGACACCAGAGTCTGTTGGTCTTAACAAATCTTCATTAGTCTTGGGAAAGCATTCTGGAAAACATGCTTTCTCTGAAAAATTAAAAGAATTAGGATATGATTTTGGTGATAACACTTTAATGGAGCTTTTTGGACGCTTTAAAGATTTGGCTGATAAGAAAAAAGAAATATTTGAAGAAGATTTAATAGCCTTAGCAGGTGAGAGAACACTGACATATGATGAACATATTAAATTTGTATCATTAGAAGTTAATGCAGGCTCTTTATTAAAGCATGAAGCTAAATTAAATTTAATTATGGATGATAAAAAAAAGCAGAATATAAGCCAAGGTAATGGTCCAGTAGATGCTACATTTAATGCTATTAAAGAAATAACTAAAACAGATTTTCGTCTAAAATTATTTCAGGTTCATGCTATTACTGCAGGAACTGATGCTCAAGGTGAGGTAACAGTTCGCTTGGAGGATGATGATTTATCATCACAAGCAAAAGGAAGTGATCCAGATATTATAGTTGCATCAGCAAAAGCCTATATAAGTGCTTTAAACAGGTTGGTATTTAAAAAAACTAAATCGATTGTAAAAAAGTCTGCCGAAATCAAAATAGAAGGGGTATAAAAGAATATGTTTATAGATAAATTTTTTAGTATGTTTTCAAAAGATATGGCTATTGATTTAGGAACTGCTAACACTTTAGTTTATGTTAAAGGAGAGGGTGTTGTATTAAATGAACCTTCAGTTGTAGCCACTATTCAAAATCAAGGAGGTACACAGGTTTTAGCTGTTGGAAATGAAGCTAAACAAATGCTTGGGAGAACGCCTGGAAAAATACAAGCAATAAGACCTATGAAAGATGGAGTCATTGCTGATTTTGAAGTTGCTGAACAAATGATTAAAAGTTTTATCAAAAAAGTTCATAGCGGTAGAACTCTCTCCAATCCTCAAATAGTTATATGTGTTCCAACTGGTGCTACTAATGTTGAAAGAAGAGCGATTCGAGAATCTGCCGATGCTGCAGGAGCTAGAAGAGTATTCCTTATTGAAGAACCAGTAGCTGCAGCAATTGGTGCAGGTCTTCCAGTAGCAGAACCAACAGGTTCGATGATTGTGGATATTGGTGGTGGTACTACAGAAGTAGCTGTTTTATCTCTTGGCGGAGTTGTGCATGCGACTTCAGTTAGATCAGCAGGTGATAAATTTGATGAGGCGATTATTGAATATATGCGCACATCACACAAGTTAGCTATTGGTGAAACGACAGCAGAGCGTATGAAAAAAGAAATAGGATCAGCTTCTCCTCCTGAAGATGGAGATGGTAAATCTATGAATGTTAAAGGAAGAGATTTAATAACTGGCTTACCAAAAGAATTAGCTATTTCACAAAGACAAATTTCTGAAGCACTAGCCGAGCCAGTTGCTCAAATAATAGACACAATTAAAAGAGCTTTGGAGCAAACTCCAGCAGAACTTTCTGCAGATATCGTTGAAAGAGGTATTATGATGACAGGAGGAGGATCTCTACTTGGAAATTTAGATAAAGTTTTAAGAAGAGCAACAAGCCTCCCAGTTTCAATAGCTGAAGATCCTTTATTATGCGTAGTTATGGGAACAGGTAAGGCTTTGGAAGAAAAATCTAAGCTTAGCGATGTATTTGCTTCCGATTAAATTTTATGGCTCTATCTTTTAAAGTTAAAGCAATATCACGATCAAATTTTTTTAAAAATTTATCTTTATCGATTATTTTTTTATTATCTTTTTTATTAATTTTTTTTTCTAAATCTGATTATTTCCTTGTTAACAAGTTTAAGGTGATTTCAAATAATTATATTCATCCGATTACTTCTTTTGTAGTAGCGCCTATAAATATAATATCTGGCATTAAAACACAATTTAATGAATTTAAAAATTTAAAAACTGAAAATACTATTCTTAAAGAAGAAATTATGCGATTGAAGAAATGGCAAACTTTAGCAATTCAAAATAGTTCGGAAAATAAAGTTTTTAAAAAATTACTTAATGCCACTGATAATAATTTAGCACTAGTTAAGACTGCTTCTCTTATAACTAAAAGTGCTTTTATGTTTTCTAAGATGATTAATATTAATGCAGGCCTTAAAGATGGTGTTATAAACAACATGGCAGTTGTTAATCATAGAGGATTAGTAGGGAGAACAGTCGATACTTCTATTAATAACTCTAGGGTTCTTTTGTTAACTGATCATAACTCATCTATTTCAGTAAAAACTATTTCAAATCAAAATTACTCACTTCTTCAAGGATCTGATGACGGCGTTCATTTGGTAAGTATATTTAATAAAGAGGATCAGTTACCTTCAATTGGTGATTTAGTTGTAACTAGTGGAAGTGCTCAAATTTTTCCATCTGATATTTTGGTAGGAAAAATTGTTAAAAAAACCAGATATAAATTTTATGTGTTACCTTTTGTTGATTTTAAAAATATTAATTACGTGCAAGTTGTTGAAAATAGATAATGTCACTAAAGCTACTTAGTAGTAAGACAATAATATATCACATCATACTTTTTATTTTATTTTGTATTAGTGTTAATCACTTTAATGATCTGAAGTTTATTAATTATGTAGCATATGTTTTTTTTCATTTAACATTAATTTATTTAGTATTTTATTATTTTAGTTTTATTCTTTTTTTTATTTTTTTTACTTATGGTGTTTTATTAGATTTTTTTTTAATAAATTATATTTCTCCTCACTTGATTTCTTTTTTATCATTTATTCTTTTATTTTATTTTACTAAAAAATATTTATTAAATTTTTCTTCAAATAAAATTTCATATATAATTTTTTTTAGCATACTTATCATGTTCATTGAGGAATCGTTGCTTGCAAAAATTCTATTTAACTACCCTTTTAAATTTGATGATTTAGGTTGGTTAATTATAACAACTATTGCTATTTTTTTACCTTCTCTATTGTTATTTTCTAGAATAGATAAGTTATAGTGTTTTATTCTGAGCAAAAAAAACAGGTTAGTACCTACAATAGAAGAACTTTTATTTTATTTCTTTTGAAGTTATCTTTATTTTCAACATTAGGGTGGAGATTGTACGATATACAGATTAAAAATTCATCAAAATATAAAACATTATCAAAAAAAAATCAGATTGATCTTGAAATTATTTTTCCAACCAGAGGAAAGATTTTTGATAGAAATAACAATATAATTGCAACAAATGAAAAAGTATTCGATTTATATTTAATTCCTGAAAATACAAAATCTATTAATAATACCTTAAATTCACTCTCAAAGTTTGTTGAAATAGATTTTGAAAAAAGAAGAAAAATTATTGATTTAAGCTCAAAAGTAAGAAAGTTTGAAAAAATTAAAATTTTTGAAAATATTACTTGGTCAGTCTTAGAAAAAGTAGAGTCAAATAAATATAGTTTACAAGGAATTTTTATCGCTGAAGACTACTTAAGAGTATATCCTTATAAAGAAATTTTTTCTCATTTACTTGGATACATAAGTAAACCTAATCAAAAAGAACTTTCTTTGCCTTTTATTTCCAAAATGCCAAATCTGGATATAGGAAAGGAAGGTTTAGAAAAATCTTATAACCCGACCCTTGTTGGTAAACCGGGTCAAAGAGAAATTGAGGTTAATTCAAATGGGAGAATAATAAGAGAAATTTCAAAAGTTGATAGCATCAAAGGGGATGAAATATTTTTATCTATTGATTTGAGATTACAAGAATATGCATACAATTTATTAAAATCTTATAAAGCTGGTTCCATAAATATCATTAATATTAAAACTGCTGAAATTTTATGTATGATATCAACACCAACATATGATCCTAATCAGATAGTTAAAAAACCTAATAAGTTATATTGGGAAAGTATTCTTGCTAACTCTTTATCCCCGCTTACAAATAGAAGTATACAAGGTCTATACTCTCCTGGATCAACTTTTAAAATGATAGTGGCAATTGCGGCACTAAAACATGGTTTAATAAATTCAAATACAACACATACTTGTAGAGGTAAAATTGAATTTGGAAATAGATTGTATCATTGTTGGAAAACTAATGGACATGGCAAAATGAATGTTACTGATGCTATTAAGCAATCCTGTGATGTATTCTTTTATGAAATATCTAAAAAAGTAGGAATAGACAAAATAGCTGAAGTGGCATTAGATTTTGGACTTGGTCAATCATATGATATCTCAATGCCTAATCAAAAAAAAGGTATTATTCCTAATAAATCTTGGAAAAAAAATAGAATGGATGAAAGTTGGTACCCTGGTGAGACACTTATTTCAGCTATTGGGCAAGGTTTTGTTTTAACTAATCCCTTACAGTTAGCCGTAATGACGTCAATTATAGCCTCTAATGGTAAAATGATTAAACCATCAATATTAAAAAATCAGAGATCAAATTTTAAAGTAAACACTAAATATTCCAATGAAATTAAAATAATTAAAGAAGCTATGTATAAAGTTGTTAACGAAAATAAAGGAACTGCTTACAAATCAAGATTAGAAGATGTAAAATTTGCAGGTAAAACCGGAACATCTCAAGTTAAACGAATTTCTTTATCTGAAAGAGAAAGTGATGATTTTCGAAAAAAAGAAAAAGAATGGAAAAGTAGAGACCATGCATTATTTGTTGGTTATATGCCTTTTGATAATCCTAAATTTGCAATATCAGTAGTTATTGAACACGGTGGCTCAGGGGCATCAACTGCTGCTCCAATTGCTAGTCAGATATTTAAGTACATTTATAATAATAAGATATGATTATAGAAAAAATCAAAAATTTAAATTATCTACTTATTTTTTTACTTATTCTTTTATCTTTTATAGGTGCCGCAGGACTATATTCAGCAGCTGAGGGTTCATATCAGCCCTGGACATCGAGACATTTAATAAGATTTTATATTTTTTTAATAATGGCAGTAATAATTAGTGTGATTGATATAAAAATTATTTATAAATACTCCTATCTATTATTTATTTTAAGTTTAGTTTTATTAATCTCAGTAGAAATTATTGGTGTACTTGGAAAAGGAGCTACACGATGGATAAAAATATTTGGTTTTAGTATTCAGCCATCTGAGCTTGTTAAGGTTACTATTATTTTAGCTTTAGCAAAATTTTATCATGATCTAAAATTTGAAAATATTAAAAAGATTAGTTTTTTATTTTTTCCTTTTTTAATATTAACTATTCCTTTCATATTTGTTGTGATTCAACCAGATTTAGGAACATCATTAAGTATTTTAATATTAGGTGTTTTTATTCTTTTTTTAACAGGCATTAGGTTGTGGAAATTTCTATTAGGTTTTACTGTAATAATAATCTCCATTCCTCTTTTTTTACGATTTATTAAACCATATCAGAGAGATAGAGTAATTTCATTTCTAGATCCAGAGTCAGATCCACTTGGCCAAGGCTATCAGCTTATTCAATCAAAAATAGCACTAGGATCAGGTGGAGGAACAGGTAAAGGTTTTTTACAGGGAACACAATCTTATCTTGAATACCTCCCAGAAAAACAAACTGACTTTATATTCACTCTTATTGGAGAAGAGTTTGGCTTTCTTGGAACTATATTTATAATTTTTCTTTTTATTTTATTAATCGGAGTTTGTTATTTTATTAGCATCAAATGCTTTCATGTTTTTGGAAGAATTATAGCTCTTGGAGTTGCGTCAAATATATTTATTTATGTTTTTATGAATATAGCTATGGTATCAGGGTTAATGCCCGTAGTTGGAATACCTTTACCTCTAATTTCTTATGGCGGATCAGTAATGTTATCAATAATGATATCCATAGGATTAGTACTAAACGTTGAACTCAATTATAATTTAAAAAAATTTAATAATGCTTAAAGTTATAAACTTACATAAAAATTTTGGAGGCTTAAAGGCAGTTAATAACGTTAATCTCAATGTACAAAAAGGCTCTATTACTGGTTTAATTGGACCAAATGGAGCTGGAAAAACTACCTTATTTAATACTATTGCTGGACTTTATGCACCCAATAATGGGGAAATTTTTTTAGAGGAAAAAAATATTGCTGGATTAAAACCTCATGAATTATTTAATATGGGTGTATTAAGAACTTTTCAGATAGCTCATGAATTTACATCTCTTACTGTTTTAGAAAATTTAATGATGGTTCCTGGGAATCAACGTGGTGAAAAATTAATGTATGCTTTATTTGCTGATCAATCAGTAAGGAAACAAGAAGAGAAAATAAGAGTTAAAGCGATTGAAGTTATTGATTTTCTAAATTTAACACATTTAACACAAGAGATAGCTGGAAATTTATCTGGTGGACAAAAAAAACTTCTAGAACTTGGTAGAACTATGATGGTTGATGCCCAATTAGTTTTATTAGATGAAGTTGGAGCTGGTGTTAATAGAACTCTTCTTAATGAAATTTCTGATGCTATATTAAGATTAAATAAAGAAAGAAATTATACTTTTTTTGTTATTGAACATGACATGGATTTAATAGAAAAAATTTGTGATCCTGTCATTGTAATGGCAGAGGGTAGCGTATTATTTGAAGGTAAATTTTCTGATGTCAAATCAAATGAAGATGTTATTGAGGCATATTTAGGTAGAGGGTTAAAAAATAAAAAATAATGATTAGTTTAGTTGGTAATAATTTAACAGCAGGATACGGTGGTGTGGATATTATTAAAAATATTACCTTAGAAGTCAAGCAAGGAGAAATTGCTGTTATTGTTGGACCAAATGGTGCAGGAAAATCAACAGCCATGAAAGCCTTATTAGGAATGCTAAAACTAACGGATGGATCGGTGAGTTTTGCTCAAGATGATATTTCTATAATGCTTCCTCAAGACCGTGTTAATTTAGGTATCGCTTTTGTCCCTCAGACACATAATGTTTTTACAGGAATGAGTGTGGAAGAAAATTTAGAGATGGGCGGATTTATTAGGAAAGATGAAATTAATCATACAATTGAAGATATTTATAATCTCTTTCCTGTTCTTAAAGAAAAAAGAAATCAAAATGCAGGTGAATTATCAGGTGGTCAACGTCAGCAAGTTGCTTTTGGAAGAGCTTTAATGACGAAACCCACGATTTTAATGTTAGATGAGCCAACTGCTGGCGTTTCCCCTATTGTTATGGATGAATTGTTCTCACGTATTATTGAAGTTGGTAAAACAGGTGTTGGAATTTTAATGGTTGAGCAAAATGCAAAACAAGCGCTTAACATTGCTGATAGAGGTTATGTTTTAGTTAATGGAAAAAACAGTAGAGAAGGCACGGGGCAAGAGTTACTTAATAATCCTGAAGTTAGAAAATCATTTTTAGGAGGTTAGTTTGATTGATTTTATTAATGCTATCGTTGTTCTTCTGAATTTTGTGATCATACCTGGATTAACGTATGGCTCTCAATTAGCTCTAGGAGCTTTGGGTGTAACATTTGTTTACGCTATATTAAGATTTGCTAATTTTGCTCATGGTGAACTCATGTCATTTGGAGCAATGATTACAATATTATTCACATGGTTTTTTCAGTCACAGAATATTGGCTTAGGTATCCTTCCAACAGCGCTACTAGCATTACCATTTGGAATATTAGCTACAATTGTTCTGGGTTTACTCTCTGATAAATTTGTTTTTAAATATTACCGAACACAAAAAAGTGTCCCGGTTGTATTAGCTATGGTTTCTATTGGTGTTATGTTTGTAGTCAATGCCATCATTAGGATTATCGTTGGCACCGAAGCTATTAAATTTTCTGATGGACAAAAATTCATCATGAAAGCAAAACAATTTAAAGTGATGACAGGATTAAATGAAGGATTGGCGTTAAAATCTTCTCAAGTTATTACTATTCTCATTACGATTGCACTATTAACATTTACTTTTTGGTTTTTGCAAAAAACGAAAACAGGAAAATCAATGCGTGCGTTTTCGGATAATGAAGATTTAGCTTTATTATCTGGGATCAATCCAGACCGTGTTGTTTTTATTACGTGGTTAATTGTAGGAACATTAGCTTGTGTTGCTGGAACGTTATATGGCTTGGATAAAAGTTATAAACCTATCATTTATTTAAATCTGGTATTACCGATATTTGCTTCTGCTATCGTTGGAGGGATAGGCAGTCCTTTTGGGGCAGTTGTAGGTGGGTATGTTATAGCTTTTTCAGAAATCATGGTCACTTATGCGTATAAAAAATTCTTTAAATATTTATTACCAGAGAATTTAGAACCATCGAGTCTGGTGCAACTACTTTCTACTGATTATAAATTTGCCGTCTCTTTTACCATTCTCGTCATTGTACTGTTAATTAGACCTTCAGGTATTTTCAGAGGAAAGGTTCTGTAATGAGATTTGATAAATATGAGTGGATTGCAATATCTATTATGGTGTTCTTATTTATTTTAGTTGGTTTTATTCAAGGATGGTCAGTCAGTTTAGTTATTCTTAATATGTGTATCATCTCTGCTATCATGACCATGGGTGTTAATATTTCATGGGGATATGCAGGTGTCATTAATTTTGGTGTAATGGGATTTTTAGCGATGGGGGGGTTAGCAGCCGTGTTGGTATCGTATCCACCTGTCAAAGAAGCCTGGCACGTTGGTGGATCAGGACTTGGTATTAGTTTTGTTTTATTAATAGCATTAGTAACAGCTGTATATTTTATTACCAAATTAATAGAAAAAAAATCACATAAATATTGGTTAAACGGTTCGGTAATTTTCTTTGGCTTAATCATCATTCGATATTTTTTTCTTAATGCGACAGATAGAATTGAAGAAGTTGATCCAGCTTTAGCGGGATTTTTGGGTGGAGCTAATTTACCTATCATCTTTTCATGGGTTGTAGGAGGTTTTTTTGCCGGTGGGGTTGCCTTTGTTATTGGAAAAGTAGCACTTGGATTACGCTCTGATTATTTAGCAATCGTCACACTTGGTATCTCCGAGATTGTTGTTAGTGTTCTAAAACATGAAGAGTGGCTATCTAGAGGTGTTAAAAATGTTATTGGCCTTAAAAGACCTGTGCCGTATGAGATTAATCTCCAAGTTTCTGATTGGTTTATCACTATGGTGACTTGGTTTAACTCATCAAAACTCAATCAAATTATAGATCCTGATCAAAAGCAACAAATACTAAATAATTTAATAATTGATAGCTCCAGTTTATTTGTGAAACTAAATTATGCGATATTATTTTTCACTGTCATGATTGTTATTTATTATTTTGCTAATAAAGCGCAAATATCTCCTTGGGGGCGTATGATGCGCGCTATTCGCGATAATGAAGTCTCAGCGAATGCGATGGGAAAAGATATTGTGAAACAACATTTAATTATCTTTGTGATTGGTGCAGCGATAGTAGGCGTAGCAGGGGCAATGCTTGTAACCTTAGATGGTTTATTTACACCATCTGGATACAGACCACTTCGTTTTACCTTTATTATTTGGATTATGGTTATTGTGGGGGGGAGTGGAAACAATCTTGGCGCTATTTTCGGAGGATTTGTTATTTGGTTTTCCTGGATTGAAGTAGCACCCATAACAACATTTTTAATTAATCTCTTTACTTCTGGATTAGATTCACAAAATGCTATTCGTTTACATTTATTGGATAGTGTCCCGTATTTCAGGTATTTATTGATGGGAATGGTCTTATTACTTATTTTACGATACCGACCTAAAGGAATTATTCCAGAAAAAATTAGGCATTCATAATCCTGTTAATTATGAGAAAAGATTTAAAAATAGGTACTAATTACAGTGGCATTTTTCATTATGATAAAGAAAAACCAATTAGTCTAGAAGACTGGTTTAAAGAAATATCACAATCAAAAATTTTTGATTATGTTGATAAAACACCTCCTAAAGATCAATTCAATTTATATAAAAAACTCTCAGAGAAATACGATTTACCTATTCTTTCTAGTGGTTGGTTTTATGTTTTGGGTAAAGAAGAGGATTTCATATTTGATAATTTAAAAATGGGTGCAGATATAGGAACTAAATACCATAATGTTCAAATTATTAATAATCACGCAGATGGACACCAAGTATCAGATCAAGAAGTTGCTAATATATATATGAGGGCTGCAGAATACGGTGAAAAAGTAGGTTGTCTTCCATGTTTTGAAATTCACATTAATATGTGGTCTGAGGATTTTTTACGCATTAATTCAGTTGCAAAAATAGTACAAGATCAGGGTTATACTTTTCGTATGACTTTAGATCATTCTCATATTATTTTTAAAATGAATAATGAAGAAGAGATGAATAGGTTTGGGTTAGCACAACAATTAAAAGAAAACAATATTATCCTAGACCCTTTTACAGAAGGAAATATTGCTCAACATTGGATTGATGAAGGATATGTTTGGTTAATGCATGCAAGATCAGCAGTACCCAATAATCCAAAAAATACTAGAGCAAAAAATGAAGATGGATCTTTTGGAAGAGGTGTTCAATATCCTTTTATAAAACCTTTTGAAGGTCAGTATCATACCTATTGGAATGAAGAAAAATTAGAGCCTTGGAAAGAAGTGATGAGGAGAGTAATTAAAAATCATTACACAGCTGATAATAGTTTTCTTGAGTGTATATCTACAGAATTTATTTCTTCACCAGATTATGGAGGAGGATCAACTTATTCACTTTTTGAAAATGCTTGTGCTTGTGCACAGTGGATTCGAAATGATATAATTAAGATAAATCAATTAGGAGAAAAAAAATGAAAGTTAAAGCTGCAATTGCATTAGAAAAAGCTCAACCATTAGTAATTGATAATATAGATTTAGAGGGGCCTAAAGTAGGTGAAGTACTTGTTGAAATTAAATCAACAGGAGTTTGTCACACAGATGCTTACACAATGTCTGGAAAAGATCCCGAAGGTATATTCCCTTCTATTTTAGGTCACGAAGGAGCGGGTGTAGTTGTTGAAGTTGGGGAAGGGGTAACATCATTAAAGAAAGATGATCATGTTATTCCATTATACACTCCTGAATGCAGAAACTGTAAATTTTGTCTCTCAGGTAAAACGAATTTATGTCAAGCCATAAGGGAAACGCAAGGAAAAGGATTAATGCCAGACGGAACCAGTCGTCTTTCTTATAATGGAAAACCTCTTTTTCATTATATGGGTACATCTACATTTGCAAACTTCGCAGTTGTTCCTGAAATTGCACTTGCCAAAATTAGAGAAGACGCACCTTTTAATAAGGTTTGCTATATTGGTTGTGGTGTTACAACTGGGCTTGGAGCGGTGATAAATACAGCAAAAATGGAAGAGGGAGCAACTGCAGTTATCTTTGGTTTAGGAGGAATTGGCTTAAATGTTTTACAAGGTTGTAGAATGGTTAATGCCAAAGTTATTGTAGGAATTGATTTTAATTCAGATAGAGAAGAAATGGGAAGAAAATTTGGGATGACACATTTTTTAAACCCTAGAGATTATGAAGGTAATAAGCTTCAAGATAAAATAATTGAATTAACTGATGGAGGGGCAGACTATAGTTTTGAATGTATTGGCAATGTGGATGTAATGCGTCAAGCATTAGAATGCTGTCATAAAGGCTGGGGTGAATCAATCATCATTGGAGTTGCAGGATCTGGTCAAGAAATAGCAACACGCCCTTTTCAATTAGTTACTGGTAGAGTTTGGAAAGGAACTGCTTTTGGAGGAGCAAAAGGGAGAACAGATGTGCCGAAAATTGTAGATTGGTATATGGATAAAAAAATCAATATAGATGATTTGATTACTCATGAATTTCCTTTAGAAGAAATTAATACTGCTTTCGATTTAATGCATGAAGGAAAGTCTATTAGAAGTGTAATTAATTTTTAAATATGAAATTAATAGAGAAGCATCGTTCCTTTAAAGGCTATCAAGAAGTTTATAGTCATCAGTCTAAAATAACAAAGTGTGATATGCAGTTTGCATTATACACTCCTGATAATTGTATTGATGTTCCAGTCTTATATTTTTTGAGTGGCATTACATGTACTGAGCAAAATTTTATTCAAAAATCTGGTTTTCAAGAGTTTGCATCAAAAAATCAAATAGCTGTCATTGTTCCAGATACCAGTCCAAGAGGTGAAAATATTCCTGATGATGAGGATTATAAACTTGGTTGTGGGGCAGGTTTTTATCTTAATGCTACTCAAGAACCTTGGTCGCAAAATTATCATATGTATGATTATATTACCAAGGAGTTACCTGATATCATTGGCAACAATTATAAATTTAGTAATTCTAAAGTAGGTATATTTGGTCACTCTATGGGCGGTGGCGGGGCTATACAATGTGCTTTAAAGAATGATCTATATAAGACTGTATCAGCTTTTTCGCCAATATGCTCTCTTCATAAAAGTTCTTTTGCAAAAGATATGTTTGCTAATTATCTCGATAATAATCAAGAAGAATTAAATCTTTATGATCCTATAATGTTAGTTAGGCAATCTAAAAAGAAATTTACTAATATAAAAATTGATGTTGGTCTAGATGATGAATTTTTAAAAGAACTATACCTTGATGATTTTGAGGAAGCTTGTAATTCAGTAAATCAAAAATTATCTTTAAATAAACATCAAGGATATGATCATGGTTATTATTTTATTCATTCATTTATAGAACAGCATATAAAATACCATGCTTCTAGTCTAAAAAATATTTAATTTAATTTTTCCCTATAAGCCCAAGCCCAAGGTTGAAGGCGCCCACTCAAAAACCATTTTTTATGAAATAAAAAACCCCAGTATAAAACTGAGGTTTTATTTAGTTAACTATTTTTTATTAAAGTGCGCCAATAGTAACAAATCCGCCACCAGAAACTTCAAGTTCCTTAAATGCACCGGCTGCATCACCAAATACATTAAACTCAACATCAGTTGCGCCTTGGTAATCAATATCTTTACCATCTGCTAACATTTGCAGACCGTAAGATAATTGACCTGGATTAATAATTATTCCAGGGGCATTAGATACTTTGAGAATATTTGATAGGATTGATTTTCTATCAGCTGAACCACCTGCTTGAATTGCAAGAGCAATAATAGCAGCGGCATCATAAGACTCTCCTACGTAAGGAGCAGATCCATCCATACCGTTTGCAGCAGCAAGTTCACCAAATTTGGCAGAACCTTTTGAAATTGCACCTGGCATAGAACCAAATGAGCCTTCAAGGTCAGCACCAATATTATCAACAATTGATTGACCAATCATACCATCAGATAGAACAAAAAGATCAAACGCACCAGAATCAAGAGATGCTTCGATCATACCTTTTCCACCATCATCAATATAACCAATAACTAAAAGAGCATCACCACCAGCAGATGCTAAAACACCTACTTCTGATGAATAATCAGCTTTACCATCTTCGTGAGAAGCAGAAGCAGTAATTGTTCCACCACCAGCAGCAAAAGAAGCTTCAAATACTTCAGCTAGACCTTTACCATAGTCATTGTTAGTGTAAGTTACAGCAATACTTTCAATGCCTCTTTTAAGAGCAAGGTTAGCTAAAACTTTACCACCCATTGCATCAGAAGGAGCAGTTCTCCAGAATGTACCATTATCAGCAACTTTACTCAAACCAGGTGAAGTTGCAGAAGGAGATACCATTAGTACTCCGTTAGGAACAGCTACATTGGCATTGATAGCTCCAGTAACACCAGAACAGTCAGCACCCATTATTGCAGCAACACCGTCAGCAACCATTTGCTCAGCAGCAGCAGTAGCAGCAGCAGAGTCAACACAAGTTGAGTCAGCTTCCATAATTGTTAACGTCTCTCCATCTAAAAGATTTCCAGAATTAGATGCTTCTAAAAAAGCTAATCTAGCTCCATCTCTCATAGCAGGAGTTAAAGATTCAATTGGTCCTGTAAAACCAAGAATAATACCCACTTTAATTTCAGCTAAAGCAACAGTTGTAATCGAAGACAAACTGATGATAGCCGCAACTAGTAATTTTTTCATATTTCCTCCGAGAAATTATAATTTTTTTTATATAGATCAAATCAATTCCAAGGTACAGAAATCAATGATATTGAATTAGTTAAATTAGTAAAAAATACCAAAAAATGGAAGAATTTTATACAAATACGGTGGTTATTGGGGCTGGAGTTGTAGGTTTAGCTATTGCTAAAGCAATTAGTGAAAAAAACAATGAAGTTATTATTTTAGAAAAAGAAGATAAAATTGGACAAATAACGAGTTCTAGAAACTCTGGAGTTATTCATGCAGGCATTTATTATCAATCGCATACTTTAAAATCTAAGTTTTGCGTTGAAGGAAATCAATTACTTTATTCTTATGCTAAAAAATTTAATGTCCCTTATATTAATACAAAAAAATTAATTGTAGCTAATGATGAATCACAAATAGAACAAGTATTTGAAATAAAAAATCAAGCTGAATTAAATGGTGTTGAAAATTTAGAAATTTTAGATGAAAAACAAATTAAAATATTAGAGCCATTAATTAAATCTTCTGGAGGTTTATTAGTTCCCTCTACTGGTATAATCGATCAACATACGTTGATGCAATCCTACCTTGGTGAGTTTGAAAATAATGGAGGTATGGTTTCTTATAGTTCAGAAGTAAAAAAAATATTTTCTAAAAATAAAAAATTTGAAATTGTAGTTGAGGATAAACAACATAATCAAACCGTTATTATTTGTGATTACTTAATTAATGCTGCTGGCATATTTTCTTCTGATATTGCTAACTGTATTGATGGTCTTGATAAAAAATATGTACCCATTACATATCTAGCCAAAGGAAATTATTTTTCTTTAAATAAAAAACTTCCTATCAATCATTTAATTTATCCTATTCCAGAAAAAATAAGTCTCGGTATTCATTTAACTTTAGAAATAGATAATTCTGTTAAATTTGGTCCAGATGCTGAATGGGTTGATGATCCCTATGATTATTCTGTGAACGAGAGGTTAAAGACAAAGTTTTATCATTCAATAAAAAACTATTTACCAGATATTGAAGAAAGTATGTTATTCCCTGCCTATTCAGGGTTACGACCAATTAATAGTAAAGATGATAAGACAAAGCGAGACTTTACAATTAGTACTGTTGAAAACCATAAAATAGAAAATTTAATTAATTTATATGGTATAGAATCTCCAGGCTTAACATCTTCATTAGCAATAGCTAAATATGTTACGGAAAGATTGTAAATGACAATTGGAATTTTAGGTGGAGGAGTTTGGGGAAGCGCTCTAGCAAAACTTTTTAGTGATCAAGAAGTATTAATTTATACAAGAGATAAAAAAACGATGAGCTCTATTAATAATCATCATTTTAATCCTAAATTAAAATATGTCATATTTAATGATAATGTTAAAGCTACAGATGATTTAGAAGAAATTAGCAAAAAAAAATTAATTTTTATTGCTCTCCCTAGTCAAAAAATACGTGAGGTATTATCACAATCATATTTTAATAATATAAATGCTGATATAATTATCGCCTCTAAAGGGATTGAGATTACTTCGTCTTTATTTTTATCTCAAGTAGTAGAAAATTTAATTAAGCCAAATTCATTAAGTATTTTATCAGGCCCATGTTTCTCAGATGAGGTAGCACAGGATCTGCCAACAGCAGCAACTTTTGCCTCTTCTAATTTTCAAGTATTTGAAAAGGTATCTAAAATGATAAGTGATAAGAGATTCCGTATTTACTATTCAGAAGATATAATAGGTTGTCAAATTGGCGGCGCTTTAAAGAATATTTATGCTATTGCTGCAGGCATTTCAGATGGTTTAAATTTAGGCGAAAACGCAAGAAGTGCGCTGATTACTCGATCTTTTGTAGAAATATCAAGATTTGCAATGTTTTTTAATGCAAAAAAAGAAACAATTTTTGGCTTATCTGGTTTAGGTGATTTAATGTTAACTTGTAATTCTGCTAAATCTAGAAATACTAATTTTGGTATTAAAATTGCGAATATCAAGCACGAAAATTTTGAGAAAGAACTTGATAAAAATGCGATTACAGAAGGCTATTATACTGCCAAAGCAACCATAAAAATTGCATCAGAAAATAATATTGATATGCCAATTTTAGAGTCTGTTTTTAATATTCTATATAATGAATTTAATATAGAAGACGAAATTAATAAATTAATGGCAAGACCACTAACAATAGAAAACTAAATAATATAAATGAACCTAGATACTGATTTAGTGAGTAATATTCGCGTTAATCTTAGCGCTATTGAAAGAAGAACCTCTACATTAACGAAAAGACGTTCAGTCAAAAAAGAATATCAAGCTGCCTGGCTTCTTAAAGCAATTTCTTTAATTGATTTAACAACGTTAAGTGGTGACGATACTGCAGGTAAAGTAGAACGTTTATGTGAAAAAGCTAAAAGACCAATCTCTTCTGATCTTCTGCATCTATTAGGTTTGAAACAAGGTGATGTACAAGTTGGTGCAGTATGTGTTTATCATCATCTAATTAAAGAGGCTAAAAAAAATTTACCTAATAATATTCCTGTAGCTGCTGTATCCACGGGTTTTCCTGCAGGTTTATCATCTTACAAAACTAGAAAAATTGAAATCACTGAGTCTATAAAGAATGGTGCTGATGAAATAGATATTGTTATTAATAGAGGTTTTGTTTTGCAAAATAATTGGAAAAAACTTTATGAAGAGGTAGCAGATTTTAAAAAAGCGGCAAAGAACAAGCATATTAAAGCGATATTAGGTGTAGGTGACCTAGAAACACTTAGAAATGTTGCTAAAGCATCGATGGTTTGTATGATGGCAGGTGCAGATTTTATTAAAACGTCAACAGGTAAAGAAACGATAAATGCAAACTTAAATAACAGTCTTGTGATGCTCCGTATGATAAGGCATTATTATCAAATGACTGGTAAAAAAATTGGCTTTAAACCCGCCGGAGGAATTTCTACTGCTAAAACAGTGATTGAATTTTTAATATTAGTGATGGAAGAACTTGGTCATGATTGGATCAATCCAAAATATTTGCGTATTGGTGCTTCCAGTCTACTTATTGATATTGAGAGACAACTCTATCACTTTGCTTTAGGTAGATATGCAAATAAAGAAAAATTAGCGATTGGATAATGAGTAAAATTATACAAAACTTTAAAAATATTTCTTACGGTCCAGCACCAGAAGACAGTAAAGATGTAGTGTCGTGGATAAACTCTTTAGAAAATCCAAATCTTTTATTTATTAATGGCTCATGGATAAAATCTAAATCTTTAAAAAAAATTCAAGTTATTAATCCAGCAACTAATGCTAAACTCACTAATTTATCAATTGCTAATAAAGCAGATGTTAATGCTGCAGTAGGAGCGGCTAAAAAAGCTTTTATCTCATGGTCTAAAACAACCTCAGATAAGAGAGCAAAATATCTTTATGCATTAGCAAGATTAATTCAAAAGCATTCTCGTTTTTTATCTGTATTAGAAACAATTGATAATGGAAAACCTATCAGAGAAACTAGAGATATAGATATACCATTAGTAGCAAGACATTTTTATTATCATGCTGGTTGGGCAAAAAAAATTGACACAAAAACTCATAAACCCATTGGTGTTATTGGCCAGATTATTCCATGGAATTTTCCATTATTGATGATGGCTTGGAAAATAGCGCCAGCTATTGCTGCAGGCAACACAGTTGTTTTAAAACCTGCTGAATTTACTTCTTTAACTGCACTGTATTTTGCTGAGTTATGTCAAAAAGCTAGAATTCCAAAAGGTGTGATAAATATTATTACTGGAGACGGTAGCACAGGGAAACTGATTACATCACATCCTGATACTAAAAAAATTGCTTTTACAGGATCAACTGAAGTTGGGAAAAAAATAATTCAATCAACTGCTAAACAAGAAAAAAAACTAACAATGGAGCTTGGTGGAAAGTCACCTTTTATAGTTTTTGACGATGCTGATCTTGATAGCGCAGTTGAGGGTGTTGTTGATGCAATATGGTTTAATCAAGGTCAGGTATGTTGTGCTGGTTCACGTTTATTAGTTCAAGAGAGTGTTGAAAAAATTTTTATAAAAAAATTGAAGGCACGAATGGAAAAATTGAGAGTTGGAAATCCTCTTGATAAATCTATTGATATTGGTGCAATTGTTGCCCCTGTACAATTAAAAAAGATACAATCAATAGTTAAAAAAGGTGAAAAGGAAGGATCTAAATTATGGCAACCAAGTTGGGCTTGTCCTAAAGAAGGGTTATTTTATCCACCTTCGATCTTTACTAATGTTTCTCCATCATCTTTCATAGCTCAAGTTGAAATATTTGGACCTGTCTTATCAATACTTAGCTTTAGAACGCCTAGTGAAGCAGTATCTATTGCCAATAATACACCTTATGGGCTAGCCGCAAGTGTTTGGTCTGAAAATATTAATCTAGCTTTAGATATAGCGCCAAAAATAAAAGCAGGTGTTATATGGATAAACTCAACTAATCTATTCGATGCTTCTTGTGGATTTGGTGGATATAAAGAAAGTGGGTTTGGAAGAGAAGGTGGTGCTGAAGGGATAAGAGCATATCAAAATAGCACTCTTCCTGAAGCTAGTAAAATTTCCAAAAAAATAAATAAAAATAAAGTCGAGCTCCCTTCAATAGATGCGACTCCCAAATTATATGTTGGGGGTAAACAAAAAAGACCTGATAGCGGGTATTCTTTTAATCAGTTATCAGCGCAAAAAGATTTTATTTGCGATATTGCTAGAGCTAACAGAAAAGATGTTAGAGATACGGTTGAGGCAGCATCAAAATCAAAGATAGGAAGTTTAAATAATTTCAATCGTTCTCAGATTTTATTTTATTTAGCAGAGAATTTATCACAACGAAAAGAAACATTTGTTAATTTATTAATGACCATCACGGGCGTGAATAAAAATCAAGCGTTAAAAGAATTTGAGCAATCTTGTGAGAGAATTTTTTATTATGCTTCGATGGCTGATAAGTTTGAAGGTAATATTCATAATCCTCCTATGCGCGGCTTAACGTTGGCTGTAAAAGAATCAATTGGTATTGTGGCAAGCATCATGAACGATAATAAACCACTTCTTAGTTTATCAACTATTATCTCTTCTCTTTTTGCAAATGGTAATGCGAGCATTATTGTTCCCTCAGAAAAAACATCATTAATTGCAACATCTTTGTATCAAGTTTTTGATACCTCTGACATTCCAGCAGGATCGATTAATATTTTAACAGCAAAAGAAAATGAACTTAATGAAACATTAACACAGCATGAAAATGTTCACGGAATATGGGCTTTTTCAAGTGATACAAAAGTGCGATCATCTATTATTCATGGCACTGTATTTAATTTAAAAAGATATTGGTGCCCAATAAATACCAATATAGATTGGTCAAATAATTCTGAAGAGTTTCTTAATGAATTTCTACATGAGGGATCACAGGTAAAAAATATTTGGATCCCATACGGAGAATAAGCTATAAAAGTACTATGCTAATTAATATTGATCCTATTCTTAGTCCTGAAATTTTAAAAACAATGCGTGAAATGGGTCATGGTGATCGTCTAGTTATCTCTGATATTAATTTTCCTGCTCACTCTAATCACAACCGGGTGCACCGACTTGATGGTTTAGATATGACAACTGTTATGCGTGCTGTTCTTTCTGCTTTTCCTTTGGATAGTTTCGTTCCGGCAGCAGTACATAGAATGGAAATAGATGATAGCCCTGATGAAATCAATGAAGCTAATCAGGAAGTTTTTAATACAATTAAAGAAGTATCAGGAGGTTATTGGAAAATTGGTTCATTTGAGCGCCAACAGTTTTATAAAGAGTCCAAAAATACGTATGCCATTATTACAACAAGCGAGAGACGACCATATTGTAACTTTATTTTAACAAAAGGTGTTATTAAACCAGATGGAACTGTTTGGCTTTTAGATAAATAATGAGCATAAGTGTACTTGGTATTTATGTTGCTGATCTTGTTTTTTTTGGAAAAAAAATTCCTGAAGAAGGTGAGACAATTTTAGGCAATAATTTTGTCATTGGTCCTGGTGGTAAAGGTTCTAATCAAGCTGTTGCTGCAGCTAAAGCAGGTGTTAAAACTTACTTTATTTCCAAAATTGGAGAAGATCAATTTGGTGAAATGGCAACTAAAATTTATGATGAAGCAAAAGTTGATTACTCGAATGTTATTATTTCAAAAGAACATTCAACAGGAGCAGCAGCTATCATGGTCAATGAACAATCAGGTACTAATGCTATCAACGTATTTCCAGGAGCAGCAGGCGCTATTACAAATAGTGATATTGATAAAGCAGAAGAGGCTATCAAAAATTCTAAAATCTTTCTTACACAATTAGAGGCACCAAAAGATACAGTGATGTATGCAATTAAAAAAGCTAAAGAATTAGGTTTACAAACTATACTTAACCCAGCACCAGCAGCAGACATTGATAAAAGTATTTTTCCCTTTGTTGATTATTTCACTCCAAATGAAACAGAAGCAAGTTTTTATGTTGATCATCCTGTTGAGACACACGATGATGCAAGTAAAGCTGCTTCAACGTTATTAGGCATGGGGATAAAAAACGTGATCATTACACTTGGTGAAAAAGGAGCATATTTTGCTAATGCTGAAGAAACATTTTCTTCCCCCATAGCAAATTTATCTAATCCAGTTGTTGATACAACTGGTGCAGGCGATGCTTTTAATGCTGGTTTTGCTGCAGCATTAACTGAAAATCAAAATATGAAGGACGCTATTTCATTTGCTAGTGCTACTGCAGGATTATCGACAACGAAGATTGGAACTGCAAATTCAATGCCAAGTCGAGAGGAAATTGATAAAATTCTCTAATTAATGTAATATAGAACTATGCAACAATTTCTTGAAAGATTATTATATTTTTGGGCAGCTATTACAGCTATCGGACTTTTTTTAGTTATAATTTTATGGGCAATTTGGACCATAATATGGGTTGCTTTCATATGCTTATTTATAGCAATAGTAGCGAATATTTTTTACCATTTTTATTGGTCAAAAAAAAATTAGCAATTATTTTCCAAATCTAAAAATTAGTGTAGATATGTTTAATGCCACCAAAGTATATTTTCTATGATCTAGAAACAACTGGGAGGGGGAAAAAAGAAAGCCCTAAGGCTTTTGGTACTACTCCTAAATGGGAGCAGATAATGCAAATAGCTGCAATCGTGACAGATGAAAATTTTCAGGAAACAAATCAAAATATTAACGAATTTTGTAGACCACGAACGTCAATTATATCGCAACCAGGAGCATTGCTAACAACACAAAAGGGTATCAGAGAAGCTCTTCATGCCGAAATGTCCTCTTATGAATTAATGAAAAAGATTAATGCTACCTTTGATGAGTGGAAAAAAGATACTCAAGAACCAGTATTTATTGGCCACAATATTATAGATTTTGATGAGTCAGTTTTGGAATACAATTTATTCCATAATTTATTTTTTCCTTATATTACAAGAAAGAATAGGGGTGATACTTTAAGCTTAGCAAGAGCGCTATACGCTTTAAATCCCAGTAGTATTAAAACGCCTTTAACAGCCAGAGGAAATCCTAGTTTTAAATTAGAAAAATTAGCTGAGTTAAATAATTTACCAATAGAATTTGCTCACGATGCATTAAGTGATGTTAGAACATCTATTGCTCTTACAAAATATATACAAGAAAGTGATAAAGATAACTGGAATCAACTACAGATGACGATGAATAAAGAAAAAGCGATGAACTATGTTAGTTCAAATAAAGGATTTTGTTATATGACTAGTTTTGCTGGCAGGGTAAAACTTCAGGCATTATCAATGGTATGTGAGTCACAATACAGTGGATGGTTTCATACGATTGATTTAGCTCATGACCCTGAACCTTTGATTGAATGTAGCGCAGAAGAATTTAAAAAATTAATAAAAAAGAAAAATAGGTATGTTATTTGTAATCAACATCCTATTTTATTGCCTGGTAAAATTGCTTCTAACTATGAACCTTATAATGAGATTGGTGCAGAGGTTTTAAATGAAAGAGCGAAGATGGTTTATAAAAATAAAACTCTTGCAGATAAATTTAAGTTAATGGAAATTGATCGTCAAATTGAAAAAGAAGAAGAGTCTTCTCAGGATAATATTTTTCCTGAGAGCAAAGCAAATCTTTTTACTCAGTTTGGTCAAGCATCAGACCTTGCTAAATTTCATGAAAAAGAAACTTGGGAAGATAAATATAAAATTGCACTTAGTATAAAAGATCTGCGTGCTAGCTTTATGTTAAAACGTCTAATCTTTGATGAGAGTCCGAAAATACTTTCTAATGAAGATTTTAAAATGGTGCATCGTGAACTACACGATAGGTTGGTAATTAATCAAGAGCGACCTTTTACCACCATTCCTGAAGCGATGAATTATGTTGATACAGAATTTACTAAATTAGAAGAGAATGTTGATGAGGAAAAAGAGAAAAAACTAACAATCTTAAAAGATTACAATAAATATTTATTATTTTTAGAAAAATATTTTACTAATAAAAATGCAGAACCGCTTCCAAGCGGACCAGAATTAGCTAAAATTATTTTTAGTTAATGTTCGAATTACAGTTTTTTTTAATTGGTATTATACAAGGGATTACAGAATTTTTACCTATTAGCTCATCAGGACATTTGGTATTATTTGCTGAATTGACCAGCTGGGAAGATCAAGGATTATTTACTGATGTTGCAGTACACTTTGGTACACTATTTGCAGTTATTTTTTATATGAGAAAAGAAATTTATTATCTAATTTTAAATATTTTTAAATTTCAAATATTTGACAATAAAATTATACTTAAGATTGTGGTAGCTACTATACCAGCAATTATTATTGGTTTTTTTATTTATGATTTTGTAACTTTATATTTCAGAAATATTAAAGTAATGGCTATATCAAGTATAGTGTTTGCTATAATATTATATGTTGCTGATCAAAAAATTACTAAAAGTAAGAGTTGGAAAAATATTACTTTTAAAGAAGCTTTAATTATAGGCCTATGGCAAGTAATAGCTTTTATTCCAGGGGCTAGTAGGGCAGGTGTCACTATTACTGGAGCACGATTTTTAAAATTTGATAGATTTAATGCAACAAAATTTTCAATGCTTTTATCTATCCCTATTATTTTAGCCTCATTATCGCTATCTCTTATCAATTTTTATAATTCAAGTGCTTCAGTAACTAATCTATATCCATCTATTTTTGCTTCTTTTGTAGCTTTTATAACAGCTTTATTATCTATTACTTTTATGATGAGATTAATTTTAATAACTAATTTTAATATCTTTATTCTCTATAGAATCTTATTAGGAATTTTTATATTTCTATTTGTATAAATCAGTTAGTCTGTGTAAAGATATATTTATAAAACAGTAAATATATGCATAAAATTAATGGCGCTTACTGCGCAGCAATTACGCCAATAAATCAGGACTTAACAGTCAATAAAGATTTATACCTCAGACATTGTCAATCACTTATAAGAAAAGGGTTAGATGGCTTAACATTATTTGGAACAAATGGTGAGGCTAGTAGTTTTTCGATAAAGCAAAAAAAAGAAAGTATACATTTTTTACTAGAAAATCGAATTGATCCAAAAAACTTAATATTAGGAACGGGATCCTCATCTCTTGAGGATGCAATAGATATGACGAAGTTTTCTGTTGAGATAGGGGCAAAAGCAGCATTGGTTTTACCTCCATATTATTTTAAAAATGTAAGCGATGATGGAGTGATAACTTATTACAGAAATATAATTGAGCAAATTGGGGAAAATAAGTATAAATATTTATTATACAATATACCTCAACACTCGGGTGTTACCATCAGCTTTAACATAATCGAAAACCTCCTAAAGCTCTATCCAAATAATGTTGTTGGCCTTAAGGATTCTACTGGAGATTTAGAGAGTATGCTCAAAACTATAAAATATTTTAATGAACTAGCTGTTTTTTGTGGAAATGGAGCCCTTGCTTTACATACTAGTAAAAGAGGTGGTGCTGGAGCTATTACAGGTGATGCAAATATTACTGCTAAATTACTTAGTTTTATAATTCATAACTTTAAGAATGAAAAACAAATCGATAATTTTACAGAAATTCAAAGTTTGATTGAAAAAATTAGAAATGTTTTAGCAAGCCATGAACAAGTAAGTCTTCTTAAAGCTTATCATAGTGTTGCTGATAATATACCAAATTGGAATAATATTATGCCTCCACTTAAAAAAATTGATGATCCATCTAATAATAAGCAAGTAACAGCTTTATTAGATTTGGTGAGTCAAATTGATATTTTATTACCTTCTAGTTCTTGAGGTAAAGTAATCTTTAGCTTTTAAAGCGATAATATCTTGAACGGGTTTTAGAAAAACAGCAAAACCAACACAATCTGTAAAAAAACCTGGAGTAATTAAGAGTAAACCAGAAATTAGTAAAAAAATACCACCCTTAATTTCATCTGTAGGCATCACGCCTTCTGCCATATTTTGACGGGCATTTAAAAGAAGACTTAACCCTCTTTTTCTTACTAAAAATATACCAACTAGGGCTGTTAATAAAATAATAGCGACTGTGTTTAAAATTCCAATATTAGAACCAATTGTAATAAAAATAATAATTTCAATTATGGGAATTATTATAAAAATTAAAAATATCATTCAGGTGTGGGGTTTAAATTTTCTTCTTTTAAATTTATTTCAATTTGAATTTCAAATTCTCGTAAACGCTTATACACACTTGCAAATTCAATTATAGTAGGCCAAGCCCTAAAGAGATATTGTAATGATCCCTCTACACGCCCAAATGCTCTAATAATTTGTTGCATCACGCCTAAAGTCATTACCCCAGCAACAATTGCAGGTGCAAGAAATATATAGGCCGCAAGAACATTTGCTTGCAGATAAGCTAATCGGCCGATACTAAAATAGAGATAATATAAATAACTTTTGAAATGTATTTGTCTGACTCCTTGAAAAAGTTCTTCAAGAGTTTTGGGTCTTACCCCGCCATCATCTTCAGCAATAACTAATACTTTTCTATAAGCGGCTTCTTTTTTTTGAAGATCATACTCTATGCCTACTAAACGTAATATCCACGCTAACACTATCATTAATATCGTTCCACCCACTGCCCATATGAATGCACCAGATACAAGCCCATATTGCCAATCTCCAAACCATAAAATTGGGATGCCCACTGATAATGTCATTAATAGAGGAAAGAATTCTATAAGCACCAAAACAGACTCAATTAAGCTGGTTCCTAGCCCTTCCATAATTCTGCTAAATTTAATTGTATCTTCTTGAACCCTTTGACTAGCACCTTCAATTGTACGGGCTTTATCATAAACACTGTGATACCATTCTACCATTGCAGTTCTCCAACGGAACAAAAAGTGTGATGTCAAAAAAGAGATACCCAAACCTAAAATAATAGATAATGCTGCAAGTTTAGCAAAGTCAGCTAATCCTCCCATGTATTCTTGCATAGTTATTGCATTAGGAGTTCCGAGTGCTTTTTGAATCATGTCATAAAACTCACCGAACCACTCATTAATTTTTACATCAATTTGTACCTGGACCCAGATTGAAGTTAGAATAACGACTGAACCAATGTATGCCCAAGAATACCATTTAGGATTAGTGAAGAATTTAAACATATTTAAATATATATGGTTTATTTTATAGTTTTAAACAATCATTGATATTACTTTAGAAAGTTATCTACTTCAACTTGATAAGACTCTACAAGCTTATTAGTTTCATTTGCCATACCTACAACGGCGATAAGTTCTTTTAACATCTTATCTGACATCCCCTTTTTTTTTGCTGCTGCTGTATGAGAGCGGATACAATATTCACAACTATTAGTCATAGAAACGGCCATATAAATCATTTCTTTAGTTAAAGGATCTAAAGCACCTTTCTTCATAATTGCTTTTAGAGAAATCCAAGTTCTTTCAAGGGTATCGGGATCATTAGCGATAGTTCGCCAAAAATTTGTAATTGATTTTATTTTTCTTTCTTTTTTAATATTATTAAAAATCTTTTTTACTTTTCCTGTCGCTTTTTTTTCTTCAATAGGGTTAAAAATAGACATAATTTCTCCTAGGTTGGAGAACATAATAGATTAGAAAAGAAAAAGATTAAAGGTGGTAAAGTAGTTATTTCTTCTTTTGACGTCTTTTATTGCGTCTGTATTTAGACCCTCTTTTACGACGACCACGATGTTTTTTTGGATATCCCATATTTATGAAGGTTTATACAAATTCTTTTTAGTAAGTCAAAGATTAATAATGCCAATCTTTTGCTTCGTTAAACAAAAAATCTCTAAAAACCTCTAATCTACGATCATTTTTGAAAGCTTCCGTATAAACAAAGTAAGTTTGATATGAAGGCCCTTCTATGTTGGGCAGAACTCTTACTAAATGGGGTTTGTCAGCAACCATATAGTCTGGAAGTGAAGCCAAACCAGCTCCTTTTTCAACAGCTAATGACATGCCATAAATACTATTAACTCTAAATTTTGGTTTTCTTTTAATGCCTTCTTTTCCTAATTTTAAAATCCAGTCAATATTTGAGATAGGAGAGGGTAATCCTGATCCAAAACATATTAAACTGTGTTTATCTAAATCATTAATATTTCTTGGAATACCTACGCTTTTTAAATAATCAGAAGATCCATAAATATGATTATGAAAATTGACAAATTTTTTAAAAATTAA
>ERZ1046367.297-NODE-297-length-36400-cov-7.635383_pt1 | contig 36400 bp, 38 predicted proteins | sample MGYA00383091_ERZ1046367 | MGnify/ENA primary metagenome ERZ1046367 (study PRJEB29581, sample SAMEA5548361) | metagenome | biome: marine; feature: coastal; material: water | depth 50 m | study: Short-term variability in the microbial, nano- and picoplankton... | reverse complement strand
CACCAGCTGAAGAAGAAGCACCAGCTGAAGAAGAAGCACCAGCTGAAGAAGAAGCTCCAGCAGAGGAAGAAGCACCAGCTGAAGAAGATGATAACTCTAAAGAGTCAAAGTAAAATAATTATTTCAATAGAAAAGGAGATTAGTTATGGAAGAATTTATTGGAACTATAGTACGTAATTTGGTTGATAAGCCAGATGAAGTAGATGTCAAGGTAGTTGAATCTGACGATACGATCTTATATGAACTTCGTGTTGGTGATGGCGACTTTGGTAAAGTGATTGGTAAGCGAGGTAGAAATATTTCAGCTATTCGTACCATTTTATTTGCTATAAATGCAAAAGAAGGTGGTAAGCGAGCTATGTTGGAAATTATTGATCAGAATGAGCAATAAGCTTTTTGCCATCGCAAAAATAACTCGAGCCAGAGGGCTTGAAGGAGAAGTAGGTCTACGTCCACTTATTCGTCAATTCGATGATTATGTTGACAAGCCTCTTTATATTGGGTTTGATGTTAATTTGGCTAGAGATGTGAAACTTGAAAAAGTGACTGGTATTGATAAGAAGCGACGTTTTCTTTTTGAAGGATTGAAAAATAGAGATGAAGCAGAATCAATGATTGGTCAGCTAATTTTTGCATCTATTACAGAATCTGACCCTATAAATTTAATTTCACCGGACCTTTTAGGTGCAACAGTAGTTGCTGATAATGGTGAAATAATTGGAGAATTGGTAGATATGATGAGCTTACCAGCTAATGATGCATATGTGATTGAGCGTGGTAAGAAAGAAGTTCTAATACCAGTTATCCCTGAAATTGTTCGTTCTGTTGATGTTAAGATGGGTTTAGTTACAATTACACCAATGGATGGTTTATTGGATTGAAAAAACAAATTGCCATCATCACACCGGTTCCAGAAATGGTTAATTCGGTGGTGCAACAATCTATGTTGCGGCGAGCGGTTGAGCAAGAGAAGGTAACTCTTCATTGTATTAACCTTCGTGATTTTGGGAAAAGCAATTATCGTCAAATTGATGATACACCTTTTGGTGGTGGTGCAGGTATGGTAATGATGCCTAAACCTTTATTCCAAGCTATTGACCATGCTATAGAATTAGTTGGTGGATCTGAGAACCTTAGGATAATATATCCATCACCACAAGGAGAGTTGTGGAGTCATAAACATGCTGTTGAGAACAGTGAAGCGGATAAGCTTATTGTCATTTGTGGACATTACAAAGGTATTGATGAACGTGTAATACAAAAATACGTAACTCATGAATACTCTATTGGAGACTTTGTGGTTACTAGTGGTGAGTTACCAGCTCTTATTGTAATTGATAGTGTTGTTCGTCTTATTCCAGGAGTTTTAAATAAGATAGAATCAGCACTCTCAGACACATTTGCATCTGATTTATTGGATGCGCCTTACTATACGCAACCTAGGGAAATAGATGGTATGAAAGTGCCAGAAGTTTTAATATCAGGACACCATGAAAAAATTAAAGCATGGCGTAAAAATAGTAGTGAAGAAGCAACAAGAATAAAACGTCCAGATATTTGGAAAAAATATTTAGAATTAAACGATTTGGAGAAAAATGATGAATAAAATGATGCCAGTTATAGAAGGACAATTAAAATCAGATGTTCCTGATTTTGGTGCAGGTGATACAGTCTCAATTGATGTGAGAGTTGTTGAAGGCGGTAAAGAACGTATCCAAAAATTTGAAGGTATTGTAATTGCACGTAAAGGTAGTGATGTATCAGAAACATTTACAGTAAGAAAAATTTCTGGAGGAATTGGTGTTGAGCGAATATTCCCTATTCATTCACCAATGGTAAGTAAAATTGATGTTAAACGTCGTGGTAAAGTGCGTCGTGCAAAGCTTAATTATATGAGAAAATTAACAGGCTCTAAAGCAACACGTATTACTGAAAAAAGATAGTTGATATTTTCACTGATATTTAGCCCTCATTATCTTTGGTAGTGAGGGCTTTTATTTATGACACGTTTTGAAAAAATAATATTAAGCATAACGGGAGGAAGTCATCTTTCTGTTCATGCTTTAATGTTAGCCTTACCAAGTTTAATTCCAATTATTAGAAATGAGTTTAATGTTGGTTTAGATATTCTTGGATTTGTTGTCACTGTAAGCGCCTTCATGTTTGGCTTGGGTGCAATTCCAGCTGGGTGGGCAGAAAAACGTTTTGGTGGAAGAAGTTTACTTTTAATATATCAAGTAGGTTCTTCTTTATCCGCCTTATTAGTAGCTCTATCTAGCTCTTTTATAATGATGATTGTTGGGCTTGGGTTCATGGGGTTCTTTTGCAGTATTTACCATCCTGCAGGACTTACATTAATTTCCCATCGAGTTAAATCGTTAACCAGAGGGATGGCTATTCATGGTATCTTTGGATCTACTGGATCTGCATTAGGTCCATTATTAGCTACAACTTTAGCAGCATTAATATCTTGGAGATCAGCATATGCTTTTCTTGGGATTTTTAATGCAATTTTAGCAGTAGGCACATATTTAGCAATACCCTATCGTAAACGTTCCGAAATACCTGAAGAAGAGTTTGCAAATCATAATATAAACACAAATAAACCTGCTCTTATATTTTATTTTCTTGCAAATGGATTCATGGGTATGGCATACTATGGTTTTACAACTTTTATGCCATTGCATTTTGCGGAGAACACAACTTCTATACTTCCTAATTTAACTGAAAATATGAAAGCAGGTCTATTTCCAACAATGGTTTTTATTGCTGGTATCGGTGGGCAGATAATTGGTGCTCGTATAGGAGAACGTTTTCATAAACCTACAGCATTAATTTATATTATTATGGCTAACATACCATTTCTTATTTTAATGGGATATACTTCTGATATATTTTTGATTATTTCAGGTATATTTTTAGGAATTGCTTACTTTAGCAATCAACCCATTGGAAATACTCTTATTGCAAATTTTACTAATAGTCAAAATAGAGGAATTGGTTATGGTCTTAGTTTTTTTATTAGTTTTGGAATTGGATCATTTGCAGCAGGATTTAGTGGGCTAATAGCTGAAAATATGGGTGTCGCTGCAGTCTTTCCAGCAATGGGTATTTTGCTTATTCCAAGTGTTTTATTTGCTTTCCTTATGAGTCGAGCAGCTAGAAGTTCTTGATTTGTGAATTTAATTAATCTACTTTAGTAATTATTATGACATTAAATCAACTTAAAGAACTGCCTTCTGTCTCTCAAGTAATATTTGAGATTGATAAAAATATATTATTAAATAATAAATATATAACATTTATAATAAAGTTGAGATTAGAAGAGTATCGTCGTAATGCTAAAAAAGGTATTCTGAAATTAGAACGTAAGCAAATTATTAATAATATTTTAAATGAAATCAATAGTTTGACTATGCCAAGTATGAAATCCATTATCAATGGTACAGGTATTGTACTTCATACTGGTCTAGGTAGAGCACCTATTAAAGAATCAGTTGCAAAAGATGTTGTTAAGCGTGTTTCTGGATATACAAATTTAGAATTTAATATAAAGAATGGTAAGCGTGGACAAAGGCAAGATCATATAGATTCTTTACTTTCAGCTCTTACTGGAGCACAATCAGCTATGTGTGTTAATAATAATGCAGCAGCAGTTATTTTAACTTTAAATGAATTGGCTGAAGGTAAAGAAGTAATTGTTTCACGAGGTCAGCAGGTTGAAATAGGTGGATCTTTTCGAATTCCGGAAGTAATAAAAAAAAGCGGTTGCAAGATTAAAGAAGTAGGTTCTACTAATCGTACACATTTAAAGGATTATGAGAAAGCAATTAATAAGAATACAGGTGTAATTCTGTGGGTGCACACAAGTAATTATGTAGTTAAAGGCTTTACGAGTGAAGTATCATTGTCTGATTTGGTAAAGCTAGGAAAAAAGAAGCGTATTCCTGTTATGGCCGATCTTGGATGTGGAGCATTAGTTGATTTATCTGATAAAGATGTTTTTATTGATATTTTTGTACAAGATGTAGTTAAATCTGGTGTAGGTATTATAACATTCTCTGGAGATAAATTATTAGGTGGTCCACAGGCAGGATTAATAGTTGGTAATAAAACTTATTTAAAAAGATTTAAACAGAATTCATTTGCAAGAGCATTTAGATGTGATAAATGGATACTCGCTTTTTTAGAATCTTTATTAAGGAGCTTTTATGATGATGGCCCATCAAAGGATAACTTAGCTATAAATTTAATGACTACTTCAAGAAAATCACTTTCAAAAAAAGGAGAGAAAGTTCTATCATATATTCCGCAAAAAATAATTAAGCAACTAAGTATCTCATTAGTAGAATCTGAAGTTGAAGCAGGGAGTGGTTCTTTACCTGAAGAAAAACTAAAAAGTATGGCATTGAAATTCAAATCTGATTCATTTTCTCCTAATATTTTATCATCTAAATTTAGAAATGGAAAAAATCCAGTAGTTGGATATATCAATAACAATACTTTTTTTATTGATCTAAAAGCTATTATTCCAGGCCAAGAAAAAACTTTAGCTGAAGCTATCCTTGAAATCAAATAAACAGGAAAATTTTGCAGATCGTTATTGGAACAGCTGGCCATATTGACCACGGAAAAACCGCCTTGGTCAAGGCTTTGACTGGTACTGACACTGATCATCTAGCTGAAGAAAAAGCGAGAGGAATGACCATTGATCTAGGTTTTGCCTATCTAGATAAATTCATAACTATTATTGATGTGCCTGGTCACGAAAAATTTATAAGAAATATGGTTGCTGGTGTTTCAACTATTGATATTGCTCTTCTTGTTGTCGCTGCAGATGATGGAATTATGCCGCAAACAAAAGAGCATTTGCATATTTTAAAGCTTCTCGGATTGAAAAAAGGTATTATTGCTATAACAAAAACTGATTTAATTAACGATTTAGATTGGATAGATTTAATTGAATTAGAGTTGCGTGAACTAGTATCAGATACTTTTCTAAAAGATGCTCCAATTTTTCGAACATCAGTTGAAAAAAATGAAGGAATTGATGATTTAAAAAATGAGATTATTACTTCCTCTAAAACTTTAAGCACGGTTCCAAATCGTGGTTTTTTCCATATGCCAATTGATCGAGTTTTTTCAAAAGTAGGATTTGGAACAATTGTTACAGGGACAGTATTGTCTGGTAAAATTAGATCAAGTATTGACTTAGAAGTATCTCCAGGTAATAAAAGAGCTAAAGTAAGAGGGCTTCAAACTCACGGAAGTAATACAGCATCAGTTAAAATGGGAGATAGAGCTGCGATTAACTTATCTGGAAAGGAATTAGATAACTTATCAAGAGGTTCAGTTATATCTGAACCAGGTTTTGTTAAAGAAACAGATAAGATCATTGCTAATGTTAGTATGATCTCAGATACAAAATGGAAATTGAAGAATCGTCAACGTATACATTTACATATAGGGACTGCAGAGGTAATGGCTAAAGTTGTAATAAATAAAACAATTCAAGCAGGCGAAAAATCTAATGTATTATTTTTACTTGAGAAACCATTAGCTATTTTAATGAATGAACGTTTTATAATTAGAAGCTTCTCACCAATGGAAACAATTGGAGGTTGTATTGTTTTGGATCCAGAACCTCTTTTTAAAGGGAAAAAACTAAAAGAGTGGGTAAATACATTAGACTTTGAAGATTTTAATAGGTTTAATCAATTTATAAATAAATTTTGGAAAACTCCTGAATCGATAGGTAATTGGTCAAGACGCTTCCATATGAATGAAAAGGAAATTAAAATTTGGATAAAAAATTCTAGTCTTTTAAATGAAAAAGGGATGGTTTTCAGTTCTCAATCTTTTGAAAAATCTATAAAATTGATTCGTGAAGTATTGACATCATTTCATCAAAAAAATCCATATAAAAATTCAATACCTAAAGAACGTATCCAAGTTATCAGTCAATTAAGTATGAATTGGCTTTCTTTTATTTTGATTTCGCTAGAAGATGAGCTTATTTATCTCGATGGAGGATTTGCTTTAAAAAGTCATTCAGTATTACTCTCTGAATCTGATGATTCTTTAGTACGAAAATTAGAAAAACTATTAATAGATGCTGGATTTAATCTATCTAAGGCAATTGATTTAGAAATAAGTGATGAAAAAAAATCATTAGAACTTCTTCATATTCTTAAAAATGATAAAAAAGTTTACGAAGTTATTCAAGGTATGTGGATTCACTCATCGGTATGGGATAAATTAATTAGTAAAATATCTCAATATTTCTCAACAAATGAAAAAATGAACATATCAGATTTTAAAATAATGACTAAAACTAGTCGTAAAAATGCAATTCCTTTATTGGAATTCCTTGATAAAATGAAAATTACGGAACGTGAAGGAGATATGCGTATAAAAGGAGAAGCTTGTGCTTAAAGATAAAGGAACTCCTCTTATGCGTCAATATATGGAGGTGAAGAATAATTACAATGATGCAATTGTTCTCTTTCGTATGGGTGATTTTTATGAGACTTTTAATAATGATGCAAAAATTGTTGCTAAAACTTTAGGAATAGTATTAACTAAAAGATCGAATGGAGCAGCAGCAGATGTACCTTTAGCAGGATTCCCTTATCATTCATTGGATAATTATTTACATAAACTTGTAAATGCAGGATATCGGGTAGCAATTTGCGAACAAGTTGAAGATCCTAAGCTAGCAAAAGGAATAGTAAAGAGAGAAGTAATAGAAGTTGTTACACCAGGAACTATTACAGCTGAGCAAGCGCTAGATCAAAAATCAAATCAATATTTATGTTCTATACATTTTGGAAAGAAATTATCAGGTTATGCAGTTCTTGATCAATCAACAGGTGAGTTTTATTTAGGTGAATGTTTACCAGAAAGTTTAACTGAAGCATTGAGGAAATTTGCTCCACGTGAAGTTTTAATTGCTGAGTCTTTAGTTTATTCAACTTCAGATTGGTATAATAACCTTAAACCTTTTATCACAAAAATAGAAGATTGGATATTTAATTACGATCAATGTTATAAAACACTATTAAATCACTTTTCTGTAAAATCATTAAAAGGTTTTGGTTGTGATGAGCTAAATGAAGGTGTTATAGCAGCTGGTACTATTTTTTACCACGTAACCGAGTCATTGAGTGGCAGTATAGACCATATTTCTAAAATAAATCCTATAGCTGATAAAGATATTATGGGCTTAGATGGATTTACTGTAAAGAATTTGGAAATATTTAAATCACTTGGTAGTCAAGGTACTCATGGTACTCTTATTGATATTCTAGATAAAACTATTACCGCAAGTGGTGGTAGAATGTTAAAACAATGGTTAAATCGACCACTTACAAATAAAAAACGATTAAATAAACGTTTTGATATTGTTGAATCTTTTATTGAAGATTTTAAAACTTTAGATGATATTAGATCTTCTTTAAAGGAGGTTTCAGATATAGAACGGATCCTTGGGCGAATAAATACTAATAAAGTTTCACCAAAAGAAATAAATGGTCTTCGTTTTAGTATCGAACAAATTCCTAGAATGAAAACTATTTTTATAAAATCAACACAAAAACCTTTAAATAAATTCAGTAAAGAGTTTTTAAATATTAATACTATTTTAAGTGAAATTAATAAAGTCCTTAATAAAGATGCTCCATCACAAATTAAACAAGGTAAAGTCATCGTTGATGGCTTTGATAAAGAATTAGATGAATTACGTCAATTAAGTAAGGGAGGAAAAGACTGGATTACAAGCCTTCAAGCAAGTGAAAGAGAAAAAACAGGAATTTCCTCATTGAAAGTAGGATTTAATAAAGTTTTCGGCTATTTTTTAGAAATTACTAAAACTCATAATGATAAAATCCCCGAAGAATATATTAGAAAACAAACATTAGTTAATTCTGAAAGATACATTACACCAGAACTTAAAGAGTATGAAGAAAAAATACTTTCTGCTGATGAAAAAATCGAATCTATTGAATCTAGAATATTTAATAACCTATGTCAAAATATTATAAAGAAGGCGAATCTTTTACAAAAAAATGCATTAGTACTTAGTCGTTGCGATGTCCTTTCAACTTTCACTGCAGTAGCAATTGATAATAACTATTCAAGGCCAATTATCACAAATAATCAAAACCTTAAAATTGAAAATGGTCGTCACCCAGTCGTTGAACAGCTTTTACCTCAGACAGAACGATTTATTCCTAATGATCTCTTTATAAATATTAGTATAAACCAAATACACTTAATAACAGGTCCTAATATGGCTGGTAAATCAACATATTTACGTCAAATTGGATTAATAATATTAATGGCTCAAGTTGGTTCATTTGTACCAGCCTCTAAGTTAGAATTTGGTTTAGTAGATAAGTTATTTACAAGAGTTGGTGCTAGCGATAACCTCGCTGGAGGTGAAAGTACATTTCTTGTGGAAATGAATGAAGCTGCTAATATTCTAAACAATGCTACACGAAAAAGTTTAATACTCTTAGATGAAATTGGTAGAGGTACAGCAACATATGATGGACTATCTCTGGCATGGTCAATAACTGAGTATTTACATAATACTAAAGCAATAGCTGCACGTACTTTATTTGCAACACATTATCATGAATTGACAGATTTAGAAGACACTTTAGATCGAGTAGAGAATCACCATGTTTCTGTTAAGGAGTTTGGTGATAAAATAATTTTTCTAAGGAAAATTTTGTCTGGACCTGGTGATAAAAGTTATGGTATTCACGTAGCTAAAATGGCAGGATTACCTAATGAAGTGATTAATCGAGCATCTGATATTTTAAATTACTATTTAACAAAAAATCCATCAGATAAAAAGATACATATAGAAACAAATGACGCTCAAATATCTTTATCCTTAGAACAAGAATCTTTAATAAAAAAAGAAATATCTTCATTAGATCTTTACAATATTTCACCTGTAGAAGTAATAAAAAAGTTAGAAGAGATAAAGAAGAACCATGGTTTATAATCAATTTTTAATTTTATGAACTTTTATCATTCTACTTTAAATAAAATATTATTTATTATTATTTTATTATCAACGGCATCATCTCAAACTTATTGGGTTAAATATGGCTGGGAAGTTTTTAAAAGTGCAGGTGATGCCAGAATATTATCACTGGGTGGTTCAGCAGTAACAGATTTTGGAACTTCTGTCTCACCATTATTTAATCCAGCTTCTTCTAATCGAGTCGGTTTACATAATTTTAATTATACTCATCAAAATCGTCTTGCAGGTATGATTAATAGTGATTTAATAGGATTTCAAATAAACAGTTATACTCGACCAATTAATTTAATTTTAATGCATGAGGGTATTGATCAAATTCCAGATACTAGAAATATTCTATTAGATTTTGGTTTTGATGGTGTTCCTGGAACTGGAGATATTGGTGAAAATAATGGTTTATTAGATGATGGTGAAAGGTTAGATGAAAATAAAATAAAATATTTTTCACAACGTCAAATTGGATTTCATTTAAGTACTGCATGGGAAAAAAAAGAGCTAACATATGGTCTCGCACTTAAAGGGTTAAATCATACTCTAGGTGAATATTCAGCTTTTGGTGTAGGTCTAGATTTTGGAATATTAGCAAGACCATGGGATAATGGTCAAATTGGAATAACTATTCAAGATATATCAACAAGTTGGTTAGTTTGGGATAATGGTACCGTTGAGCGTTTTAAACCAACCATCATTTCAGGAATAGCTCATACTTATGCCTTTAAAGATTTACCAATAGCTATTAATGCTATGGGAAATTTCATTTGGGAGTTATCTGGTAAAAACTTTGATGATGATTTAAAATTTGAAAATCATGGAGTAAAATTGCTTTTAGGTCTTAATATTATTTATAATCAAATGGTTGCGGTTAGGATTGGTCGTAATAAAACTGGTACTAATACTGCTGGAATTGGTCTTAGTTGGGAGAATATTTCTTTAGATTATGCTTTTTTGAACGAACCTGTTAATTCAGGATTAGGTGCTACTCACCTAATTTCTTTATCAGCTAATTCAGAATGGATATTTTCGTATTTAAAAAATATTTAGTTTTTAAAATAATTAAATTTTCAAAAGTCGAGTTAACCAATCAGGTGCCCATTTCATTATAGGAATTATAAATAATTTTACCTGCCATGGGAAAATATAGACTTTTTTTCTATTCTCAACAGCTTTAATGATTTTATCAACGGCAATATTAGTACTTATTTTGAAAGGTTGAGGGTTATCTTGATTATCTGTCATCTCACTTGAAACAAAACCTGGGCAAATTGCGCTAAATGAAATATTATATTTATGAAGTGCATTATTCCAACCTTGACAAAAATTACGTACAGCTGCTTTTGATCCGCTATAAGCAGAATGATGAGCTAATCCTCTAAAACTTGCAACTGAGCTTATTACAGCAACTTTACCTTTTTTATTAGATTTGAAATAGGGGATAAATGGTAAGACAGTATTGGTTACACCCATAATATTAGTTAATAAAATTCTATTCATAGCTGTTGAATCACCTGTATTTAATTGATCTGGGGCTCCAACACCTGCATTAGCATAAATAGTATCTATTTCGCCTGGAAGAGATATAAAATCATCAATATTCATTTGGCATGATTCATTATTAGTTACATCTAAAGTGTAACATTTTGCTTCACCACCTAGTTCAAAACATTTAGATGCAACTTGAATTAGCTTATCTTCTCTTCGTGCTGCTAATCCAATAAAATAACCTTTTTTAGCATATGCATAGGCTAAATATTCACCAATTCCACTACTAGCACCTGTTATAAAAATTTTTTTCTTCATTTAGTAAAATTACCTTAATCAATTAAATAATATTACATAGAGTATTGATTAATATACTCAACAATTTTACTTGAAATAGAATAGATGTATTACTTCATTAAAATCTATAAAAAGTGTAAGTTTTCAGGCTTATTTAGAAATAATAAATATGATTCAAAGTATGACAGGTTACGGTCAAGGCTTCTCAGGCACTGGCACAAAAAAAATTACTGCTTCAATTAAAGCAGTCAATGGCCGTTATCTTGATGTTAAAATACGTGGTATTGATATTGAGCCTGCAGTCGAAAAGAAAATTCGTGATATTATTACTGAAAAACTAATTAGAGGTACAATACTCGTCAATTTAGATAAAGATAATGGAAATAAAACTCAAGATCTTACTTTTAACTCAGAAAGATATGAATTGATAGAAGCTGTGCTACTTGAGATTCAAAAAAAATATGGTCGTCATCTTGATATGGGTGACCTAATCAATGCTAATGATTTATTTACTTATGTTGATAATGACCCAATTACTTCAGAAAACTTGATTAAAGCAGTAAGTAAAGCCTGTAGCGAAGTATTAGATATGCGATCTATTGAAGGTATAAGACTAAAAAAGGACTTTGAAGATCGTTTGTTAATTTTAATAAACCTCTTATCTGATTTAGAATCTGATTTACCAAAAGAATTAGAAAAACGTGAAGAAAAGTATAAAAATAAAATTAGTGATTTATTAAATAATTCAACAATAGATGAGGTTCGGATTGCGCAAGAGATAGCTATTTTGGCTGAAAAATCAGATGTGACTGAAGAAGTTGTTCGATTAAAAAGTCACTTTGATCAATTTAAAAGTATGCTAAATAAAAAGGAACCATCAGGTAAAGGCTTAAATTTTCTTTTACAAGAAATTAGTCGTGAGATTAACACAATTGGCTCTAAATGCACATCTGAAAAAATAATTAATAAAATTATAAATATGAAAGATGAAACAGAGAAAGTTAGGGAACAAGTACAGAATATATTATGAATAATTTTATAATTATTTCTGCACCTTCTGGTTCAGGAAAAACTACTATTTGTAAGTATTTACAAGAATTAGACCCTTCTATTGTTTTTTCAGTTTCATGTACTACTCGTCAAAAAAGGGAAAATGAAATTGAAGGTAATGATTATTATTTCATTACAAATTCAATATTTGAAAAAAAAATTAAAGAAAACAAATTTGTTGAGTGGGAAAAAATTCATGGAAATTTCTTTTATGGTACATTAAAATCATCTTTAGATGAAGCTATTAAAAATGATAAAACCATACTTTTAGAATTAGATGTTAAGGGAGCAATGTCTGTAAAAAAACTTTACCCAAATAAATCCTTATCAATTTTTATAGAACCACCAAGTGTTGAAGATTTAAAAATTCGCCTTGAAAAGAGAGGCACAGATAATAATGAACGCATTATTAAACGTTTAGAAAGGCTTGAATCAGAATTAACATATAAATCAAATTTTGACTATCATGTTATAAATGATGATTTAGATCAAGCGGTTAATGAAATTATGAAAATTATTAAAAAAGAAAATAAAGGTGTATACTATGGCTCTTGAACCCTTATCTATTCGACAAATGGAAGAACTTACTGATGACCAATATGAAGCTGTTGTAGTAATGTCAAAACGTGCAAAACAAGTTCTAAATAATCGAATTGTTGAAGAAATGATATCAGAATCTGTCGATGAAGTTGAAATGGGAGTCTTTGATGAAGTTGATGAAAAAAACCCAGAAGACTATGAAGAACTTGAAAAACCAACAACTGTTGCTGTTGATGAGTTTATAAGTGGAAATATTAAATGGGAAGATAATAAAGAATAATTTTTGATAAATAAAAAAATGAAGTTTGTTTCAAATATTATTAGTAATAAATATTTAAAGCAAACTCGTGAACTGTATGGTGATGACCTTTATTTAGACTTTGGTTCTAAACTAGATAATAAAATTTCTAATGATAATCATTTTGATAATAATTATAAATTGAATCTAGAATTATTTAATAAACAAATTAATGATTGTCAAAAATGTTCTCTAGGATCTTCGAGATTGAATTTTGTTTTTGGTGTTGGAGATGCAAATGCATCTCTACTTCTAGTTGGTGAAGCACCAGGAGAGAAAGAAGATTTAGAAGGTGAACCATTTGTTGGTCGAGCTGGAAAACTTCTGGATAAAATTTTATCTGCTATTGATCGTTCACGTGATAAAGATGTCTATATTTGTAATGTTCTTAAATGTAGACCTCCAAAAAATAGAGACCCTTTACCAACAGAAGTAAAAGAATGTGAGCCATATTTGCTTCATCAAATTAATTTGATAAAGCCAAAACTAATCGTAGCTTTAGGCCGAGTCGCAGGAATGACGCTACTTAATGTTGATAATTCGTTGAAAAGTATGCGTGGACAGATTCACGATTACAATGGTACAAAACTAATAGTAACCTATCATCCAGCTGCTTTATTAAGGAACCCTAATTGGAAACCAGAAGCTTGGAAAGATTTTAAATGGATTCGTTCCATTATTGATTAATTGAAATGGCAAAAAAAGATAAAATAAATGAATTAACAGCACAACCTCAAGCACTAGAAGCTGAGCTTGCTGTACTTGGTTCAATGCTTTTAACAAAAGAAGCTGTTAGTATGAGTATGCAATGGTTAACAGCTAATAACTTTTATAAAGCTGCTAATGAACGAATTTTTGCATGTATGGTAGAGCTTTTTGAGAAAGGTGAACCTGTTGATGCAATTTCTGTAGTTGATAGATTAAAAAAGAAGAAAGAATTAGCAAGTGTTGGTGGAGCACATTACATATCTGGATTAGCTGAATCTGTGCCAACTACAGCCAATGTTGAACATTACTCTAAAATAGTCCTTGAAAAACATCTATTAAGAACATTGATTAAGGTATCTCATGATGTTTCAAAAGATGCTTTTGAAGATTCTCAAGATGTTGACCAAATATTAGATTCTGCAGAATCTGCAATTTTTAATATTTCTGAAAAGAGACTTCGTGGCGGTTTTAAGCATATTGATCCAATTTTACATCATGCTTTTGAAGAGCTAGATAAAATTGCTTCTAAACCAGGTTCAGTAACTGGTGTACCATCTGGTTTAATGGATCTTGATGATATGACATCAGGGTTTCACCCTGGAGAGCTAATAATTGTAGCAGGTCGTCCTGGAATGGGAAAAACTGCTCTAGCTCTTACAATGGGAAGAAATGCTGCTATACTTGAAAAAACTGGTGTAGGTATGTTTAGTCTTGAAATGGCAAACCATCAATTAGCAATGCGTTTACTTTGCGCAGAAGGTCGTGTAGATAGTCATTTAGTAAGAACAGGAAAGTTACCTAAAACACAGTGGAAAAACCTAAGTATTGCAGTAGGCTCATTAGCTGAAGCACCAATTTATTTAGATGATACTCCAGGTATGTCAGTTTTAGAAGTAAGAGCTAAAGCGCGTCGATTAAAAGCTGAAAAGGATGTAGGCTTAATTATTGTTGATTATTTACAGTTAATGACTGGACCTAAAGGTTCGGAAAGCAGACAACAAGAAATTTCCCAAATTTCACGTTCATTAAAAAACTTGGCTAAAGAAATAGATTTACCTGTAATTGGATTGTCACAGTTATCTAGAGCTGTTGAAAGTAGGACTGACCGCAGACCTCAATTGTCAGACTTGCGCGAATCAGGTGCAATTGAACAAGATGCCGATGTTGTTATATTTTTATATAGACCTTGGGTCTATTCTCAAGAAGAAGAAGATCGTGGAAAAGCTGAAATTATAGTATCAAAACAACGTAACGGACCAACAGGTATTGTTGAAGCTACTTTTATTGATCGTTTTGCTCGTTTTGAAAATATGTCAGCATTTGTTGAAATGGAAGCAGAGTCACAATTTTAAATGATTAATCCACTTTCAAGATTCGCACCGTTTCTTGTTGGTGACTTTCCAAAACCTTTTTTAGAATTATTAAGCGGTGTTACTCATCATGAAAAACTTTCTGAAGATGAATTAAAAGGCATACTTTGGAAAGCATATGAATTTGGTTTAAGACACCATGAAGGTCAAAAAAGATTATCTGGCGAGCCATATTTTGAGTCTCATTGCGTTGAGGTAGCTAAAATTCTTGCAAATTGGAATATGGATCATGTTACTATTATTGGTGGCTTACTTCATGATACCATAGAAGATACTGATGCAACACTTGAAGATATTGAAGAAATTTTTGGATCTGACGTAGCCAATTTAGTGAATGGCGCAAGTAAATTAGGTGGTATTCGTTTTTCAAGTCGTAAAGCTAAACAAGCAGGAAATTTCATGAAAATGCTGATTTCTGTTGCACAAGATTTGAGAGTAATAATTATTAAATTTGCAGATCGATTACATAATATGTCCACGATTAATCATTTGCCAAGAATTAAACAACATCGTATAGCTGTAGAGACTCGTGATGTTTATTCACCTTTATCTCATAGATTAGGAATGGCTAAAGTGAAATGGTTATTAGATGATTTAGTACTTAAAACCTTAAATCCAGACATTTATAAAGAAATTTCTTCAAAGGTAAAATCATCCAATAAGGATCGTGAAAAATATATTAAAACTATAACAAAAGTTTTAAATGAAGAATTAAAGACTTATAAAATAAACCCAACTATTGCTGGACGACCTAAATCCTTTTCTTCTATATATGGAAAAATGGTAAAAAGAGGTAAGGCCTTTGAAGAAATATACGATATACTAGCTTTACGTATGGTTGTAGAAAAAATTGAAGATTGTTATTTAACATTAGGTATCATTCACCAAATCTTTAAACCCCTTCAGGAAAGATTTAAAGATTTTATAGCTAATCCTAAAAGCAATGGATATCAATCAATTCATACTACAGTTATAGGGCCAGGTGGTAAATTAGTAGAAATTCAAATAAGGACCGAAGAAATGGAGCAAACAGCTGAAATAGGTATTGCTGCTCATTGGAGATATAAAGAAGGCCCTAGAGATTCAAAAAATGTTGATAGTCATGTAAAATGGTTAAGAGAGTTATTAGATATTCTTCAAAGTGAAGAAAATGATCCTAAAGAATTTATGCATATGTTGAAAATTGATTTATTTAGTGATGAAATATTTGTTTTTACTCCTAAAGGAGACCTTCTTCAATTACCAGTTAAATCCACTCCATTAGATTTTGCATTTGAAGTTCATTCAGAAGTAGGTAAAACATGTTTAGGTGCTAAAGTAAACCATAAGACAGTTCCATTGAATACGGTGCTTCAAAATGGTGATACTGTTGAAGTAATTACGAGTAACTCGCAGCAACCCAACTATGGGTGGCTAAAATATGCTATAACTTCAAAAGCTAGAAATCAAATTAAAAGATATTTAAAGAAACAAGAGAAAGAAGAAAGCATAATAATTGGCGAGGAGATACTAACAAAAAGTTTAAGACGTCTAAAAATATTGAAACAAATAGATGAAGTCAAAAATGCATATTCAAAATTTGGATTCGGAGGTGTAGAAGATTTAATTGAATCACTTGGTAAAGGAGACATTTCTGTTAGAGATATACTTGACAAACTTTCTCCGGAGAATGAAGTTCTAGAAGAAGATGATACTTCTAGGTTTTTTAAATTCCGTAAAAAAGAAAGTAGAAATATAAAAATTGAAGGTATTTCAAATATAATGGCGAATTTTGGTAAGTGTTGTAACCCTATCCCAGGCGATGATATGGTTGGTTTTATTACTAGGGGTCGAGGAATTACAGTCCATCGTTCTGAGTGCTCAAGCTTACCATTGTTAAGAGAAGAATCAGATAGATTATTACCTGTTGATTGGGAAGTTGCTAGAAAGGATTTTTTTAATGTTAGAATGAAAGTTGTAGGTCAGGATCGTAAGGGTCTTTTAAAAGATATGACAGAAACAATTTCAAAACTAAGTATAAATATGACTTCGGTTGATATTAAAGTTAAAGATACAGTAGCTACAGCAATATTTATCATTCAAGTTAATAATGTCAAACAATTAGATAGAGTTGTAAGAAAAATGTCTAACGTCAAGAATATAGACTTAGTTGAACGTAGTAATAAATAAAATATTTATTTAAGCATGGGTAGATATCTAGCCATTGATCATGGATTGAAAAGAATTGGGTTGGCTTTATCAGACCCTATGAAAATTATTGCTAAACCTTTTAAAACTATCCAATACAGTAATTTAGATGACTTTTTTAAGTCTTTAACTGTTATAATAGAAGAAAAAGAAGTTGAATGCATTGTACTTGGTTATCCAATTGGAATGAAGGGGCAAGAAACAATACAAACAAAAAATGTCTTAGAATTTAATGAAAAATTAAAATTAAAGATTAAAATTCCAATAGTATTTCAAGATGAGCGGTTGAGTTCGTTAAGTGCTGAAAAATCACTAATTGAACAAAAAATAAAAACAGGATTTAATAAAAGTAAAATTGATGAAACTGCTGCCGCTATTTTTTTGCAGCAATTTTTAGATACTAAGCGTATATGAATTTGCTTTTTAATCGTTCATCATTTCATCTTTCAATTATAAGTGGCATATTAATTGGTTTTGCTTATCCTCCATTCCCTGGAATAACTGCATGGTTTGGTTTTGTTCCTTTAATTCATATTTGGTTAAGTGAATCTCCAAAAGAATCAGCTAGATGGAGTTTTTTATCTGCTGTTATTGCAAACACTATTTCTTTCTATTGGATAGGTCTGAATTCTGGTGCATCATTATTTCCCGTACTTTTATCTCTAATTAGCTGTATTATTTATTTATCATCAATGTGGGCTCTAGTTGGTTTCTTCTTATCTCATCTAAATAAACGTTTTGGTAATGGACTTGCAATGATCCCTTTTGTTTGGGTTACATTTGAATGGTTACGAAGCTTTGGTCCTTTAGGTTTTCCATGGGCAAACTTAGCAATAACGCAAACTAAATTTCTCCCACTTATACAAATAATCGATACAACAGGTTCAGAAGGTGTAGGCTTTTGGATTTTATTATTGAATACTCTTTTATATATCTTTCTTAGAACTAATATTTTTGATAAAAAATTAGTTATATCATTAATATTAGTATTCTTAATACCTTGGGTTTTTGGAACTATTAGATTTCAATTTTTTGAAACAAAACATAATATTAAAAGTCGTACTATATCTGCAATTCAACCAAACGTGAATCCCAATCAAAAATGGGATGTATCATATCGAGATAGATTATATACTATTATGGATTCTCTTAATGCTGAAGCATATTCATTTGATCCTGATTTAGTTCTTTGGCCCGAAGCAGCATTGCCTGCTTATATGCGTGTTTCTACATTAAGAAATAAATACGAATCATTAGTTAAAAAAACTAAAATTCCATTATTAATGGGAACAGTAGATTATGAGTATAAACAAAATAATCGTTTAAGCTATAATGGTGCAATTTATTTTGGAATAAATGATAATCAAATGTATCATAAAATGTTTTTAGTACCTTTCGCCGAATACATTCCACTTTCTAACAATTTTAAAATTCTTAAAAAATTAAACTTTGGACAGGCAAATTTTTCACCTGGAAAAACATTCACAACTTTCCCCCTAGATACAATTCGTTTTGGGAATTTAATATGTTATGAATCTAGTCATCCATTTGTCGCCAGAAACTTTATTCAAAATGGTGCTAATTTTCTTACTATTGAAGCTAATGATGCTTGGCTTCGTAATTCATCTGGTGTTAGGCAACATTTTGAACTAGCTGTACTTCGCGCAATTGAACAAAGAGTAGGTATAATTAGAAGTGCAAATACTGGAATTTCTGGTGTAATTAAACCTTCAGGTAAAACTGATCATAAAGTTGCTTTTGGAGCTCAAGAAGTTTTTAAAGGTAAAGTAATTCTTAATGATAAAATTACATTTTATGGTATTTACGGAAGTGTTTTTTCTCAATTATGCTTTATTATAACTTTCATGCAGTTTATATGGCTAATAAAACGACAAAATTAATTCTTTTCTCATTTATTATTTTCAATGTGATTGTTTATGGTCAAAATCAAGTTGATCATAAATTAGATCCTGTAATAAAATCTTTAATAATTCCAGGCTGGGGACAAAAATCTTTAGAAAAACCTAAAAGAGCTCGATTTTTTAATTATTTAGAATCAGGGATACTACTTACACTTATTGGTTCTTCTACATTTGCTAATATTGAAAAAAAGAATTATAAAGCTTTTGCTTCAAAACATGCAGCAATTTCTTCATCTGGGAAAAATCATAAATACTGGGTAGATATTGGAAATTATAATTCAATTAAAAATTATAATGAAGAACATTTAAGAAACCGTGAAATGGATGATTTATATTCAGATGATAAAAAATGGAGTTGGGATTGGGATCAAGAATCAAATCGTAAAATATTTGAGAATAAACGTATTCGCGCTGACCAATTAGAATTATTTGGAACATTTAGTGTTGGTGCGTTAGTCCTTAATCATATTGTTTCATCAATAGATGCTTTGTATTTAAAAAGAATTTCCACTAATAAATCATTGACAATAAATCCCCATAATAATTTAATTTTAGGAAGTGTTGGATATTCTTTAACACTTTCATTCTAATATAAATTCAAATTATGCATCCATTAGTTAACTTATGGTTTTTTCTTGGTTTCTCAACTTCATTATTATTTACTGAAGGTTATTTTGGTTGGCTCCTTCATATAATAATTTTTCTTTCTGTAGTGATTTATAATTATAAGATTACGCCACTTATAATTTCTAAAATTATACCATATATATATTATTTTCCTTTAATGCTTTCATTCTATGTACTTTTTTCATTATTCCTAACTAATAACAGTCTTCAAGTAATTATTTTTGAAGCTATTTATGGTTTTCTTAGATTAATACTTATGGTAGCAAATATGATGTATTTTTTTGAAATAACACCAAATAAAGATATAGTAATTTTATTAAGAAGTATTTGGATAAAATTTAATCTTGAATGGAAATGGGTAGAAAATTTCTTTTTATTTTTAAGTTTGACCTTAAGATTTTATCCCACATTTCAATCTAATTGGAATTCAGTAAGAAATAATCATAAAATGCTTGGACTTGAAGCAAGTACTCCTCGTTTAAAAAAAATAATAATGGTAGCTAATGAAATGCCAGGTCTATTAATCCATGAATTAAAACGTGCTAATGATATTAGCATAGCAATGAAACTTCGAGGTTATGGTAATCAATTTCCTAGAGGAGTAACATATCCTATTCCATTTAATTGGAATCATGGAATTATGATATTCTTAATTACTTTTGCTTATTTTATTTTATTTAAATATGCCACGATTTAGTATAATTGTACAATATGATGGTACTGCTTTTCGTGGATGGCAATTACAAAAGCATGATAGAACTATTCAAGGCGAGTTAGAAAAGTCTTTAATAAAATTTAATAATAATATCATGATACGCGTGTATGGCGCTGGAAGAACCGATACTGGAGTACATGCGACTGGACAAGTGGCACACTTTGATTTAAAAACAAATTTAGAACCAATTGAATTAAAAAATGCATTAAATGGACATTTACCAAAAGATATTAGAATAATGAACTGCAATCTAGTCTCTGAAAAGTTTCATGCTAGATTTTCAGCTATAAAAAGATTCTATTTATATAGGATTCGTAATGATAATTTTTTGTTAGATAGAAACTTTACATGGTCTACAGAAAAATTAGATATTGTTAGATTAAATGATGCAGCTAAAATTATTAAAGGAGATCATGATTTTACATCTTTTAGTCGAAATAATAAAAATTTAGAGCATCGTCGATGTATTATTTATGAATCTTTATGGAAAGAAGATAATGAAATTGTAAATTACTATATAACTGGGAATAGATTTCTTCACCATATGGTACGTTATTTAGTCGGTACAATGGTTGAAGTATCACGTAAAAAAATTCGATTCGAAAAATTTAAAGAACTTATTGAGAATCCTTCAGAAAATGCCAAAATATTTAAAGCACCACCACAAGGTTTAGTTTTATATAAAGTAGATTATGCTAATAATTAAAAAAACCATTTTATTTCTTTTTACCTCAATACTTATTTCACAATCTGATATAACTAATTCAAGAACTAATGCTATTACAAATGCAATTGAAATTTCTAGTCCTGCTGTTGCTAGTATTAACGTTACTCAGGTCCAAAAATATTCAATAAATCCATTCCAACGAGACCCTTGGTTTGAATATTTTTTTCCACCTCAAATTAGACAAAGAGAAATAAAAGGTTCTGGTTCAGGTGTTGTGATAAGTCCAGATGGGTATGTGCTAACAAATGATCATGTGGTTGAGAATGCTACAAAAATTATCGTGACTTTGCCTGGAGGGGAAGAGTATAATGCAGAGGTTATTGGTATGGATAATTTAACTGATTTAGCATTGTTAAAACTTGATGGTAAAAATTTTCCATTTATTGAAATGGCAAACTCTGACGAATTAATTATAGGTGAATGGGTAATTGCATTGGGAAACCCTTTTGGACTTTTTGATATGAATCAACAGCCAACTGCAACTATAGGCATAGTTAGTGGAAAAGATCTTGATTTTGGTTTACAAGATGGTAAAGTATTTCAAGATATGATCCAAACTGATGCGGCTATTAATCCTGGCAATAGTGGAGGACCTTTGGTTAATTCAGAAGGAAACTTAATTGGTATTAATACTTTTATTTATACAGGAAGTAATGCTCGCCAAGGATCTATCGGTATTGGATTTGCGATTCCAATAAATCGCGCTAAAAGAATAGCTGAAGAATTAAAGTCAAAAGGTGAAATAATTCGAGATTTTACAACTGGAATTCGTGCGCAACCACTAGACTCTAGAACTGCTACTTATTTGGATATTCCGATTAAAGAAGGTGTAATTATCACTAGTATTGCTAAAAATAGCCCTGCAGAGAATGCTAAACTTGAATATGGTGATATAATAATTGCAGTTGAGAATCAAAAAGTTTCAAGTCTAAATGAAATTTTAGAGGTTATTGAAGTAAATGACATCCGACCTGGTGATAAAATTCAATTAAGAATTTGGAGAAATGGACGTTATATAAATAAAAAACTTAAATTAGGAAAATTATAGATATGATTGCAAAAGAGGGCCGTATAATACTTATTCCTTTATTATTAATCACATTACCTATAGGTATTTATGCTCATCTAGTTAATAATACACTTTTTTCATCAATTTATTTTTTCCTTGGTGTCTTATTTTTATTTTGCATTAATTTTTTTAGAGACCCAAAAAGAACTATTCCAATGGGTGAAAATATAATTATTTCTCCAGCAGATGGTAAAATAGTTAAAATTACGGATATTAAAGATCCAGATGTGGGAGATGCGAAACTAGTTTCTATATTTTTAAACGTATTTAACGTTCATGTAAATCGTGTTCCAATCGATGGTAAAGTTATTTCAACAAAGCATAAATTAGGTAAATTTTTAGCAGCATTTGATCATAAAGCATCAGATGAGAATGAACAGGTAATTACAATAATTTCTCATAAAAGTGGAAATTATAAAATAAAACAGATTGCTGGTTTGATTGCTAGAAGGATATTATGCTATGCTAAAGAAGGTTTGATTTTACATAAAGGTGGTAGACTTGGCTTTATTCGATTTGGAAGTAGAACAGATTTAATTATGCCATCAAATGTAAAAATAAATGTAAACTTAGGTGAAAAAGTTAAAGGTGGTGAAAGTGTCATTGGAGAATTATGACAAATATTAATACAAAACAACCCAAACGATTAAAACGTTCCTTTATTCCAAATATTGCTACCGTTTTTAATATGTTTCTGGGTTTTTTAGCTATAACACTTATTTTAAATAATGAACCAATTAAAGCTGGTTGGGTGATGATGGTTGGGGTTTTTTTTGATGTTCTAGATGGTAAATTAGCCCGTTTAATGGGGTTAACTTCTAGGTTTGGAACTGAATTTGATTCACTAGCTGATACTATTTCTTTTTGTGCTGTACCATCAATACTTGTATATAGTGTTTATGTTGAAGGGCTTCCCATAATTCTTGGAGCTGCTATTAGCTTTATGCCACTTTTATTCGGGACGATACGTTTGGCAAAATTTAATATTGATACTTCTGATGAGCCAAAACCATATTTTATTGGTTTAACTACACCACTAGCAGCAATAACTATTATTGCGTTTATGCTCTTTAATTATCAGTTATATAATGATATGGGTGATCCTAGGTTAGCTTTGGTTATAGTTGCTATCATGAGTTTTCTAGAAATCAGTCCTGTACGTTTCTCAAAATTTCCAATTCTTAGTTTAAAAAGAGGGCGAAATAACAATTTACGTTTAGTTGGCTTAGGAATTACTTTACTTGGTCTTCTATTCTTTAGAGGTTTGGTTCTTTTCCCTTTAATGTCAGTTTACATTATATGGTCCATTATTAAATGGACTCTTGATAAAGATCGTTTAAGTTTAGATTTAGATTCTGAATCAAATTTGGAGAAAAATGATGTTGAATAAACGTTCGCTTTCAATTATTGTGCTTATACTTTTTTTTGGAACACTCTTTGGAACGTTGTTAGGAGAATTACTTGGTTGGGTTTTACCTGATAGTGTTGTTCGTGAATTTTTTTTAAAAAGTATAAATTTTAACTTAGGTAACGTAGTAGGTAATGAAACTGGTGTAGTTACTTTAGATCTGATAATGTTATCTATAAAATTTGGTCTAACACTTACATTTAATTTTACTAGCATTATTGGTTTTACAACAGCTTATTATTTTCTAAGGTATTTCAGATAACCATTATAAATTACACTTATTAAATGCATTTTTTTATTGGAGGTATGAAATGATTAATCAAGAACTATTTTTTGCAGCTATGCCAGGTGGATGGGAAATGGTAGTTATAGCTTTAGTAATCCTTTTAATGTTTGGTGCAAAAAAACTTCCAGAATTAGCTCGTGGATTAGGTCAAGGTATTAGAGAGTTTAAAGGTGCTGTTGATGGTGTTAAGGATGAACTCAAAGACGCGGAAGAGTCAATTGAGAAAAATAACGAGTCAGATCAAGAAACAAATAATTAAATAGTTATTTTATCTATATTAAAAAAAGGGATCTTTTTGGTCCTTTTTTTGTTTTAATATAAACTTTTAGGCAAAAGTAAATTAGAATAAAAGAATGATCACATTTGCAAATCCATTTTATTTTATTGGGCTAATATTTATTTTAGCTCTTTTAATTTATCATCGTTTTTTTGGTAAAAAACTTGAAGGTACTTTTAGTATTTCATCAGAATCTCTTATTTCAAATAAAATGAAAAGAAGAGGTAAAGTTCGATATCTGTCGTTAAGGTTTTTAAATTACACAACTTTATTTTTTATTCTGATAGGTTTGACAAGGCCACAATTAATTGATTCAATAAAAGAAACAAATGTTGATGTTGTTGATATAGTTTTAGTTATGGATATTAGTTCATCAATGCTGGCAACAGACTTTCCTCCTAATCGATTAGAAGCTGTCAAAAATACTGCTAAAAATTTTATAAAAGCTCGAACTGGTGATAGATTAGGTGTTTTAGTTTTTGCAGGTGAATCTTTTATTCAATGTCCTCTTACAATCGATCAAGATGTATTAATCTCTTTAATGGATGAGATTAAGATTGCCGAGCAATCTTATGATGGTACAGCTATTGGTATGGCAATAGCAAATGCAACAAACCGTCTAAGACATAGTGAATCAAAAAGTAAAGTTATGATATTGCTTTCTGATGGAAGCAATAATGCTGGTGAGTTAGATCCATTGACAGCCGCTGATCTGGCTGCTAAATTTAACATAAAAATTTATACTATCGGAGCAGGTACTAATCAAGATGTTTCATTTATTCCAGGAAGAGGTTACATTAGAAATGAAATTGATGAAGAAACATTGAAATCTATTTCTAAGAGAACAAATGGTCAATATTTTAGAGCAACAAATTTATCTGGTCTTGAACAAGTATATGATACAATAGATGCTTTGGAAAGAACAGAAATTGAAATAAAAGAATTCACACAATACAAGGAACTATTTGGTTGGTTTTTAATACCTGCTTTAATTCTAGGCCTAAGTGGTCAAGTTTTAGATAGAAATATTTTTAGAAAACGTCTATGATAGAATTTAGATTTCCATTCATTCTTTATATTTATATTCCATTATTCTTAGTTTTATTATTTTGGATTTATAATAGTTATAAAAAACCTGCTTTTAAAAAAATATCAATAGCACTTCGATCACGTTTATTTTTTAATACTAGTATGAAAAGAGTTAAAATAAAAGATAGGTTTCTATTCTTATCTTTATTTTTTCTAATTTTCGCAGCATCGGGGCCACAGATTGGTGTTCGCTTAGCGCCACTTGATCGAAAAGGAATTGATTTAGTTTTTGCGATAGATGTATCTACAAGTATGAATTCAGAAGATGTTAAACCTAGTAGACTTGAAAAAGCTAAATTTGAAATATCACAGATGATCCAACAGTTAAAAGGTGATAGAGTTGCCATAATTGTTTTTGCAGGCTCTAGTCATATGTATTTACCCTTAACTATTGATTATGAAGCTGCACGTCTTTTTTTAGATCAAATAGATACAAATATGATACCAACTCAAGGTACAGCATTAAGTATGGCATTAGAAACTGGACTTTCAGCATTTACTGAAGATGATTCTAAATTTAAAGTATTAGTATTAGTTACTGATGGTGAAGATCATGAAGGTAAAGCTATTGATTTAGCCAGTAAAGCTGCAAAAAGGGGAATGATAATTCATACAGTTGGAGTTGGTACGCAAAATGGTTCATTAATACCAATAATTGATAAGCAAGGTATTAGAGCTTATAAAAGAGATAGTAACGGTAAGTTAATAACATCAATTCTTAATGAAAAAATCCTAAATGATATAGCTTCATCAGGAAATGGAACTTATGTTCGATTTGATAACAAACCAGCAAACTTTAAAAATATCACTAAGGCAATTGACAGTATGGAAAAACGAACACTTAAATCTCAAATCTTTAGTGAGTATGAAGATCGTTATCAATCTTTTGCAATTATTTCTTTTGCTTTAATGTTCATTGGAATGATGATTCCAACAAAAACAAAAACACATATGAAATGGAAAAATAAATTTGAAGATTAGTAAAATATTTATATTCTGTTGTTTTTTATCATTTTGTTTATCTCAAGATAAAGGTTTGGAATTTTATCAAAATCAAGAATATGATGAGGCCAAAGGCTATTATGAGAATATTTTACTTGAAAGAGGAGATAATGCACAAGCTCATTTTGGACTTGGAGCTTCATCTTATCAACAAGGCGATATTGAAGTAGCAAAAGAAGGTTTTCAAGAATCTTTAAAAACTTCTGATAACAATTTGCGTTCTAAAGCTTTTTATAACTTAGGAAATACGTTTTATAAAAATAACAAAACCAATGAAGCTTTATCTTTTTACAGAAAAGCACTTGAATTAAACCCAAATGATAAAGATGCACTGTTTAATTATGAATATTTAAAATATCAAAAGAAGCCACCTGAAAAGGATAAAGATAACCAAGAGCAAAAAGATCAAGAGCAAAAAGATCAAGAGCAAAAAGATCAAGAGCAAAAAGATCAAGAGCAGAAAGAAGAAGAACAGAAAGAAGAAGAACAGAAAGAAGAAGAACAGAAAGAAGAAGAACAGAAAGAAGAAGAACAACAACAAGGTCAGGAAAAACAACAAGATAAAATGGATTCTTCAAATGAAGAAAAAGATCAAGATTTAACACAAGCAGAAAGTATATTGGATGCATTAAAACAAGATGAAAAAATTATGCAAAAAAAACAAATTTCTCGTGCAAAATCACGTAAACTTGCCAAAGATTGGTAATGATTATTAATAATTCAAAATTATATATATTTTTATTTTTTATTAATCTTGGATACTCACAGACTACTGTTTCGGCTTCTGTAGATGCAAACCGTATATCTCGTAATGAAACTATTGGTTTAAAAATAATAGCTACAAATGCAAATGGTACTCCCAGCGTTAATGTTTCTCCAATATTAAAAGATTTTAAAATTATAAGTGGGCCTGCTCAACAAACTAATATTCAATGGATAAATGGCGCCATGACTAGTTCAAGAAGTCTATCTTGGACTTTACTTGCTAAAAATGAAGGTAAAATCAATATTCCAAGCCTTGAGGTTACTGTTGAAAAAAATATTTATCGAACAAATCCAATTGGAATAACTGTTGAAAAAGGAGCTGGGCGAGCTCAAATGGCTAATGTTTTTATTGAAGCAAAGTCTGATAAAGAGCAAGCTTATCCTGGAGAACAGATTACCGTTACATATCGTTTATTTACACGTCTTAATTTATCTATTGAAGATATTGAATACCCAAAGAGTGTAGGTTTTTGGAATGAAGATCTTCGAGTTGCTCAAACTATACGATTTAATAATACCAAAATAAAAGGAATAGATTACAAAGTAGCTACTTTGTACAAATCTGCATTATTCCCAACTCAGTCTGGAAATTTAGTTATAGCACCTATGACTGCAATTTGTAATGTAGAAAAACCTTCAAGAGGAAAATCAAATAATTTTTTTAATGATGCATTTTTTAATTCAATGTTTAAAGAGACACAACGTCAATTTATTCAATCTGATTCAATAAATATAAAAGTCGTGAAATATCCAATTACACCACCGACAGATTTTAGTGGTGCTGTCGGAAAATTTGAAATTAGTTCTTGGGTTGATACACCAAATGTTAAAATTAATGAAGCTATAACTTTCAAACTAAAATTAAAAGGTACTGGTAACCTAAATCAGTTTAATATCAATAATATAAATTTTCCACAAAATATGGAAGTGTTTCCACCAACTTCTTCGTTTAAACGCGAAGAATTTAGAGATGATTTAACGGGTGAACAAAATTTTGAATATATATTAATACCTAGAATATCTGGACAATTTATATTAAAGCCTGTCACATTAACTTACTTTGACCCGTCTTTACAAAAATTTATCATTGCTAGATCTAATCCTGTTCCTTTAATAATTAATAATAATAACAAAGGTGATATATCAACAAATCAATTTAATAGGGAAGATATTTCTTTACTAAGTGAAGATATTAGACATATCAAAAAATATACACCTAGATTAAATAGTAAAGGAAGTAAAAGGATACCAATTTGGGTTTGGGGTACATATGTTTTTGCTTCTGCATTATTCTTATTTCCATCGGTTATTTCTAAATATAACACAAATCGTTTATCAACATCTAGCCACAGACAATCACGTGGTGCTCTTAAAGTTGCTTTAACTAACTTATCAAAATCTACTACCGATCCCTTTGCTTTAACCTCAACCGTACTTTATAAATACTTTCAATCAAAATTATACCTATCCTCAGAAAATTTAGACCCACTAATGATTGAATCTGTTCTTAATAATAAAATTTCTGCTTCTCTTTTAGAGGAAGTTGTTTCACTAGCAAAAATTTGTGATGCTGGACGATTTGGTCCAGAAGCAGACGCTCAAGTTGAAACTTTACAAATGCAGGCCAATAATATTCTTAAAAAAATTGATAAAGTATTAGTTTGAGATTCTTAATTATAAATATAATGTTACTTTCTATTGTTACTACTCAATCCTCTGATTCATTATTTCAATTAGGAAATACTTATTATGAAAATGAACAATATGAAACTGCAGCTAGTACTTATGAACAGTTAGAGAATGATTATAGTCATGAATATTTATACTTAAATCTCGGAAATAGCTATTACAGAATGGGCGAATTAGGTAATGCCGTATGGGCTTATGAAAAAGCTTATTCTATTGCGCCAAGAGATCAAGACATTATTTATAATTTAAATTTTGTTCGTTCACAAGTAAGAGATAGAATTATTCCTCCAGATAATTTTTTTATATTTTCTTTGTATACAGCATTTTTAGATAAAACTACTATACTTGATATAAGTGTTTTAGGTGGATTGTTATTTATAATCATTTCTATCATTTATCTAATGAATTCATATTTATTAATCCCTGAAAAATTAAATTCTATTATTAACTCTACACTAATATTTACATTGGTCTTTTTAATTTGGGTATCTGTAGATAAATATTGGAAGTTCACTGATATTAATGAAGCAATAGTCATTTCAACTTCTGTTGATGTTCGTTCTGCACCAATTCAAAGGGGTGAAAATGTGGTATTTAGAGTTCATGAAGGAACTAAAGCACAAATTACTGCAGTCGATTCAGGTTGGTATGAAATCATACTATTAGATGGTAAAAAAGGATGGTTAAGTACTCAAGATATGAGAAAATTATGAAAATAATATTATTTTTAGTATCTACTTTCTCAATAGCGCAAGATAAAAAGATTGATTTTGACCCAAACCAACTAATTGACCCTGAACCAAAATGGCCTATAATAAGTTCTCCATTAAATACTGAAAATCTTTTAATTAATAATAATGAATTAGACTCAACGCAAATTATTATTGAAGGATTTCGTGTTCAACTTTTAGCTACAAAAGAAGCATCAAAGGCTGAACAGTTACAAAAAAAACTATTAGATAACTTAAATCAAAATATATATATAGTTTATGAAGCGCCTAATTATAAGGTTCGTATAGGTGATTTTATTGATAGAAGAAAAGCTGAAAACTTAAGAAAAGAGATGATAAAAGAAGGTTACACGTCAGCTTGGATTATTAGAACGAGAATTAAACCAAAAGTAGAATAATTTATCTATTGTTTTAGAAGTGAAATTTTCTATTGTCAGTAATTTCTGCTTTATCTTTTAGATTTTTCATCCAATTTTGGTAATTAGTTGTTTCTTTAATAGAGCTTAAATCAACTTTTATTATATCTTTTTGACTTTGCCAAGCTGTTGAATCAAATGAGCTAATCTCTAATATTTTAACTAGACCATATCCTCGATTTGTTTTAAAAGGACCTATTAATTTATTTTTATCAGAATTTAATAGCGCACCGACTAATTGTTCAGATTTTCCTAAAGAAATAAATGAAGCACTTAACCTTTTTTTGTCACTAGGAACGTATTCTATAGTTTTATCATTTTCTATTATTGTTTCAAATGATGTTCCAGTATCAAGTTTAACTTTTAATTCATTTGCATAAGATGATGTGGCTTTGAGATTTCTATCTCTATCCATTTTGGCAACAACTTGAGAACGGACATCTTCAAAAGGTGCAATTCCTTCATGTGATATTGAATCAAGTTTAAAAACTGCATAAAAATTATCAGTTTCTAAAGGATCTGAAATTTTTCCAACTTCTGAATTAAAAGCCCATCTTACAGCACTTCTAAATGGCCCCAATCCAGCTATAAATATATCACCTTGGTCTAAATAATTAGATGGTTGTATTTGCACGTCATGAGAGTCTTGAGCTGTTGTAAATCCATAATCTTGAGCATCATAACTAAAGAGAGTTGCCTTACGTCTTAAATTTGTACGAGTATTTTGTCCCATATCAATAGTCAAAAGTATATGTTTAGCTTTAACTTGGTGATTGTCTTTACCTTTGTTTTTTATACTATCAATTTTAATAATATGATAGCCATATTGTGTCATAATTGGCCCTACAACAGATCCAGGTTTTGCTTTAAATGAAGCTTCTTCAAAAGCTGGAAGCATTTGACCTTTTCCAAACCAACCTAAATCACCGCCTCTTCCAGAGTCAGGAGTTACTTGATTTCCAGGATCCATAGTGTGAATATTGGCAAGGGCAGCAAAATTATCACCTTCACTATAGGACATTATAATTTCTAATGCTTCTTGCTTAACTCTTAGACTATCATCAGATGTTGGCGATTTAGCCCAACTAACAAATGATATGTGTCTTTTTTCATCTCGTTTAAAATCTTCAAGTCGCGATTTATAATTTTTTAATAATTCTTCATTTGAAGGTTTAGAAACTTTATTTTTAATTGAGTTATTAGTTATATGGAGAGCAGAAATAGTATAATCAATATTTCTTTTAATAAATTCTTCTTTTACATCATTTTCTGATACGACAGATGACATGCTTATATATTGCTGAAGTTTAAACCTTGGGATATAGTATTCTTTCATCCATGCTTCGATTGGTGTCCAGTCAATCATTCCAGGAGTTTTTAAAGCTTGCTGATATCTCTCTTCATTAAATACATTATTTTCATAAAATAATCTTTGAATATCAATCGGAGGATTATTTTCTAAATGATATATAATTTCCTCATCAGATACAGTTATTTCTAAATCTTCAATAGCCTGCTTGGTTAGATATTCTTCAATGAAGCCATTCCAAACTTGACTACGAACTCTATCAAGATCTTGATCTGAAATTTGCGTACCAGAATTACGAATCGCATCCATTTGTGCATTTACAGCTTGATTAAACTGATTTGGTGTTATTTTTTGACCATTAACTAAGCCAATAGCTTCAGCAGGATTAACTCTGCCAAGTAGTTGATCTATTATATTTGCTCCACCAACCAAACCACCAACAGTCATACTTAAAAGAAAAAGAATAAGTAGAGCCCAAAGAACTACGTGCATCCTATTTCTTAACATTGTCATCATTGCCATAAATGATTATCCTTAAAATAAATAATGTTTTACTTCTCACATGAGAGGGTGCGAATTTATGTTTTTGTATGTCCTAAACGCAACGAGTATGATAAAAGTTTGAATTTTAAATAAATATAATCTTATTTAATTAATTTGTATTAATCTTCGTTATTATAATTTTATTGATTATCTATAATTAAATAGCAAATAAGTGAATTGACAAATTTTAACCCTAGATCTAAAGATCATCCTTTAATTAAATCAGGATCAATGTCATCACTTTACAAAGAAGTTGTAAAGTGTGAATCATGTCCAAGAATTGTAGATTTTAGAAAAAAAGTTGCATTGGAAAAACGTAAACAATTTATGGATTGGACATACTGGGGTAGGCCTATTCCGGGATATGGTGACCCAAAGGCTTCATTATTGTTAGTAGGTTTAGCACCTGCAGCACATGGTGGTAATCGCACAGCACGTGTTTTCACAGGTGATAAGTCTGCAGATTTTCTTATTAAATGTTTATTTAAAGAAGGGCTCGCAAATCAACCTAATTCAGACTCACTTAATGATGGTTTAAAGTTTAATAATATATTTATGACAACGGTTTTAAAATGCGTCCCTCCAAAAGACAAACCTACTGCGGAAGAATTAAGTAACTGTTCACATTATTTTAGCAGAGAAATGGAAATGCTAAAGAATGTTAAAGTTATTTTAGCATTAGGTAAAATTGGATTTGATGGTTGCTTAAGATACTTTAAGAAAGATTTTGATTTTAAAATGAAAGATTTTCTTTTTGGTCATGATAAACATTATGTATTACCTAATGGCAAAACACTTTGGGGAAGTTATCATCCAAGTCCTCGAAATGTTAATACTGGAAGAATGAATGAAGATATGATGAGGTCTCTATTAAAAAAAATTAAAAGGAATATTGATTGATGAAAAAAATTGTTTTATTAACGTTAATTGTAACTTTTATATATGGAAATCCTAAACGTTTATCATTTAATGATGTTCAAGGAAAATCTCCATTTAAATATGCATCATTAAATATTTTAAGCTGGGTTCCTAATGAGAATTCCTACATAACTAAAGATAATGATTCTTTTCTCAAAATTGATTTAATGAATTCAGATACGTCAATATTCTTAACTAAATCAGATTTCAAACTCAACAAAAAAAATCTAAACATAGTTAAAGGAACATCTGAACAAGCTCCATGGAGGGAAGACTTTACTCCAAGAACATTTTGGTTTGATGATAAAGGTGAAAAGATATTATTTTTTGTAAATAGAGAAAAAATTTGGAGAAGATCTTTCTATGCTAGTTATTATGTTATGGATTTAAAAACAAAAAATATAATTTCAGTTTCTAAGGTTAATAAAAAACTGAGGAATGCAAAATTTTCTCCAGATGGGACTAAAGTTGCGTATGTTCGTGAAGATAATAATATTTATGTTTATGATTTAATTAAGTTAAAAGAAAAGAAATTAACTAGTAATGGCTCTAAAGTTTTACTTAATGGACACTTAGGGTGGGTATATGAAGAAGAATTTGGATCTTTTGATGGTTATAGGTGGAGTCCAGATAGTAAGAATATAGCTTATTGGGAAGAAAACCAATCAAACGTACCTCTATTTAAAATGTTTGATGAAATTTCATTATATCCAACAATAAAAGAGATACACTATCCAAAAGCTGGTGAGATTAATCCCACAATGTCAATTTTTGTTGTCAATGTTAAAAGAGGTAATCGTAAAAAGATGAGCATTGGAGATAATCATGATACATACTATCCTTGGATAAAATGGACTAATAATAGTGCATTGAAAGTGATGCGTATGAATCGCCTTCAAAATCATTGGGACCTTTTAAATGTTTCAATTAAAAATGGAAAATCTAATAAAGGTCTTTCTGAATCAGATCCTAAAGGATGGGTGGAGTTACATCGAAATTATTTTTTTCTAAAAGATGATAAAATTTTATGGTTATCGGAACGTTCAGGCTGGCATCATATTTATATTCATAATTCTAATGGTGAGAAAATTCGTCAATTAACTTCTGGAAAATGGGAAGTTAAGCGAATCATAAAAGTTGATGAATCAAATAATAAAATATTTTTTACAGCAAACAAAGAGTCAGTATTTGAAACAAAATTTTACTCAGTAAACTTTGATGGAAGTAATTTAACATTGTTAACAAATGAACCCGGATCACATTCTGTAAAAATTCTTCCTAATGGTGACGCCTTTATTGATTCTTATTCAAGTTTAGTATCACCTGGAAAACATGTTTTAAAAAATATGGATGGTGATGTTATTAATGTTATAAGTGAAACAAGTAAATCTCAGTTTGATTTGTATGACTGGAGCTATCCTGAGATTATTCAATTCAATTCTTCTGATGCTACAACAAAACTTGATGGAATAATTACATATCCACCTGATTATAAAAAGGGTAAAAGATATCCCGTTATTGTTCACGGTTATGGTATGCCTGGCACACAAATTGTTACAAATCGTTGGGGTAGTACTTGGAATCAATATCTTGCTCAACAAGGATATATTGTTTTTTCAATGGATGCTAGAGGAATGAGCGGTAGAGGAGAAGCCTTTAAAAATCTAAGTTATGGTGATATGTCTAAGTATTTAGCATTAGACACTGCTGCAGGAGTACAATTTTTAGTTAACAAAGGAATAGCTGACCCAGATAGAATAGGAGCATGGGGTTGGTCAGGAGGAGGTTATTTCACCGGATTAATGTTAACAAAAAATGCGCATCTTTTTGATGTTGGAGTATCAGTTGCACCTGTGATGGATTTTAGACTTTACGATTCAATTTATACTGAAAGATCAATGGGGCTTCCTCAGGATAATAAAAAAGGATACGATTCAACTTCAGTTTTATCTTATGTGGATAGGTTTAATGGTAAACTATTAGTAATTCATGGAACCGGTGATGATAATGTTCACTCACAAAATACAACATGGCTTGTTGAAGAGTTTATCAAGCATGATAAACAATTAGATATTTTTTATTATCCAAATAGACCACATGGTATGAGCGGTGGAAATGCAAGAAAAAATCTTTATAGAAAAATGATTGATTATTTTAATGTAAACCTAAAAGGTCGTCCATTAATCGAAAGAAGAAATTAACATTTTTATAAGTGGAGCCGATCAGGATCGAACTGACGACCTCTTGAATGCCATTCAAGCGCTCTCCCAACTGAGCTACGGCCCCTTTAAATCAAAACTATTTTGTTATTTCAGTTGGCCCATCTAAAACTTCATATGCTTTATAAGAAACATTTGCAAAACTTGGATTGTTACCTAGGACTTCATCGTAAAATTCACTAGATAAATAATTTTCCATAGCTTGTCGGTTTTCCCATGTATAGACTCCCCCGTAAGTATTATTCTCTTTATCAGATAGCCAAACTTTAGATATTAAGCCATCTAATGCTTTAAAAGAAGGCGCAAGTTCAGTTGCAGCTCCTTCATACTGTTCATGTGTAATACCGTCTAAATTAAAATTAACTACTTGAATTATCATTATTCCTCCTTGTTACAATTATATCTTTTGAAATTGAATTAAAATTACTTCACTATTAATTTTACATTAGAAAATTATAATAAACAAAAAAACCTTACTTTAAAGGAAGGTTCTTTGAATTAATAAGATTTATTTAGGTAAGTTTGAAGCTCCTGTTTCAAGTGTGAATATTTTACCTTCTTTAAAAGTGCAGAAAGCAAGTACAGCTTGAGTATTGCCATCTTCAAAAGATACGATTGCATGCTCTACTCCTACTTCATCATTTTCAAAGAGAATTCTCACATTTTTTCTATTAATATCACCACTCATTCCCCAGGCTATAACTTCTGATTTTGATAGAATTTTTCCAGCAGAATGTAAAGTAAATTTGTAATCATCATGTAGACACTCATTCATAGTATCTTCATCTCTTAACTCTATAGCTTTAGCCCATTTTTCTAATAATGACATTATTTTTCCTTTATTTTTATTACTTAGATTAAACTATTTTATACTGATATTTAAAAATTAATAAAGTTTATTATATTAATTATATGTAAAAATAATTAAATCGCTCTTGCCAATGTTCAATGCATATATTAATCTCTATAACCATAAATGAATATAAATATAAATTACATAATTAATGACTGATCAAAAACCTATAACCACTACTGAAGAACCAGAATTTAGTTCAAGAAATGTACGGAGTAATGTTGCTCCTATTTTTCAAATTCTTCAAAGCGAACAACTTATACTTCAAAGAACAGATCAAAAAGCTTTTACTCTAATGTCATTGCTTGCTGCATTCATGGTTTTTTTCATTGTTCATTTTCCAAAGGTAATGGGTAATGGTGAGATAAATTTTTTAACAGCAATTATGGTTTTAATTTATTTTATCAATGCAACTTTAGGTTTAATAAACTTAATGCTTGTTATTGTTCCTAGAATTAGAAATGATATGAGTCATGAAGATCTTCCAGATGTTAATGCAACTTTTTTTGGTGGAATTGTTCAATTTAACAATCCAATTGAGTATGCCTCTTATTTAGCTGAGATGACTGAAGATAATGATAATACGTTTAAAATGTTTTCAGCTCAACTTTACGCGCTTGGTCACATTAATGCATACAAAAATAAACATATGCGTCGCGCTATAATATTTTTTGGTGGAGCAATCTTTAGTGAATTAATTATCATTATGGCTTTTGCATGGTCATTAACTTTTGGTGCCTTTTAATATATTTATTAAAGCTTTGGCTATGTCATAAAATTGTGACTACTTGCTAAGAACAAAATATATATTTAATTTTTTAATCAATTAGTTACGAAAAAAAATATAG
>ERZ1046367.289-NODE-289-length-36786-cov-10.836133_pt1 | contig 36786 bp, 64 predicted proteins | sample MGYA00383091_ERZ1046367 | MGnify/ENA primary metagenome ERZ1046367 (study PRJEB29581, sample SAMEA5548361) | metagenome | biome: marine; feature: coastal; material: water | depth 50 m | study: Short-term variability in the microbial, nano- and picoplankton... | reverse complement strand
AAAAGCTGAAGAGCCAAAAGCTGAAGAGTCAAAAGCTGAAGAGCCAAAAGCTGAAGAGCCAAAAGCTGAAGAGCCAAAAGCTGAAGAAGTTAAAAAGTCAAGCTTTAACATAGGAATGTTTGAAATATAATTAAAGGGTGTATATAATACCTATTGAGCCGAAACCCACCCCAAGACCAAGAGCGGGGAGGTATGGGGTTTACAACCCAAAGAATTACACTCAATACAAAAAAGGTTTAATAGCTTATATTCTTTCCTTAAACATTCCCAATAAAGATTATGATTACATACACGCAAGATTTTATGTACCATATCCTAAAAACACCCCTAAGAGTAGGTTGGTTGACTCCACACCGCTTAGACAATGTTTTGATTGTGACAATGTTATTAAAGGATTGTGTGATGCGTTAGAACAAGCTAATGTTATTGATAATGATAGGCAAATATCAGCCATGTACATAGAGAAGTATAGAACTGTAAAGCCTGTGGGATACATTGAGTTTGAGTTACAAACAACCGAAGAAAACCCTAAATCAAATGGATAACAAGTCAAGTATAATATTTGAAGAACTTTTTCTCTCTGTAGAAAGATTGGGTTTGGATGGTACTATAAGGCAGCTTAGGAAAACAAATGATGTATCAGAGAGCAACTTAGACTCTTATATATTAGAGTTGGTGTGTTCCGAATACTCCTTAAGAAAAAACGAGCTAACAAAATCAAGCGATAAAGATACTGACAAAAGGGATGCGAGGCTTATTTTAGCATACCTACTATATCAACACACAAACCTATCCCAAAGTAAGGTAGGGGTATTTATGAACAGGACAAAAGGGGCTATTAGTAGGTATGTTACAGAAGTAACCCACCTAAACCCAAAGATAAAGCAGGATAAAGATTTATTAACCAAGTTGGAGAGGCTTGAGTCTGAAATTGAATTACTAAAAAGTAAAATGTAAACGAAATGGCAAAGAAAAGAGGTAGACCAAGAAAGAGTGAAAAGGTTGAAGAGCCAACTTTAGAGGCTGAGGAAACAGTTGTAGAGGATGTTCCAACAGGGGATGATGTGGTAGATGAACCTAAAGAGAGTGCTGCTACTGAAGATGTTAAAACAGAAGAGCCTAAAGAGGATATTTATGATTTAAACTCAAAAAGCGATTCTAACTTAGGCGGCTCATACAACCCTTTTGGTGAGAGTGTTGAGGAAAAAGCTTATAGAACTCCTGATATTGCTTCGGCTCAAAGTATTCCTGAAATCGAAGAACCCGCCTTTATAAAACCCACTTACGATGATTTAGTTAGTGCTAATGAAAACCCTACCCAAAACGGGGAGGATGGTGAGCAGCCTGAAGAGGAGAAGAAGGGTTTTGATAGGTTTTCTCAAGACGAGATAAAAGAACTACCTAATGAAGATAAGGAGGCTGCGGCTGAAGGTTTATCTCAGGTGGTTTTAGGTATATACGGATTTGGGTGTAAACAACTTGGAGCTTTAACTAAAATCTCAGACAAGAAGCTTAACAACTTAGAGTCTGAAGGGTTGTTGGATTCCACTATGCGAGTCCCTATTGATAGAAATACGACAGCTTCGGTACGACAGATAGTAGACAGTATGAACTCTCAGGCTGAAGACGCTTTTGAGGTCACTGATGACTTTAAAGAAAAAGCACTACCCGTAATGACCTCTGTGTTTAAAAAGAAGGGGTGGGGTGTTACTGAGGAGCAGAACCTGTTAATTATGTTTGGTATGGATATAGCTCAAAAAGTTACTATTGTGGCTCAAATGCGTTCTGCCGCTAACTACCAATTAGATGCCTTCATGAAAATGTATGATGCTCAAAAAAGTGCGTCAAGACCCGTTGAGTTTCAAGCTGCTGAGGCAACCGTTAGCGACACACCTACAGATACAAGACCAAGAGCCTCACAAGTTGTGGCTGAAGAAGAGGTTGTTGATAAACCAACCCCTAAGTCTGATGAAATGGTTGCGAGTGAAAACCCCGACCTTAAGGTTAGTGAAGCTGACTTAGCACAAGTTGATGTAGATAATGTCTAAAACACCTAAAATACTAATTGCTTCACCGCAATCAGATATTAAGAACTACTGCTTCTTAGATTGGTATCTAAATGTTAAGAGAATAAGCTACCCACAAGCAAGGGTAGATGTTTTCTTAGCAGATAACTCAGACACGCAAGATAATTGTAAGATGCTTGAGTCTATGGGTGTAAAGTGCAAACACATACCTAAAAATGGTCGTGGCATAATTGAGACTATGGCTGAGTGCCACCAAGCTTGCGTGGATTACGCTATTGATAATAACTATGATTATTTGCTACATTTAGAAACTGATGTGTTTCCATCACACGATGTATTAAATAACCTCATGAGTTTGAGTAAACCTATAGCTTGTGGTCTATATCAAATATTCGATGGTGCTTACAGAGAGCCAATGATAAGGTTGATTGAGGATGATAACATGGGCTTTATGGAGGCTTACGCTATAGCCAACGCACAGGGCGAGTATTTAAACGGGAAACCATTAAAAGTTTTTAGTGCAGGGTTAGGGTGTGCCTTAATACATAAAAGTGTGTTGGGTAAAATAAAATTCAAGTATATAGAGGGTCAAGACCAACACCCCGATACTTGGTTTGCAAACGATATGAGAAATATAGGTATTGACATATTTTGCGATACATCTACGTTTTGCGAACACAGAAACAAAAGTTGGGGTAAGTACAAGATAAATTTTGAGTAATGGCAGGATATAAACCTAAAGAGGATTTTGAGAAGGCGATAGGAATACAAGAACAGTATATTTTACTACTTAAAAGCTATCACGCAGAACTTATGATGAAAACGCAAAAATCAAAAGGTTTTCAGCAGTCTAAATACAGGGTGGATTTACATGAACTATCCACTAAGCTTGACTGTCAGATAAAGCTATACGAGAGTAAAAAGTTTAATTATGAAACCTACTTCCTACCTGATTATGATAAGCAATTAAAAGATTGTGAGGAAAATTATGATTCAGTTTGGTTAGAGGCTTGTAAATACATTAAACTAAACAAAGACGAGATTTCCAAAAAGATGAAAAATGGTATGGATGCTATCATGGAGCTTGAGGAGGGGGACAGGAAGCATATTGAGGTTAAAAATGTAGTTTACAAAGATTTGAAAACTTTACTATCTTTGGATATAGAATAAATTTAAGATTATGAGAGAACCAAAATTAGGTGCTGTTGTGGGTAAGAAGGGTGTTGGGAAGTCCTACACCACTTTAAAGTTAATGGGTGAGTACGTTAAAGGAAGTCCCCAAGCTAAACCAAGAAGAGTTCTTATTCTTGATGTAAATGATGAGTATGAGAACATAAAGGCTATTTCAATGACTGATATAGCAAGGTTCTCCCTACACCCAAATATAGAGGCAAGGAGAATAAGACCATATAAAGCTGATGGCTCACGAATGACGTTGAGGGACTTTTCCGATGTATTGTTTACAATATTAGACCACTTTAAAGGCGGGTTGTTATTGATAGAGGATATTAATAAGTATGTATCAGATAGTTTACCTAACGATTTAATAGGTGCGATATGTACCAACCGCCACGTTGACTTAGATATTATAATGCACTTTCAAAGTATAGGTCGTATTACACCTAAGATTTGGCAAAACTTAAATTGGTTAAGGTTTCATAAAAATTCAGACTCAGTAGATAGACATAAAAAGAAGTTTGAAGATAAGTACGACTTTTTGAAGATTACTGAGATTATGGTTAATAAAGAATATTTTGATGGGAATAAAAGGTTCTTTGTTTATGTTGACACCGAAGAGGAGAAGATAATGGGGCAATTTACCCCAAAGATGTTAAAGGATGCTATTGACGAGTTTGTTTCTCTTAATTACAATAAAATTATAAAACCCCAACTAAACAGGAGAGATAGTAGGGGTAATGTAAGTGCAGACCCCACAAAGGTTATTAGGGGGGTAAAGGATAGGTTGTTTAAACAATACTACGGAAACTCTAAATAAACTTAGAAACGAGTTAGAAACGCTTAAAAGTCTTGTAAATCAACGATTTAAGGGTAGTTGTTACTTTCATGTAAACGGCTACCCTTCTTTTTTCAGTAGTATATTACCGTTTATAGGGTTAAATTTGTGTGTAATCTGTTTGTGCAGATTCATTAAACATGATTATTAACGCTTAACATATTTGGATATGAACGCAAAAATTATGGCTTTCGTTGTAACAACCGCAGCAGTAGTTGCAGGTCTTTACGCTTACAAAGCGATTACTAAAACAGAAGCATCTGAGTTTAGAGGTCGTAAATAAGGATTAACCTTATTTGTAATTAACTGATTATTAACAATTAAATTCACTTTTCAAGATGAAAATGAGTAAATATTTCGCAGACGCTCGTGAAGCGGCTAACGAAAACTTCAACTCTATGAACGGTTCTGAATTTTTGAACGCAAATGGTGGTTCAAGTGCAGGTCTTGGTGGAGCAACAGCTCAACCATACATCCTTAACGTAGCAAACTCTACAGCTTCGGCAGTAGCGAATGTTGTTATTGGTGGTGCTTACACTAACCTTCAAGCGACAAACTTCGGGAATCCTGCTGCAATTACCATTTCTATGGGTATTGCTAACTTGACTTACGGAGAATTTCTTTACCAATCTATGAACAAGCCGTTCGTAGTAGGTCTTACATACTTATCAAGTGCTAACGCTTCTCAAGTGTTGGAAACTTTGACTATTAAGCAAAAAGACATTAATGGTAACGAAAGTTCTAAAGTAATCGTTCCTACACTTGACCCTTACCAACAACAAGGGGATAAAGTTGCAATTTCTTTCAATTGGAAGTTTGATGGGTTTACTTCGGTAACTATCGCTTCTATTTTAGCTTCTGCTACATTGAAAGCGTACTTATACCCTGCGGAAAATGTTTCTACAGGTCGTGCGTTAACAGGTGGTTCAGTAGTGAAAGGATTCAGCTCTCCTGACATTGTTAAGAAGGACAAGGTTGAAGTCGTTGGTGGCGGTGCATCTTTAGGGATGAACGGTCGTAAAAGACGATTCTAAGAATTAACTTTCTTATAATACAGACTAAGGTGGTAGGCAGGGAGATGTCTGCCACCTTTTTTTAATTTAACTAAAAGGATATAAAATGAGTAGTGCAATAACATTATATGAGTATTTAGCATACAATGTGCCTTCCAAGTGTCAAGATATTCTTGATAGATACGATATTCCTACAGCTCAAAATGAGGATGAGCTTACTGAGAATCTAAAAGCTTATGTAAGAGTTTACAGGGATGAGGCTTTGGAGGAGTTAGCTGATATTCACCCCGATAAAGATTTAATTGCTCAAATGGCTATGGCTGCCACCCCTTATAGCGGTAAGGCTGAGTCTGAATACTTAAACGCTTCGGGTACAATGAGTAGAATAGAGTCTATTGAGGGTCAATTAAGAAATGGTGGTAAAGAGGATTCACTAACCAAGTCGGATATGCTTCTTGGTATTGGTGTAGCCGTTCTTACGCTTTCTTTATTTAAACATTAAGGTATGAATCAGCAACAACAAGATATAATTACCTCCTTTCATCTTAGGATGAACGCTTTTGCTGAAGAGAACCCTGACAAGCTTAGTCACATTTTATCCGCTACATCCAAAGAGGACATAGTAGTTGAGGATTATACGCCTAAAGCTTTAACAAAAGAAATTATAAGGATATTCGTTACTCATCCCGAAAAGTTTGATGAGTTAATGCAAGGGGTTAAGTTACCCGTAGATATATCAACTTATAAAATTAGCAGCTCTGCATTGGCGAGGAGTTTTGATGGCTTTGGTAGTTGTGAGTGTAGCTCATATACATACTCACCCAATAGTGATTGTTATTGGGAGTGTATAGGAGAAGGTACTCAGGGAGAAGATGACTCATCAACCTGTCAAGACCCTGCGGCTAAAAACTACTTAGGTTATGGTGATTGTGAATATGGTAGCGGAATTAATGTCGCTAACATTCTTGATGGTATTTGGAATGTAGCTAATCAAATTGGTTTAGATAACATATTTAACGCTATAACAGGAGGGGATGATGATGATGATACTGCGGGTGGTGGTAATTCAAATACACCAAACGATGTAACTATAGTTCAAAATAAAACTAATTGGGGTAAAATTGCCCTTTACAGCGGTATTGTAGTTGTTGTGGGGGTTGGTATTTACCTCTTGGTAAGAAGGAAAAAATAATGTGGTTAAACCAATACGACCAACAAGAAGAAGAGGTTGTTGAAAATAAGCGTGAGGTTTACGAAATAGACCCAAAGCTTACTAAGATGATGCAAGACTCTATGTATGGTAATTTTGGTGGTAGCATAAGAGATAATGCTGCCGCTAAAGGTAAAACCATGCTAACGGGGGCTATCATAGGGGTTATGGTGGCGGTGTATTTTGCAAAGTCACCCTTGTATTTTGGTGTTGGAGGTGCTATATTAGCAAGAGTAATAGCTAAATAATATAAGATGGGTTATAGACACATAAATGCAGATGGAAATAATAAGCTTGATTGGGGTACTATCGCAAAATACTCTGCCATAGCGGTTGTCGTGGGTGCGGCAATTTTAATAGTTTATAAAAAAAGAAAATAAAGGTCTATGTTAAGTGCAAACCAAGTTTACAAAAACTCAAATACAGAACTACCCTTTAAAGAGTGGTTAAAGAGAGAGCAACTTAAAGGTAAGTTGGATGTTCATGACAACGACTTTTTAAATGCTGACGCTTCTACGGATGTGGTGAGTAGTCCATGTAATTGTAAACCCTTAATAAAGTTTTTAGCGGGGGTTGCTATTGGTTATGTTGTTTGTAAGTTAATAACAAAGAAATAATAGTAAATGGTTATAGACTACCCCTTATACGGAGAGCCTTGCACCCTTGCTATAACTATTTGGTGTGAGAGTAAAAGTAATCTACACCTCATAGTTGAGGATGGTGAGAATGAGGAGACAATGCTTACCAATAGAAAGTGTGTTGTAGATGGGTTAAAAACTTATTATGTAAGGATTCCCATAGCTCCCGATGTAGCTAAAATAGAGCTGTTCTCTGAAGAAGCTACAGATGGTAGTTTTGGGGTTGAAGATATAGAAGTTAAACAGCTTAAGGTTGATTACTCTAATGGTAATTTTAATAAGGATGAGGCTAAGTCCTTTATAAACTTCGCAGAAGAGTTTTGCTACCATGCGGGGTCTATATCACCCGAAGCTGAGTACACCTCTGATGATGGAGTGTTTACAATAAATTATTTGACTAACATTAAAAGCAATGGCGAGGTGGTGGCTACACCCGCAAGGATTAGTCAAAACGATGGGTTAATTGAGGTTAGTAAAACTGACTTCTTACGATATACCGTTCCTATGAGGATGGCTATTCTTCTGCATGAGTTCGCTCATTACTACTTAAACGATGTGATGGAGGATGAAGTAGAAGCGGATAAAAATAGCTTAGAGCTTTACTTAGGTATGGGATACCCAAGAATAGATGCCTATAATGTTTACTTGGATGTATTTGAAAACTCCCCAAGTGAGCTTAACAAAGAGAGGTATGACGCTTTAAATACTTTGTTTAATCAAAATTATAAAGGTTAATGCCTGATTACGGACAAAATATAACTTGGCAAAGCTACCCCGATTACGATGGTTGGGGTTCAGATAAATATTGGTCGTGTACTGATTGGATTATTTGGTTTGGTAAGCTAAAAGAGCATTACGGGGCTGACGAGGCGAGGTTGCTTTGGAAAAGTGCTTGGGACTCACAAGATAGTTGGGAGGCTAATTATAGTTGGTGTAAATATGAACCAATGTTTAATGAGTTTCTTAAGGATAATAAATTAGGGTCAAGTAATCTTGTGGCAGACGCTTTTCTTGGGGTTGGTACTTTAGGTACAAGTGCTTTAAAAGGTTTAGGTTGGGTTGGTAGAAACGCAGGATGGGTAATACCAACAGCGTTAATAGGTGCGGGATTAGTTTACGCTTTGAAAATTAGAAAACTTATGAAGTAATGACAAAGAGGACTAAAGTAATATTGGTGTCATCCGCTTTAATATTGAGCGGTATAGCTTTAACCTTTGTTTTAAATAAGGGTAAGAAGATTGAGGATTTAGGCTTAAACCCTTCAGACTTTGATGATGATAATATTGACCCACAAGATACATCACCTTTAGACAATGTTCAGGTTGGAGATTTCGTAACCCCTTATGGAGAGGTTGCTAAAGTAAGAACCGATAAATCAATTGATGATGGATTCTTTTTTAATAACCTGTATATTGCGGGTAGATTAGAAGGTGTTGTGTACAACGGTAATGTAGTGGGAAAGGTGGTTGGAATAGAGAGTGTTGGCTCTCAAGTTTGGTATAAAGTAAGTGTGTGTGCTATTGTAAACGGGGTTTATGATTCAGTCGCTAATGTAAATCAAGAGTTATCTCAAGATACTTGCAGTTCATCTTTGAATGGTTATGTTCTTGCAAACTCAGTAATAAAAATAAATTAATTATGTGTGGATGTGGTTCTAATTTTAACGGTAATAAGGCGGGTCGCTCACTTGACTTAAACTCGCTTAAAAAAGAAATTGAGAGTATAAATAACGAGTTTTCGTCTTTTGTAGGCTCTCTGCCTAAAGAGCAGCCCGTTATTGATGTAAGTAAGTATGGTGTTAGTGAAGAAGAACACTTTGCTTATAACCCAAAACACGGGGGGTATTTCAATAACTTTTCTGACAATAGGGGTTTTAAACATGGTAATGAATTAGGTGAATACGACTACTAATTATGAAGGGATTTAAAGTTTTTTTAGGTGTAGCTGTAGTTTTAGGTGGTTTTGCTTTTATAAAGTACCTTATAACTCAAGCTAAACTACTCAAGAGTATCTGTATTAGGAGTACAAGCTTAGAGTGGAGGGAGGTTATTGTTGACGCTGTTAAAGCTAAAATACAAGGTCAAACACCAAATACATCTTTACCATTAGAGTTGGAGGTTGTAAACGGTTCAGATGTTGAGGTTGAAGTTAAGGATATTAACTTTGACATATTTTTTGATGGAATACACATAGGTGATGTTTTAAGTCAGCAATCAGCCATTCTTGGGGCTAATTCAGTTAGTGTATTAGAGTTGGATGTGGATTTAGACTTAAAAGGTGATTTATTAGACTTAGGATTGAGTATATTAGCAGGTGATAACGAGGTTGAGATATATGGTAATATTTTAATGAAAGCTTCAATTTACGAAGAATACAACTACCCATATCAAATCAAAGTTAAAGGGAATGATATTTTAAAACAGGTGAGCGGAAACTGCGACCTATAACCAAAAACCAAAGAGATGAGTATAGAGGCGAAGTCAAAAAAGATTATGAAGGACAATGTTGTAAGGTTGGCAAAAGAGTATGGTGTGCCAACGACAAATGTTCAGTTAGTAATGCAATTTAATGAAGGTCAACCAAAGTTCTTTTCTGCAAAAGACTTTGTTAAAGGTAGGGAGTTGGGAGTAAAAGAGCTTTACCCCGTTTTGGTTGATATATTTAATGTGAGGGACATGATTCCTGTTTTTATAGGAAATCTATTGGTAGATATTTTGAAAGAGTGTGATGCAGAAAAAGAGGATGATGTAGTGGTCTACATTTCTACAAACTGCGACAAAGCCTCAAAACTATACCTACACTCTTACTTTAAAAATAAGCCTCACAGACAATTAACTTGGAGTGAGGTGTTCGGTGAAGAAGCAATGATGAAATTAATGGCAAAACAAGGATAAAATGGGTGGAGTAGATATATTTACAGGGGCTTATATAGGTGCAGGTTCTAATATTGTTATAGTTGAGGATGATGGTATTCAAGCGGTGTCAGTAACGGTGACAGGTACGGGAACTACAGCCGCCACTATAACAGGAACATTAAACATGGGTTCAGTTACGCCAAGTGCTATAAGCATAGCAACGGGTGAGACTATAACAATAAGTGCGGGTAGTGGAAATGTTTTAGATAACATTACTATTACAAGGGCAACCGATGGGGCTAACACAACACAAATAGTAGCAAGACAATAGGTATGGCAAAGTTAAATGATTTTGGTTTCGGGTTAAACGGTCGTGGTGCTGATGCGGTTGGGGATGATACATTTGCCATTAGCGTTGATGGTAGGGTTTCCGCTGCGTTTAATTATTGGTACACCTTAAACACAACTTACGGTAATGGGTATTATCAGATAAACTCCTTTTATGGGAATAACTCAGGGAGTGATATGTTAGACTTCAACACTATTCAAGCTGATTTAGTAGTCCCTAAAGATTGTCATGTAGTTGGGTTTAGTGCCTCTTGGTATTTGAGTTCAAGTACAAATTTTACAGAGGTAGAAATAGGTTTAGCTAAAGCTACATATAGTGGTGCTACAAGAACTGAGAGTACAATTGGTTCGGAGTCGTTATCGGGTATGACAGATTTAAACACGAGGTATAGTATTGTTAAGAATGACATAAACGTAGCTTTGTCTGCGGGAGATGGTATAATACCTTGCATTAAAAGGGTTGCACCTATAACAATGACTACAGCGTACTTAAACGGTTTTAATATGCAAATTATTTGCGAAGTAACAACATAAAATAGATTATGGCAAAAAGAACTACACCCATAGATAAAGAGTCTAAAGTCTACGTTAACAACGTGGGTGCAGACCTATCTCAAGATGAGAATACGGTTAACAGCTTATTAGAGGTTATTGTAGATAGATTAAATACCATCAATCAAGACCTTGATGAAGTCTTTCAAACGCTGAAAGATTTAGAATCTTAAGATTTAAATTGTGTCGTTAACAAGTAAAGAATATAAAGAATTGAAGTCTGAAATAGAGGAAATAAAATCTTCAATAGAGGAGATTAAAAAAGCTATTGTAGGTAACCCGACTTTTGGTCAAGAGGGTTTGGTTGATATGGTTAAGAGACACGAATACTACATAGAGCGTGATAAAAGATTTAAGCAAAAAATAATAGGTGGATTCGTTGTTTTAGGGACAGCGTGGACTGCCATATTAAAGTGGGGACATTTAATCTTTCAGGGGTAAATGAATAACGAAAACAGTTTTAAAATAAAGGCAGAGAATTTAAGTTGCTTCACTCAATCTGTGAAATTACTATACACGGGGGATGGGGATAATTCTATTGGGCAATACAAAAACGATAGAGCTTTAAAGCAACTTGACATGAACTCGTCTAATTGGGGGGGTAGCTTCCTTGATTCAAGCGGTCAGGTTTGGGTTGCGGATGGTAAAACACTTCCTCATGCCTTTAATGCTGCGATTAATGTTGTTATACGCTATGTTAGTGTAGCGACTTTATACACCACTAATTTAACATCTAACGTAGGGGAGGCTATAGACGCTTTTTTTATTCGCATTGCTCAGGATATGTCAAGTCAGTTGGGTGGTAATGATTTAGATGGTGCTTCACCAATGGGTGTTAAGATGTATTATGCTACACCCACAGAGCTTAAAATGATTCCATCTCAGTTTCAGAATGTTTTCGGGTCTTTTTACGCAATTCAAGATTTAGCAATTCCAACAACCTCATTTCCCGCTACAAGCTTTGGGGCTAATCAATACCCATTAGCCTTCTACCTAACACACCCTGATGGTTGGGGTATTGATGTTATTGTTTCTGATGCTACAAACAACGATTATAATGAGTTGGTTAACTCTTTACTAAATCAAAAGTTTTTCATAAATAAAATACGAAAGTATTCAAGTAATTACGTACAAATACAAGAACCCTTATTACTCAAGAAGTATGATTTAGCGGGTTTTGAAAAGCAGTTGGTTGATACTACCGTTATAGACCCATATCAGTATCAAACAGTTTTAGATTATAAAGCTGATGTGGTTATAAATGGGCAAACGTACCTCCAATTGGATATACTTGCAGGGGACTTTATAACACTAACTATATATTACGATACAGGGGCGGGTGTTGTAGGTTACGAGCAAATAACTGAGTTAGATAATATCCTGAGAGAGCAAGGTATAGATGGCTTAAACAAACAGGATGAGCAAGAGCTTGAGGAGGCTTTTATGAATTTTAGTGGTTTTAACGCTAAAAAAGATGAAGCCCTAAAGTTAGCTGTGATTGGATTGATAACATACTTAGCATTAAAAGATTAAATATAAAATTATGAGTGGATTAACTTCAGTAAATATAACCGTAGTAGACGATAGTACGTTCTTCAACAACCCTAATGAGGTTTTTGATGAAACCTCTAATATAGAGGTGGCTCTTGATAGCAGAAAAGTTCCTGATGCACCATCAAGACCGTTAAACCCTCCGACTACAAATTACCCAACCATAGGGGGTTGTACGGATTCTAACGCTGAAAATTACACCCCATACGCTAATCAGGATAATGGCACTTGTACTTATACTGATTACAGTAATATAGATTGGAGTAGCTTAGATTTAAGTGGTTATTTTAACACCGCTGACATGATGATGGATACAGGGGTTTCGTTAGCACCCGATATTGAGTTAACAGCTCCCGCTGTGCTTGGTTGTATGGACTCTAATGCTGAAAACTATAACCCAAACGCTACCGTTGGTGATGGTGGTTGTACTTATGCCTCACCTGTGTTAGCGGGTAATAATATTGATGACTTTGACTTATCCTCGTTAGATTCAATTGATTGGGGTAGTGTGGATTTGGGGGGTTATTTTAACCCCGCTGACATGATGATGGATACAGGGGTTTCGTTAGTACCCGATGTTGAGTTAACAGCTCCCGCTGTGCTTGGTTGTATGGACTCTAATGCTGAAAACTATAACCCAAACGCTACCGTTGGTGATGGTGGTTGTACTTACAAGGATACGGATGTTTCGGGTGATGGGAAAAAAATAGCCCTTATAGGGATAGCGTTAGTGGGTTTAATTTTAGTGATAAAAGGTTAGGTGTGGAAAATAATGACATATACTTCACAAGCAGCGACCAACAGTCGCAAAGCGGAAGGAGAGTGCAGCCGCCTACACCAACACCAAATGCGGGTACGTATGCGGATAATGCACACCTCTTTACTGAGGATATGACTATTGACGAGGTTATGGCTCAGGCTAATTCGTTAAATATTATTATGACCACAGAGGATTGGTACGCTACAGGGCTTGTAGACCCTAACGACCCGTTAGCCCATATTAAAGAAGAAAAAAAGGAGTTAACATTAAGTGACAAGATAGTTTATGGTTCTGCAATAGCAGCCGCTATATTAATAGTGGTAATTTTAAAAAGCAAGTAATGAGTTTAATTAAAGAGATACTTAAGTACGATATAACGCCACAAATGATTAAGCAGTCAGAGGCGGTTAGTTTTAACATGGATTACTATGCGTACATTATTACCCTAAACGATGGTAAGGCATTGTTGGTGGCGAAAAGTAGAGATATATATACATTGGGATACAGTCCTTTAAGTGAGGGAAACACAATGTACAGGGCTATGGATACTCACGCTAATTACGTAGACGCAATTTCACATATAAGAAACGCTGACTTATTTCACTTAAATTGGGAAATATTCTCAAAAGAGGGTTCTGATTTTTTGTGTGAATTTATGGCGAGCAGCGATGCTGTGGGGAATTTTTATACAGGGTGGTTAGGAGATGAAGAAGTACAACCTGAAGTAGCAAACGTAATACTAAACAGCCCTCAGCAATGCATCTCAATAACAAAAAACGTAAATGAAGAGCATCAAGCTTTTGCTTATGTGGAGTTTGATTCAGTAGAAGAGCTTGAGTCCGCTTTACTTGGTGGTGATACCATAAGCGACCCCACTAAGCCAAAAATGCTTTTACCCTTAATTGGGTTAGCGGCTTTAGGGTTAATATTAATAAATAAAAAGTAAGGGATATGCCACAGCCATCACAAGGAGAGTTAATAGGTCAACATCAACAAAATATAGCTGAGGGTATGCAAAATGACCCGCAGCCTGAATTTGATTTAGCTTCAATTGATTGGAGTAGCTTAGATTTAAGTGGTTATTTTAACACCGCTGACATGATGATGGATACAGGGGTTTCGTTAGCACCCGATATTATAATCCCCAACCCTTTAGGTGTCACCACTCAAGCGGCTAAAGATTATGATTTTTGGGGTGTTACAATAAACAACCAAATGTATCTTTTTGCCTTCAGCTTAGATGGTATATCTCAACCGACCTACGATTACGCAGGGTTTGGTAAAAGGTCTATACCTTTGGGTGCTGATTGGCAGAGAACTTATGACATGAATTTTATTGCAAACTTTCTTCATCAAGTAGTTGATAAAGGCGAGGGTGATGAGTTGCGGGGTAGGTGGGCTAACACCAATTCGTATGAAAATTATCAGATGCAACAAGTGGGGGTTACTGTTGATGGTAATGTTATTACAAGGTCTTATTTCTCCGCAGCACAACCCACAAATAACCCATTATTTTTTACACCCGTAGATAGTGGCTATCATAGGAGTGAAATAATGGAAAAGATAGGTAGAACAAGCTTCCAACTTCAAGAAATGGCTAACGAGGCAGCCCAAGAAGCAGCAGCAGCTCAAGCGGCTCAAGAGGCAGCAGCAGCTCAAGCAGCTCAAGAAGCAGCAGCAGCTCAAGCAGCTCAAGAAGCAGCAGCAGCCCAAGCAGCTCAAGAAGCGGCAGCGGCTCAAGCAGCGTTAGAGGCTCAGGCACAAGCTTTAGCAGAAGAGTTGGCAGCACAACAAGCTTTAATAGATGCAGCCCAAGCGGCTCAAGAGGCAGCGGCGGCAGCAGCGGCAGCCCAAGACGCAGAGGAGGCTGAAGCAGCAGCTCAAGCAGCAGCGGAGGCGGCAGCAGCAGCGGAGGCGGCAGCAGCAGCGGAGGAGGCGGCAGCCCAAGCAGCAGAGGAGGCGGCTCAAGAAGCAGCAGCAGCTCAAGCCGCTCAAGAAGCGGCAGCCCAAGAAGCAGCGGAGGCTGAAGCGGCAGCTCAAGCAGCGGCGGAGGCAGCAGCAGCGGCTGAGGATGCGTTAACTGATGTTGTTTCGGGGTTAGGTGATAAACCAAGTAAAGACGACCCTATAAAGGTTGAAGCTGATGATGAGTGGTTAGAAGATTTAGTTGCCACATCCACTTCAAATGATGAGGTGTTTAGTACTACCCAAGCAGAGGGTGGAGATGATGAGGTTTTCTCAGAGCCTGAAATTGAAATAATTGATAATGGAGGGGTTGTTGTTACGCTTAGTGTGGATGATTGGGATAGTGGTTCTCATTGGGCTGACAACCTTACAGACCTCGTGGATGATGAAGACTTAGAGGGTACAGTACTTGAGGGTTTATCAGACTCAATACCTACAATCACAGATGGTGACCCTGTTAAGGATGAGGATGACAAACCTGTAGACAGCGATGTTACGCAAAGTTACTTAGACCAACAAAGTGATAACAATGAGGATGTTGAGGGTAAAAAGAATTATAATACGTATATTTACATAGCATTAGGAGTTTTATCTCTTTATGTTTTATCAACTTTAAATAAAAAGTAAAATGGGATTTTACAACTTTAACAATGATTACCTGAATTTAGCGGGGGTAACAGCACAAAGAGATAATGATTATATGCAATCTCTTACACTTAATGGAACTTTAAGTGATAGTAGTGGGGTAATATTCGATGGCGAGACAACTATTAAGGTTGGTAGTAAGTTGGGTAGCTTTAGGTTTGGTAGTACACAGTATTCTGTGTATGTGAAGGCACATGATGCTGCTTCAGACACTATTAGAATTGCGATTTTAAGCAGCGTTGATATTAATACAGCGGGTTTTGATTTCTTGTACGATAACATAGATGGGGTTTTAAATATACCATCTACATCGTGGAGAACGGGAACTTCTAACAGTACATTCCTAAATGCTCTCCCTAAAACAAATACTGACAACACCTCGTCAGCGTTTTTTGAAGCCGCTAACAATCAAACATATATTATTAAGTCGGGCGATAATACGTATTTCCGAAAAGCTTCTTGGTCACAGGGTGCAAATAGCCCCTCTTTTAGTCAATCTAATGCGTCTGTTGGTAGGGCTGTAATAGAAACAGTTGCTATATCATTGAGTGACTTTAAGCTTAATTTAGGAGATTTGGCGTTGTTTTTTGGGAGTGATAGCGAACCTGTTGTGAACGCTGCCGAACCTGTAGCAGATGCTGCTGAAGCAGCCCCAACCGCCGATTCGGATGGTAAGGATAGCAAGTCATCATTTGACATTGTTAATAATAAATTTGGTGATTATTTAGATTTAGTAGATAGGGTTGCCTTAAAATTAGTTCAGGTTAAGGGTGATTTAGATACAGCCAAAGCTTTATGTAAGAATAGTGAAGGTAATCAAGCCGCTTGTGATACGGTTACAGAGTTGGAGACTTACGTTCAAGGTCTTGAGGGTCAAATAACAACACTAACCTCAGAAAAGACTACCCTTGAGTCATTTAGAACGGGTATAACTGATGAGTTGGATAATGTTAGTAGTACTTCTACCAATACAGAGATTATAAATGCTTTAAAAGCAAAACTTGCAGCCACAGCTGAAAGTATTAGTGATAAGGATGTTGAGATAGGGGGTTTAGAGGCAGAATTAGAAACCTCTAAAGACAATGTAGAGGCGTTAGAGACTGCAATACAGAGTACTTTAACTGCAGCGGAGGTAAGTTTAACGGCTGAAGAAACCCTTATTAATGGGCTTAATAAAATTGATGAAGCCTTAGAGGATGCCCAAGATATAGCGAGGTTGACTCAAAATGATTTAAACGCTATTAAACAATCCCTTATTGATGGTGACAAAGCAACGGGTCTTGATACGTTTTTTAGTGAAGAGATGGCGGCTGCCGCTGCTGCCGCAGCCCAAGAAGGGGGAACGTTAACAAATAAAGGTGTTATTGATGTGTTTATAACCGCCCTTCAAGAAAGGGTTACCACCGAAAAAAATAACCTGAAAACAGAAGTGGATGCTTTGATAGCCGCACAGAAAATAACTCAAGAAGAGGCGGCAACAATAGATTCTTTAGCTTCAGATTGGGCTACAGCGGTAAGCGATTTAGCTTCAAAGGAGTTAGAGTTATCTCAGGCAAATACTGAGTTAGATGAAGCAGGTGATGCGAGTGCAGCGTTACAGATAGAGATAGATGACCTTACCGCCACTAATGAGGCTCAAGCAAACACAATCTCTGAAAATGAGGCTGAATTATTAAAAATAGAGAGTGAGTTAGAAGAGGCTAATAGTGAATTATCACAGTTTGGTACGCTATCAACAAGTTTAGATAACGCTATTACTAAGTTAGAGACTACTTTGAGTGATAACGGTATAACGCTTGATGAAACCTCATCCTTTAATGGTGGGGGGTTAAGTAATGTGTTTGGGTCAGAACCCACAGAACACCAAAAACTACTATTTAGGGGTATAAAAGCAAGGAAGGCGTACTTAAATATGTCAGGAGATGGAGAGAATTATAATGGCGACAACGACTTGGATTCATTGGGCTTCAATGCTGATGGCTCAGACGCTAAGACTAATGGGTTATTAAAGCTTGGTGTGATAGCAGGTTTGTTATATGTAGGTTCTAAATTACTTAAAAAGTAAGATATTGTCTGAAAACAATAAAATATTATCTGAATTAAAAAAGCTTTGTTCTGAAGCTGAATCTTTCCTGTCTAAAAAACAAACAGATGTTAAAGAAAAGGAGGGTTTGGTTAGTGATTTAAAGTCTTTGATTTCTGACTATAAAGCTAAGGGTATAGAAACAAAATCTTTAGAATCTACTTTAAAGGGTTTTGAAGAGGATTTGTATAAGGTTGAAATGAATGAGAATGACCTTATCGCTGAAAACCTATACCTGATAGATGCTACAGAAATTGTAAGTAATTTTGTCGGTAAACCTAAGACCACATATTACTCAGAGAAGAGAAGAATCTCTGACTTAAAGGATAAGAAAAAGCATATAGAGTCTTTAAATGATGATTACGAGTCCCGTATAAAAGATATTGATGGGGAGGATGAACAAAAGAATAAACTAAGATTAGATATAATATCTAATGAAGACTATATCAAGTCTTTAGAGTCTGAGTTTAACTCTTTTGATGGTAACTACAAGGATTTAAACGACTATGTGGTTAAGTATGATTCTCAAATATCTAAAATAAACCAAGAAGTTGAGGGGATTAAGTCTGAGTTAGGTGAGCTTGATTTTGAGATTAAAAGCGGTTTTGATGCCTTTAATAACGCTCACAAAGAGTTGGTTGATAGAAGAATGGGTTTCAACGCTTTAGAGGCTGAGGCTTCTGAGGTTGAACACATAAACAACACTTATGGCACAACATCAATAGAGCTTAAAGAGATTAACTCTAACTCTAAAACCATCCAATCTGAATTAGAGGAGATGGGGAAAAAGGAAAAAGAAATAGAGTCTAAGCTTGATGAACTTAAATCAAGTAAGGATGCTTTAACTTTAAAACTAAAGGATAAAGAGGTTAAAATATCTAATTTAGATAAAGAGAAGAAGGTATTAGAGAGAACCAATAACTCAAAGTCGTTAAATATAAAGTCGTTAAATGGTAAGTTAGGGGCTTGGGAGAGTAATTATAAGGAGTTTGAGGAGTTGGTTTCAAGCTTAGAGGACTTTGTGGGATACCCTAAATACTCTAACATGGAGGGTGATGGTGTTGTAGAGGGTGTTAACCCTTTAATCCCTTTAATAGAGAGAGTTAAGGATATAACTGAGTTTGTTGAAAGAGAACAGGTGGCTGAAGATACAGGTATTAAGGTTACTGAAGAAGGGGAAGTGGGTACAAAGTTAGAGGCTGAAGAAAAGGCTAAATCTTTAGGGTCAGATAAAAGGCTACCCACTAAAAGTAAAATGAAAAAACTATTCTCAAGCGGTGGGGTAAAGAAAAATGAACCTTATTGGGTTGAAGATAGTGAAGAACCTGTTATCTTTAATGATGTTGGCGAAATGGAGGTTTACACCCCTAAAGATGGTGAGCCAAAGATAGAGGTTAAGTATATAGTTATTGAAAGGTATGTGCAGCCAAACGGTGATGTTAATCCCGTAGGCGTTACACCTTACTTATTGGGTGCTGCGGCAACTTTAGGTTTAATGATGATGGTTAAAAGGTAATGGCTAACAAGTATTCTTTAATATCAAACGCACGAATAAAAGAGTGCCACAGAGATTTACAGGTTGTATTTCAGGCTGTATTAAGACATTTTGACCACAGCATTATTTGTGGTCACAGGGGTGAGCAGGAGCAAGACACAGCTTTTGAGAGCGGGTTCTCTAAAGTTAAATACCCTAATAGTAAGCATAATAGTTATCCAAGTGTAGCTATAGACGCTGTTCCATATCCTATAGATTGGAAGGACACAAAAAGGATGACATACTTTGCGGGATTTGTTATGGCGACTGCAAAACAGCTTAAAGATAAAGGATTAATAACTCACGATATGAGGTGGGGTGGTGATTGGGATAGAGATACAGAGGTTAAAGATAATGTATTCCAAGATTACCCACATTTTGAATTAGTAAATAATAAATAATGGCACAGGACTTAAATATTCAATTTCAAAGCGGATACGCACAAGACTCAAACCACGATGCAGGTTGGTGGAGTGGCAATACAAGAAAAAGGGTTGGTAAAGAAGAGGCTCGTAAATTGATGCGGCAATGGGGTCTTGGTTACGGCTCTGATGGATTATCAACCATACCGTACTCTTTAGTTAGGAAGAAAGGCTCAGACAGGTACGTTCCCTGTGAAGATATAGAAAATATAGAGACTGAATCTCGCATCGAATACAATAACGCTTATAAAAGGCATAAAGCCTGTGGTCCTCTTGCTAAAAAGTGTAAAGGTAGGGCTGTAATTGATAAAGCAAAATGGGGTTATATTATTGAGTGGTCAGAGGGGGCTAAATTTGCTCAATCCGAACTTGATAACTATAACACCTGTGATGAAGAAGAGGTTGAAGAGGCTATAGAGAGTGTTTTAACTTACGCAGAGGGTATGTTATCAGAAAAGGATGAGGGGTTTTCAAAGCTTGATAATAAAGCTATAGCCGCTTTATGTACTGTTAGCGGTATTATGATAGCTTTAATATTAATTAAAAGTACAAGGTAACGATGGATTACTACAAGAAATATAGAGAGTATTATCTTAATGCGGATGGGGATAGTATTGTGGATGTAAGCCCTGAAGTTAATATAGATGTTAATATCGGTAACTCAGGGGTTGCTGCGGGTGGTACTGCTGTAGGTGCAGGTGTTGTTGGTACGGCAGTACCCGCTGCCTCTACAGGCTTCGTTGCTGCTATACCTGTAGTGGGTCAGGTTGTTGCTGTTGTTGCGGCTGTAGTTTCAATAGTTCAGGTTTTTGATGCGATGGATAAGCAAAATCAGCTTGAGTTAGCCATCCAAAACCTTCAAGAAAGAGGAAAGGCATTACAGCAAGAGGTTGATGTAATGTCTTGGGAAGGGCAACAAAAGATTAACATAATAAACAACGCTATTGCTGCTGCTCAAGAGAAGGAGAGATTAGCTTTAACGCTTAGATATATTTCTTTAGGTGCTGTAGCTATAACGGGGGCTATTTTATTTTACTCTCTAAGAAAAAGTAGGTAGGTTATGGGTAAGAATAGGGTTTTAAAGATAATAGGTGTAGTAGCATTAATTTGTGGGGTGTACTTTGGTGTGGTTTATGCAAAGCGTAGGTTTAGAGGGATACCGTTAAAGGGTTCTGATTTAGCAGGTGGCAATATAACTATTGAGCAAACCGATGAACAGATATTCGTTGTAGACACATCAACTGAGGACTCCTTCTACTCTTACAAGTTTACAGGTAAGGATATGTCGTTTCCCTTATCCTATGATTTAAGTTCGGCTTATGATAATGTAGCGAAATTACAAGCGTTTTTATTGTTTGCTAACCCAACATTAGAAATGCCTATTGATGGTTTGTTTGGAGATTTAACCTCTCAAGCTGTATTGGATGAAACAGAGGGTCTTAGCGATTATGGCTATGATGCTGACGATTATGATTATGAAACTGTAACTCAAAGCTACTACAATGAGGTGGTGATTCCTGAGTTACAATACTTCATCAATAATCAATAAAACAGAAATAACCAAATAAAAACTGAAATTATGAGTAAATTTGCAAGAGAGGAGGCTAATGAAAGGTTGGGTATATGTAGGGGTAGTTCTAAGAACGAGCCTTGTGAGCATTACTTCAAACCTACAGGTAGTTGTAAGAAATGTGGTTGCTTTGTACGCTTAAAAACGAGAATAGCGAGTCAGGGTTGCCCTTTAAATAAGTGGTAGTGTTTAACAAAAATTAAATTATGAAAAAGATTCTAACAAATCCCTACATTTGGTTGGGAGGGATTCTTGGTGTTGGTTGGTATATTAAAAACAAACCTACATCAAAAGTAGCTAAAGTTGGTACAACTTTAAAAACAGCGGCAACATCTTTAATAGATGAAGCGGGTCAGTTCGCTACTGATGTTGTTGATACAGGGGTAACGGCAGGTCAAGAGATTATAGGTGTTTTTGAGGCGGGTGATGTTGTTGCTGATGTTGACGCTTCGGGTTTTGATGGGCGAAGCTCTCAACACACAATTGAAGACCATGATACTGACGCTCATTTTAGCGGAGACGCTAATGTAGGTGTTGTTGGTGTGGATATTAAAGATACCGATGAAATGGTTTCCCCTGATGATGAGGGTAATGATGGTTCGGGTTTTAGCGGTGATGGCTACATGAACTTCAATGATACTAATTATTAATTCGTGGTTATGAAAAAAAAGGTAAAGTTAATTATCGCAGGGGTTACTGTGCTTTGTGTTGGGGCTTATTTAGCCCTAAGAAAGCGTAGCATACCATTCTATGATAATATTTGGTGTGGGGATGGTACTTGCTCAAGTGCTGACTCTCAAGCTAAAGTTAACACTTATATGGGGGTTAGCTTTAGTGGTGACAATGATAGTAATCAAGGTAATGGAACGGGGAATTTGTCTTTAGTGTTTCCAAAACCTCACGGTTTAAAGGTTGACCAAGATATTGTTATAGAACAAGATAAGGGTGCTAAGTATGATTACTACAATGGGGTGACTAACATAACCTCTGTACCCAATCCGTTTGTTATTGTAACAAGCAAAGCGAGACAAGGTGATACCCCCGCAAATGGTGGTGTGGTTTACACTAAGTCTTTTGTAAGTGAAATGTTTAATTAAAATTTAAAGATTATGAAAATTGGTAATTTAGGTGCTTTTCTACTTGGTATTGCGGGTCTTTACGCTACAGCGTGGGCTATCGGTAAAGGATGGAAGAAGGGTCAAGAATCGTAAGATATGTTAGATAGTTATATAGTAACTCTGCCTGATGGTTCAGAGGGGGCTTTATCTGATTTTTACGCAGGTATTATGGATGAGAGTATAACAGCAACTGATGCGGGTTATATTCTGTCAGATGGTACTTTAGTTCAAACCAATGGTGAGGCTATGTGGAATCCTGACGCAGATGTTTTAATCTCCTTAATGTCACCGTACCTTGATGGTGGTGTGGCAACTGAGGGGGGTGGGGCTTCAAGGTCGGCAGAGGATGCTGATGATGAGGACTATCAAGATGATACCGACACAACTATCAAACCCTTCTTTAAAACCCCTGTAGGTATGGGGGTTATAGCTTTAGGTGCTTATGTTGTGTACGATAAATACATTAAGTAAGGCATGATTAATAAGGTTATCACATACGCTTTAGTTGTTGTGGTAGTTTTGTTGTCTATTCAGATTTTTAGCGATAGGTCGGAGTTTAAGTCTTTTAAAACTCAAATAGCGAGGTTTAAAAAGAGTGAGCTTGAGTACCAAGAGGTTATAGATAAGAATGGAGATAAGATTATTGAGCAAGGTCAGATTATATTAACTCAGAAAGACGCTATAGAACAGGGTCTTTTAAAGGTTAATAAGCTGAAGCGTGTTAATAGCCAAACTCGTGTTATTACTGAGGTTGTTTTAGATACCATAGTGGTAACTCATGTTGATACTGTTTTAAAGTTTATTGATGGTAATAGTTATTTAAAACTACCACAGTCTTATGTTTTTAATGATGAGTTTATTAGTTTAGACGCAAAGATTAACGAGGTAGGGCTAAATATAGATAATGTTTCTATCTTAAACGAGAATGTTATAACTATAGGTTATAAAAGGTATGGTTTGTTTAAACCCTTAACCCCTATTGTAGAGGTTAGAAACTCAAACCCATACATTGTTACGAAAAGCGTTAGCAATGTGGTTATAGAAAAGAAGGTTGACGTACTCCACGATAAGAGAACTTGGGGGTTGGCGGGTTTTGTTTTAGGAATTTTAATAAAGTAGTATGAGTAGAGCCAATTATGCGCAATTAGCGAAAAATAGGTCTTTAGGTTTTTACTGTAACGCTATACCATATAGTTTTACAAAACCTGCTTTTGATGCCGCTATAGAAGCAGCCCCTTCGGGCGGTTTATTTTTAGTAGACTTTGGTAGTCCCGATGTGATGGCTTTAAACTTAAGAGGTATTAGCCCAATAGACACTTATAAATGTCAGGATTTTTCAAAAAATTTGTATTGTGACACAAATGAATCTTTTTGGTTTGCTGTAGATAAAAATGGTGTTGTTAGAATGAGTGGCTTCCCGCCCCTTTCCAATATATTTAATGTGTTTGGTGGTACTGTTTTGCCATACCTTTTCGGTGTAGAAACTACGGGATTTAAAAATGGTGATAGGATGTATATCTATTACTCCGACTTAAATAGCGGTCAACTATATTGGGCTAACTCAGAAGAGGGTGATGGTGGTTATACTTTTGATACAACTCAAACAGAGGCTATTCAAATTGATGGTGGAAAACTTGAATCCGCTTTTATGGCTCAAAAGTGTATTCCTGAACTAAATACAACTATTTGGGGTTGGTTAGATGAGATGTCTGAGGAGTTGTCTGAGGTTGAAGCTTTGAATAGTCAAATTTTTGACTACACCGAATCTCAAAATGAATGGGAGACTGAGGAGACTGATTTAAAAGCTCAAATATCAGCCCTAACTAAAGAGAGGGATGATGCTTTATTGGCAAATACTACGAGTGGGGGAGCTAATGATGCTCAAATACAAAAGTATGATGACTTTTTCACTACTTTCGGTGACAGACTTACTCAAAGTGTTAATACTTTAAACTCTACATTAGGCTCAAACGAAGCAGAAGACGAGGTTGAGGATGATACATCAAACTTTAGTGGGAACGACCCCTTTAAGTATAAAAAAAATAATTATTAGTTATGTTGTCAACATTAAATTGCAATTCTGTACCTGATTTTTCAAGGGTAGCAAATACAGGTAATAACCTAACCATTCTTATTACTAATGGTTTTTATGACAAGGTTTCAAAGGAGATAGGTTTCAACTACACCTCGTCTTCATATTTTGCGGTTAACGATGCAACGGGTGAGATTGTGGGTTATACGTTAGGTGGGGAAGGTGAATACGATGACTATCAAACCTCTTTTGCTGTTTGGGGTAAAGACTCTACAGAGACAGTAACTGACTCATCCACCTATATAGGTATTGAAGATGAGCAAACATTCTCAATATACATACTTGATGGTTTAGATATTTGGGAGGTAATGGCTGAGGGGGTTTACGTTATTAACGGGTCTGTTGTTGTCAACGAAGACATTAATATTGAGTTTAAGTGTACAATACAGCAATCAGAAGGCTCTTTTAATTACTTATACGAACAGCTAACAGCGTTAGAGGATGAGCTTGAGTCTGTTACAATCACTAAAGATTGGGCAATGGGTGAGTATATAAGTGCGTACTTAGCCTCAGACACTACCCAACTTGAGAAAGAGGTAAAGAAATGGAAGGGTAAGTATAATGAGATTTACCAAGAGTGGTTTGATGCCTTAAACGAGATAAGCCACGTATCAAGAGAGACTCATAGCGAAGAGATAGCTTTAAAGGTTAAGGAGATTTCTGATTTAACAGAACAATTAAGGGTGGCTAAGTTATCATTAGGTAACGTGGAGCATAATTACTCTGAGTTGTTGGCTGTGCAGACTGAGGTTGATGACACTACCGCAGCGTTATCTGTTTTACATGATGAAGTGGCTGTATTGACGCAGCAGTTGGTAAACGCAAATTCTACAAGCGAAGGGTACTTGTCACAATTGAGTATGGCTGTAACAGCGGCTCATGAGGCTACAAGTAATGATTTAGAGCAAGTGGCTGAGATTGAGCTTTTAAAAGCTAAAATACTATCCCTAAAGGCTGAAATGGAAAACACACCAATACAGGTGACTAAAGGGTTTGATTATAAAAAAATTATATATCCATTAGCAGCGGTTACCTTATTGTTTCTAACATTAGGTCGTAAATAGTATATTAATCTATACTTTAGCTACAGGTAAAGTTTTATTGTGAGTAAAAAGATTAAATATATAGTTCTTGGTATAACCATCTTTGGGGTGGGTGCGTTTTTTTATCTTAAATACCATGTATCTAAGTTAAGAAGGCAAATAGTGTTTCAAGCTAAATCGGAGGCTGATAAATGGAAGCCTTACGATGAGTTAGATGTGGAAACCGCTAAGATAATTCAACAGTATTGGAAAAACGGTGTTGGTCTTGATTTTACTACAAATGAGATACTTGACCCTAACTTTCAGAATACTTGGGCATGGAGTGCGGCTTTTGTTTCTTGGGTAGTTAAGGCATCAGGTGGTGATACATTTCCCGTACACCAAACCCACGCTCATTATATCATAAAGACGACAGAAAACAGAAAGAACAATACAGGAGATTTCAAAGCTTACTCTACAGATGAAGCAAAGCCGCAGATAGGGGATATAGTTTGTCGTAGACGAGGTTCTTCTGATGCAACGTATGACAATGTGGTTGCGGGTGACACACTTCATTGTGATATAGTTACAGATGTAAACAACTCTAATATAGAGGTGGTTGGCGGAAACCTAAACAACAAAGTAAAACAAACAGAATTAAGTTTAAACGATAAAGGGTATGTCTCAGACAGAGATTACTTTGTAGTTATTAAAGGAAAATAAACATGAGTTGTGAGAAATGTGGTCTTACTAAGTGTAGGACTTGTATAGAACGAGATGAAGAGGATTCATTTGCCAATTGGTTAGAAGATTTAGCGGATAAGGAGCAACCCGAACAATGCTCAATAGATGACCCCGATTGTGAAAATTGTGGTAGTTAAATAGAAAAAGGGGGCAAAAACCCCCTTAAATCAACTACAACTAAACATAGAAACACTACTAACTATGCTTTCTAAACACCTCTACAAATATAGTTAAATTTAATCAAACAAATCTTGTTTTGGATTTATTTCTGAGTCTACCGTTATGACTTCCGCAGCAGTTTCGATTGTACTCATAATGCTACTTCGTTTTTGGATAGAGTTTAACCCGTTATTAATATTATCAATCTCCATAGCGGCAAGTAAGCTTGGTTGGTCTGTCATTAATGTTTTCGTGTGCCTTTTTATCACAGTCTTCTTATACATCTCATCTCTCCATTTTTTCCACACCATACCCTCTTTACTCGCAGACTCAGCCCTTATTTTTTCCAACTCCCAAAACGGCATAAAGGAATAAGAAACAACACCCGAAGGAAGTATTGCTCTTGTGTAACACCCTAAAATGGGTCTTTCGTTATGTTCCTTCTCGCTTTTAGCAAACTTTTGAACGTGGATTAAGTTTTGTGTTGATGGGTTAAAAGAGTATTCCTCATCCTCAAAAACCATATAAGCCTCTATGTGGTGTATAGCGTTTGCATCCTTTAAGAGCTTAACCATACCCCTGTAACTTATCTCAAGTGTACATTGATTCTTTCTTGGTATTAGATAAGCTAACTGCATTACAGGGTTAAGAGTTAGTGAAGTCCTTGCTATATTTGCAATAGCATTAATGATACTATCCGCACTACATTTCTGTAGGGCTGTAGATTTTTTAAATGCTTGTAAGGCAAACCCAAATTCGCTTTTTGCTTTAGTTTTAGCCTCTTCCCTTTCTTCGCCACCATAGATGCTTAACATTTGAAAGTATCCGCTATCTACGTTAGACTTCCATAATGGTTGTGTAGTTTTTTGTTCTGACATGGTTATTTGTTTTGGTTAATGTTTTTAAATCTATTTATGATTGCGTTATCACCCAACCGTATATTGAATTTCATACGTAAGTACCTCCTCGCTACCCACATATTTTTACCCCTTCTAATACACTTTTTAATGCAGTTGTTCACAATTCCACTCATACCTAATAGTTAATTACGTTAATTTCGGGGTATTTTAAAGCTTCTGAGCATACTTCTTTCAAAAAACAAGCTCTACAGTCCTTGTATCTTGGATATGGCTTAAAACCCTTGTCTAATTCACTCTCTAAAACCCTCCTTGTATTATTAATACCTAATTTATGGGTTTCTATTGTGTCTATCTGTATATTGACTTGAATTAGAACACAATCATGTTCGTTTTTAGAACTATGTACGCAAAAGTAAAAATCAACCTCCTCACCAAACTCCTCTTCAGCAAGTATTTTATAGTGTACCGCTTGTATGAGTAGGTTGTGTTTCTCTTCTAAAAAATCTAAGTTCCAACCAAACTCACTCCACTTATCATCCAACAACCCCGAACTTTTTAAATCTATAATACAAAGTTTACCATCTTTTCGTGCAATAATATCGGCTATACCTGTAGCTGTTTCATTTTTATTAAAAGCATGACCCGTACTTACAACCTCAAACTTATGGTGCTTCATTAAGTCTTTAAAGTTTTGAGCCTGTATCTCCATCCTTTGATAGTTAGCCGCCAACTTGCCACTTTTTAATGTTTTAGGGTGGGGTACTTTACCATCTCTCGGTAATTGACCTGTTGCAACATACTCAAACCAATTACCTAAATCCATAGCGTCAGAAGGTGTTCCACTAACCCCATCTACATACTTTGCTACAAATTTATACCCGCACTCTTCTCTGCGTAGGTATTTATTTAAGGACTTCATTAGTGATTGGCTTATTTTTGGTGTTTTAGTTTTCATACTACTCTTTTGCTCTAATTATGTAAAAGTCGTTTAGTTTAGCATCCCCTCCTTTAGTGGGGTTTTCTAATAGTTTTTCGTAAGTTCGTGGGTAATAGAAACCCGTAACCATACGATAAAGGTCATCGTTAAACATCTTAACCTTACCCCCTTTCAGCTTCTTTTCCCAAGCCTCTCTCTCTTTTGTAGATATTCTTGCCATATAATCCCTCGTAATAAATAATATCAGTTATACTTTTGGGTTCAATCACCTTACCGTTAGGTAAATGTATTAAATCCACTTCACTTTCAACGGACATAAGATACAACTCATTTTTCATATACAGCAATTCTTTCTCATGTATTTTACAACACATTGAATTAGCTTTACGAAAGCTTATAACACCCTTCAAAACTTTGTAATTGGATTTAAGTAAGTTTCTGTATTGTTTCGGAGTTTCAGCCTCTATGTATAGTTTAGAACCGATTATTTGGTTAAGTTTGAATACTTCCTTAATTGTGCATGATTTTCTTTTATGCAATTTCAGAGGTTTTTTTGGTTAGTTTTAAAGGGTGGTGTGGTTACCACCCTTTTTTTCATTCTTCATCTGCTGTAAACCCACGAGCGTCATGCTCATCTATAAGCTCGTCACTTGTAAGAATATATTGGTCACCGCCATCAGCTATCAAAGATTCGTAATCTTTTAAGGTTGACTTCTCAAAGTGTACACCGTTATCTAAGAATAATTGAACAAGTATAAGCTCATCCTCAGTTCCCTTCTCCATTCTCAAAATGTATAAAGGCTCACCTTTTTCAGCATAAACCTTAATATAGTTATAATCAGACATAAAAATTGTTTTCAATAAAGTTACAACTAATTACAGCAGTTGCAAAAGTTTACTTTATTACAAGACCGCTTATCCCTTCTTTTTTGTTGTCTATATTGTCTTTTTACAACTATCTCATTTAGCAATATACCTATTGTTTGCCCCAACCTATAAGAGTTGTTGTACGAGTTGTTTTGTTGTACGAATTGAGTTGATTGGTATATTGGTTGTGAGTAAACCGTTTGCATGGTGTTGTACTGATTATATTGATAATCGTACTGATTGTAGTAGTTGTAACCACCACAGTTTTGTGAGTACAAGTTAGCCCCATACAGGGCTAATATTGCAATAAGTACCTTTTTCATAATCTTAGTTTAAGTTAATTGGTAAATCCTTTGGCTCTGTATATTGAACCTCTATATAGTCTAACACCTCAATAAGCTCATCAAAATAAACATTATCACGATGCTTCATTAACTCATTTTTTTTGTCGTAAAAATCTATAGTGTATGTGTCATTCCACGATAACTGTATGGTAACATAACCCTTTACATTATAGCCGTTACAATCAAATTTCAAACCCCCTTGATAATCCTCATCACTCATCATAATATCAAAGTTCTGAGCAGCGTAAGCGGGTAAAGCCCATTTGTCAATAGCCATTATCTGACTTACGATTGTGTTTACTACGAATAATTCTTTTGGTTCACTCATGATGTTTAGTTTAGTTGGTTAGGGAGGGGCTGTCCCCTCCGTTAGTTTTAGTTGTTTATAAATTCAGTTATTTCTTCAGAGTCCATATACTTGTCAGTAGTTGACCCGTAGTAATCAACAATACAAACTTGATAAGGTTTCTTACTACCTTTATAGATGTTTTGAATTTCTAAAGTAGTTTGTTTTGAATTTTCTGCGATGAAGTTTTTTCTGTAATTAGTCATAATTTCTGAGCTTTTAGTTGATTAGCAATGATTACAATACAAACATACAAGTTAATTTTTAAAGTAACAAGGAAAGAGAGAAAAGTTTAGAAAAAAAGTTAAGGCATCTAAGCCTTGTATATCGAATATGCAAGTAAAAGGGCGATTGTAATTAACCCCACTCTGTGTAGTTGCTCTGACCTTTGGGTGTGTCCAAGCATACAGTCAATAAGGTGTTCGCAGTTATAATTTATCGTGTCGAATGGTTTCTTACACCTATTAAAAGACTTATAAAGCTCATCTTTGGAGTAGTTAATTAAGTCTGACTCCCAAACCTCTTCTACAACTCTATCCTCAGAATACTCACCAAAAGACTCAATGATTACATCTTGGTCTACGGTGTTGTGCATCACCTTTAACTCGCCATTATCAATAAAAACCACAGCAAAATGAAAGAGTAGAGGAATTTCCTCTACCCTTGATTTTAATATTAAACCTTGTGAATATTGCATAGTTGCAAGTTCCGAATATTCACAGAACTAACCAATTATAGATTGTAAAAGTTGTGAGCTACCAACCCGTTGTCTTTATGCCAAAGGAAGGATTCAGCACTTTGTACGTTTTGTGTGTAACCTTTTAAGTTGTGCCAAGCATCAGTTCCGCTAAGTGACCGCATAAACCTAATAACGCATCCCTTTTGCTCATCAATGGTTTGCCATTTGATTTGCTTTTTGTGGTGAAAGTGACCTAAGTGCCACTCATGGAATTTAGTGTCAGCCCAAAGCTCTTTCTTTTCAGAAGCCATCAAGATAGGTAGTTCTGCAATCTTTTCATTGTTACCATGAGTAAGCCCTATTAGATTTTTTCCGTACTTCACGTACTTTCTTGGGGTGGCTGAGTTGTCTACACTTACATCCTTGCAGTTTCTATACCAAGCGGTTAAACTATCTCCTAAATAGAATGAGCGTTGAAAATCATGGTTACCTTGTACTATGATTACATCTACAGGGGCAATCGTTCTTAACTTGTCTATACCCTCTACAATTAGCTTACGACCATTGGTGTAAGTCTTTTGCCAACGTAAATCCTCATCTTGAGGGGTTAGGTTTGTGGTGGTATTTCTTAAGTTGTCACTATTAAAGAAATCATTACCTACAGGAAACACTATCTTATCTACATCGTGAAATATAGCCTTACTAACTATATCGTCAATAGCACTATGAAATCTTTCTGCGGCAATTTTAGTATCATAATCCTCACCTGTTTCACCATTCCAACAGAGCTTACCAAAGTGTAGGTCAAATATGTTAACCTCAAGCATTTGACCGCTTTTAGATTTTTTAACTTTCTTAGGTTTGTATGGTATAGCTTTATATGATTTAAAGTCTTTAAGTAAATCCTCTTCTATTCTTTGGAACTCTAAGTAGTCTGAGTTTGGGGCTAAATCGGCACTAACAGCATAAAGCTCCTCTACAGCAGCTACACCATCTAAATTCAAACCTACCTCCCACTTCTTTACCTTAAACTTCTTGACGCTATATTTATTCTTATCTACTTTAGCCACCTCAAGTAATTGCTCAAGCGTTTTAACTCTTGGGGATAATGAGGTTAAAGATGTGCCGTTTTGGTTTTTAGTCTTCTTAATGGTGGGATTCTCAACCGCATCCTTAAGGACTTGCAGGGCTTGTTCTTTTGGCATCTCAGATAAGAGCTGCAAGTAAGGTTTTGTTTCTTCGGGTAAGTTTAATTTTTTAGCCATTTTGTTTAGTTTTAGTTAGTTTAAATTTTACTTGATTCAATCCATTTACCATTTACGCTGTAAGCTTTTTTATTAGGGTTGTATATAATCGTTTGACCATACATAAACTTTTTCGGCATAACATCGGTTAGGAAAATCTCTTGGTGGTTTTCAACTTCCTCATGTAGAGATTTTTGTAAATATAACAAATCTTTTAATACCATAGCACGTTGCCACTCCTCAATAGATATATTAGCTGAATTAATCATGTTAAGACTATCCTCACCTATTGGTGATAACTGACCCTGCTCTATGTACATATAAATCATCTCTTCAGTTTTTAAGGGTTGCCTTGCGTCACCCTGTGCAAATATCCGAGACAATTCATACGAACCTGTGTTAGCCCACTCAGTAGAAACTAATTTTTTAAAGTAGTGTGGCTCTGTTTGGTTTTTCGGGCTACCAAAGCATTGATATTCTTTAGGTGCAATAATAAACTCATGTTTATCTGTTCCAAAAACCTTCTTCTTGGTCATAGCTAAACTACTTTTCAAGGCATCTGACTCGCTAAACAAAAGCTCTAAATAAAGCTCATATATATTAACAACCTCGTTGGTTTCTTTCTCTATGACATAATGCTGTGGATTCAACCCCAACACTTGAACATCCAACTGCCATTGATAGTTGGGTTCAAGCACCTTAGATAAGTCCCCATAAAATAGTTTTATAATTTCAGATTTCGTCAGATTCCTCTCCATCCCTATCTCTTTGGGTTTGCTCCATTAAAGCGATTAGTGAGTTTATGTTAGTTATCATTTCGGGGTCTTTATTTTGCTCTTCATCAATGCAAAGTAAAGTTTTCCGTATTATATCTGAATCAACCCTCACCTCCGCTTGGTCTTTTTGTTTCACCATAAATATACCCAATAACAAATGGTGCGAGTGAAGCAAAGTAAGCCGCCAACCCACTAAGATTACTGTTATGAGTTATAGCTATAACACCAATTATAAGCCACAGAAACACGCATACGTATAGTAGGGTTTCTCTTTTTGATTTTTTAAATCCTTTTCCCATTATAATTCAATTTTAACATCACCTTTAGTAATAGTGATAGTGTTAGTGTTAGGTTTAAGAGTGATAGATTGCGACTCCATAACCTCTAATATTCTGTCAATCTTGTCAGACAAGGCATCTAAGGTATTAATATTTTCAGACTTCTTAATAACCCCCTTTTTACCTTTAGCGAGTTTTTTATCCCCCCTCCAAGCTTTTTTCTCTACAAAAAAGTAAAAGGCTTTAGATTCGGGTTGCCCCTTCATCTTTCTAAAGGTGTTCATCTCTCCCTGCTCGTTAAAGTAAACAGGGGATGTACTATCATAAGTCCAATACATATTATTAACCTCTAAAGAACCCTTTTTAAAATGATTCACTAACTCCTTCTTATAGGGTAACCTTAAACTCTTTTTGGGTAGTTGCTCATTAATCTTATCCATAACCTCACCTTTAGTAAGGGATAAGTTCTTTTTATTGTTCTTGTTTTTAAAATCAATTATCTCCATCTTGTTTCTTTTTAATGTGTTTGTAAACTCTGTAGGCTACATAGCAATACATAAGTAGTGCGGGTGTAGTCCACGTTAAAAGGTTGTTGTACATAATAAATTCTACCATATTTTAGTTGTTAGGGATTACTACTTGAATACCTTGAGGTCTAATACTTTTAGAGTCCTCCATAAGCTTTAACTCTGATATAACAGCATCTCGTGAGGCTTGTAAAGCATCTATCCTACCGTTCATTGTTTCTACCCAATCTTTAATCTCTTGAGCATCAGTAGACACCCAATACCCTTTAGATGTGGCTATTAGTAGTGGTACTAAATGATTCATTCGGATAAAGCTTACAATCTTACGAACTCTTGGCTCGTTCACATCATAACCTTGTTCAGCTAAACTTGAACAAATATGTTTGTTGGTGACAGCATTACTTTTACCCACCTTAGTTTTGAACCCACTAACCATTAACGGTAATAGTGTATTCATTTCGTACTCATTCAAAGCATGAGTCTGCTTCTCAAATCCTTTAAGCATACTTAAATGTTTTTTTATTCTTCTTCGTTACACTCATCACAAATACCCCAATCCCAATCAGAGTCGTGAAGTTCGTCTTCAGCTACAAGACTACCACATCTACTACATGGTACATCCTTAATTTCTGTAGGGTCACCAAACATATCTTAAAATTTTGATGGGATTATCTCTATAGATTCGGGTTTGCTCATAATATAAGCGTTCTCCTTGTAGAAGTTGAAAAACTCTTCTTTAGGTGAGTCGTTAAGCTTACCATCAGTTGATAGTATAAGCACAACTATACCTCCTGTTGTATTTTTAGATAGGGTTATATCCCCGTTATCAAAAAGCATCTTATAAGAGAAACCTAAATCAAATAGGTCGCTGCAAATTGCCATTTGTTCGTTTGTAATTAAATTCGCCATGTCGTTTAGTTGTTATTAGTTGATTGTATGTGTGATGATTCAAAAATATCCATCATTGTTAAGCCAATACTGTTGTTAAACTTTAGCTGTAAAGTAGTCATCAACATATCAGCACATAAAACGCTCATATTGTCTATGAATGAGCAATCGTTTAGATTGTCAAATATAAACTCAATGTTTTCGGGGTGAGCCTTACACTCATCAAGTATCATTTGATAATACTTTGGTTTTAATCTTTCATATAGTGTTTGCATAACTCAGTTGTTTAAAAAGGGGGCTTTCACCCCCTGTTGATTAGTAGTTCTTTCTTGTAGTAGTAATGAATCGGAAGTGTGGTCTTTTAATATCTCCACAAGCGTAAATCATTCGGGCGTGGAAAAAAAGTTCAGATTTCTCTCTTCTCTTTATAACGACTTCCTCTTCAGTAAGTCTGTAGTGGCTTTGATTACCATCTTTATCATAAACCAAGTTGAAAGTGTCAATATTCTCAGTTGGGTTGTAAAGTAGAATCTCAAAGTTGTCATAACCCGCACCTATTCGCTCCACTTGAATATTTCTGTTCCACTCAACATCAGTAGCACACATCTTATCTACAAGCTTGTTAAACTTAGCCTTGTAGCTTACAAGTGCATCGGTATAGAATTGAACCTTGCTAATCTCTATTAACTCTAAGGTTCTTTGAGCTTGTTCTCTTTGACATAAATTAACACCGTATATTTGACCCTCTTTTTCTTCAGATTTCATATACTTAGCGTCATAATAGCTGTAGTAACTGATTAATGAAAACTCATGATTGTCAAGCATACTTCTTACAGACTTCATTTGTTTACCAACAAAGTTCTCTAAAACAGCCTCCTCAGTCATCCCTCTGAAGGTGTTAGCCATTCCTTTTATCTGATTGATTTCGTACTGAACATAGTCAGCGATGTACTTGTTCTTGAACTCTACTAATTGCTTAGACATAGTTCTGTACACTTGGTTTCTTTTCTCCTCATCTCTTTTGAGTTGAGCTTTTGATGGTTGTTTAGTTGTTGTAGTCATGATTAGTTGTTTAGTTGATTAGCAATGATTACAATACAAACATAGATGTTATTTTTTATAATAACAAACGATGGGGTTAAAAGTTTAAAAAAAAGTTAAGGCATCTAATCGTCTTGTCTTCTGACTATACGGTACATAGCCTCATCTAAAGACTTAATCTCCCTTAGAATCTCTTTCCAAGCCTTATTAAAAGCTTCTTTAGTTCTAAGGTCATACTTACTCTTTGTTTTAAAGTTAGCCATGTTACGAGCGTTCTGCTCAAGTAAAATGTCTATCCTTTCTCTTACTTTAGGTTCTGTGTGGTAACTCATTTCTTTTAGTTTTAGTGATTATCCATACACCATATAGGGGTTTTGTCTCCCACATGAGTGTTTATTACGTTGAACTCCATAAACTCAATAGCGTCTAATACTTCCATCCCATCTCGTTCCATAAGTGTTATGACACATTTCTGAAAAGAATAGATTACACGCATTGATACGTTGCATATCCCTATGATACAATCATCAAACCCATCTGCAATAGTAAACTCCTCATCGGGATGAGCAAATTCGATTCTATTAAACATTGAGTCCTGCACATCGCATATTGCAGACACAGCTCTTTCATCCTCTTGAATTTGTTTTTCGATTTCTTCTTTAGTCATTTTGTCTTGTTTTTTAATCGTTTTACTTTTTGTTTGGTTAATATATATATAGGTTTTCCTTTTTGTTAACGTCAACAAAATGGTTTACTTACAGTTACAAATGTAAACAATTCAGTTTACTTAAATCTGTAATTACATTGTAATTACTTTTAACTATACTTAAAGCTTATTAGCTTATTCCCCAAATAAACGGTTTTTCTGCGATTGTAATCACCAAATAACCGAAAATAAAGCTCAAGCTAACCTCAATTATGGCTCATATTAAACACATTTACCCTTGTTTTGTGTCAGATATTACACATATTTACCCCTATTTATGTACACGAAATTCACAATATGGTATGAATTTTAAGTCATTATCACCCAAAATAAGCGTTCTTGTATGAGAAATCACACAATAATGTGATTATAGTAAAGCTTCCCAATTATTACCTATTTTCGGGATTTTTGGTAAATTTTTGATTTAAGTCGTAAGGTTATATCCTTATAAAAGTAATATAAACGTGAGGTTATACCCTAACATAACACTCAATTCGTGATTCGCAAATCGCAAAGAGTTATTCCCTCACTTATTCCCTCACTTATTCCCTCACTAAAACCTTAGCGGTATTTTTCGTGAAGGTAATTTATCTACTTCCCAATAGTGATTGCAAGTGTGGTTTCCATCCTCGTCTTTTTCGTTCTTAACGGGTTCAGAGAAATAAGATTGTCTATACTCATTTACTACTGCTTTAAACCTGTAACAAGTTTCTTTTAAGGTACATTCCTCATCTCTACACATTGTAATGTCAGCCATATCAATCATCCTCGTTTTTAATGTTGTAACTCACAATACATACAACAACAATTGCAAGTATAGTGCTAATAAATAAAGGTAGTTCCATGTCTTTAAGGTTTTAGTTAGCTTCTATCCAATTTAACAACTCTTTTAAACTCTCATCTGACAAACCCTCAAGATTCACTCTCCCTTTAGTCTTTTTCTTTTGATTTGCGGGCTTTTTACCTTTCTT
>ERZ1046367.277-NODE-277-length-37502-cov-7.335648_pt1 | contig 37502 bp, 36 predicted proteins | sample MGYA00383091_ERZ1046367 | MGnify/ENA primary metagenome ERZ1046367 (study PRJEB29581, sample SAMEA5548361) | metagenome | biome: marine; feature: coastal; material: water | depth 50 m | study: Short-term variability in the microbial, nano- and picoplankton... | reverse complement strand
TATCGGGTTGTATTTTTACCTGAACGGCATCTTTAAAGCCGGCACTCTCAAAAGCATCACTCCAAGATTCTACCGCATCTTTAATCCAAGGCCTCAATTTTAAAGGCGTTGTGTTTTCTATCCAGAACACTAAGGGCTCTACAGGTTCCGAAACAGCCAAATCTGGATCTTTTTTCACCAAATTCCAACGATGTACAAGATCCCGATAATTCAATGCCTCCGTAGAGGTCATGTCATTACCCTTGGTGGTAAAGTACCCCACTCTAGGATCGTCATAACGGGGCTCAAAGTTGTTTGAGGGTATTTCAATCAAGGAATGTTGAACCAGTACATTTACATATCGAGAGTCTGCTACGGCAGAGCTCCCAGGAAACTTAGGTAACACGTTATCATAGGCATATTGAACAACAATATCTGTGTTTTGAGGGTAGTTTTTTAATTTGTGGTACTTGGTCTTGGTTTTGCTGAGCTTCCCAACCTGAAAACCTCTAAAACCGGGAATGCCTGCTCTTTTTAATTGTTGTAACTTTTCATTTAAAAAGATCTTATCCGCATCCAAGAGGTATTTAGTGCTGTCCTTGCCCACTGCAATAATAGTCTCACTTAATAAGACCGGATTATTGATGTTCGCATCAGAAGACTTCGCCAAAGCACTTTCCTCATCGAAATAATAACGAGTATTCTGTTGGACAAATTCAATACGGTCGTAATACTTTTGAATTTTAAAAACTTTCGAACCTCTAAAATTTCCTCTGAAAAAACCCGCATCTGCTACGCCATTTTCAATATAACTAAAGTGTATGTACTCCTTGTTCAATTGATCTGAAGTAATCTCTAAATAAAGCTTGCCTTTTTTGGAATCTCGATATAGGGTAAAGAGCCCCTCCAATTTTTCTGCATCTTTGATTTTTTGCTCGTATTTGCTTTTCGGCTCTTTTTTGATGGTGCTCTCAGTCTTGGCTTTTTTCTTTCCAAACAACTGCGCTTTTACATCTTGTGAAATACCTATAAACAAGCACAAAAAACTCAAAAAATACATCCATTTTCTCATAGCGAAAGATTTTGTTTGGCTCAAAGATAAACCATCATATCAATAATCAAATTCAAAACGCTTTTAGTTATGAATCTATGCTATGCAAAATTGAAATCACTAAATTCTACATCTCAAAACTGAATGGGAGGAAAAAGCTTACACTTAATACTTATCTTTACCGAATGAAAATTCAAACGCATCAATTGGCCAATGGGATACGCATCATTCACCACCCCGTGAAGAGCGCCGTTGCTCATTGTGGTATAATGATCAATACAGGGTCTAGAGATGAAGCTGCGCCTGAGCAAGGCATGGCCCACTTTATAGAGCATGCGTTGTTTAAAGGAACAAAAAAACGCAAAGCGTTCCATATTCTAAGTCGCTTGGAAGATGTAGGGGGTGAATTGAATGCCTACACTACAAAAGAAGAAACTTGGTACTATGCTTCTTTTGTGAACGACTATTACGAGCGATCCATCGAACTTTTGAGTGACATCATTTTCAATGCTTCACTTCCTGAAAAAGAACTGGAAAAAGAAAAAGATGTGATTATGGACGAGATTTACTCCTACCTCGATAGTCCTTCGGAGGCAATTTTCGATGATTATGAAGAGCTGATTTATCACGGCCACCCCATAGGAAGAAACATCCTGGGCATGAAAAAAACCATTCAGAGGTTTAACTCAAAATCCGTTAAAGCCTATATGCAGCAGCATTACAATACCGACCAAATGATTTTGAGCTCGGTAGGTAATATTGACTTTAATAAGCTCGTACGCTATGCTGAAAAACATTTGAACCACATCCCCAGCAATCTCCGCAAACACAAACGATTGACCATCAACGGTTATGAAACGCGAGAACTGATTGTTAAAAAAGACATTCTGCAAGCCCATTGCATTATTGGAAATAGAGCTTATAGTGCCAAAGACCCAAAGGCCCAAGCTCTAATTTTACTCAACAATTTATTGGGAGGTCCGGGGATGAATTCTCGACTGAATTTGAGTATTAGGGAGAAATACGGCTTTACCTACACGATTGAATCAAACTACACCACCTACCAAGACACTGGAGTCTGGAGCATCTATTTTGGTACAGAGCCACAAAGCGTAAAAAAGACCATCAAGCTGATCTATAAAGAGCTTAAAAAGCTTCGGGAGATTAAGCTTGGGCCTCTTCAGCTAAAAAAGGCAAAACAACAATTGATAGGGCAATTAGCAATCGCACAAGAAAACAACTGCAACCTCATGCAGTCCATCGCTAAAAGTTACCAGACTTTTGATAAAGTTGAACGTATCGAAGAAATCAATCAGAAAATTCTAGCCATTACAGCTGAGGAAATTCAAGACGTGGCTCAAGAAATCTTCAAAGAAGGGCAGTTGAGTACCATCATTTACGAACCCAAAGAAGCTTAGCATGGAATTTATTTCGAAGGAACTCGACAACTACTGCAACAACCATACGAGCCCTGAATGCGAAATCTTAAGTGCCTTAAATCACGAAACTCACACCTCGGTATTAAACCCACGTATGATTTCTGGAAATCTTCAAGGCCAGTTCTTGACGATGATTAGCCGAATGCTTCAAGCAAAATGCATTCTCGAAATCGGCACCTACACAGGCTACTCCGCCATATGCCTTGCAAAAGGACTGCCCGCAGATGGTGTTATACATACGATTGATGTAAACGAGGAATTAGAGGATATGACAACCCGCTATTTTAAAAAAGCGGGATTCGAACACCAAATTGTTCAACACATTGGCGATGCCAGTCAGATCATCCCTAACTTAGATCTAGAAATAGACTTAGCATTTATCGATGCCGATAAAAAAAATTACCCCCTCTATTTTGATCTTTTGATTGATAAAATTAAACCGGGAGGATGGATTATTGCAGACAATGTTTTGTGGTCAGGGAAAATCATTGAAGAATTAGACCCATCAGACAAAGCAACCAAAGCATTGCTAGAATACAACAAAAAGGTTCAAGATCATCCAGCCGTTGAAAATCTGCTACTCCCATTAAGAGACGGCCTCATGATCTGTCGAAAAAAGGGGAACCAATAAGTTTAAAAGCTTTACTCGCCTAGAGGAATAGGGATTACATTTGCTAATGATCCATTAGGAAAACTGATGCCCAAAAGACTCGAAATTGTGGATGCAATATCCGTGACCGCTATTTTCTCTGTTGTCTTTCCTGATTTTACATTCCAGCCATACCAGATTAAAGGTACGTGCTGATCGTAGGTATATCCGGAGCCATGAGTGGTTCCCGTATGGTGGTATTCAATCCAAGCTGGGTCCAAAACCAACAATACATCTCCAGATCGTTTCTGATGATATCCCTTTTGCAAGGATGCCAAAGACCCTGTGTCAAACTCATTGTTCTCTAGTGAATGTGCACAAATCGCTTTCTGAACGCCATCATAACGAAGCATAAAATTAGCCGTTTGTTGTTGTACCTCTTCCAGACTTAGATACTTTTCAAAAATTAATTCTCGATTTAAAAAAACCTGCGCATTACCATAAGTCTTTACCCATTCTCCAAAACCATAAATGTTTTGTAAAAATTGCTTCAACTCTCTCACGGGCTCTTCTGCATCAAAGTAGCCAGCAGGAATATTTCTGTCCTTTAAGTATGCCGGTGTTCGAACAGCTCCGTGATCAGAGGTTAAAAAAACCAAGACGTTTTCTTTCCCTAAATTTTCATCCAAATAAGATAAAAAAGTCTCGATATCTCTGTCCAATCTTAAATAGGTGTCTTGAGTTTCTCTCGAATCTGCACCAAATTGGTGACCCACATAGTCAGGTGGTGAAAAGCTAATTGCTAAAAGATCGGTATGCTCATCCTGACCCAAACGCTCCCCCTCGATAGCAGCAATGGCCATGTCTTTAGTAAGCGTGTTTCCAAAAGGAGTTGACTTTATTAATCCTTTACCATTTTCTTCGATAAGACTCGGCAAGTCATGAGGAAATTTAGGGTATTTCTGGCCCTTAAAAGGTCCCTCATAGACGCTGTTGTCTACAAGACTTTCGTCGTAGTCCTTTGAATTTAACAACAAATTCCAGGGCTCAGATAAATACGTCTCGCAGAGATTTCTCTTGTTAAACTTCTGTGCCCATTTTGGAAGGCGAAGACCGTAATAAGAACTCGAAACAAAATCTCCAGTTTCGGAATCTAACCAAAAGGCAAAATTACCCATGTGTCCGGCTGGAAGAACTGCTGAGCGATCTTTTAATCCTATAGCTATGACTTTAGATCGGTTCATGGAAAATAAGCGCATCTCATCACCAAAAGTAGTGGTCAACATTTTTGAGGGAGACATTTTTCCGGACTCATTATCAGCACCAATGGTATTCATCGTTGGATCCGAAACACAGTAGCCATATTCTTCAGTATCCTTATTAAACCAGGAATTAGATATGATTCCGTGGGTTGATGGTGTCGCTCCTGTGTATATGGAAGCATGACCAGGACCTGTATAAGTAGGAATGTAATTGTAATGGGTGTTTGTACAATTGTAACCTTCGGCAACCAAGCGTTTAAATCCGCCCTCACTAAAATCATCCCAATATCGATTGATGTAATCATAACGCATTTGATCTACAACAATTCCTACAATCAATTTAGGAGCTTGACCCTGAGCAAAAACGATGGAATTTAAAACTAAGAGAACGATAAAAAGAGGTTTCATAAGGAGGGTTATTAAAGTAAGTTTCTATGTGTTTTTTCTAATGCTAAGCAATTCACTTGTGTATAACAGAATAACTATGTGTTTCATGATGACGAAGCCGTTCCTGTTTTGTAGAGAATGTAAAGGATAAACAAACAACAAAACACACTCAGCAATACGTTGATAATCGCCAGGAGACTTTGACCGTTCTTGAGCATTTCAAAAGTCTCAAAGCTAAAGGTAGAAAAAGTGCTAAACCCTCCACAAAAACCGGTAATCACAAAAAACTTCCAAGTATCATTTAAACCCATTTTTTCCTGAAAAAAATACACAAAAGAAGCTAAAATCAAGGTGCTAAGCACGTTTGAGAATAAAGTAGCGTAGGCAAAATACGAAGTGAAATACACAGAGGTACATTTACTTAATGCATAACGACATAAGCTCCCCAAACCACCACCAATAAATATTGCAACTATATTCATAGGACTGAAGGATACTTTTTCTTAATCTTCTTGGCGACTGCCCAAATCAATTTTGCAATGAACACACCTAAAATGGCACCTCCAAGAATATCTAATGGGTAATGTTTCCCTACATAAATTCTACTGTATGCAACTAAAACTGCCCATGTGTAAAATATATAGGGAAGGTGTTTTCGATCAGAAAAAACAGATGAAGCTATTGCGGCTAGGGCAAAAAAATTAGCGGCATGAGAGGATACAAATCCATACAACCCTCCTTTTGAAACCAGCAATCTGATTTGATCAGCCAATTCAGGCGCATGACTTGGCCTTAGGCGCATAAATACATTCTTAAAACAATGAACAGAGGTGAAATCTGCTAAGCCTACAGCAATTGAGATGATGATTAAACCCACCCAAAAGTGCTTTCGATATTTTTTAATCAGTAAAAATACAATCAGAAGAAATAAAGGGATTGCTGATTGGGTACTGGATACAAAAACCCAAAAACCATCCCAGGCCTCTGTCCCTAAACCGTTTAACAACAAAAACAAATCTTGATCTCCTTGTAGTATTTTACTAAGCATTTAATTGATTCCAGATTAAGTCTTTTAACTCGATTAAGCCGTGCTGTGCTACAGAAGAAAAGAAAATCGTCTTCACTCCTTCGGGTAGTGTCTTCTCTACCTCTGCTCTCAATTCTTCATCCAACATGTCAGATTTTGAAATTGCCAATAAGCGATCCTTGTCTAACAACTCTGGATTATACGTTTCTAATTCCTTAAGTAGAACCTTATACTCCGATTCAATATCATCTGCATCGGCCGGGACCAAAAACAATAAGGTCGAGTTACGCTCGATATGTCTTAAAAAACGAAGTCCTAAACCTTTTCCTTCACTTGCTCCTTCAATAATCCCGGGAATATCAGCCATCACAAAAGAACGGTCACCTCGATAAGAAACAATACCCAAATTAGGCACTAAAGTGGTGAAAGGATAGTTGGCAATTTTAGGTTTAGCAGCAGATATTACAGACAATAAAGTTGACTTACCTGCATTTGGGAATCCTACCAAACCAACATCTGCAAGTACCTTAAGTTCAAGAATATTCCATCCTTCGTCACCATCTGTTCCTGGCTGAGCATATCTTGGGGTTTGCCGAACTGAATTTTTAAACCATGAGTTTCCTCTTCCACCTAATCCTCCTTTACGAAGAATGACTTCTTCACCATGTTCTGTTATTTCATAAAGAACTTCCCCCGTTTCAGCGTCTTTGGCTACCGTTCCTAGAGGAACTTCAACATACTGGTCTTCTCCGTCATCTCCAAAACTATTATTAGAAGAGCCATTTCCTCCCCTACCTGCTTTTACATGTCGTTTGTATTTTAGATGAAGTAGCGTCCACATTTGATCATTACCGCGCAGGTAAACGTTACCACCTCTACCGCCATCACCACCATCGGGCCCTCCTTTTGCGGTTAAACGAGAACGATGTAGATGGACAGATCCTGCACCCCCATGGCCGGCGGCACAGTGAATCTTAACATAATCAACAAAATTAGATCCGTTTACAGCCACTATACCAAAGCATCTATTTCTTTACACAATCTTTGTGTAATTGATTCTATAGAACCCACACCTTCAACCCCAACAAACTTATTTTGTGCTGTGTAATAGTCTTTCAAAATAGCCGTTTCAGTTTCATAAACCTGAATTCTGTTTTTAATCACATCTCTATTTTGATCATCCGCACGACCGCTAGATTTACCTCTTTCCAAAAGACGTGAAATCAATTCTTGTTCTTCAACCTCAAGAGCTAACATGGCCGTTATTTCAATTCCTTTTGATTTTAAAAATAAATCTAAGGCCTCTGCTTGTGCCGTTGTTCTCGGGAAACCATCAAAGATAAAACCCTTGGCATCTGGATTGCCGTTTACCTCAGCTTCCAGCATAGAAATCGTTACTTCGTCAGGAACTAAAGCGCCCTTATCAATATAAGATCTGGCGAGAGTTCCCAATTCGGTTCCTTCTTTCATGTTGGATCTAAAAATATCTCCAGTAGAAAGGTGTACCAAATTGTATGAATCAATTAAACAGGCTGACTGGGTTCCTTTCCCTGCGCCTGGAGGTCCAAATAAAACTATATTTAACATATTTTATGTTTAAGCTTTCGCCAATTGATAAACGTGATTTAAATTCCGGCCTAATCCTTTATAATCGAGACCATAACCTAATATAAAATTGTTAGGTATTTCAAAACCTACAAAATTAATATTTCTGTTTCCTTGATAAACCTCAGGCTTAAGAAACAAACTGGCAATTTGCCAATCTTTTCCTTTCTGCTTGAAAATTTCATCAATTTTTGAAAGTGTTTTCCCCGTATCAACGATATCTTCCAAGACAATGATAGGGTTATCATTTAAAACTTCTTTCAATCCGATAAGTTCATTTACTTTCCCTGAACTTGAGAGCCCATCGTAGGAACTCAGTTTCACAAATGATATTTCACAATCACCAGGAAAGGCACGAAGTAAATCAGATGCAAAAACAAAAGAGCCATTCAAAACAGCAACAAAATGAGGAACTTTACCATTTAACTTTTGATGTATTTCAAGCGCCATTTCAACAATTCGCTCTTTTAATACGCAATCTTCAAGATAAATTTCAAAGTCCAAATCATGAACCTTAAGCTTTTTCATACCGAACAAAAATACATTAAAATAAATTGACATCGAACAAACCAAAAACATCAATATATTTTGTGTGAAAACGATGAATGGTCCAACCTAATACTTCCTAAAAATTTAAAGCTAATCTGCTCTTTCTTCTTTTGTTAAAAATGCTTTCCTACATCACAATGAATCCTTATTTTTGTAAAAAAATATTTTTACCATGAAAGCAGTAGTTAGCATCATTATGGGAAGTACATCTGACTGGCCCGTAATGCAAAAAGCAGCAAAATTCTTAAACGATTTAGAGATTCCATTCGAAGTAAATGCACTTTCAGCACATCGAACTCCCGAACAAGTTGAAGCTTATGCTTCCAAAGCTTACCAAGAGGGTGTTAAAGTTATTATAGCTGGTGCAGGTGGTGCAGCTCATCTTCCTGGGGTTATGGCAGCTTTTACTCCACTTCCAATTATTGGAGTGCCTTGCCGATCTTCCATATCTATTGATGGATGGGACTCCATCTTATCTATTCTTCAAATGCCTCCAGGCATTCCTGTTGCTACGGTTGGACTTGACGCAGCTCAAAACGCCGCCATACTTGCCGTGCAGATGATTGCTACCGGAGATGCTGAAGTGATGGAAAAACTAGTTACCTACAAAGAATCTCTCAAGAAAAAAATCATTAAAGCCAACGAAGATTTAAGTGAGTTTAAATTTGACTACAGAGTATCCTAAATTAAGACGTCTACAAATAATCACACAACAAATCGAACACGAAAAACCCTTTGCTTAAAGGGTTTTTTTGTGCGCTATTAATACTAATTCGTAAGAGAAAACTTATATTCCTACTTCTATTTCTCACCAGTGCAAGTCATGCGCAAGATGCTTATAACATTAGTAAACGCTCCGACGAGCACCTACGTGGTGCGAGTAACAAAGCAGAAACATGCAGTTTACCCACTCATACAAGTAGGTGGAACTTTGATTCACGATAAGAACTTAGATTTTGTATTTATCAATCCACAATTCACTTTTTCAATATATGAAGCGATGGACTTGATGATAAGCAGCCAAAATGCTTGGAGTAAAATTATGGGTAAAACCGATGAAACTCAACAAATAAATTTCACAAGACTTCAAGGGAACATTTGAATGATTGAACTCAATCAGAAGCGACAGGAGCTACACCTATATACCCTCGAGTAATTTAGATAGTGAAACGCCTAGAGCTTTTGCAATTTTTTTCAACAAGAATGTGCCGGGGTTTCTTTTACCACTTTCAATCATCTGAATGTTTTGCTTACTAACATCCAATAAATCTCCTAGGTCTTCTTGAGACAAATTAAGCCCCTTACGATAATGAATTATTCGCTCAGCAATCTTGATATTTAGGTCTTCTTTCTTCAACACAAAGGTTATTTTTTCGATACATAAATATGATAAATAATTACAAATAATACGTCAAGCATATAGTTGTCTTATTAAATTATTTATTACTTGGTAATCAGCTGTTTATAATTTTTACAACCTATATACATAGAATATCAAGGCTCGAAAGTGGTGTTTTTTGCATGAAAAGTATATATGAAACTATAAATTTTCAGACCAAAAAACATATTACTTTATGGTAATAAACAAATATACTCATTTTTTCAGGCTCAAATGTGTAAAGTATTAAATAATTACCTATATTGGCAATGAATTAGTTGTCGTGATAAAAATAATAAATAATGGGATGTGAAAAAAGTTTAAGTACGGCTGAAATCTTTAAAGCCTTATCTAATCCATTACGATTGAACATGGTAAAACTTCTTGCCACCTCAGATCAAATGAATGTTACTGAGATCTACAAAAATCTTAACATCAAACAAGCCATTGCATCACACCAACTCAACATTCTTAGAAACAAAAACATTCTCCATTCTGAGCGAATAGGTAAAAAAACATTTTACTCCCTGAAACATCGCCAAATCATTGAAGCAATTGATTTAGTTATGAGTGTCTAATCTCAGCTTAGTTAAATTTCAGTCTAGCAAATCTCTACGTAATATATATTAATTTATATAAATATATTTTATATATTAAGGGTGCTCCTTTTTCAAACCATGTCCACTTTATAAATAACGGACTATTTGATGACTGAGCATTTGCATACTTAATACTAATATATTTAGATTAAAATGACAAAAACAGCACAGATCGCCATGGTGCTAGTAAGCTGTTGTTGCCTAGGGCAAAACACTGACTTCCTTTTCAGAGACTACAACAACCCTGCATTACTAAAAAACATTACCGCTACGACCTTATACACTCAACATTCAATAATAAACCCTGAATTTGAACTTACAGCACATAAAATAGGCTCTGTATTTGAGCTCTGGAATAGAACATTCCATTCTTATTACTATCAATACGGATACACTCATTATAAAGAACAGGAATTCACATTATCAAGTCTCCAAAAAATAAGTTCTAAAGTACATTTTGGAGTCAACTTAAATCTGCACAACGCATCAAGTCCTGGTTTCAATAAACACCAGTCGGTAAGTTTTGATCTGGGCTGGAACTACCAAAACAATCGCTATGAAATTGATCTTTTCATGGAAAACCCATTAAACAACAGCTATGTAAAAAACGATATTGAAAGCCGAATGATTATAAGCGGACGCTATAAGTGGAATAGTAACTTGGCATCAATACTGCAGATCGAAGAATCACTTCTCAGAAGTTCTTACGCCCAACATGAGTTAAAATACAGTTACGAAAATTCCTTTAGCTTAAGCATACTACACACGTTTACAACCTCCCAATATGGCCTTAGATTCGGCTATAATAAAGAACCCTTTGAGATACGAACGTCCTATAAATCACATCCTTGGGCAAACAAAATAGGCTTCTCCCTGATTTACCAACCATTCAATGGTTAAGTACCTTTGCATACCTCTGTCCCTTACCTGTACCGTTGTAGCCCAAGACTTTTCAAAGCAATTAGACTATGTGGCTTCGCGAGTTGAAAAAGAGTCCTTTGAAGATTTGATTGCCTTATGGGACTATTACTACTACAAGCCCATTGATTTAAACAATTCTGATGAAATTGAACAACTGCCTTTACTTAATCTCATGTCCGAAATGGAATGTAGGCGTATTCAAACCTATTGTCAAAATCGAAAACTAATTTCAATCTATGAACTTCAAGGCCTAAACATTAAAATAGAATCTCTAAAAAGAATCAAAAAATTTATCCGTGTATCAACCAAAAAGAGGAATCAATCAAGCACTAAAAAAAAATCATTTTTCGCAGGCACAAAATACCTAACACAGAAAAAGCTTGGTCATACAAACAGAGCTTATCAGGGAAGTAGATTCAAAACTCATTTCAGAATTCGAATGCAAATGAAGAAGGGTTGGGTTTTGGGTCTTAATTGGGAAAAAGATCCTGGAGAACCTATGTGGTACGAAAATGACGGACCAAATAATCTAGGAGGATATGTGTCTTACAAAGGTCCGAAGAAACTCCAAAAAATTATTTTGGGTAAATACGATATTAACTTGGGAGAAGGATTGTTGTTCGGGACAAGTTACAGAATAAACAACCCCTACTTTATCAGTTATTCTCCAACAATTACGGTAAAGGAGACCTTAAGTTCAAAAGAACATCGTTACTTCCAAGGAGTGTCGACACAGTGGGGAAATAATGCCCTCAAATTAGGATTATTTATCTCTCACAGAAAACTACATGGCAACAAAAAACCAGACAAATCTGGGCTATATAGGTCCGTTAAAGAAATTCGAAAAAGAAAGAAAATCAGGGAACGTATACTAGGAGTTTGGATCAGTAAAAAAATAAACAAAGGCAAACTATCATGGAGCGGCATCCTCTATGAAACCAAAAAGAAAAAACACCTACTTCAAAGCCTATACATCTCTAAAAACTATTTCAACATTAACTACTCAGGAGAAATTGCAACACAAAACTTTGAGTTCTGGGCAACGCTTCAAAAACTCAACATTAGTATTTCTAATAACAGCCTATTGTCTCTTCAGTATCGAAACAGAGATTATGGAACTTTTAATACGTACAAATCCGATTACTCCCGTTTTAGCAATGGATATGAAAATGGCTTTTTGTGCTCTTTTCAACATGTTTTTGATGAAAAATGGCGTTTTAACGCCACTTTTGATCATTATTACCCGAATTATGGAGAAAATAAAAGCTATGAAATTTTATCCGGTGAAAAAATATCTGTTGCGGTTTCAAAAGCTACGTCGAGTCGAAAAGTTGTTGTTAAACTTCAAAAAATATCAACGATTAACACAAAGACAATTAACAAACTGAAACTCTTTTACCAAGAGAATCTAAATTCAGCAATTCGGTTTAGTTTGAAGGGAAATTACACTGATAATGCAGGGATTGGCAATAGCAGTTTTGACTATAAACTGGATTGGACAAACCCAAACAAAAAAAGTAAACTGAGCTTTTCATATGGGATATTTAACACCAGTAATCAAATTGTATTTTGGGAAAGTCCCTATTTCTATGGAAGTTACAATTCCAGATTTATTATGGGTAAAGGGAACATCTACAGCATGACTTGCCAGAAAAGATGGTCGAAATCGATAAAATACGGAATACAACTCATCCAACAAAGCTATACAGATAGACAGATTATTGGAACAGGAAATGAACGAATTAACAGCAACTCGAAAACGGAACTATGCTTTTATCTAAAGTGGATGTCTGATTAGGAAACCTCGACATCAAATTTCAGTTGTTTCAAATCATCCCAATAAGATTTGTACGATTTGTTGACTACAGCCGGGTTATTGAGTGTCACAGAATTAGCCTTAAGGGCTAGAGGCGCTAAACACAAAGCCATACGGTGATCTCCATAAGTCTCAAAACTGAAATCTTTTTCCGAGAATTCTGGACCCGGTATGATTTCTAAAGCCTCATTATTTACAATACGAACTTCAGCACCACACTTTTCCAACTCCACCTTCAAGGCCATCAACCGATCTGTTTCTTTGATAGGTAAACTCTTAAGCCCTTTAATATTCATCGGTATTCCCAAGGCACAGGTTGTGGCTGCCAAGGTTTGCGCTAAATCAGGAGTTTTCGTACAGTCAAACTCCAAAAGCTCTGGATGCTTGAAATTGGCTTGTTTTTTTAAGGTCAACTCCCCATTCTCTATGGATGAATCTACCCCAAGGTACTTGAAATAGTTCATCCCTTCTTGATCTCCTTGTACTGAAACTTGGTCTACTTGCTTCAGACTTATCTCCGCAGACTCACTTAGGGCTACGAGTTCAAATATATACGATATGGATGACCAGTCTGACTCAACATCTCTTACCTGATCCGAATACACCCCAGGAGCAATCGTAATGGTGTCTCCTTCCCAAGTATGCCCAACACCCTGCTGCTGCATCAAGTTTAGCGTCATTTCAATATACGGACGAGATAAAACCTCACCTTCTAAACGTAGGCGTATTCCTTTTTCAAAATAAGGAGAAATCATTAATATCGCTGAAATAAATTGGCTAGACACATCAGCTTTGATGCTCAAATCCCCACCCTGTAATTTCTTACCTTTGATGTTCAACGGAGGATAACCTTCTTTTTCAATATAATCTATCTCTGCCCCCAATTTAGAAAGCGCATCGACTAAATCTTTAATAGGGCGTTCTTTCATTCGGGAAGCACCCGTAAGAACAAACTCTGAATCTTGAATGGCAAGATAAGCGGTTAAAAACCGCATTGCTGTCCCGGCAATACCCACATCAACAGTCGATTCTTTGGAGGTAAGTGCTTTTAATAACACCGTCGTATCGTCTGAATTTGAAAGATTGTTTAAAGGACTCATTTGTCCAGATAAGGCTTGAAGTATTAACAATCGATTGGAAATACTTTTGGAGCCAGTCAACTTTAGGTTACCCTTCAGCTTTTTGGTTTCTGTTTGAATTTTCGCTTTCAATTTAAACGCGTGTTATAAGTTCTAATAGCTTCTTCAATTTGATCTACCGAACAGATTTTATTGAATTCAGCCTCACCAATTTTCTTAAGTAAAGTGAAGTTAATTTGTGCATCATCGTTCTTCTTATCGTGACGCATCCATTCTATTAAGTCAGGCAATTCATTTTCATCAATTTTCTGCAGCGGAAAAATATTTGCGAAAACCGACTTAATGGTTTCAAAGTCTTCATCCTTGAATCCATTCATCATTTGTGACAAAATAATCTCAACCAACATCCCAATGGCAATAGCTTCGCCGTGCAATAAGTCACGTCCTTTTTCTAAGGCCTGACTTTCAATCGCGTGACCAATGGTATGTCCAAAATTTAGGGTCTTGCGCAATCCTTTCTCTTCCCAATCTTCAAGCACAATCTCATTTTTTATCGAAATCGATTTGTGAAGCATTGCAGATAAATACGTATCATCTTTCAAGTTCAGTTCACTTAAAAACAACCAATACTCAGCATCTGATATCAATGCATGTTTGTATACCTCAGCCATACCACTTACCCAGTGTCTTTCCGGTAGGGTCTTCAAGAACTCAGGAACAATGAGGACTAAATCAGGGTTTCTAAACAAGCCTATCTGATTTTTGTGCCCATCTAAATCAACCGCCAATTTCCCCCCTACGGAAGCATCAACCTGTGATAAAAGCGTGGTTGGGATGTGAAAAAACCGAACACCTCTTTTATATAAAGACGCAATCATTCCGCCCATGTCACAGATAACACCTCCACCTAAATTTACAATGAAAGCATTTCTATCGGCATTCGATTCACTTATCGTTTTCCAAACATCATGACAAATGGAAAGGTTTTTATTTTGCTCCCCAGATTCTATTTCAATCAGTTCAGCACCGATAAGCATCGGCACCTGCTCAATTAAATAGGGTAAACAATGACGAGATGAATTTTCATCGCAAAAGATAAAGATCTTTGAATATTGCTCTTGACAGTCCTCAAGAATGCGGTTAAAATCTTGTAAAACCTCATTCCCAATGTATATAGAATAGTTATCCGATTGAATCTCCACAGAATTCCTTTTAATTTTGAAAAAACAAAGATAGGAAAGCAAACAACACGACCATAAATCAGCCGTTAAATTTAATTAAATTAGGACAGGGTTGAAGATTAGGGTCCCTATGAAAAAACCCACTATCAATGTTAAATTTATATTTGCATCATACATCTGGACTGAATTTTGCACTTAGGTAAATCAAAATAATAATATTTCAAATTAGTCTTATTTTTTTTATAATTTACACATGATTTCATTCAAAAATACGGAGATCGCTTTTCAGTCCCTATCGGATAAAAAACTACAAAAAAAACATCTTTTGTTCAACATCATGCGCCATTCAAAACTTACTCGAATCGGAGGCTACCTTATCAAGATAGCACTTCATCTTCGTTTACCTATATCACCCCTATTAAAACACACAATTGTAGATGTATTTTGTGGAGGTGAGACTATTGATGATTGTTCGGCTAAAATCAATGAGCTTGCTTCCTACAATATCAAGACAGTTCTTGATTATTCTGTAGAAGGAAAAGCTACTGAAAAGGACTTCAAGGAAACCACAAACCAGATACTCCAAACCATAACCAAAGCTGAAAAAAGCACCAATATCCCCTTTAGTGTCTTTAAAATTTCCAGCATAGGCCGAATCGAATTGCTTGAAAAAACAAACCGTAAAATAGACCTCAGCCATGAAGAGCAACAAGAGTACAATCGAGTAATTCATCGGGTAAATAAGATTTGTAAAAAAGCGCATCAATCCAAAATACCGGTCATGATAGATGCCGAAGAAAGTTGGATTCAGGACGTGATTGACAATATCACTGAGGGCATGATGAAAGCCTACAACAAAGAACAGGCTGTTGTATTCAACACACTTCAAATGTATCGTAAAGATCGCCTAGATTACTTGAAAAAAATTCATCAAGACTCAAAGTTAAATGGGTACTTCTTAGGGTTTAAATTTGTAAGAGGGGCGTACCTTGAAAAAGAAAATAAACGTGCAAAAAAAATGGGTTACAATACACCCATACAAACGGACAAATACGACTGCGATAACGACTACGACAGAGCCTTAGAGTACGCCTGTGAAAACATACACGGCATCTCTATTTGCGCCGGAACGCACAATGAGGAAAGTTCAAGATATTTGATGCAATTGATGAAAACCTATAAGATCGAAAAAAACAACACCAAAGTATACTTTGCCCAACTCATGGGAATGAGTAACCACATTAGTTACAATCTAGCAAATGAAGGCTACAATGTTTTAAAATACATGCCATACGGGCCTATTAAAGACATGCTACCTTACTTAGTTCGTCGTGCCGAAGAAAACAAATCCATCGCAGGACAAACCGGAAGAGAATTAAATTTTGTGAAAAAAGAGTTAAATAGAAGGAATTCTATCGTTTAACCAGGCAAAAACTTCTTCACCTACAATCGCAATTTTGCACTTCAACATGTGTCAACAAAGATAGACTGTCGCAATCATCAATATGAAATTTTGAAAATTTCACTTCATCTACTTCTATAAAATAAGTCTTACAGAGCCCTTCAACATCACTGGAACTGAAATCTACCTCCAAATCACCTTCATTGAAAATGTTTTCAAAAAATAGTTGGCTTACTCCAATACAATCCAATTGACAAATTGCTTGTTCAGAAATCCGAAACTCTTGTGCCCGAAGGTGTTTCAGGGTTCGGGCATTAGGAAGGTATGAGAAATCTACATCCCGATCTCCAAAAAATAAAAAGGATACAATGATTCCCAGTCCAACCCCAAATAAATACAAAAAAATACGTCGCGTCATTCTAAAACTTTAAAGGCCCAAAAGTAACCTTATTTCCTTGTAAGGCAAATCAAACCATACGCCAATTCCTTTGTTGGTAAGAATTCCATTGTAAACATAAACACCTCCTCGAATATTTGGCGAACGCAACAACATTCCCTGAACACCACCTCCATCTCCAACTTTTAAAAGGGTCGGTGCTATGATGTTACTCAAAGAAAAGGAAGCTGTCTTTGCAACTCTAGAGGCAACATTTGGAACACAGTAATGAATGACTCCATGTTTTGTAAAGGTCGGATTTTCATGTGTGGTAACCTCAGAGGTTTCAAAACATCCACCCTGGTCTATACTCACGTCAACAATAACAGACTTTGACTTCATTTTTTGTACCATATCATCAGAGATAACACAAGGAGTTCTTCCCTCTTGAGCCCTCAAGGCACCTATGGCAACATCAGCTCTTTTTAATGCTTTTTCGAGTACTTTAGGTTGGAGAATGGAAGTTGCAATCGGAAAATTCAAATCATTTTGAATTCTTCTTAAGCGTGAAATTGAATTGTCAAAAACACTTACTGAGGCTCCGAGCGCCATTGCAGATCGAGCAGCATATTCTGCAACAGTTCCAGCACCAATAATAACAACTCGAGTTGGACGAACCCCAGGAATACCTCCCATAAGCATCCCTCTTCCTCCTGCTGATGTACTTAATAGTTCTGCAGCAATTAGTATGGATGATGTTCCTGCAATCTCACTCATGGATCTAACGATAGGAAACATATTCGTTTCATCCTTTATGTAATCAAAAGCAACTGCTGTTACTTTCTTCTCCATTAATTTTTTAAAATAGCCTGCTGTTTGTGTCTTGAGTTGAAGTGCTGAGATTAAACATTGGTTATGCTTAAAATTATCCAATTCTTCAATTGTAGGAGGTTCAACTTTAAGAATAATGTCAGCCTCATAAACTTCCTTAACATCGTAACAAATTTTAGCACCCGCTTCACTGTATTCTTGGTCCGTAAAAAAACTCGATTTACCTGCTTCGGTCTCAATGTAAACTTTATGCCCATTACTTACCAACAACCCTACTGCTTCAGGAACTAAAGGCACACGATTTTCCTGAAAAGCACATTCCTTCGTAATCCCAATGAAAAGAGATTGCTTTTTGGTTGAAAGTTCCAACACTTCAGGTTGAGGCATTAAAAATTCTTCTTGCAGAAAACTTAAAATATCAGGCTTACTCATCTTTGAAACTAAATTTCTTCTATAGTGAATATTCGACTGTGATTCTCAGACTCAATATGAATCTTTAACATCTTTTCAGGCAATAAGTTAGCAATTTTTTCCGGCCACTCAATAAAACAATAATGATTCGAATAGAAATAATTCTCATAACCCATATCAAAAGCTTCATTTTCATCCTTCAGTCTGTAAAAGTCAAAATGGTAAACCACTTGCCGATCATCTGCCTCATACTCATTAACCAATCCATAAGTTGGACTGCAAATCTCAGATGCATCTACACCAAGCTCTATGCACAAACTTTTGATAAACGTCGTTTTGCCAACACCCATTGCACCATAAAAGGCGATTATTTTACTTGGGTACTCGTTCTTGATTTTGGCTGCTAGAGCGGGTAATTCATCAATGGAACCAATCGAAATCCTCATTTATTTCGCAGATAATCGAATAACCGGGCAAATCATTTCCTCAAGAGACAACCCACCATGTTGGTAGGTGTTTTTGAAATACTTTACAAAATGATTATAGTTGTTCGGATAAGTTAAAAATATATTTTCTCGAGCAAAGATAAAACTTGATGTCAAATTCGCAGCAGGTAAAAAGTATTCTTCAGGATTTTCAATCGCCATTACATCCTTCGCTTGATATTGCAACCTCTTACCGGTTTTGTATCTTAAATTTGAAGAAGTTTCACGATCTCCTACTACTTTAGATGGTACTCCCACATTGATGGTTCCGTGATCAGTAGAAATGATAAGGTCTGCATCGTAATCAGCTATTTTTTTAAGCATTTCTAATAAGGAGGAATTCTCAAACCAGGTGCGGGTTAAGTCTCGATATGACTTATCGGTTCCCGCCAACTCTCGAATCATATCCATCTCTGTTTTCGCATGTGACAGCATGTCCACAAAATTGTACACGATTACATTGAAGTCATTTTGAACAAGTTGATTGAACTGTTCAACTAATTTAACACCGTATTGTTGTTGAACGACTTTGTGGTAAGCAACCTTTTTAGCACCAAGACCTAAACGTTGCATTTGATCTTTGAGAAATTCTTGTTCATGAAGATTTTTCCCACCCTCTTCATGGTCATTTTTCCACAAATGTGGAAATCGTTTTGACAACTCTAAAGGGGTTAAACCCGAAAAAATAGAATTTCTCGAGTACTGTGTCGCGGTGGGAAGAATACTACAAAAAGTACTTTCCTCCTCTATTTTAAACCACTCAGATAAAATGGGCTCTAAAACTTTCCATTGGTCGTACCTTAAATTGTCAATGAGAATAAAAAAACTAGGCTTTGTTTCAGATAGATGAGGAAACACTTTCTCTCTCAATAAGGTGTGAGACAAAACAGGTTTATCATCAGACGCTACCAACCAAGATTTATAATTACTTTTCACATACTTAAAAAACAACGAATTGGCTTCGCTCTTTTGCATTTCTAGAATTTCCACCATACCTGAAGCATCTATCTTATCCAATTCCAACTCCCAGTAGACCAGCTTTTGATAGATTTCTGTCCATTCTTTTAGATTTCTCACATCCATTAAGGACATACTAATCTCCCGAAACTCTTTCTGATAATTAGAAGTAACCTTATCATTCACCAATCGTTTTGAGTCTAGATTCTTTTTTATGGATAAGAGTATTTGATTAGGATTTACAGGTTTGATGAGATAATCAGAAATCTTGGACCCCAAAGCTTCTTCCATGATATACTCCTCTTCACTCTTAGTAATCATCACTACCGGACCTTTGTGATTTTCAGTCATACGAGATAAGGTCTCTAAGCCAGATATTCCGGGCATATTCTCATCTAAGAAAACAATGTCAAAGGCCTCATTACCCATCATTTCCAAAGCATCTTCACCGTTATTAGCCGTTTTCATTTCATACCCTTTACGTTCCAGAAATAGAATATGGGGCTTTAATAATTCAATCTCATCATCTACCCAAAGGATCCTCATTTGTTCCATAGATATTTACTACTTTAGTTTTTTATTGTAATCCGAATAAATTTAAGACAATTGAAGGCTAAAATTGCCAATAAAAGAAAAATTCTTAATGACCCCATTTATGGGTTCACGAACATTCCCAGCGAATTGTTTTTTGACATCATTGAGCATCCTTATTTTCAAAGACTTCGACGAATCACTCAACTCGGTCTCACTTACTTGGTTTACCCAGGAGCTTACCATACTCGATTTCATCATGCTCTTGGCGCCATGCACTTAATGCAAAACGCTGTAAAGACGCTAAGAGACAAGGGACACGAGATTTCTAAACCGGAAGAAGAAGCCGTACTAATAGCTATTCTTCTTCACGACATTGGCCATGGTCCGTTTTCACACGCACTCGAACACAGTATCGTTCATGGAATAAATCATGAACATATTTCTGTGATGATCATGAACAAGCTTAACGATGAATTTGATGGTAAATTGTCATTAGCCATACAAATCTTCCAAAATCAGTACTCCAAACCCTTTTTACATCAATTGATATCAAGTCAACTTGATGTTGATAGGCTTGACTACTTGAAAAGAGATAGTTTTTATTCAGGTGTATCTGAAGGTATCATCAACTCCGATCGAATTATCAGTATGCTTAATGTCAGTGGGGGTGAATTGGTCGTCGATGCCAAAGCCATATATTCGATTGAGAAGTTTATCATTGCTCGGAGGCTCATGTACTGGCAAGTATATCTTCACAAGGCTGTGATTTCTGCCGAGTTCACACTCGTCGAAGTTTTAAAAAGAGCCAAAACTTTAGTCCAAGAAGGAACACATTTATTTTATACATCTGCTTTAGGACAGTTCCTGGAGAACAACCACAACCTAGAAGATTTCAACACGAATCCAGAACTATTAGACTTGTTCTGCCAGTTGGATGATTTTGACATTATGACTTCTATCAAGGAATGGACGAAACACTCAGACATAATTTTAGCCGCATTAAGTCAGAAAATCATTCAAAGAAAACTACTTAAAATTGAACTGCAAAACTCTGAATTTGACCCGTCATACGTAGCAAAAATTAAAGCCAGGGCTTCAAAAATATATGGCGTTGACCTAGAACACGCATCTCATCTAGTGTTCACAAATAAAATTGACAACAAGGCATATAATCCGAAAAAAGATAAAATCAACTTACTGTATAAAAATGGTAAAATTACGGACATTGCAGAGGCTGCAGACCAATTGAACATTTCTGTTTTAGCTCAAACAGTAACCAAACATTTTCTATGTTACCCAAAAAGCTGCGTAGTCTAGAAAATTTGTAATTTAGCCGCTTATGAAGTTTACTGCAAATCAAATAGCAGAAATGCTAAATGGGGTTGTTGACGGTGATTCAACAATCATCTTAAATCAACTTACTAAAATAGAAGAGGGCTGTACGCATTCTTTATCTTTTTTATCAAATCCAAAATACAATGAGTACTTGTATGAGACCAAATCCTCAGCAGTCATCATAAACAAAAATTTTGTCCCTGAGAAAAAGGTCGAAACGACCTTAATCAAGGTTGATGATGCCTACGCATCTTTTGCGAAATTACTTCGTATTATTGAAGACCTACAAAAGAAAAAAAATGGCATTGAAAAACTTTCTTTCATTCATGAAACGGCAGAGGTAGGAGAAGATGCTTACATTGGAGCATTTGCTTACATAGGGAAAAATGTGAAAATTGGTCGTAATGTGAAAATATACCCTCACTGCTATATCGGGGATAATGTTCGCATTGCTAATGACTGCTCACTATTTTCTGGAGTGAAGATATATCACAATTGCGAAATTGAAAAAAACACCACCATTCACGCTGGAGCAATCATTGGTGGAGACGGGTTTGGATTTGCTCCAAATACCGGAAATGCTTACGATAAAATTCCTCAAATAGGAAATGTAGTCATTAAAGAAGGCGTTGAAATTGGAGCCAATACCTGTATTGACAGAGCTACAATGGGCTCTACAATTATTCACAAAGGAGTGAAACTTGATAATATGATACAAGTAGCTCACAATGTTGAAATTGGGGAAAATACAGTAATTGCATCCCACACAGCCATAGCAGGCTCAAGTAAAGTGGGGGAAAATTGCATGATTGGAGGACAAGTCGCTATCGCAGGCCACCTTTCCGTAGCTAATAATGTAAAGGTTGCAGGGAAAACGGGTATTGCAAAAGACATCAAGGAAGACGGGAAAACACTACAAGGTCCTTTAGCCTTCGACCTTAAAGACTTCCAACGATCCTATATTTACTTCCGTCAGTTACCTCAATGGGCAAAAAGAATTGACGAATTAGAGAAAAAGATGACCGTACAATAAATGGAGCAACAGCACAGCATAAAAAACAAAGTAAGCATCAGTGGTATTGGTTTACACACGGGTAATGAAGTAACCCTAACTTTTAATCCTGCTTGTGTAAATCACGGGATTCGTTTTCAACGAATTGATTTGCCAGGAAAACCCATCATTGAAGCTGATGCCCGATATGTAACTGAAACAGATCGAGGGACTACCTTAAATAAAAAAGGAGCTAAACTTCAGACGATTGAGCATATCCTAGCGGCTTGTGCTGGTCTAAAAATAGACAACCTTCTCATTGAGTTGAATGGAGAAGAGCCACCTATTCTCGATGGCAGCTCAATAGAATTTATAAACTGTCTGAAGAAGGCAAAAATTCAAGCTCAAAATGCCGTAAGAAAGTATTTTGTTATAGAAAAAGAAATTAATTACGAAGACCCTGAAACAGGCATTCGAATTCAAGCACTTCCTGCTGACGAATTCAGCGTTTCAGTAAGCATCGATTACAACTCAAAAGTTCTAGGTAAACAAACAGCAGAACTCAAATCCATTGACGAATTTGAAAATGAATTTGCAGATGCAAGAACTTTTTGTTTTTTACACGAACTCGAACTACTTTTAGATCATGGACTCATTAAAGGAGGCGATCTGAGTAACGCCATCGTTTATGTTGAAAAAGTGGTAGCAGAGAAAGAACTCGAAAGACTCGCAACCTTGTTTAAAAAAGAGCGTATTGGTGTTTGTAAAGACGGGCATCTTAACAATCTAGATCTCCGTTATTCGAATGAAGCCGCAAGACATAAGCTTTTGGACGTCATTGGAGATTTAATGCTCGTAGGCCTTCCAATCAAAGGAAAAATTATTGCACACAAACCAGGTCATGGACCAAATACAACATTCGCAAAAATTATGAAAGAAGTCATAAAAAAACAAAAAAACCAGCCGCCAGCCTACGATCCTAACGCCACTCCGGTGATGGACATTCATCAAATCATGGACACACTTCCTCACAGACCCCCTTTCCTATTGGTCGACAAAGTCCTTGAATTGAGTGACTGTAAGGTTGTCGGGTTGAAAAATGTTACGATGAATGAACCCTTTTTTAAAGGCCATTTCCCTGGGAAACCTGTAATGCCAGGAGTTCTTCAGATTGAAGCTATGGCTCAAGTAGGGGGTATTCTTGTCTTGAACACTGTTCCAGACCCTGAAAATTATCTAACGTACTTTATGAAGATTGATAAAGTGAAATTTAAAAATAAAGTCCTCCCAGGAGACACGTTAATCTTTGATTTAGAGCTAATCAGCCCCATAAGAAGAGGTATATGCCATATGTCTGGCCGTGCCTTTGTTGGTGATAAAATTGTTATGGAAGGAGAAATGATGGCTCAAATTGCTAAAAAACACTAAGATGAATCAACCGCTCGCATACATACACCCAGAAGCCAAAATTGCACAAAATGTAGTCATTGAACCTTTTGTTACCATCAACAAAAATGTTGAAATTGGTGAAGGAACATGGATAGGTTCAAGCGTTACCATCATGGAAGGTGCTCGAATTGGTAAAAATTGCAAAATATTTCCCGGTGCTGTAATTTCAGCCATACCCCAAGACTTAAAATTTGGGGGTGAGGAAAGTCTCGTTATCATAGGAGATAATACAACGATTAGAGAATGTGTTACCATCAATCGAGGAACTAGCGCCTCGGGTAAAACAGTAGTGGGTAACAATTGCCTACTCATGGCATATTCTCACGTTGCACATGATTGTTTTATTGGGAACAACTGTATTATCGTTAACAATGTTGCCATAGGAGGACACGTTACTCTTGGCGATTACGCAATTCTAGGAGGTCTTTCGGCAGTACACCAGTTTGTTACAATTGGTGCTCACGCCATGATTTCTGGAGGAGCTTTAGTTCGTAAAGACATTCCACCTTACGTTAAGGCAGCTAAAGACCCTGTTTCCTTCATAGGAATCAACTCTATCGGACTTAGACGAAGAGGCTTTTCCTCTGAAAAAATAGCTGAAATCCAGAACATCTACAGACAGTTGTTCCAAGCAGATAATAACATTAGTCAAGCACTTGAAATTGTTGATGCTGATTTCCCTGCAAGTAAAGAAAGGGATGAAATTACAAGCTTCATTCGTTCTTCTCAAAGAGGTGTAATGAAGGGGTATTCATCTAAATAAGTGCCCTTACATCTTACAAATATTGCCAAGAAGTACAACAAGAATTGGGTTTTCAGAAAAGTTAACATTCAGTTTAACACCCCTGGGACCTATGTAATTAAAGGGTCTAATGGCTCAGGTAAATCCACGCTATTAAAAATAATATCAGGCCATTTGAGCGCAAGCGAAGGTGAGCAAAAACTCATTATAAACTCCAAAGAAATTCCAATTGAGAGCTGGCCTGAACACATCGCCTATGCAGCCCCCTATTTTGAATTAATTGAAAACATGTATTTGGAAGAGTTTCTTGAATTTTACACAAAATTCAAACCGCTCAATAAAAACATTACAATCGATAAGTTTATAACTATTACATACCTAGAAACATCGAGGAACAAGCAGATAAAAAACTTTTCTTCAGGAATGAAACAAAGATTAAAATTAGCTCTTGCTTGGCTAAGCGATGTATACGTTGTACTTTTAGACGAACCATGCTCTAACCTCGACCAAAGAGGAATTGAATGGTACAAGAAAATGGCAACAAAATACAGCAAAGACAAACTAATTATTGTATGTTCAAACAACATTCAAGAGGAATTCTTTTTCTGCGAGAACAGCCTTAATATAGATGACTTTATGGATAGTCACAACTCACAAAAAAATACATTGAAATCCCAAACCTAAGATTATGGCAAGTACATCAGACATCAAAAACGGTTTATGCATCAAGCACAATCACGATTTATTTAAGATTATTGAATTTCTCCACGTTAAACCAGGGAAAGGACCCGCTTTTGTAAGAACAAAGCTAAAGAGTTTAACCAGTGGGAAAGTTCTTGAAAATACATTCCCTTCGGGAGCTAAAATTGAAGCAGTAAGAGTGGAAACCAGAAAGTATCAGTATTTGTATGCTGAAGATACTGGCTTTCACTTTATGAATACAGATACATTTGAACAAATATATCTTGAAAAAACGATGGTGGGTGGTTATGAATTTATGAAAGAAGGTGAAATCGTTGAAGTCGTATTTGATGCTGATGAAGAAAACCCACTTACATGTGATGTTCCCTCTTCTGTTGTTTTAGAGATTACTTATACCGAACCAGGGGAAAAAGGAAATACAGCTACAAATGCTACAAAACCTGCAACCGTAGAAACGGGTGCCAACGTTAATGTACCTCTGTTTATTAACGAGGGTGATAAGATTAAAATTGACACCGTTAAAGGTGCTTATCAAGAGCGCGTAAAATCTTAAATTAATACAGATTTATTGAAAAGGGGGCTGTATACAGCCCTCTTTTTTTATGCTTCAACTTTCCTTTGGGAATGCCTTAAATCTAAGACAACTATGATGGCCACAAATGCCCATATAGGGACAGATGCTTTATCCATGTCGAGGAAATTATTTAATACCGCATGCGTAAAATAGGTAACCAAACCTAAGATACATGCCAAGAGTACTCTCTGTTCTTTTTCGTCCTCTAATTTGTGATACAAGACAATCGCCTTGGTGAAAATTACAACAACAAGACCTAAAAAAATAAGTAAACCCGGCCAGCCCGTTTCTGCTAAAACACTTAGATACTCACTATGAGCATTACCCATATTACCCGCATTCGTACTTATTATGGTCTTCTCATAATAATTTTGATAAGGCGCGTAATTGAACTGATAGGTCCCAGCACCCCATCCTAAATGAGGTCTTTCCTCAAAAAGTCGTAAAGCAGACTTCCACCTGTTAATTCGTTCTAAATTAGAAGCATCTGTACTTACATTGGACATGGATTGTACGTGTTCTATAAAACTATCTGAAGAGTCTTGACTGTTCTTTTCAAGAACCATCAAGATATCCGTTTGAAACATCAAAACAAAAGCCACAAAAAAGCTTATCAATGTTAGTAATAATGAAAAACGTATTCGCAGTTTTAGGACTACATAAACACAAACAGCTGCTAAAACACTTAACCATGCAGCCCTTGTGTAAGAAAGCACCAAAGCAATAATTAGTAGGGCTGTAACAACAGAAAATAAAACAACCCAACCCTTTTGAGTATTCCACTTTATCAGATAAACAGAAAAGGGTAATAAGAGAGCCAAAGCCATACCGTAAGAGGTGTGATCTTTAAAAAATGGAGACATCACCCAATGGGCAGCTTCATGCTCAAACCCTTTTGTGGCGTGCTGTAAAATCGTGTACAGAGCAACCAGACACAAGCCCGCTAGATAAGCTTTCACAAAGCGATGTATATTATTCTTATTCTGAAACCAGGCAAATCCCAAGACATAAAAACTGCTGATAAACCACAACCGAGTAATGAATAATTTAAAGGAAACTAAAGGCATGGAACTACTGATGCTGGTAATTAAAAGCCACAACAAATAAATTGCGATTAGAATAGAAATAGGGTGTTTGTATAAATCTTTGAAGAGTTCTTTATCACTCAACATCCTTATCCAAGCAATCAACATCAAACCAAAAAGTAGGGGCTCAGTGGGCAAAGCCATCTCTACACCCATAGGATTGTATATTCCTAATTCTTGTAAACTGGTAGATAATGGAGTTAAAAAAGCCACGGCAGTTAACAACAAATCAACTCTTAAAATCGCTGCAGCAATAGTGGCAATTAGAATGGGAAGAATAAGCCCCCAATACTTTTCTTCAGCAAGCAAATAAGCGTTTGCAATTACAAAGCATAGTATAAGTAAAGGGACAATATATAGACTGTACTTTTTAGGCAAGATGATCGGTTGAAAGCGTCTGTCGAATATAAAGCAATACTAATGTCATTAAAAAGGTCCCCATACCCGAAAGTACAACGATAAGCCATCGTATTGGATAAGCTTTCTTATCGGCAGGCACCGCTCGATTGATTACAAACCTATTCGTTAACTCAGCATCCAACTCCACACGTATATTTTCTTTTTCCAAGCGAATTGTTTCTAATTGTTCTTGGACCAACTCTAGATCTTCAAACAATCTGTAGTAAGTTCCTCCATACTGAGCCAAATGATTGAACTCTTTTTTTAATGCACGCGCGCCCTTTACATTGCCAGCTGACAAAGCTCTTGCGTAATATTCGGTTAACCTTTCAGCTTGTAAAGACACATCTAAGACGCCTAGAGAACGCAAAACTTCTAACGAATCATGAATTGAAAATAAGCGTGACGACAACTCATCATCTCGACGTTCTAAAATAACCACTGCCTGTTCTGCACGCTCCTTTTTGACGCGCTTAACAACCAAATCAATCAAATCTACAATTCGATTAGACATCTCAGCAGCAAGCTCAGGGTCCTTATCTAAAACCTCTACATTAATTGACATAAGCTCTGTTCGCTTGAAGCTAAAATGCTCATCAAAAGCCAAATTCATCCAGGTACGAGCATGTTCCGAAAGCGAATCAATTTCATAGTGTTCGAATAAATTATACTCCTGAACGATGCGGTATTGCATTTCATCAGAATTTAAAATCTGAAGAAGTCGCTCCGCCTCCAGTTCTTCACCAAACTCTAAAACATCCTTACGGTAAGGATTATGCTCCACGAGAAGAGCCTGAGAAATAGAATTTGTTGTTGTCGGATAAATAACAGCAGTAGACTTAAATTTCGGAGTCATTACTAAAGGGGACGAAACTACTGCTCCAAAAAAAGAAGCAATTAAAGTGAAAATCACCAAGGGTTTACGCCACTTGTATAAGTCTAAAATTAGATTTCCGGAATTAGACAGGGATGCTTTACTCATGTTTATTTTATTTTAATCAAATATACAACTAATCAATAGTTTTCCTCAGACATCATTACTTATGGCCTAGATTCGATTTCAACTTGCTATTCATTTTTTATGATCTCAATCATGCGCCTCAGAGGGATCATACGTACCATGATTGCAAGAATAGAAGATGTTACAGCAAAAACAACCATAGCCATAACCCAATTTGATATATGTAAATGTGAAAAATATGCAATTACAAAAACACTGAGAGAAAAGGCGAGAAGTTGAATAGCCCACTTATAAGTTAGATGTAAATCAAACCTCTTTTTTGAAACAATAATTTGTGTGATTGACACAATCAGTTGAGTAATTAAACTAGCAACTGCAGAACCTAAAGCCTGCCACTTTGGTATTAATAATAAGTTTAATCCGATATTAACCAATACAGCCATACCAGCTAAAATATTTAACAGTTTTAAGTCCCCATTAGCAGTTAAAAGCGTCCCAAATACATAGGTAGAGGAAATACAAACAAAACAAAACATTAATACAGAGAATAGTTGTGAGGATTGACTGCTCAGATCGTGATACCTCCAACTCATAATCTCATCTCCAAACTGAAAACATAAGACACATAATATCAATGCTCCAGAGAACATCATCTTAAATGAAATATCTACCAAATCAACTAGTGACTCTCGTGCTTTAATCATCTTCGAGAAAATAGGTAATAATAAAACCGAGAACAAATAAGCCACCATATTACCCGCTTCAAAAAACCGGTATGCCTGGGCGTAGTATCCAGCCTGGACCCTACCGTCAACAAGCATTTTTTCTAACATTACAGAATCACTTCTGTAATAAAAGGTCATCAATAAAATAAGTAATGCATAAGGCATACTCTGTCTAATAATGACCATCGAAAAAAGTTGATTAAACGTAATCTTTATGTAAAAAGATTTCTTCCAAACCCAAAACAATGCGAACAATAAAGTAATACCATAGGATACCGTTTGAGCATACACAAACCATTCTATCTCAAAAGACTTATTTGTGACATTACCCCAAAGCAATACAGAGCATATTAGAATCATTAAAAACCGATCTAAAACGGATATAATACTATCCTTAACAAACATTTGACTTCCGCCAAGATTAGACCGTAAATATAAAATTACAGCGACCAGGCCTTGATTGAATGCTAAGATAAGCAGCAGCCTCAAATCGTATTCAGAGTATCCCCATAGAAATCCGGCACATAGTATCAACAGGACATATCCAGCTACTAGTAGTAATTTTAAGCTAAATATTTTTGAAAAATACTTAGATAAGAGGTGCTCATTTTGAGCAATATTTTTTGTGTTGAAATTATTAATACCAAAATCAAGAAAAATATTGAATAGAAAGGAGAAATTGAATAAACTAAAATAAACACCATAGGTCTCCGCCCCAACACGATTAATAATTTCAGCATCAATCCCAAGAATATAGAAAGGCTTTATTAAAAAGTTGAGGACTAATAAGAACAATAAGTTTGTAATAAACTTCTTACGCATTGAAATGATGACTCTTAGCTAATCCAACGCCAAAAAAAGAACATTCGTACTTAATGCGCAACAAAAAACTCTATTTTTGTCTTTATGAGAATTGCGGTTAACACACGTCTCTTATTGAAAGATAAGCTTGAAGGTATAGGGTGGTATACCCTAGAAACACTATCAAGAATAGTGAAATCTCATCCTGAACATGAGTTTTACTTTTTATTCGACAGGCCTTATGCTGAGGAATTTATCTTTGAGGAAAATGTACACCCCATTGTCATAAACCCTCCAACAAGACACCCAATTTTGTGGTATTATTGGTTTGAAATTCGGATTCCAAAAGTTCTCAAACGACTCAAAGCCGACTTATTTCTCTCTCCTGATGGTTTTTTGTCGCTTACCAGCAAGATCCCTTCTATCGCCGTAATACACGATATAAACTTCAAGCATCACCCCAAAGATTTAAAATATGTGCATCGTGTTTTTTACAATTATTTTTTTAAAAAATATGCGCGAAGAGCAGATCGTATTGTGACTGTCTCTAATTTCTCTAAAGCAGACATTTGTGAGAACTATCAAATTGAAGAATCAAAAATAGATGTGAGTTTGAATGGTGTCAATGCCAATTTCCACCCTATAGGCTTAGTAGAACAAATTGCAGTTCGAAAAAAATACAGTGAGGGCAAAGATTACTTCCTATTTGTGGGTGCGCTTCATCCAAGAAAAAATATCTCTAGACTTTTACAAGCTTTTGATGATTTCAAATCAACTACGAACTCAAGCAACAAACTCTTGATTGTGGGAGCAAAAATGTGGTGGAATAAAGAACTTCAAAACAGCTTCGAAACCCTAAGACATAAAAACGATGTTATTTTCACCGGACGTAAAAACCCCGAAGAACTTAACCAACTATATGCCTCAGCATTTGCTTTTTGTTTTGTCCCTTATTTCGAAGGTTTTGGCATTCCGATTATTGAGGCTATGAAATGTGCTTGCCCAGTAATCACCTCTAATATTACAGCAATGCCCGAAGTAGCAGGAGATGCTGCTTTACTGGTTAATCCTTTTGATATAACTGAAATAACCAATGCCATGATTAAACTAAATATGAATAATGAACTTCGATCAGAACTTTCTGCAAGAGGACAAATACATTCCCAACACTTCAATTGGAATACTACAGCCCTAAATTTAGGGCAAAGTATCGAAAAAGTTCTCTCCAAATGTTAGCCTCTTATCTAGATGAAAATAAAATTGAAGTAGGTTGTGATGAAGCTGGTAGGGGTTGTCTTGCCGGACCCGTTGTAGCAGCAGCCGTAATTTTACCGAAAAATTTTCAGCACCCTCTTTTAAACGACTCAAAACAACTCAGTGAAAAAAAGAGAATTCATCTTAGGGAAGTAATCCATGACCAGGCTTTGGCATATGCTGTAGGAATTGTGGAACCCAAAAAAATTGATGAAATCAACATCTTAAATGCTTCATTTTTAGCTATGCATAAAGCCTTGGACCAGATTCATCGGTCTTTCGATAGTATTTTAGTGGATGGAAATCGTTTTAAAAAATATTATGAAATAGAGCATCACTGTATTATCAAAGGAGATGCAAAGTACTTAAACATCGCAGCTGCTTCTATCTTAGCAAAAACCTGCCGAGATGACCTAATGGGAAAACTCGACGCGGAGCATCCTCAATATCTTTGGAAAAAAAATAAGGGGTATCCAACAAAGGCTCATCGATCAGCCATCAAAGAATTTGGAGTCACACCAAATCATCGCGAGAGTTTTAAATTACTTCCTGATCAATTAAGCCTAGACTTTTGATAAAATTTCTATTTTTGAAATGCTTAAAATAAAACGATGAATCGGCTTCTGAGTATACTACTTATTGTTACACCATTTTTTGCTTGTCAACCTGAACAGGAAAAAAGCCTGCCCATACAAGCCATCCCTATCGATGCGGCATTAATTCTTCAATCAAATGACTTGTCAACAAGTATTGAGGAACTTTCAAACAATAAACCCTGGGAAGTTTTAACTCATGAAACTTCTCTAAAAATTCATTTGGAGAAACTATTGAAAATAGATTCCACCCTTTCGACATATGGATTAAATATAAAAAGTGTTAATCCTGTTTTCTTGTCATTACACCTTACAGGCTCCCAATCATTTGACTGGTTGGCAATAACTGCTACTGAAAACCAAGAACAGAAACTACAATTACTTGAGCTAAGCTTGGAAAATTTTTCTTCAACAAAAGAATATCCCTACAGCAACGCAAACATCATTGAAGTAAATACAGCCAAAGAAAAGATCTTCTATACCATTCACAAAGACCTAGTATTTCTAAGTCCTAAAAAGGTTTTGGTTGAAGATGCGATAAGACAGTTGAAGACGCCTAATAATTTAAGTTTAGACAAATCTTTCCGTCGCATTTACGACTCTTCGAATAAAAAAGAAGATTTTAACCTTTTTGTTAATTCTAAAAATTTTGACAAGCTTAGCTCTGGAATACTCAAAGAGAGTTCTGAGACTGAAAAACTCGCAGAATGGTTTCAATGGGACGTAGACCTACTTGAAAATGGTATATTGATGACTGGAATTAGCTTAAGCCATGATTCTTTATCACAAGAACTTAGCTTTTTCAAAGGCAATGCTGGCTCCCAACCAATTGCAACAGCAGTACTCCCAAAAAACACAGCTCTATTTACCAGTAAATCCTTCGAAAATTTTAAGCAATACCAACGAAAACATATTAATGCCATAGAATACAATCATCAGAAAAGTAATTTTGAGACGAAAATTAACACTCTAAAACAAGAACACAAAGAGGAATTTGAAAATTGGATTGACAGTGAAATAACTTGGTTCTTAGCAGGAAAGAGTTCTCAACTAAACTCTGGATTGGTCATCCATATCACAGACGGCGAACAAGTAGAAAATTATATCGCTATAAGATCTGATTCCATTTTTGAGTATCGAGAAAAAAAATTATTCAAGTGGGACCAACTAAAACACTTAGTTAGCATAAGCAATTTTCGAGAAGTAAAAGAGTTAGTCTATGCATGCATCCTTGAGGAACAACTCATATTGACCGATGATATGGGCTTATTGAAAAGCTTGATAAATGACTACAAAGCCAATCGAACACTAAAAAACTCTTTAGTCTATCAAAATTGTTTAGATAAACTAAACTCTAGATCAAACTACACTACATACATTCAAAATCCATCTGTATTAAATCTTTCACACCACTATCTTGAAGATAAATTATCTGGATTTCTCAATCAGCACTCTGAGGTTTTAAACGAATTTAAATCCTTCGCCATCCAATTTAGTGCTGATGGTCGTGATTGCTATACGAATGCTTATTTACACTATGACTCATCCCAATCTGAAGATACCAGATCACTATGGGCAACTCAACTAGAAGCACCCATTCTTTCTGAAATTAATATCGTAAAGAATCACTACAACCAAAAACAAGAAGTTATTGTACAAGATGAAAATCTTAACCTGTACTTAATCTCCACAGAAGGTGAGATTCTTTGGAAAAGAAAACTACAAGAAGCAATCCATGGAGGTGTTAAACAAATCGACCTATTCAAAAACAAAAAACTACAACTCCTGTTTAACACCTCAAGCAAAATTTTCTTGATCGACAGAAAAGGAAGAGATGTAGCATCCTATCCAATTCATTTAAAACGTGAAACGGACCTTCCTCTATCTTTATTTGATTACGAAAAAAACAGAAATTATCGAATACTTGTTTCATGCGGAAAACATCACTTCATGTACAATAAGCACGGAGAATTGGTCAAAGGGTGGGGTTTAAAAGAAACAAAAAGTGAGGCCATACACCCCGCTGAACACTTTGTTGTTGCAGGAAAAGACTACATCCTCTTGCCGGAAGAAAACGGAACACTAAACATACTAAACCGAAAAGGTGGAAAACGTATTAAAGTGAAACAAAAAATTGATTTCTCAACAAATAAACTTCAAATACTAAAAGGCAAGAGTCGGGCAGAAACCAGAATTGTAACAATTGACAAAAACGGCGTACAGCAAAACATTCTTTTTGATGGAAGTATTGACAACAGCATCCAATTTGCATTTGACAAAACCGTCAAGTTTAGCTATATAAATAAGCACCACATCCTTACAGAAGGGAAAGATTTAAAGGTAAATGGACCAAAAATGAATCTAATTCACAATTTCAAAAGTGAAAATTTAACGACTGTACAACTTTACGAAATTGAAAAACAATACTATTTAAGTATCACAGACACCGAGAACGCTGAGGGTTATCTTTTTAGAGCTCCTGGCGATTTATCGGAGGGCTTCCCTGTTTATGGAAAAACAAATGGAATAACCAACGATATAGACCTTGACGGGAAACTCAACTACCTCATTGGAGGTGAGTCGGGCATGATTTACAACTACGTCGTAGAATAATTTTTAGGCTTCCTTTTTCTTAAGAATAATTTCTGCCCCACCTGCAGCTTCGTATCCATTGTTATTCTATTCTTGTTACAAAGTTTCTCCAACTGTATGCCGTACAATTGAGAAATTCCATGAAGCGTCTCACCAACTTCTATACGATGGTACTCCGTTTTTGATTTCTTCTTTTTGGCCTCTAAATAAACCCTTTCATTTGGCAACAAATTCACATCATTTTCTCTGTCATTGTATGTCAAAAGCTCCCACAACCATAAGCTTTGTTGCTTGGCAATAATATCATAGTTTTCTCCTTTCAGAGCCAAGACATACTTCAATCCATTTTCACTTTTAAAAATTTCCTTTCTGTATTTACGTTTTGGTTTTTTAACCTTTCTTTTACCCGATTTAGATGATTTATCGTACTGATCCAATTCATATCGTTGAATCAGATTGATGAGTTTATTCGCATACTCTGGATGTGTAGCATATCCGGCTTTTTTCAAACCTTTTGCCCATGACTTATAGTCGGTCATTTTATAGTCGAACAAAAAAGCATAACGATCTCGAGTTTTTAAAAATTCCGAATGGTCTCTGTAAGAATCGGCAACTTTCTTGTACTTTCTAAAACACTCATTCTTTGCATCATCATCGTGATATACTTTTCTTCCCTTCCAACCTTTATGACATTTTATCCCAAAATGATTTTTTGATTTTCTTGATAGGGTTGAATTCCCATTTCCAGACTCTAAGATTCCTTGAGCAAGTGTTATACTCGCCGGTATCCCAAAGGAATGCATCTCGTCAATAGCAATTTTATGATATTTACGAATGTATTGCTCAGCTGCGGGCTGTTGTGCAAAAACTGACGTTGAAATTGATACAATAAAGATGTAAAAAATTCTTTTCATAGGATCTGTAAGCCTTTATCTTTAATTCGTTCATTCATACCTAAAACACCTTGAAGCCCTCCCGTGTGAATCGCAATGATTGTAGAACCTCTTCGAAAATAATCATTTTCAATCAAGTCCCACAAACCGTACATCATCTTTCCGGTATAAACAGGATCTAAAGAGATATTGTGTTTTAATTTAAACCGATTTATAAAATCAACCAAACTTCTATCCACCTTAGCATAACCTCCAAAATGATAATCCAAATTCAATGACCACTGTGAGTTTATCACATACTTACCAATCTCATCCTTAAGAAAGTTAGCCCCCTTTAACGACGAAAAAGCAAGTGCTGCTTGATGGGGTTTCAAACTATTTATGATACCAGAAACAGTTCCTCCTGTACCACAAGCACAGCAAACTACATCAAAATCAAATTTGACATCTGATAGAATTTCTTCACATCCCTTTACGGCCAATGTATTCGTACCTCCCTCCGGGATTAAATAATAATCCTCAAGGTCCGATAAATATTTAGCTTCAAAATGTTTTGTCGTCTTTTCACGATAAGCACTGCGGTCTACGTATCGCAACTCCATTCCACAAGAATGTGCGTAGTGAAGCGTTGGATTTAAAGGTGCATACTCCTCCCCTCGAATTACTCCAATGGTTTTAAAACCAAATTCCTTTCCGGCTGCAGCCGTCGCAGAAATATGATTTGAAAAGGCTCCACCAAAAGTTACTAGGGTTTTTAAGTTTATAGACTTTGCATATTGCAAGTTGTAATGTAATTTACGCCATTTGTTACCTGATATTTTCTCATGAAGTAAGTCCTCACGTTTCAAAAAAACACGTACAGACTTTTGCCTTAACAATGCTTCCTCGACTTCTTGAATAGGGATATTAACAGGTAAATTCATACGTCAAAGATACTCGGGAAAATCGTAAATTTGCAACTATGAAGATCGAAGGTTTTTCTCAATTTCAAAATTTAGATCCAGAAGACTATTACCAATCTGGAGAAGGATATATTATATATACGGAAAAATACCACCTAAAAAGAGGGTGTTGTTGCAAAAACCGATGCAAACACTGCCCCTATGAATTCTCTTCAACAAACACTAAAACACCTAAAACAAAAAACACCTAATTCCACACAATAGTCGAGGGTATTACAAAAATCTACTTTTTTTATATCACAAATTTTAAGTAAATTTATAATGTTATACAATATTTATTTTAAGCATAAACTCAATACCCAATAATTAATAATCAAATCATTTACATGGCTATCGGTTATTTAAAAATAATTTACTCAGGTTCATTTATTAATGCACAATTTATAGCATCTATACTAGAGGACAACAATATTAAATGTGTCATCAGAGATGATTTTCATAATAGTATAGTCGCTGGATGGGTGGCTCCTGGCTCAGAAAACTCAGTGCGTGTTTTGGTCGCAAAAGAAGATTTGCAAAATGCTTTAAAAGTGATAAACGAATCTAAAAATAATTTAAAATAATTTCTTGATAAAGAACATTCTAAAGAGGGCTAACAAGAACTAAAAATCAATTTCAAATTTATCGCTACAGCAAGTTCTTTGTTTTCATCAAGGCATTTTGCAAACCATCTGGGTTTTTACCTCCAGCCGTGGCAAAGAAAGCTTGACCTCCTCCGCCTCCTTTGATTTCTTTTGCAATTTCACGTATAATTTGACCGGCATTAAATCCTTTACGCTGAGTCAAGTCTTCAGAAATAGCAACACTCAAATTAGCCTTACCATTATTCTCTGCACCTAAAACCATCAATAAATTATCAACTTCATTTTTACAAGCAAAAGAAAGGTCTTTCATCGCTTCGGGCTCAAGATCGACAATAGCACTGATAAAATTAACCCCATTAATTTCCGTCACTGATTTAATCAACTCAGATTTCAATCCTGTTATTTTTTGTGCAAGAAGTAAATTTAATTTCTTTTCTAGATTCGCATTTTCTTTCATGAGACTCTCAACACCTTTTATGGGGTCATTTGCATTCTTTAACAACAAACGGAGTTCATTTAGAGTAACTTCTTGCTGTTTATAGTATTGAAAAGCCTTCTCAGAGCTAATGGCCTCAATTCGTCGTACCCCTGCTGCAACACCAGCTTCGGAGGTGATTTTAATCAATCCTATTTGTCCGGTGGAAGCAACATGGCATCCGCCACAAAGCTCAATTGAACTTCCAAATTGAATGACCCGAACTGCATCACCATATTTTTCACCAAAAAGCATCATAGCTCCTAATTGCTGTGCTTCAGTCATCGGAATAGAGCGCTTTTCACTTAAGGCAATGTTCTCCCGAATCTTCGCGTTCACCATATCCTCTACCTGCTGAATTTCTTCTGAAGTCATTTTGGAGAAATGCGAAAAATCAAAACGCAAATATTGGTCATTCACCAAAGACCCTTTTTGCTCTACATGCTCCCCTAAAACACTTCTTAAAGCCTCATGAAGCAAGTGTGTAGCAGAATGATTCTTTTCTGTAGAAACCCTTTTCTGGGTAT